>OCOJ01065792.1_pt3 | contig 12733 bp, 14 predicted proteins | sample 1539251 | NCBI WGS metagenome assembly OCOJ01 (sample SAMN01911457, study PRJEB22624) | soil metagenome | biome: Soil | place: Malaysia | collected 2012-04-30 | depth RA_metagenome m
CCGGATTATATGCGCTCGGACGACACGCTGCACTTGAAAGACGTGCAAGTTAACGTGCGTCTGGTCATCAAGTGGACCGATTTCAAGCCGTTGTCAACTGTCCCGCCAGCTCCTGCAACGGCGCCCGAAACTCCGCAAAAACCTCCAGCCTGAGGTACTCCCGTGAGGATCGGATCAGAGCTGCATCCGCCGTAGAGCTTGGGGCAGCTCTTCAATGGATTTCAGAAGAACGTCGGGACGGGACGCGCGCAATCGTTTTTCGGTGGGAAACGGTCCCAGGACTGCGATAGCGCGCACCCCGGCGCGCCGGGCCATCTGCAAATCCTCCGGAGAATCGCCAACATACACGCAAGCCCGAGCGTTGAGGTGCATCTGGCGAAGGGCAAGCTGCAGCGGTTCGGGATGAGGTTTCTTTCGAGCGGTGTCGCCGCTACAGACACGCGCGGTAAAAAGGCGATAGAGACGAAATTCACGCAATTGCCGCAAGACGCGGTCCCGGTCGCCGCTACTAACCAAACCCAGTCGGTAGCTCCTGCTCAGGCGCGCGAGAAGGAGCCTTGTTCCCGCCAGCAATTGCGGCTGGTGGCTGGCATAGTGCTTGCGCCAAGCCGCATCCGCGTCCGGCCAGCGTTTTCGGGGAAGCCCAGCGGCGCGGTAAACGTGATACCAATTGGGCGAATAGTGCCGCGCCAATTCTTCGATCCCCCAGGGAATTCCCATTTCGCGAAACATCGCCAGGTACGCTGAGCTATCCGCGTGGTAGGAATCGATAAGCGTGCCGTCCCAATCGAACAACACTCCTTGGATTGAGTGTTTTGCAGTGGCGGCCATGGGGTTTGAGAGTAGCAGAGATTCAGCGAGGCACGATTCTTCTCAAAGAAGCAAAATGTCGAGAGACTCGGCCGCCTGTGGATATTGCGGCTCTGCGAAGCGGGCAAGCTCAGGGAGCGAGGAAGCGCGAAGGCACTCGGTCATCGCGGTCGAACTGCACGTCGTCGAAAGAAGCCGCTGTGCCGTACCAACCCGGCATGGCCGCGGGCTCAACACGTTGCACGTGCGCGAGCGTAACAATGACGACGTTGCCGCGCCCGAGGGGCCGGCTCACCAGCACGATTTCCAGTTCGATGGAAGCCCCCACGGCGAGCTGCTTGGGGCAGAGAAAAAAGACGCCCGTCGAACTAATGTCTCGCGTCACCAAAGTGACGGGAAATTCCTCGGGAACGCTGTTCACGCTGCGCAGCCGCAGGGGAAGCTTGAGGGTAGCGCGTGGGTATTCGCGCTGCTCAGGATGAACGCCCACGGCATGAGTGGGCACGCGGACGAAGCGTCTTGGCTGGGTCGGCCGGAGCAACGGCGCCAGGCGCAAGGCGGGCGGATTAGAAGGACTTGAAGGATCAACTGGCGCCGCAGCGGGCGTCGCCATTTTCTTTGCGGATGCTTCTGCTGCAGCAGCCTCGATAGGTATTGCGCGGTTCGTTGCGCTCATCTCGCCCTCAGAGATGCCACTTCGTTGTTGCCAAACCTGGCCCAACTACGATTTCTGCCGAACCTATCCCCGTGATCCCAGCACGAAAGTGCGGGCCGTAAAGATGCCATTTTTAAGGGCAGGACGTCAACCTGTGGAAAACGCTAAAAGTGTCTTAACTTCAAACACTTGGTAATAGTACTAGCCTGCGCCTTATGGCTTCGCATCGCATTGTGGATTTTCTCATCCAATATGGTTCTCGNACAGTGCTGAAGCCTCTAGTAGGTTGATATTTCAGGGCAACTGCCATGTCCACGCCAGTCATCGAGCAAACTGCGCAAGCGAAGACGGCTTCGCCTCTTTCCTCCACGTCAGAAAGGCGCGCGACCTTTTCGCTCATTGCGGCTTTCGCCGCCGTCTATATCATATGGGGCTCGACTTACCTTGGGATCGCCATCGGCATCAAGTCATTCCCTCCTCTTTTGCTCGCTGCCGCGCGCCACTCTATGGTCGGTTTGATTTTCTATCCTGTGCTGCGCTGGAAGACCGGTATTCGGCCGACCGCGGCGCAGTGGCGCACGGCCATCATCACGGGAATTCTGCTCTTGCTGATTGGGAACGGCGGCGTTTGTGTTGCTGAAAGGAGCGTTCCCTCCGGGGTGGCTGCGTTGCTGGTGGCGATGGTCTCGTTTTGGATGGTGATTGTGGATTGGCTCAGGCCCGGAGGAATTCGCCCTCTACGCCGGGTAGTGGCAAGCCTGATCCTCGGCTTCGGTGGATTAGTCCTGCTCGTAGGTCCCGCGCAACTGGGAGGAGCGGGGCGGGTTAATCCTATCGGGGTAGGAATTCTGGTCCTGGCCTCATTTGCCTGGGCTGTCGGCTCCATTTATTCCAAGCACAATCCGCTTCCCAGTTCGCCTCTTTTGGGAGTGGCGATGCAGAGCCTCGCTGGCGGCTTCGCGCTTTGGATCACCGGTCTGCTGGTTGGAGAAGGCCACCAGCTTCATCTCGCAGCAGTTTCGCTGCACTCGTGGCTGGCGCTTGCTTACCTGATTGTTTTCGGCTCGGGTATCGGCTTCACCGCGTACATCTATATTTTGAAGAAGAGCACGGCGGCGCGTGTCGGAACGTACGCCTTTGTGAATCCGGTGGTGGCTCTCTTTCTCGGCTGGCTCGTGGCGGGCGAAGCCATCACGCTTCGCACTGGACTCGCTGCGGCCATCATTCTTACGGCGGTGCTTCTGGTGATCACCGCGCCCCACAAAGATCCGGCGGAGGCCGCGGAAATTCTGCCTACGCCAGGGGAAGCCTGAGCTTCTTGCGGTGCGTTGTGCGCGTGTTTGCCGACGCGAATTTTCAGGTTCTACTTTGGCGAGCCTTTTCGGATAGATTTCGCGGCAAAGCTTGCGCTATTTTTACCTCGTTGAACATGAACATATCCGGAGCACAGTGAGCACACCAATGACACCGCAAATTTCGCCCGAAACCGCAGCCAAATACTGGCGCGCCACGCTTGCCCGCGACGCGCGCGCAGATGGCAGGTTTGTCCTGGCTGTCCGTTCCACGCGCATTTACTGCAAGCCTTCGTGTCCAGCGCGCCGCCCGCTGCGGCGCAACGTGATTTTCTTCCGGACGCGCGAAGAGGCAGAAAAGCAAGGCTATCGCCCCTGCCTCCGCTGCCGCCCGAACGAACTGGCTGCGCCGACAGCGCTAGTGGCGCGCGCAGCGCAGGAGCTCGCCGCTTCTTCCGAAGAAGGGCTGCGGCTGGCCGCCCTTGCCGCTAACCTGAGTACTAATGCAGGAACGCTTCGCCGTGCTTTCCGCCAAGTCACAGGGCTTGCGCCACGCGAGCTCGCCGAAGCCTTGCGCGTCGAGCGCTTCAAGAACTTGCTCCGCGCAGGAAAAAGCATCACCGATGCGCTGTACGAGACCGGATACGGCTCCTCGAGCCGCGTCTATGAGCGCAGCAACGCGCAACTGGGAATGACTCCGGCAACATATCGAAAGGGTGGAAAAGGAATGAAACTCGAATACACGATTGCGAAATCTCCGCTGGGAAAGGTGCTCGTGGCCGCGACGGAGCGCGGTGTTTCGGCGGTCTATTTGGGCGACTCGGAAAGCAAATTGATTGGCGAACTGCGCAGCGAATACCCTAGCGCGGAAATTTCGACAGCGGCGGGAAGCGTGCAACGCTGGGTGCGCGAGATCGTTCAGCGCATCGATGGCATGCCCGCGCAGGTGGATCTTCCACTTGACCTACAGGCCACCGCGTTTCAGCGGCGCGTCTGGCAGGAGTTGCAGCGGATCCCGCGCGGAAGCACACGCACCTATTCGCAGGTGGCACGGGCACTGGGAAAACCCACGGCAGTGCGTGCGGTGGCTCGCGCGTGCGCTGCCAATCCCGTCTCGATTGTGGTGCCTTGCCACCGTGTGGTTCGCGAAGACGGGAGTCTTGCCGGCTATCGCTGGGGACTCGAGCGCAAACGGGCTCTCTTAGAAAAGGAGACGAAGCCACCGGCGAAAGTAGCAGGGGCAGCCTGAAACGCTCTGAGGAGGTTGGGGGCCTGATTTATCCGGAGTTCGAGGCGAATACGGAGACCGATTTCGCGAAAGCTCAAGCTCGCGGTTTGACCTTTTCCGCATTCTTGGGCCAATCCTGCTTGAACCGTGAGTCGCTTATCTTGAGGTTCTTCATCATGTTGGAGTAGTGGAAGAGGATGTAGTCGCCCGAGCCGGCTTCGAAGAATTTTTGTTGGATGGGAAGCCAGGATGCCTCGTCAATCCACATTTGGATCTTTGCGATCTGGGCGCGCACCCGCTCGGACTTGGGAGTGAGCTCGAGGACGACGGCCCTCTTGCGGTCCAAATCTTCTTCGCCGGTTACTGCCACCTCGTAGCTCTTCTTGAGATCCTCGCTCTTGGTGCCGAACCCAAGACGCACGTACTGATCGATCAGGGCGCGGTTCTTACCCAGGTCGTATTCTTCGACGCGGTTGATTTTGGGATTGTAAAGAAAAAGGGAATCTCCTGTGCGCAGAATGGTGCGCGGATCGGGCTTGGTGATTTCAATGCGCATCTTCTGGTCGTGGCGGACGAAAATCTGGCCGGATTCTGTCGAGGTATCTTTCACGACTTCGGTGTACTTAACGTGTTCGATGTCGGCGGTGAGGCTGCGGAAATCCTTGGCTGATTTGTCCATCATGCCGAGGACCGCGTCGGTGGTCCAGTGAGAGTTGGTCTGCGGAGCGCTCGTCCCACAAAAGCAAGCTGCCAAGCCGATCCCCAACAGGACAAGAAGACGATGTGTTGTAGTCAAAAGTAGCCCCTGTTCCTACCAACTTGCCCCGCGATCCGCCTTCTACCAAATCCTAGCACATAGACAGAGATGCAAGAATCCGGGACGGAGTTATTGCGCCACTACTGCGACTCCAGTTGCCGCAAGCTTAGCGGGAAATCTCGACTTGGTAAGCGATTACGGTTCCCTGCTCGTCGCGCACCGGCTCAATTTTTGTGATGGCGAAGCGGCCGTTGTGGAGCTCCTCGAGCGCCTTCTGAAGTGCGCTGTGCAGCTGATTTTCAAGAGCCGGCGTCTGCACTGGCGGCGCCAGAATCCGCGCATCCACACGGTAGATTTTGTGGTTCCCCTCCTGCGAGACAAATTGCACCTCGCCGGGCGCGTTTGCGGAAGCGCCAACCTGCGGCTGATCGTGAAACCAGGGGCGCGGCGTGGCCAGCACAAAAATCACGATGAGAATCACCGCCAGGTCATATGGCCACGTGCCTCGTTCGTAGGACCAGAAGAAGGTCTTCGAGAGTATCTTCCCGAGGCTGGCCATCTCAATCCGCCGGCACGCCGTCGACGATGATGCCGTCGCGCATATGCACTACCCGGTCGAAAAAGGTTGTGGCTTCGGGATTGTGGGTGATCATGACAATGGTCTGGCCCAGCTCTTTGTTGAGGCGGCGCAGCATTTGCAGGACGACTTCCGAGTTTTTCGAGTCCAAATTTCCCGTCGGCTCGTCCGCGAGGAGAATTTTCGGCTCGTTGATGATGGCTCGCGCGATGGCCACGCGCTGCTGCTCGCCCCCGGAAAGCTCGGAAGGCTTATGTTTCAAGCGTCCGGTGAGGCCCAACAGATTGGTCACGACATCGAAGCGGTGCGGGTCGAACCCATTACCGTGAATAAACTGGGCGATGGCGATGTTGCCTCGGGCGGTCAGCGTGGGAAGAAGGTTAAACCGCTGGAATACGAAGCCGATTTTGTGCCGGCGCAGCTTGGTGCGCTCCCCGTCGCTCATGGCCGTCAGGTCGTTGCCGTCCACCAGGACGCGGCCTCGCGACGCTTGCGCCAGCCCGCCTATCACATAGAGCAGAGAGGATTTCCCGCAGCCCGAGGGGCCCATCACGGCGACAGATTCACCAGGCTCGACTTCGAAGTTCACGCCGCAGAGCGCCGGGACTTCCACTTTGCCCGCGCGGTACAGCTTCCACAGGTTCTCTGTCTTGAGTATCGGCTCCAAGCTCTTTTTTCCCGGAACAATCGATCCTTCGACAAGTTCCCGTATTGTAGCTGCGATTCCCATCTGTGCCTAGCCGCGCGTGCGATTGCGGTTCGTTTCTGCTCCCCTATAAGGTTTCCTCGCCCTGTTTCCTTTGGTTCCGCACAGCTCCGTGAATGGCACCGCTTTCAGTCATAGGAAAGGGCCTCGACGGGATCCTTCCGGCTGGCCAGCCACGCGGGATAGCTGGCTCCGAGAACCGCGCCCATCAACGCGATTGCCGCGGCGCGCAGAAGCCAGTCCGGCGTGATGAGGATGGACAACGTCGGAAACAAGGACAAGAACCCCGCCCGCAATACATAGCTTAGTCCTATGCCCGCGGCAATCCCCATCACGCAAAGGCCGGCGGCTTCTGTCAACAGGGCGCGCACAATGAATGCTTTCCCGGCGCCCAGCGATTTCAAAACGCCGATGTCCCGGGTGCGCTCGATAACCGTTGTATACATAGTCAACAATATAACCAACAATCCGATGGCGACCGCAAGAGAGATCATCGCGTTGATGAAGGCCGCCATTCCGGGGATATTCGTCGAGGTCATCAGCGACAAGAACTCTTTCACCGGCCGAACCGTATAGCCTGGCAGGGTATGCCGGATGTCGTCCATCAAATCGACGGTGTGTTCGGGCCGAGTGCACTTCACCAAGAAAATGGAAGCTTTTTCATGTGCGCCGACCAGGTCCTGCAGGGTGTTTATTGGAACGAAAAGACGCGCGCCTTTTCCGTGCTCGATGATGGCGGCGACGTGCCAATTGTGGTTCAGAAGATTATAGGTATCGCCCACTTTGATCTTCTTGGCTTTGGCCGCCCAGTCGTCTACCAGAAGATCGTCCGGGCCTTCCATGTCGTGGCCCTGAAGGAAAACAAATCCTCCGGACACAGCGCGAAAGCTTTCCGGATCGATACCCCATATCGTCTCCACCGCGCCGCCGGAATTGAATTGCAGAAAAGCGGGTGCGACGGCTTGCACGTACTTCAATTCTTTCAGCTTGTCGCCAATCTTGATGGGCATCGGTGAGCCGCTAAAACCGAGAAAAATGGATGCCGCCGGCGCCTGGAGCATCACGTCTGCGCCGATACCTTCAATGCGTTTCGCCGTTTCTGTGAGCAAGCCCGAGGTGAGCCCGACAATCAGAACGACTAGCGCTACCTCCACGGCGACGGCAAGAACTCCAATCAATGTGCGCAGCGGCCGGTGCAACAGATTGCGGAGAATGAACTCACTCATCATGGCTATTTCCCTGCTGCTTCTTCGCCCACGCGGACCAATTCCTCGCCGGGGGGCTGCTCGAGCCTGAAACGATCTGCGGGAATCTCCTCGTTGAGCGTCAGCTTCGTAAATTGCAAGTCCAGTTTGTAATCATCGTGCGGGCGCTCGATTCGAATCGTGCGCGGAAATGCTGTTACGCCGGCCGAAGATTGCGATGCTTGCTCCTGATCTCCTAAAAGTGGCTCCCAATCCGCGAAGTGCGCGTCAGAAAGGAGCGCTCCGTTGGGCCCATATTCCTGCAGGCGAACCACCTGCAAGTCCGCGCGGTCAAACCAGATTTTGCGCAAGACCTCTGTTTGGTAGCCACCGCGCAAAACAGTCAGAACGTAAAAGCGGGAAGTTTCATCGTTGAATTCTTCGAAGAGAACGGCTTCTTCCTTGCGTACTTCAGGCCAAAGCAGTGCATCCAGCAAGTGCTGAGGCCGCAAATTCTCGATAGGTTTGCTGCTAACGCGCTCCAGCGCTATCGACCCAACGAGGAATTTTTTCTTCGAGGGGATGGAAACGCGGAATGTATCTGGGTCGCTGGCCATGTCAAAAACCGTGGTGCCAATCACCGGCGCCTGCCCAATCATTCGAATCGACGCGGGGCGCGCGGCGAGGAGAAAGGCTTTCACTTCGTGATACTCCTGGATCAGGCCCGAATACTTCGACCCAGCCGTAGGCTTCAGCTCGACCGTCGCATTGATAGTGCGGACGCCACGGGCCACCGCGTTGTATTTGTCGAGGAGTTCCTCGCGCGTAGCTTCCTTGGCAACGGGCTTCTGGGCTGCCGGGATATTCTGCGTTCGCCTGACCGCACTCCCACCGCAGCTGCAGGAAATCCCCGCCAGTGTCGCCACTGCCATGCATGCTAACCTGCTGATTCTCAATCGCTTTCGTCCTCACATACGTTTATAAAGCAATCTTACAACCACCGGAAAAAGCGTCAAAACCGCGCATCAGGGCCTAGCTGGATCGATACAAAGTCACCGCAGTCAGCCGGGTAGCGTCTGCCGCTGCATGATGCAAACCCCATTTTGTCCAGATAGTCGCAAGGAGAAGTCCAAGGAGGCTCACTGGGGCCTGGCGACGTAGATGCCGAAGGGCTGCAGGGCCGGACGGAGGCGGCGGATGATTTCGCTGGGCCACAGTGTGGCGCTGAGCAGGGTCACCCAGCCGTCCTCCGGCTCACAAATGGCGCAAAACGTGTAGCGCGTGTAGGCGGGTTGATAAGCGTCCACGCCGCGTTTCGAAAGATCGGCTTCCAGTTCGGAATCTGGCGACTGCGTCGCGGCGCCCGCGCGTACTCCAAAAGTTTCCCCTTCGAAGCGTTCGAAAATTTGCTGCAAAGGCTCAGCGGCGGGCTGTGGGAGAACCAAGCAGCGGCCGGCTGCTTCGCGAAATTCGATGTGGTGCGAATTGCAGAATTCGCGCACGCGATCGAGGTGGCTGAAAAAATCGACGACGAACGGCTCTTTGTTTGCCAACGCGGGAAAGGCGGCTGCCCAGATTTCCGCAGCTTGCGCGCCGTGGACGGGCTCGCGGTTTTCGGTTTCGACCNAGCTCCAGCCCCACCGCTTTTACATCCGAGCCCAAATCCAGCACATCGATGTCGAGCGAACAGGGTGGCAGCTCCAGCGCGCCCTCGCTGGCGGTGGCATCGCCGAAGGAGCTCATTCGAGAGACTCGGATTCGGGGAACCTGGCGCGAAACTCAGGCGACTGCTTGCGCACATCCACCCAGTCAAAAAAGGCGTCGGGGTTTTCCAGCCAGATGCGGAACCAGTTGGCCACTTCGAGTTTTTCTTCGCGCTTGCGCGGCTCGACTTTATGGTTCCGCGCAATCATCTCGGCGCGGCGTTTGCCGAGGCNGCGGCGTTTGCCGAGGCGCGCTACGTTCAACACCCGCTCAACCGCGGCGTGTTCGCCGTGCGCACGGAATCTCCGCATCAGCTCGTCCAGCCGCATGATGCAAACCTCCGCGTCCTCCAGCGTTTTGAAATGCAGCAGATCCTCGAATTCCTCTTCGTAGTGTTCTTCCGCCTCTTCCTGCAGCGACAGCGCTACTTTCCATCCCGCGCTTTTCAGTACTTCGGCGATGTAGTCCGTTCCGGTTTTCCCCGCTTCGCCATGTTCAGCGATGAGGCGGCGNCGCAACTGGTCGATTTCCGCCAGCGTCCATCGCGAAGGGGCAATCTCCCGAGCCGCTTCGAGGATCATATCTTTTTTTGTTTTCAACGTTTCGGTCATCCGGTCGTTCTCTTGTGATGCTTGACTGCAGCTTTCTTTTTGCTCGCGGCATGCGGCTTTGGCGGAGGAGGCGGAGGATCCGCCGGCAAACCCGCGAGCAAGCGGTGGTACCTTGTCACATTCTTGTTGTGTTCGGCCAGCGTGGCGCTGAAAAAATGTCCGCCCTGCGTGTTGGCCACAAAGTATAGCGCATTCGTCTGCGCCGGCTGGAGCGCTGCCCGCAACGAAGCTTCTCCCGGGTTGCCGATGGGCCCCGGCGGAAGGCCTGTGTGCTCGTACGTGTTATAAGGCGAATGCACGTGCAAGTCGGCGGTGGTCAAGGTTCCATTGTAGCGGCCTTCTTGCTCTAGCGCATAGATAACCGTGGGGTCGCATTGCAGCGGCATGTCTTTGCGCAAACGATTTTCAAAAACTCCCGCGACGATGGGGCGCTCCTCTTTTTTTGGCGTCTCGCGTTCGACGAGAGACGCGAGGGTCACGATCGAAGACACGGGATAGCCTCCCGCGCGGCCGGTTTTGTCGCCCCCAGGATCCAGCGGAGCGATGTGCGCCCACTCGTCCTTGAATTTTCGCACCATGGTTGCGGTGAGCTCGACGGCCACGGGATGGCGCGGCAGTTGGTAGGTCGCGGGGAAGAGAAATCCCTCGAGCGTCAGCGCGTGCGGCGAAATGTCGCGAACCAGCATGGGATCGGTGGCGGCTCTCAGGAAATCCTCGGCGGGCAGAAAATGGCCGGCTTCGAGGTCGTGCGCGATATCGTAAATGGTTTCGCCTTCGCGCACGGTGAAGGGCACCTGGTACACCTGGCCGTTCGCGAGCTTCCAGAAAACGTCGCGGCCGGTCAGCGGCTTGTCAAAAAAATATTCGCCAGCGACGGGAGTGCGCTTGGGATGGCGCCGCGCGTAGATTTCGAACGCCAGGGCGCTGCGCACCACGCCGTTGCGTTCGAGCAGATGCGCCACGCTGCGCCGCGATGCCCCGCGCGGAACTGTGACGAATACGCCTTCGGCCGCGAATCCCACGTACGGATGCGTCATGCCGTACCACATCCAGACGCCCTCCGCGGCGACTCCAGCCAGCCCGAGCAGGACAATGAGAATAAGAACTTTCTTCAATTCAGCCTCGCAAACTTTGCTTGCATCCAGTGGCTCACGTGATTTGTTCCACGGCGTGCTGCCGCTCTAAGTATTCTTTCAAAATCACCGCTGCGGCCACAGCGTCGACGGTGAGCTTTCCCTCTTCCTTCTTGTATTTTTTGCCCGCGTGCGAATGCAGGGGCCTTCCTTGCTGCTCTTCGAGCAAGCGCTCGGCTTCCCAGCTCGTTAGTCGCTCATCCACAAGCTCCACGGGCAAACCAAGCTGCTTTCGAACGCGCTCCGCGAACCGCGCTGCTTCTTCGGCCATTTCTCCCTGCGTCCCATCCAATCGCAGCGGCAACCCCACTAGAATTTGCTTCACGCCGTGTTGCCGCGCGATTTCCCGCAGCCGCCGCATGTCCTCATTACGGTTCACGCGCTCCAAAGTAGCCAAGGGACGCGCAACTCTGGCTTCTTCATCCGCGAGGGCCAGCCCGATTCGCGCGCGGCCGTAATCGACAGCCAGAATGGAAGTGCGCTTACGCTCGCCCATTAAGTTAGATGGCTGCGGCACAGTTCCAGTATACCGGGAAGCAATTCGCGAGGTGCGCGCTGCTACCTAAGAATCGACTGGCCACGAGCGGAATTCACTTTGNGCTGCTTCTGTTCCAGTGATTGCCAAAGGTCTTTATATGCAGCTTTGTCAACTGTTAGAATCGGTTGCGTCCAACATGGAGTGTACGGCTATGATTACAGCGCGAGACCGGTTGCTTCTCGTTGCTGGCGGGGTATTGTTCTCCGTCGCTATCGCTAGCTTGGCCTCGGCTCAGAACGAATCGTGCCTTCACCGAACCTTGCCTATCAGCATTCACGATTCGCAAGGGCGCCTTCTGCGTGGCCTTGTGCCTTCAGACTTAGAGGCCAAACTTCATGGTCAGCCTGTGAAGATTCTTTCGGTCTCTCCGGACGTTCGGCCCCACCGAATTGTTGTCATGTTGGATGCTGGCTCTAGCATGCTCGGCGTGTCCCAAACAAAAAAATGGGTACTCGCCACTTCTATCGCTTCAAGCATCGCCCAAACAGATTTGCAAAGCGCCTCGCTTGCGCTGCTTGTCTTCTCCGACAAAGTGAAAGAGCAAATCACATTCTCACAGGAAGCTTCCGCGGCTGCGAGCCGCCTGAAGGAAATTGCCAAGGACCCTTCTTACGCGAAGAAAAACGTCAGGGGCACGACGGCCCTTGGTAACGCGATCTTATCAGGGCAGAGTTTGCTTGGGGATCCAAGCTTCTCCGACTCTCTCTACCTCATTAGCGACGGCCTGGAAAAGAGAAGCAACGCAAGATTTCGTCAGCTTCGCGAAGGGCTCTTGAGGAACAAAGTCCGTTTGTACGCTGCGCTGTTAGCTCCCGAAAGAGGCTACAAAGAAACTGTCGAGGAGGAGAACGTTGTAAGAGAGGTTTCAGGCCTCGCCGTTGCTACCGGTGGTTTGATTCTGCTTCCGATTGGCAACGGGCCACTCGGAAAAGCGAATTATGAGCTAAGCCCGGAGCAACAGCATGCCCTCGAAATTAAGTTGGACAGCTTGTATCTGGCAATGACCCGGAACGACCTCATCGGTATCGAGTTGCCGCAGGCGGTTGACAAGTGGACCTCGTGGTCGCTGGAACTTTCGCCAGAAGAGAGACAGACCCAAAAGGAATGGACCATCGCCTATCCTCAGGAACTTGCGCCTTGCAGCGCGCTATCTCACTGATGATTGTAGAAAAGAAAAGTTACGGTTTGCGGCCGCGTTGGCCGCTTTGCCAGGCTTCCCAGTAACCGAGAGTTTTTAGCTGCTGGTCGAGGCCGGTTTCTTTCATCTGGGCTTCAATTTCCGCGCGGGTGAGGCGCTTGCCTAGAGGCTCGGTGCGGTCAGCGATGCCCCAGGCGGTCAGTGCGGCGAGCGCGGCATGCAGCTTCAGCTCGCGAATGTCCACTTTATCAAATGTGTCCGAAGCAGCGTGGTAGTTCGGGAGATAATTTGCTTCTTCCTGATTGGCCACGAGCGTAGGCACGCCTTCCAGGAGAAAATCGAAATTGTCGGTGCCGAAGGAGGCGTCATACGTGTGATTGTTCGCCCCCCAGGATTCAAG
>OCOJ01032838.1_pt4 | contig 12725 bp, 11 predicted proteins | sample 1539251 | NCBI WGS metagenome assembly OCOJ01 (sample SAMN01911457, study PRJEB22624) | soil metagenome | biome: Soil | place: Malaysia | collected 2012-04-30 | depth RA_metagenome m
TGAGAGCTATCCCAAGATGAATTCGTCCGCACCTGGCCCCCATTGGTTCCGATTTTTCGAAACCATGCACCTACATGGAAACCAAAGGCGTGATAACCCCTCTTGTTTGCACGTTTCGTTGCGCACGATACCTTGCGAGCAGGTTTCCCGCAAGATTTCTTTTTGGATCCGGTTCTCAGGGCAAACGGGCGCGTACTAGTCCCGTCATCTAGTGACAAGGGTGCTACTTACCCGACAGGAACACCCGGAGGTTTGCGCCTGTTTCTTGGAGAGTCCAGGTTGAACTGCCTCATTTTGTAGAGCAGAGCTTTGTAGCTGATTCCCAGCTTTTTTGCGGCGTCTTTGCGGCACCAACGCGTCTTCTCGAGTGCGTCGGCGATAGCCTCCATCTCCGCCTCATCCTTCAATCCGCGCACGAGGGCCTTCAGCCCCTGTTCACGCGGAGCAGGTGTCTCCTCCCGCGGAGAGATTCTCTGACGCGACGCAGACATTTCCACCAACTCCCGAAGGCTGCCTTCGTCATCCTCCAGGATGACGTAACGCTTGACGAAGTTCTCCAATTCCCGAAGGTTTCCTGGCCAAGGGTAGTTGATCGCCGCATCCAGCAGGTGCTTCGAGGGCATCGGCGCAACCTTGCCAAATTTCTCGCTGTATTTTTCCAGGAAATGACGGAACAGGAGCGGAATCTCCGAGGTCCGCTCGCGCAGCGGCGGAACATTGATCGACAACACGTTTAGCCGATAATACAAGTCCTCCCGGAAGCGTCTGCTCTTCATCGCTTCGTGCACATCGACNGCATCGGCGCAACCTTGCCAAATTTCTCGCTGTATTTTTCCAGGAAATGACGGAACAGCAGCGGAATTTCCGAGGTCCGCTCGCGCAGCGGCGGAACATTGATTGACAACACATTCAACCGATAATACAAGTCCTCGCGGAAGCGTCTGCTCTTCATCGCTTCGTGCACATCGACGTTGGTCGCCGCCAGCACGCGCACGTCCGTCTCGACCAAGTGGCGCCCGCCCAAACGGGAGTACTGGTGGTCTTGCAGAACGTGCAGCAGTTTGGCTTGGAGATGCACGGACATCTCCGCTATTTCATCAAGAAAGATCGTGCCTTTATTGGCGAGTTCGAATTTTCCAGGCTTCGCGCGAACAGCACCCGTGAAGGCCCCTTGTTCAAACCCGAACAGCTCCGACTCCAGCAACTCTCCGGGCAGAGCTGCACAGTTCACCTTGACAAACGGCTGATTGCGCCGCTTCGAACGCAGGTGAATCATCCGCGCGACAACTTCCTTGCCTACACCGCTTTCCCCACAAATAAACACAGGAACGTCCACAGGGGCGATCTGCAGAATCTGCTGCCGAATGCGCACCATCTGTGGACTCGCGGCAAGGAAACTCAGGTCTTCCGTCACCTGGTCACAGTAATCCTTCAGCGCCTGGTTCTCCTGAGCTAGTTGTTTCTTCTGCCGCGACTTGAGCATCGCCGCATCCAGCTCGGTTTTCTCGAACGGCTTGGTCAGATAGTCGTGCGCCCCTAGGCGAATGGCTNTCCACAACTGTACCTACTTCATTGGAACAGGAGAGCATGATGACGTTGAGCCCGCGATCCAAATGCATGAGTTCCTGGAGCGTATCGAGCCCGCTCATTTCCGGCATAATTACGTCCAAGAGAATGAAATCGGGATGATCTCCATTATTGATTTTGCCGATGGCCTCTTTGCCGCTGCTGACGGCTTCGACGTCAAAACCATCCACTTCGAGCAGAGTCTGCAGATACTTTCGAATACTCGGCTCGTCGTCCACTACGAGAATTTTCTCTTTCGGCACCATACCTGGTTCCTCTTTCTCCGTCTCTCGCAAGTTAGCCTTCATCCATCGGCAGCAAAAATGCAAACGTGCTGCCCCGATGGGCTTCACTCTCCACCCAAATCTTGCCGCGGTGGGCCTGGATCAGACGCTTGGCGATCGCCAGTCCCAGTCCCATCCCCGACGTGTTCTTATCCACCCGCATAAAATCTTCAAAGATCTCCTGGTGGTATTCAGGCGCGATCCCTGGTCCCGAATCCGTGACGCTGACTTCCACGCTGTTCGGCCGCGGCAAGCGAAAGCGACGGCGCTCTTCAACCGGGGCGACCTCCGCAACGCGCCGCTCCCAGAAGTGCGGCCGCGCACGCAAGATCACGGTTCCTTCTGACGGTGTATGTTTCAGCGCGTTGTCCATCAGGTTAGAGACGACTTGTTGCACTTTCTGGTAATCGAACTTGAACGAAGGAATCGAGGGATCCAGGTTCGTCTCTAGCTTCACTCCTTTGCGCTGGTACGACTCCGACCAGCGGCTGCCAATTTCCGCCAGACAGTCTCGTAGATCATTTTCGCGGAGCTGCAAAACAAGTTTTCCGCTCTCGAGGGCCGAATAATTCAAAAACATCGAGACCAGCCGGACCAGCCGCTCGCAACTCTCTTTCGATTCCTCCAGAATGTCACGTTGCTTTTCCGAAAGTTTTCCCAAGGAACCAGCCAGAAGCAGGTCATAGTAGCCCTTGATGACAGCGAGTGGCGTTTTCAGTTCGTGTGCCGCGGAGGCAAGAAAGACCGTCTTTTGCCGGTTCACTTCCTGCAACTTCAAGTAAGCAGCAAGCAAATTTCGGTACGTGATTTCGCGTTCCTGCAGCAACTCTTGGACTGTTGGTTGAGAGGCACCGTTGTTGCTACCGGAGACACCAGAGCTGTCCCCTTCCAGTTCAATCGTCAGCCATTCAGATTCGGGANGAATCCAGCGCACGCGCGCATGAAAAGATTTGCCGGCGTAGTCGCCATCGCATTCAATCTCGCTTTCGCCGTTCTGGATCCGGCGGGTCACCTCTGCCGGATCCAGCTTCATCAGGTCTTGAAAGACGTTCGGCGCCCCGCCCCCATTCATACCTAGGTGCTCGAGCACCTTCTTGGCACGCTCATTCAGGATGAGGGATTGGCCGTCCAGCGAAGCAACGATGAACCCGCGGTCCAGCCTGTGTAGCAGCGCTTGGACGTGCTCGATGGGAATACTTGTGTTTTTCCGCGATGGCTCGCTGGAGGAATCCAAGGCTGTCACACCCGTTAGTTAAGCCAGTCTTAGGGAAGTGGCAAATTTTTTCCCATTCCCCAAGCGCCCATACTTCCAGACCCTCAACTGCCTGTNNNTGGCAAAAGCGTTCCATTTGCACATTTTGGGAAATCCGCTAGGTATAGTTCCCCCGTCCTTTCTACCTGGCGAATAGGCCGCACCAACTTGAGCCGATAACCCATTCATTCTAAAGGATGCTATACCTTCATCTCCGAGGGGAGCACTGGCACCCAAACTGCTGCCTCCGTACTAGTGCCCGAGTACTATGAAAACGGAATTACATCTGAAAGAGGTCAAAGAACGCTCTAGTACCGAATCGGCGCGCACTCGTGGCTCTTCCCGAATTCGTATTCAGATTCCCGTTTTCTTGCGCGGATCGGATGCCAAAGGTTTGGAGTTTATGGAGCTCACTCGGACGCTAAATATCAGCGCCAAAGGAGCGTGCATAACCTCTGCGCACCTGCTAAGGATCAACCAAACCGTGCAGCTTACCATCCCCGTGCCCGCCCCTCCCAATTCCAGCCTGGTACCGAGCGAAACTCCCCCCATTTTGGCTAAAGTGCGCCGCCAAGAGCTGCTGGGTGACCTCCGGGTCTTCGGGTTGGAATTTCTCCGCTCTCTTGAGTAATTGTCTATCCCTTTCGAAAGCCCCTTAAGTTGTCTCAAACTTGAGTCCCCACTGAGACAGGATTGCTGCCACACTAGACTCGCATATCTATCCTTTTTGTAATAACATACGCTCGTCCCCTTTGCCTCCTTGTCTGGGAAACCTGGGTCGTTGCCTGTCCTAAATTGGCATCCGGTTTGCTCGCTTGCTATGATTGCCATCAGACTGTGCCCGCCCCATCCCCCGCAGGGGAGGCAGAATGTAGGAAAATCCGGTCATGTCCAGCCTCGGAGCCTCAGCGGCCCCGCGTTTACCGGTTGAGGATGCGTATCTCGAGCTTCTAGCGGACACGCTCGAAGGCATGGACATCCCTGCCCGTAGTCAGTTCCTTCAGCGTTATTTCCGCACCACCACCCACTTGGACTTGCGTGAAAGCCAGGCTCTGCAACTGTGGGAAGAAATGCTTACTCGTCGCCGCGAACTCACCGAACAGCTCCGCCGTCCTGTCTCTCTCAAGACCGTGCTGATGGATGTTCTCTCCTCGGCGGGAATGATCCGCGTGCCCGTCGTCCTTGAATACGACGAGTTCAAGAAAATCCAGGTCAGCGCCGTGACGGATCCGCTCACTGGTCTCTATAACCGGCGCCTGTTTGCGGAGTCATTCGAGAAAGAACTCAACCGCGCCCGCCGCTACGGTCTTCCCTTGGGGATCGTCATTCTCGACCTGCATCGCTTCAAAGAAGTGAACGACCGGTATGGACATCCCCGGGGCGACGAGGTTCTCCGTGCCGCTGCAACCACGCTTCAAAAGGCGTTGCGTACTTCGGACTCCGCTTTCCGCATCGGCGGAGATGAGTTCTCTGTTCTTCTGCCACAGACCGACGCTGACCAAGCCCTTGCCTTGAGTCGCCGAATCGAAACGGTGTTCGCGGAAACGCTCCTGCCTCTCCAGTTGGCCTTCCCGGTAACCATGGACCATGGCATCGCCACCTTTCCGCAAGATGGCGATCAGTCCGATCAGCTGATTCGTGTTGCGGATGAGCGCCTCTACAGTTTGAAACACGCAAGTCATGCGATACCGTCCGGTGTGGCCCCTGGCCCCATCGAGGCACCTCCTGCGCAAGCAGGCGCCACTCCCGGACCGATTTCCATTACCGCCGGCCGTCCCCCCGAGAAGCCCGTCCCCACAGAATTCGAACAAGCAAGTTCGGCGGCGGCGCAATCGATCACCAGTCAAAAGGTTGCTGAAGCCGCGCCGCACGCTATTTACGCCGTCCAGAGGAAAGCGGAGCGGGTCTCCATGGCGGGCACAAATGCTTATGCGGTGATCGGTGACAAGGGCGCGCGTCGAGCCCGCGTTCTCGACTTGGGATTTGGCGGCGTGGCACTTGAGTTCGAGCAACCTGAGGAACTCCCGGAAAACATCGTCGCTGTTCTGCATGTGCCCATTCTGCCTCCGGTCCGCGTCTACTTGCGGCCGGTCTGGTCCCGCCGGACGCCAGAAGGCACGTTTCGGTGTGGATGCAATTTCATTTCTTGAGCTGCCACCGATCCCGGGATAGCGGCACTTCCGCAAGTCAGTACTGAGCTGCTCTGTCAATTAGCAGCCTGCCCTAATCGCTTTCGAATGCCTTCTCACTGGCACGGCGCGCATCCCTCGGCGCCTCCCCTGTTCATTCGTACAGGATGGGCCAGCTGACCTTCTGCCCCGTCCCTGTCCCAAGGAACAGGTTGTCGTGATTGCGAACGGTATGTTGAACTCCCAACTTGTCGCAAGTGGCCCCTACGCCCGCACAGTAAAAGGGGAGCAGGCGGATTGTGTCCTTACGCTTGCGCTGATCCAGGCATTTTGTGTTCCTCGAAGCTTGCCCTATAATTGAAGTTTGTCTCGTGACCTAGCGACGCGGCTGTCGTGCCTCGACCCCGTCGGGATGCCGTGCAGACCGGTCACGATAGAATGGAGAATCATGAAACCCGGAATTCATCCCGACTATCATGCTGTGACCGTGCACTGCGCCTGCGGGAATACCTTCCAGACCCGCTCGACCATTAAGGGCGATATGTTGCGCGTTGAAATTTGTTCGAGTTGCCACCCCTTCTTCACGGGTAAGCAGAAGCTGGTGGACACCGCCGGCCGCGTGGAACGTTTCCAGAAAAAGTATGCCAACGTCCCCGCCGCTGCTGGCAAGAAATAGCCATCGTTATCTTTTCGGGTTAGACACGCGGGCCGGCTCAGTCCGGCCCGCTTCCTTTTCAGAAGGGATTCCAGTGTCTGTAAGGCAAGGGGATGAAAGGAATCGGCTACACCCCCAGGAGAGGGCCGCAACTTCCCCGCACCACCTTAGTCATAACGATAGCTTCAGGCCTATTTGGATCTGCCGTGCCCCCGTTGTGCCGTCCGGTCTCACCACTTCTGTCGTGGAATGCCCGAAATTCGCGGCGTCAAACGTAAAGTTATCCGGCTGACTGAATTGCACGCGATTGAAGAGATTGTAAAACTCAAAACGCAAGTCGAGCTTGACTCGCTCACGAATGCCCATGCGCTTGGTGATGACCAGATCCGTGTTGTTAATGCCTGGTCCCCGAAAAACGTTCCGCCCCAGATTCCCTGGGGACCCAAAGGCAGGATCCGAAAAATAAGCCAGCGACGGCCCGGTTTGTGTTCGAGAATTGTTGCTGGGTGGCGCGACGGCCGTAGGATTATAGAAGGGCCGCGCGACTTGCCCAGTGTGTTCTGAATCGATGGCAGTGAAAATGTCATAGGGGAGGCCGCTCGAAAACGTGCTAATGCCCGATACGCTCCAGTTCGCCAGCAGCCACCCCACTGTCCCTTGGTTCCACCGTTGTGCCCCGTTCCCCACAGGGAGTTGCCAGGTGTAATTGAGCACCAAGCGATGCCGCACGTCGAAATCGGAGTTACCTCGTTCCGCTGCCAGATTCAGGGAATTGCGGGGAAACGCCTGATTGCCAGCCGCGGGTACCAGGGGGTCAGAGGCATTGTCGATGGCGTGCGAATAGGTGTAGGCCGCCTGCACGGCTAGTCCATGCGACATTCGCTTTGTGACGTTCATTTGCAATCCCTGATAGGTCGAGCTCGCGATGCTCTTATAGACTTCGGCCATGAGGAACGCATTATTGTTGACCGCATTAAAGGGCAACAATCCTTCATTGGCTCCCAGCCATAGATTGCTGAACTGCAAAGTCTGCTGTGTGCACCCGTAGAAATTTTGCGGATTTGTCGGCACGCAGAAAGCTTCCAACGCTGACACCAGCTCCGGCTGCGGTGGATTGCCGTCCACCAAGCGCAGCAGGTGCGTTCCCTTGGAGCCAACGTAGTTTATTTCAAACAGCAGGCCAGGATGGGGTTCGTGTTGGATCCCCAGATTCCATGTTTGCGTGTAGGGCGTCTTCAGATTCCGGTCGATCAGATACGGCAGAATCGGTGAACAAAATTGTCCGAGCTGACAGCTAGCCACCTCTGGCGACGACTGGAACGTCGGCGGCGGTGGCAGCGCAGAGAGCGTGCACGCTTGCAATTGAGGGGGCGAAGCAAAGAAGCCTTCGCACGGCAATGTCTCTAGCATCTGGAACGGCGGATCCCCACGCAATTGGCTGATCAATTGCCCGAATACCCGGTCATGATAAATCCCATAACCGGCGCGCACGGAACTCTTTCCGTTCCTGAACGGATCCCAAGCCGCAGCCACGCGCGGCTCGACTCCGTTGTAATCGCTCTGGTACAGCGGTACCTCTCCGGAGGCAGTTCCAACCCTCGTGAACGCGAATGGCCCCGGCCCGCTTGGCGAAGCCAGGAGTGTCGACAGCAGGTGGTTCACCTCCACGGGCACACCAAAAAACTCATAGCGCACCCCGTACGTAAATGTCACGTTCGATGAAAGTTTGTAGGAATCTTGCCCGAATCCCGCATATTCGTCTTCGCGGAAACCACGCAGGTCCGTTGCCGTCCGTGTTCCCGCATTGTTGAAGAATTGCGCCTGCGTCTGCAGGTCGACTCCGCCGAAAAGAGTCCACACCAGGCCTTGAAGCGTGGGGTCTTGTTCGAATCCTGTGCCCACAGTTGCAGGAATGCCGAAGTTGGAGAACACGCCGGAATCCAGTATTGTCCGGTCCACGTAATTGTCCGAGCTGTTCGAATACGTGCCGCGGTATTCAGCTCCGAATTTAACGGTGTGCCGCCCCATGACCCAGGAAAGATTGTCCCCAGCCGTATAAGTTCCCGCATTGCGTGTCGAACCATTACTGTCACCCAACACCAGGCAGCCAAATCCTGCGATGGAACCGTTCCCCATGCTGTAGTCAGACCCGCGTCCCACCGCATCCAGCGCTGAAGAGAGGCTATCGAACGTGCTTACCCCGGTACACGTCAGCGGGAATTCCAGCCGGTTGGCCCCGCCGTGAAGCTCATTGGTGATCCTGTCCCGGATGGAAGAGGTGAGCGTGAGCGAGATGTTGTGGTTGTGTTGCTCCGTGGAGACACCCCCCAAGCCCGGAAGGAAGTCCTTATGCTGGTAATTGGTGTCGGAATATTGGTTATACGTGTAACGCACCGAGATGATTCCTCCCCCTCGGAAATCGTGATCGATGCGCCCGGTGACGTTGTCTCCGTTGGCCAATGAGTGACTGGGAAAGTGCAGAATTCCGCGGGCTCCGTCGAGAATCTGGCCATTCGGGTTCGGATACAGCGCCAAGATCTGCTGCATGAGGGGATCGAGCGACAGCCCTGTGCCATTGTTCGGTGAGCTGGGTGTGCTCACATCCACCGCTTGGCCCTGGTAGGTAAAAACCCCTGTTTTGAAGGCTGCCGTGGGTACAACACTGGCATTCAGGATTGTTGTGCTGAAACGCTCTATCTCCTGGTTGATGAAAAAGAACGTCTGGTTCTTCTGGATTGGCCCTCCGATGGAGTAGCCAAACTGGTTGCGCACAAATGGCTCTTGGCTGCGGTCCTGCGCAAAGAAATCTTTTGCCGAAAGCGCCGTATAGCGTCCGAACCAATACACGTCCGCGTGGAAGTCATTGGTTCCTTGCTTGCTGACGATATCGATGATCGCTCCGGAGTTGCGTCCGAACTCCGGCAAATAGCTGTTGGTGATGACGCGGAATTCCTGCGTGGTCTCTGGGTTCAAAAAACTCAATCCGCGACCGCCGACAGCCGTGCCCATGTCCGGATCGTTGTTGTCTGACCCGTCCAACAGAAAATTGTTGCTGCGCTCCCGCGATCCATCGACCGAAAATCCCCCGAACAACGTATTGCTCTGGATAACTCCAGGGGAAAGCAAAATCAGTTGATAGGGGTCGCGCAGGATGAGCGGCAGGTCTGTCATCTGCCGCGAGTTCACCAGGTTTCCGATCTGGGCATCATTCAGGTCTACGGGCGCAACCGACTCGCTGGTTATGACCAGATTCTCTTTGACAGTACTTATCGTGAGTTTCACGTCCAGGGTCAAGACCGCATCCACATTCATGCTGACATGCGAGAACAGCACGCTCTTGAATCCCTCATGCTCGATGCGCACATCGTAAACGCCGGGACTCATATTGGTCAGTCGATACGTACCGGATTCATCCGTCTCCATTTCCCGCGAGATGCCTGTCGCCACATTTTTGGCTGTTATCTTTGCCTTGGGCACAAGCGCGCCCGTGCTATCCGTTACTGTGCCGCTGAAAGACCCTGTCTGGGCTAGAAGTGGAGGAGAGAGACTCAGAAGCCACACCAAGACCAACCATTGCATTGCGTGATTCTTCATGTTCGGACCCCACCGAACCCTGTTGACATTGGGATGCCCTGCCGGTGGTTTTGTTTGCTTGCTGTGTTCCGTCCGGTAGCGCGTCCGGGTCGCTGCCTTCTATCCCCGGACTCTAGACCCGGAAGCCTCGAATCGCAAGGCCTTTTGCGATTTTCCCTTCTTTTGTTCCCTTCACCCAGTCCGTGTAGAATCGATTCTCAACGTGGCGATACAGTCCCGCATGTTTGATGGCGCTCCCGCTCCGGATGCCGTGGCAACGGCTCCCCCTCGCGTCACCCTTCGCAATGCCTTCTCCCACCCGTTCGATTCCGCGATCGCTGCGGCGCGCACCTGTTACTCCTCGCGGCTGATCTCTCCCGAGGAAATCACCGATAAGCAGCGCCTGAATGTTGGTGCCGCCACGTTTTACAGCGGCCACCACACCGTCTATCAGCATGCTCATTTTGAATTTGGCCTGGAAAACATCAGCCGTCAGTTTGTCTGGTCGTTTCTTCACGCGCATCCGTTCTACAACTCCGAGCAGCAGAGCCAGCGGTACGTCCGCATGGACCGGGCTCAGGCCTACATCCCTCCGGTCTCGCTGTTTTTTGATGAAACCTCGCGAAACATCTACGAAGCCGCGATCGCACGCGCGTGGGCCTATTATCGGGAACTTTCTGCCCTGCTGGTTGCCGACGCGCGCAGCATCCTGAATGACATTTGGCACATCAGCCCGATGTCTCATCCGAAGCGGATCCAGAAAATCGAGCGTTCGGCGGAAAAGCGTTCCATTGAAATCGCCCGCTACGTGCTTCCCGTCGCGGCCTTTACGACCATGGTGCACACGCTCTCCGGCATCGTTCTGCACCGGCTGTGGCGTATGTGTTCGGCATCCGACACGCCCAGCGAAGCGCATGCCGTTATTGGCGAAATGGTCGCGCAGGTGCGTCAGTTAGATCCGCAATTTTTCGACCGCTTCGGCACAGCTCCTCTCGAGGAGNCTGCCGGAATGGAAGGACATTGCGCCCGCGCAATCGCACGGGGACGCCTTCCCCCGTGAATTCGACGCGCGCCTCCAGGGCAGAACATCGCGCCTCATCGATTACTCGCAGAACACCACCCGCGTGATCGCGGACTCCTATCGTGCCGTCGTTGGGCTACCGGAATCCGCCTGTTCGGATGCCGAGGCCATCGACCGCCTGCTGAACCCGGCCCGCAATCTGTATCGCCTGGAGACCCTCAACGTTGGCGTACATGCACCCATGATGCGCGCCCTCCAGCACGCCAGCTACACTTTCGCCAAGAAAATCAGCCACACCGCCGACAGCCAGGACCAGCGGCACCGTATGGTTCCGGGTTCGCGCCCGCTTCTCACACTCGCCGACACACGTGAACCCGACTACATCACCCCCATGCTTCTGAAGGACAATCCACGGGCCAAAGAAGTTTACCAACTGGCGATGCATGACGCCTGGTCCGCCAAGAATCAACTTCTGGGCCGGGGCGTGCCTCCGGAAATTGCTCTCTATCTGCTTCCCAACGCCAAATCCATCCGCCTTGTGGAGACTGGTTCGCTGCTACATTTGCTTCACAAGTGGACGATGCGCACGTGTTTCAACGCACAGGAAGAAATCTACAACGCATCCATGGATGAAATCGCTCAAGTGCGCGAAGTGCACCCCGAACTGTCGCGCTACATCGGCCCTCCCTGTCACCTCCGCGCGGGGATTGCCACCCCCATTTGCACCGAAGGCTCGCACTTCTGCGGCATCAAAGTCTGGCTCGACTTTCCCAACATTCAGCGACGAATCTGAGTAAGATCAGCGAACAGGAACCTAGGTCCAGTTCAGTTCGAACAATCATCTGGGACTATAGGTCCTACGCGCGCAACGTGAAGGTCTAGTTGGACTTTCCTAACATTCAGCGTCGAATTTGAAACTGGCATCCCTACTCCGGCGTCCAATAGGCAGGAGGATTTCCATGGCGCTCAGCCAGCCCCGGTTCCTCTCCTGCCTCCTCTCCGCCGTACTGGTCTTTCCATTATCTTCGGCTGCGTTTGACACGCCGCTTTCTGACACCGCCGTGCGCGAAGCGTACTTCTTAGCCCGGCGCCACGATCTCCGCTTTCTCGATGCTTACACTAAATCGCCGCCCGTAGTGACCAAGGGACCTCGGATCGCCGCTGTCACCTTCCTGACCCCATTTGCGCAGCTAGTCCAACAAATCAGCAACCGGGTCGAGGATTACAGTGCACAACAGGCGCAAGCAGACCACCTCCATGCAGCGGAGTCCGTACAACTCACCGTCCTGATAAACTTGGCCACGTCTTACGGTCCGCTCATTTCGCCTGGAGACGTCTCACGCCCCGATATCAAACCTGTCTTTCGGCCCTCCGTTTTTTGGAAAGACTTCCGCGTTGCTGTTTTCGACGGTGATCAGCCGCGCCAGCCTTCCGAGTTTCACGGCCGCGCCAATTTCAGTTGTGGAACGCGAGGCCCTTGCTCACTGATGGGCGCCACTCTGGAGTTCACTTTTCCGGCTGCTTCCTTTGTTTCCGACGCCGCCACCATTCAGATCGTGCCACCTGAGGGCGATGAGGTGACCGTCAGTTTCGATCTCTCTGCCCTTCGCTAGGGTTCACACAGGAGAAACTCCATGAAGCCGACCATTCTCCAGCTCGTCTCTTCTGCACTCGCTCTTATGCTTGCTTTTTCATTTCCGTTGGCGGCCTTTGAAACGCCACTCTCTGACACTGCGGTTCGCGAAGCCTACTTCATGGGCCAGCGCCACAACGAATCTATGGCCCACTTCTTTGACAAATACTACAAACATCTTCCGCCACCAAAAACCGGTCCCTACATCTCCTCCGTCTCATTCCTGACTCCGTACGCGCTGCTCGCCCAACTCTCCAGCGAACGTGCGTATGGCTACAGCGCGCAGCAGGCGGAACTCGATCACAGAAAAATGGTGGAAACGGTAAAGATTGTGGTGGAAATTCAATTGACGGATACGTACGCCGCGGTCATACCCAACCCTGCTGGGCAAACATCGGGCACGCCTTGGGATTACATCTACCGTCCATCGAGCTTTTGGAGAGATTTTCAGATTCAGGTAATCAGCGGCAAGAAAGTTCTCTCCCCGTTCATCTACACTGGCGAGCCCAACTACATTTGCGGGGACTCCACTGAGCAGCCGATCGCTCTAGGAGAGTATTGCACCCTCGTCGGCGCCACAGTGCAGCTCGAATTTCTCGCCGACCAGTTCGC
>OCOJ01035447.1_pt4 | contig 12725 bp, 5 predicted proteins | sample 1539251 | NCBI WGS metagenome assembly OCOJ01 (sample SAMN01911457, study PRJEB22624) | soil metagenome | biome: Soil | place: Malaysia | collected 2012-04-30 | depth RA_metagenome m
CTGATCGTTCCCGCCACACCGGCCGCGCCTGGAGCCAACGTACCACCCGTATTCGAAACTGTGCCGTTGACCGTCCCAGCGCCCGTAAGGCTGCCGCCCGTCATGTTCATCGGATTGGGCGAGAAAGTGAGTATTCCGCCCGCGAGGATGGTGGACCCACCGGTCTGGTTGAATACGCCGCCGAATGACAACGTGCCGGTGTTGGCGCTCACTGTGCCGCCATTATTGAAGACGACACCCACTGGCGTGCCGGGCGAGGCCGTGCCTCCCGTCTTTTCGAATGTGCCGTTGTTGTTAAACGTTGGCGTCCCAGCAGTCCCGGGGAAAAGCGCAATCTTGCTGTCGTTCTGGAAGTTCCACGTGGCGCCGACGAGATTGTTGATCACGGCGCCATTCATCAATTCTAGGGCGCCGCCAGTGCCGCCACTCCAGGTCGTCGTGCCGTTGGTGTTCAGCGTCCGGGTGTCAAGTGTCTGCGTCGATCCCGACGGGAAACTGATCCCACCGTTCGTGGTGGTCACACCCGTCCCACTCATCGTTCCGCCCACCCATGTAGCCAGGCCGCTGAAGGTGACCGTGTCGGAGCNCGGTCAAGAAGCCGATGCCGTTCATATTCATCGTGGTGGCCGTGACCGGCAGACCGCTGGAGAAGTTGAGCGTGCCGCCACTCGTGATGGCTATGGCGCCAACGCTCGCAAGCTTCATGCCCGGGAGGAAGTTCCCCGTCCCGCCTGTGGTCGAGGTTGTCCCGGTGACGCTGAACGTACCCGTCACATTCAAAGTTGCGGCGCTGACGTTGATTGTGCCGGTCCCAGTGAAGTTCCCGCTGGCCGCAAAGGTGCCGCCGCCAAACTGGATCATGCCAGGACTTGTAGNTGTTGAACGTCCCCGCGCAAGTGGTGCCGCAGTTTCCTCCGTTATTCAAGCTCAACGTGCCCGCGCTAGCGGTCACTGTGCCGGTGTTGTTGAAGGTGACGCCGACCGTGGTGCCCGCACCGACGCCCGGTGCTGCTCCACCCGACTTTTCGAACAGGCCTCCATTGTTGAATATACCGGTGGTGTCCGCTGAACGAATGACGCTGTCATTTTGGAAATTCCAGGTTCCGTTCGCGGTGTTGTTGATCACGGCGCTGCCAGCCAGGGTCAGCGTGCCGAAACTGCCGCCGCCTACGCNCTCCAGGTGGCCGGCCCGTTCGTGATCAGGGTGCGCGCGTTAAGCGTCAGATTTGCTGCGGTGGGGAAACTGACTCCCACGGTCGCGTTGGTCGTACCCGTCCCGCTCATCGTCCCGCCCGACCATGTGACCAGGCCGCTAACGGTCACAGTTCCCGAGCCGCCGAGAATGCCGCCGCTCAATCCCAAGGTCGTAGCAACGGTGGCCACTCCGTTAAGCGTAAGCGTGCCGGCATTGATGTTCAGTGCGTTCGTGAAGTTGGCAGGGCCGGTAACAGTCAGCGGCCCCACATTCATGGCGATGGTCGCGTGGCTGGTGATCCCCGCGATGGTCTGGTTTGCGGCTGTGGCGAGATTGCCGATAGTGATCGTGGCGCTCGCGAAATTCGTGCCCACGCAAACGATGTCCGCGGTGGCCGGGAGAACGCCCTTATCCCAGTTGGTAACGGTGGTCCACTGATTGTCCCCAGCGGTGCCCACCCAGTTGATTGTTGCGCCGGTTCCTGGGCAAGTGGTGCCGCCGGAAGCCGCGACCGTCCCGTTTGCCGTGATCGTGATATTCCCCGCATCCGTCGCGAGCGTGAGGATCTCCTGGACCGCTCCCGCCGGTGTAGCCGCGGCCGGCGCGAAGGTGACAGTAATGGGGCAGATCGAGTGGGGCAGCAGGACGGTCGGGAACGTGGTGATGCACGGACCGGTAACGTTGAAATCCGTGGTGGACAACACCGATCCGGCGGAAACGAACGACAGCAGACCGTCGCTGTTATTCGTAACGTTGAACACGATCTGCGCGTTGTTCGGATTCGCCACCGGATTCGGGAATGTGATGGTCTCGGAAGTGGGCACCGGCACGCCGGCGGGCATGGTGACCGCGAGCGCGTCGAGGAGGCTCGGATGAGTTTGGGTCGGGTCGAGTTCGGTAAACACGACGTGGGATGGAGTGATCACCAGCCCGACCACATCCCCAGCCACCTGAGGAGTGTTCTCATTATTCGTGAATAGGAATCGTCCGTTTGGAGCCACTACGAACCCGAATGAACCTTGCACGTCGTAATCGAGCCTGCCGTCGTTGTGGGTCTGGTCCAATGTGGCATTGAGAGAGTTGTTGCTTACAGAGGTGACGCCCTCAATAGCGCCTTTCGCGTTAGGTTCGCGCTCACCCCAGAAAAAGTTGGTGGCAAACAGCGCGTTGCTGAAAGGCCCGCCCGTCTGCAAGTCGATTTCGCCGAACTCTGGATTCGTTGCTACACCACCAATAGACGATGTCATTTCGTAGCCGTGGTTCGCACGCGAGAGGTAGACGATGACCGTGGCAGTGGGGAAAGTGAAGACGGCGGTTCCATTTGATGCCACCGTATATGTGCCGTTCTCCATGGTTTCAATACTGAGCGAGCCGCCGTTGTTGTCGTCGAAGGTGGCCGAAACTGTTCCGGTCGTGGGAGCAGGACCGGCCGCTGGCGTGAATGTAGCGAGCCCAACGTGCGTCCGGCTGTTTGTGTTCCCAGTGGCTCCCAAGGGGCCCTGCCGGCTGGCGACGTCCGGCCCCGACAGGAAAGTGGCGTCGAACGACGTCACCAATTGCCGCTCCATGGTGCCCGCCAGCAAGTAGACAGGAGTCGTGTCGCTGAACGCGAACAACGCGTTATCCGCGTCAATAATGACGAAAACGCCGGAGGTGATGCCGCCGTTCGCGGTCCATTGGCTGATGCCGGTGGTCGGATCGATTGGCACAGCAAGACCCGTCGCCGAATAGGTGCCGTTAGCTAGTGGCGGAGTGCTGAGCGTTCCGTTGTCGTTCAAGTCGGCCGTCCCGCTGAAAGTCCCGGTGGCGGTTGCCGTCGGGTTGACAGTGAACATACTTAGTGCGACGACCCGGCCAAGCGAGGAGTTTTGTCCCGTGCCGCCGCTGACGTAAGGCCCGGCAAAAGTATTTGCGTTGAACGCAGTGGGATCCTGGAGTTTTGCAATTCCCGCACCTCGTAAGCCCGCGCCGGTGTTGTCGTCGAATTTGATGATGTGCGCCGTGTGGGCCACGCCCTGATACACGTCGCCCACCGACATCGCGATCGTAGCGAACGGGGCTCCGTTGCTCACCAGCTCAATCAAGCCGCGATTGTCCGGTCCAATCGTGTATTTTCCGGTTACGGAAACCGTCTGGGAAACCGGGCTAGCAGGGTTGCTAATCAAGTCGAGCGTTCCGCTGTCAACCAATCCCGCTCCGTTAAAGTGCAGGCTGCCGACGGCCACGGTCATCGAAGCGTTGCTGTCGTTCACCATGTGGATCAGGACACCGTAGTTCCCGTTGGCCAGTGCTTCCTGCCCGGTGGGCGCGTTGATGATGGACAGAGTTACCGGCGTGTGGCCCACGTTCTCCCCCGAGTCCGTGATATTGACGGTGAGCGGAGTATTCCCCGCAGTTGTGGGAATGCCGGAGATTGTCGTTGTCGGCGCGGTATAGGTAAGCCCGCCGGGCAAAGTGCCGGTGAGCGTAATCGTGTAGGGCGGCACTCCGCCGATAATTCCCCTCGAAAGATCCGAATTGTACGGTACACCCACCACGCCTGTGTTCAGTTGAGACGAAGCCACCGCGACGGAGCTGTATGCCGCTGCCACCGTATGGGCCGCAGTCATCGTTACCGTGCACGTATTCACTCCGGCGGGGCACGCCGCCGTGGGCGCGCCGTCCACCGACCAGCCGATGAAATCGCCAAAAATATTGGCGGTAAGCGTGACCATCGTCCCAGACGGGAAGTAGGACGTGCAGACCAATTGCGCCTGGGTGCATGTGCCGGCCGCAGGGCTGCTGGCGACGAAATCGACAGGATTGGCCGAATCCACTTCCACCGTGAGCGGAAACGTTCCAGTCTGAGCGATGACGTCCGTGTCGACGGTTACAGAATTACCGCCGTTTAGCTGAGCTGTATTTGAAAGCTCGCCCAGCGCCGTGGGCACAATCGTGAAATTCAGCGACACGGTTTGCCCCGCGCCCAGCGAATTGATCGTGCAGGTGATTGAAGTCGTGCCTGTGCATTGCGGGGAGAGCGAGATTCCGCTCAAGCCGCCAGGCAGAGGATTGTCCGTCACGGTGACGTTAGCTAGAGCGGCGCCGCCCGGGTTCGTCACCTGAATCGTGTACGTCAGAGGCGCTCCCAGGACGACGTCCTCTGGCGCCGTCATGGTCATTGAAGCCGTCGTCCCGCCCGACGCCGGCGTTCCCAGCACGGCAATGCCGAAGATCGTGTTGAAGTTCAAGGCCTGACTGTTGAAACCGAGGCCCGTGGGGATGCTAGTGAGCACAGTTCCAGTCGAGAGCTGGACTTGGTAAACCTTTCCGCTCAGGGCGTCGCCCGTCCAGAACGACGTGCCCGAAGGATCCAGATTCAAAGCGTAAAAGAGGCCGCCACCGCCGGGCTTGTAAGGCGATGGCGCGCCCATGGGCGTTCCATTGCTGGCGAGGCGCACGATTTGAGTCGTGTTGGCCACTAGAACGCTGCCATCGCTCACTTCGCTGATAGCAAAGGCGGGTCCACCGGTAAGGCCCGTGGCGAAATCCGGATTCTGGTGCAAATTGACGATGTCGTAGTCTTTCACCGTGCCGAGCTCGTTCGAACCCGCTGTCTGGGTGGTGTAAAGCACGCTGGTATTGTCATTGAGCAGATCGAGGTAGCCGATGCCGCCGCCGAAGGAGGATGCCCCTGAATTTGCCTCGTAGGCAGGGAAGTAGGTATTTGTCGGCATGGGGGGCAGCATGCCCGCGCTAACCACAAATTGAAGCAGTGAATTCTGTCCTGCGCTCTGGCCGACAAAGACGCCACCCGCCATATCGATCATCACGCCAATGGGCGAGCTGTTGTATTGATTGGTGCCAAAGATGGTTCCGGTGGCGCTCGTGCCGTCGAAGGTTTCCACCGTGCCGGTCACGTTCGCAGGGTTGCCCTCGATGCTCGCAGCAGGATTGGCGGCATAAAGCTTGCCATTTACGTCGAAGGCCATCCCCGCAATGAGGCCGCCCAGGCTGCCGGAATTCAGGACCTGCACGAGCGTGCCCGTGTTGGTGTACTCGAAAATCATTCCGTCGATGGTCCCCACGAAAACGTCACCCTGGCCGAACTTTTGCACTGGCACGCTGAAGACAGCCGTCACCAATGACCCGTTCAGCTCCGTGATGCCTGCGACGGTCAACGGAAGATTGCATGGGCCTGTTCCTGCGAGGCTGATCCCGTTCACGCTGCAGAGTCCCAGCCAGCCGGAGAAGGTAGAAGTGCCTGTAGCAGTGGCGGTAATGGTGACCGTATTCGTGCCTGCCGGGAAATTCGTAGCGGTGCACGGTGGGGAAACGATTGCTCCATTCGTGACGGTGCACAACGTGCCGCCCGGGTTAATGGTGATTGTCCCGCTTCCATTGCCCATCGCACCTACAGTCACGGTTGCGGGGCCGAATGTGGCGGCGACAGTCGTGTTCGCGTTCATCGTCACTGTGCAGGAGAAACTCGTGTTTGGACACGAAGCGCTCGGCGATCCGTTTATCAGCCATCCCGTGAAAGTCATGCCGCCCTGTCCAAGAGCAGTCAGGATCACTTGCTCCCCACTCGCATAGTTCGCAATGCAGTTTGCTGCTGCTGACATTGTGCAAAGGATTGGCGTCAGGGAGCCGTCAACGACTCCCGCAGGAGAGGCGGTTATCACCCCATTCGTCCCTGGGTTCGTGACTGTGAGCTGAAATGTCAATGCCGGTGAGGTCACCACGGTGCCGGTGAGCGCGAAGCTAGCTGATGCGTTGTTGGGGTCGTTGGTGTTGAACGAAAGAGTTGCATTTGCTAGCCCCGCGGCAGCATTCCCGGGCGGATTCAACGACACACTCAATATGCAAGTGCCGCCGGGCGCGACGGGAATCGGCGTTTGTGTGGCGGCGTTAAAGCAGGAATTTGTAAACGCATAGTCGGCCGCTCCTGCTCCGGTCACTCCCGCGCCGGTCACGTTCAAATCGTCGAGCCCATTGTTCGTGATTATCACAATGCCCGGGGTGCTCATGCCGGCCGGCAACACCGGACCGAAATTGGCCGGAATCGACGGAGTAATAGCTGCCACCGGCGCGAGGGTCACCGCGCGCACCCTATCGTTGCCCGGGTCGGCAATGTAAAGGGTATGGGCCTTGGTGGCCGGGTCTGTGTAGATGGCGAGGCCATAATTCGAAATCAGCGCCTGGGTGGATGCGATGCCATCCCCGTTGAAGCCGCCATCCAGATCGTGGACATCGCCTGCAACGGTAATCACTGTGGCCGCTGACGCGTCGATCCGGCGGACCACATTATCGAACCCGCCGCCCACAAACAGGTTTCCAAGATCATCGAGAGCGACTTGCTGCGGGAATTGCATGCTCGCGCTGAGAGCTGAGCCGCCATCACCGCCGAAAGTGGGCTGCCCATTGAACGCCACTGTCGAAATGTTCCCGCTGGTATTGACCATGCGGATGCGGTTGTTTCCTGCGTCCGCAATGTAAAGGTTGTCGTTCGCGTCGACCGCGAGTCCAAAGGGTGAGTTTAGATTTGCGGAAGCGGCAGCTCCACCGTCACCGGAATATCCTGCCGTGCCAGTCCCGGCGAAGTTATAAATGTCCCCGGCGGTCGGAGTTCCAATATTGGGAGCTGGGCAAGCCCCCGTTCCGCAAACGATCCGGACGCGGTTCAGCTTCCCGTCCGCCACGTACACGTTTCCTTTCGAATCGGTCGCTATGCCGCTCACCCTGGCAAACTGGGCGCTCGTTGCCGACTCGCCGTCCCCGCAGCTTCCACCGGTGCACGTACTCCCGGCGGTGCCAGCCACCAGGTTGACGTCCCCGCCGGGCACAACAACGCGCGCAACCCTGTTGAGGTTGTCCGCGATGTAGATTTTGCCAGTGGGCTTATCCAGCCATATCTGAAGTACGCTGCTAGAGAAAGTCGCCGCAGTTGCCGACCCACCGTCGCCCTCGGGAACGCCTCCAATGCTGAACGCTCCCGTCCCGGCGATGTTGCTGATGTCGTTTGTGGCGGCGCTTACTTCCCGAAGCCTGCCTCCCCCGTTGTCAAATACGAAAAGATTCTTTGAGTTGTCCACAGCCACATGGTAGGGCTGGCCAATCACCGCAGAAGTGGCAGCGCTGCCGTCGCCGCCAACGCCGGTCCCGGCAAAATTGCTAATGGTGGGAGACGCGCCCGTCGTGACGATGCGGAACCGATTGTCGCCCGGGTCGCCGATAATGACGCTCCCGGCTCCGTTCACGGCCACCCAGGAGGGCTGGTTCAATGTGGCGGCCGTCGGCAAGCCTCCATCGCCGCAACCGCTGGGAGTCTCACAAACTCCGCCGTTGCCGGCGATAGTTGAGATATTGTGCGCCGCGGTGTTGTCCACGGCCCGGACGCGGGTATCAAAGACGTCCGCGATGTAGAGTGTGTCGTTCGATGTGATGAACACTCCCTGCGGCTCGCACAACGAGGCACTGGTCGCTGCGCTGCCATCTCCTAAATTGCCGTTGCAACTCGTCGCATTGCTGCCTGCATAGGCCGTGATGACCGGCGGGTTCGCCGTATTCACCATCCGCACCAACCCGTAGCCGGGATCCCCGATGTAAACGTTGCCGGTGGAATCCACCGCCACGCCCACGGGCGAAGCCAGCAAGGCCTGAGTGGCCGGACACCCGTCGCCCACATTGTCCGTGGCCCCCGCACAAGGGCTCACGACGCCTCCCGCATACGTGGTGATGATGTGCTGGGCCGAGTTGTCCACTTTCCGGATTACATTGTTGACGGTATCGGCGATGAATAGATTCCCGTTCGCGTCGACGGCCACACCTTCAGGGAAATTCATCATCGCGCTCGTTGCCGGCCCGTTATCGCCGCTATAGCCGCCGAAGAAACCGATGCCGTTGTACTGAATCCCGGAGCCCGCAACAGTCGTGATCGTGCCATTCGTGCTGACCTTGCGAATGCGATTGTTAAAGGCATCGGCAATGAACAAATTTCCGCTGCCGTCCACCGCAAGACCGTAAGGCGAGTCCAATTGGGCGCTGGTAGCTGGGCCGCCGTCGCCGGAGAATCCAATTACCCCGGTCCCCGCGTAAGGCGTGATAGTTCCCGAGGAATCCACTTTGTAAACAACCGAGATGCTGGTGACGGAAATGTACGTGTTTCCGGTAGTTTTGTCCCACACCGCGCCGAACGCGCCCGGCAGATAGGCGGAGGTCGCGGTTGTAGGATTGGTACCGCCGCCGGCGACCGTGGTGATCGTGTTTACGGTCTGCGCGTGAGCTGGGATGATGGCGATGCAAAAGAGAATTGCAAGACCGCAAAATCGCCGCATGAAGAGGCCTCCCAAGTTGATTGCACTTCGGCAAAGCTCCTGCCCGGCAGCTTGTCGAGTCATTCCTCGGAACACAGGGGGCAATAAGGCGCAAACCTAGTGCACGGTGCCGCGGAAAAGTACAGCAAGATGCACACCGAAACAAGGCATTTCTTTCGCCTGACACTAGGGCAGTGCGATGCCACGGCGCAGCTTGCATCATATTGATTGCATTGGTGTTATGACCGACTGGGGCGCATATCAAGATGCTGTTTGAGGTCGCAGTCTGAAACTCTTGGCCACAATTCAACCCAAGCTTTTTCACACTTAGGGAACTGAAAAGGACAAAACTCCTGCGGTTCCAGAGATTGGCTTGCGGGCTCGAGATACCTTAGGTCCAGCCGCCTGAATAGGAGGGTTTTTAACTCCCGGACAAAAACGTTAACGCCGGAGTACACTTTGGAATCACTCCAAAAATAGAAATGCGCCGTAACGGGAAGACTAGAGTTTGTTGAGACCGTCGAGCGCGGCAACCTTGTAAGCCTCTGCGAGGGTAGGGTAGTTGAAAACAGTGTCGCGAAAATATTCGATCGAGCCTCCATAAGCAAGAACGGCCTGACCGATGTGGATAATCTCCGTGGCACGCTGACCGATGGCATGGACCCCGAGCAGCTTCCGAGTGTTGCGATCGAAAAGCAGCTTTAGCATGCCAGATTCGTCGCCGAGCATCATGCTTTTCGCCAGCTCGTTGTATTTGGCGATGCCGACTTCGTAAGGGATTTTGTCCGCAGTCAATTTTTCTTCCGTCTGGCCGACAATGGAAATTTCCGGAATCGTGTAGATGCCGTAAGGAAACAGTTCCGGCATGCATTCGCATGGCAAGCCGAACATGTGGCAACTGGCGAGACGGCCTTGCTCCATCGAAGTGCTGGCGAGAGCGGGAAATCCGATGACGTCGCCGGCCGCATAAATGTGCGGAACGTCCGTCTGGAAATAGCGATTGACTTTGATCTTTCCGCGAGGATCGGGCTGCAAGCCTGCTAACTCCAAGCGGAGCCGATCGCCATTAGCCTGGCGCCCGACGGAGTAGAGCAAGCTATCCGCTTGGATTTTTTTCCCGCTCTCGAGTTCCGCGAAGACGCGGTCGCGTTGGGGATCAATGCCAACGCGCGTCACTTTTTCGCCCAGACGGAACGTGGTGCCCATCTGGCGCAGGTGGTAAGCAAGCGCATCGACGATTTCGCGGTCCACAAAATCCAAAATGGTGGGGCGCTGGTCCACCAGCGACACCTCGACCCCCATGGCAGCCAGGAACGAAGCATATTCGAGACCCACGACGCCGGCTCCTACAACGATGACCTCTCGCGGGAGGTGGTCGAGACTATTAATTTCGTCGGTATCGAGGATGCGTTTGCCGTCGAAAGGAATATCCGGACTGCGGGCCGGCCGGGTGCCGCAGGCGATGAGAATGTGCTCGCCGCGAAGAATGGCCTTGTCGGTATCGCCCTGCACTTCGACGGTGTACGGATCTACAAATTGCCCAGCTCCTTGAAATATCGCGACGCCATTTCGCTTCAACTGCGAGCGGATCACTTCGGTTTCACGTGCGACGATGGTTTGCACCCGGAAAGCAAGATCTTGGAGAGAAATATCGCGGTCTCCACGATGGTGATTGCCGTAGAACGATTTCACGGCATTGCCAGTCAATTGGAAAATGGCTTCGCGCACGCTCTTGCTGGGGATGGTGCCGGTGTGAACGCAAACGCCGCCGATCATGACCGTCCGGTCAATCACGGCGACGCGCTTGCGCAACTTCGCGGCACAGATCGCGCCCTTTTGCCCGGCTGGGCCACTGCCGATGACGATCAGATCGTATTGCTGGTCCGGCATGGGAGCGGTTACTTTATCTCCGAATAGAATCGCGCACAACGCCGCAACGCTGACTCTCCGGTCTGCCACGGAACGGGATGCATGCCGCCTGTTGAGAAAAAGGTGTGGAGGCGAGCCCCGGTAGAAATTTTTTCAAGAGTATTTTACAGGAATGTGAATGCCTGACGGGAGGAAGATTGGGATGTGCCCTGCGTGGATAGGCGCCCTGCGAGCGCGAGAACATCCCCCTACCGCGTGAGGGCAGCACCTTTCGATACCCAAACATCGCGCATCCAGATGCTGCCCGCTAAGCCAGAGCAATCAAATCTATTTCAATGCGGATGTCGCGTGGGAGGCGTGCAACCTCGACAGTTGTCCGCGCCGGCCGATTCTTCGGGAAATAACGTGCATACACTTCATTCATGGCGTCGAAATCGTTCATATCCTTGAGAAACACGCTGACCTTTACAGCGTGATCGAGCGAAGAGCCTGCCGCTTCCACGATGGCCCTCAGGTTTTCGAGCACTCGCTCCGTCTGCTGGGCGGTCCCCCCTTGCACCAATTGTCCTGTGGCAGGATCGAGCGCTCCTTGGCCGGAAATGAAAATGAAGCCATTGGCGCGGACCGCCTGAGAATACGGGCCGAGCGGCTTGGGGCCTTTTTCCGTCAAGATTATTTCCTTCACGACTCCTCCTCACGGCGAATCTGGAAAGCAATCATGGGATGCTTTGGGGGTGCGGTTGGATGGCGGATTCGGGCGTGGCAATTTTCACCGTCTCGTAACGGGTACGGAAATCCTTGGGGATTCCTTTGCCATAAAGCCAGACGCGGAAAGGCTCCGCGAGATTCTTGCCGGTAGATTGCTCGAGAGCGGAGCGCAGATCGTCGTAGCCCACTTCCTTGCCGCGGAGCAGACTGACGAGATTCTTGAGGCCGGTTCGCACGGCCGCTTCACCATAGGAATCCTCGAGAGCAACGTAGAAAAGCGGCGCTTTTGCGCGGGCGATGCGGCGCAATGGGGACGGGTCGGTCAGCTTCGTTACGCCGAGAGGACTTTCCGCGGCCTGCTTGCAGGCTTCATCGTATGCGCGAAGAAACTTGAGGATGCGTTGGCGGCGGGCCGCGTCACCGTTGCGCGCCTCGTCAATCACGATGGTGGCGTAATCCGGCAGGCCCAGGCCCATACCCAAAGCAGCGTACTCATTCGGGTAGATCTCTTCACCAAACCAATTGCGGGCCAGGGCATGAGCCACCAGTTCAAGAAATGCGTCGCTGCCGGTTCCAAGCGCGAGCGCCTGCGCATTCACTAAAGCACCGCCTGGGAACGAGGTGGCGGCAGGGCCTTCTTCGCCGGGAAATTGCGAGCGCAATTCGGGGGATTCGACGATGTGAGGGAAACGGAGATTTTTGTCCAGCGGACCGAATTCGTTCTGCAAAGTGTTCCATAGATCAGCTATTCGTGCTGCCGCTGGTGCGAAGTCTCCCGTAAGCGGCTGGAGCGTCCAGAAAACCGCGGAATTTGCGCTGTGATCTGTGGATGACTCCGTGTAGCGCCCTGCAACTATGTAAGGCGCCAGATCATTCTTTCGCAGCAGAAAACGATACTCCATTTCGCCGGCTTCCTGTTTATGCCCTGCCGGAGAGCCCCGCGAAAGAACGAGAGAATGTTCGGGCACGCGAATCGAGAGGATAGTCTTGTCCGGGCGCTGAGGGAACGGAGCCAGTATGTGTTTCGGCGGCTGGAGGACGGGGAACCACTCGCGGAAAGCGAGATGAAAGCTGGAGTTACCCAGGGTGATACGCGAGCCAGGGTCCTCGGGCGAGCTTAGGGAGTAATCGATCATCAATTCGCGTTTTTCCTTCTGTCGCCAGGGGGGATCCAGCGCGATGCGAAGTGCATCCGGCGAATCGTGCTGATATTCTTCGGGCAATTTCGATAGCGCGGCATCGTGGCTATTTACCTGCACGCGAAGATTTTTCCGGCCGAATGCCTTTTCATTTGGGAACACAGCGTCTATGAACGTCAATTCACCGTTGCCCGTATTCTCAAGACTGAAATTCGCGCGAATCTGAAGTTCGGGAATCTGTCCCGCGACGAACTTCACCTCGCGGGACTCTTTCAGGATTCGATAGCCTGGGGCGAGCGGAACCGTGCACGCCGGGCCGCACAGAATCAGAGAGAGGACAAATATATGGAATATTGAAAAAGGGAGACCCGAACGTGCTCGCACGGCTTAGGAGCCTGTAAAGCGGCGGAGAATATCGGCGTCTTTCGCGCCGTGGCGGCGAGAGGCGAGGATGGCGGCGGCTTGCGAATCGGGAATCCCGCGGCGAGCGAGCTCAAGGATCGTGGAATCGCGGAGGCC
>OCOJ01005702.1_pt1 | contig 12723 bp, 12 predicted proteins | sample 1539251 | NCBI WGS metagenome assembly OCOJ01 (sample SAMN01911457, study PRJEB22624) | soil metagenome | biome: Soil | place: Malaysia | collected 2012-04-30 | depth RA_metagenome m
CACGACCCTTCTCGGTCTACTAGATCCATGGTCTCACTGTGGTCGGAGAACAGCTTTCTTCGTTATCTGCAGAGAGCAGCTCTTGTTAGTACGACAATATGTCTCGCAGCTGGTTGCGGTTGCTTCATCGGCGTAACCGAACGCGCAGATTTCACAGAGATACACTGTTTTCTGCAAATAGCTGATTTTCAAAACCAAGTGGGTATCCACGCCTTCAGGGAATTGTTTCCTGTGTGATTGTTTTCTTCTTGTTATTGAAATCATTATGTAAACTGCGTGCTTGTCGACATCATGAGGAGGCGGAAGCTGTTTGGGTTATCAACCAACCTTTAAATGACAGTGTGCCATTGCGTGCCTCAACGAAAGCCGCGTGCGGACACGAAAGAAGTTCTGCACAGCGAAACTAGAACGCGGACTTTCCCCCTAACCGAGGAAGCTTAGACGTTCTGTTTTCCGAAAAGCGGTTTGAGTAACAAAGTGAAAACAATGAACAAATTTGAAGACCTCCCAGTAAAGGGAGAGATAGTTCGAAGCCTGAACGAACTGGGATTCGGGGAGATGTTCCCAATTCAGGCAGCCGCAATCGGTCCCTTGCTTGATGGCAGGGACGTGATTGGACAGGCCAAGACTGGCACTGGAAAGACAGCTGCCTTTGGTGTACCACTCATTCAGAAGGTCGACCGATCCGAAGACATGGTCCAAGGTCTCGTACTCGTTCCGACGAGAGAATTAGCACAGCAAGTTGCCTCTGACCTTAACAGGTTTGGAAAGCATCTGTCGATTCGGACGTTAGCCGTTTACGGTGGTCAACCCATCTACGGGCAGATGGAAGCTTTGCAAGGTACGGTTCATATCGTCGTTGGGACACCTGGAAGAGTAATCGACCACATACGCCGCGGGACGCTTGTCCTGGATGGCGTGAGAATGGTTGTGCTTGACGAAGCTGACCGCATGCTAGACATGGGTTTCAGAGACGACATAGATTTCGTACTGAGCAGAACTCCATCCGAAAGGCAGACCGCAATGTTCTCAGCCACCATGCCCGACGAAATACTTCACTTATCTTCGAAACACATGTACAACCCGGAAAAAATCTTAGTCAGCCGGGACGAAATTGCGGTAGAGGAGATAGAACAACTCTATCGACTCGTGGATCCCGAGCGAAAATTCCAAGCTCTATGCGACATAATGGATCAAAAATCCGTCCAGAGAGCACTAATCTTCTGCTCAACAAAATACGGGACAGACAAGCTTGGATACAAGTTAAGTCGAATGCGACGAGACGTTGCCGTCATACATGGTGACCTGACGCAGCCACAACGCGAACGAGCTCTACGGGACTTCCGCAATGGGCGAGTCCGTTTCCTCGTGGCAACAGATGTCGCCTCGCGCGGATTGGACATCGAAGGCGTGTCGCACGTGGTCAATTACGATGTGCCCAACGATCCTTTGCTCTACTTCCACAGGATCGGAAGAACTGGCCGAGCTGGAGCAAGCGGTATCGCGGTGACCTTAGTCTCTCGTCGCGAAATGATGGACTTGAGACGTATACAAGGGATGACCAATACGAGAATGCACGAACTGAGGGGGCAACTAGCTCCATCATTCGAGAAACCCCAACAAGCATCGTTCAGTCAGTCATGGGGTCACCGCTGAAAAGCCAACCTTGAATAGATGCGAAGCCAACTGCGTTTGTGAGAGTGAAGTAGATGGGAAGACGACCATTCCGCAACAGAAACGTACGATCCGAGATGAAATCGGTCGAGTGCCCTCGTTGCCACAGACTCATTAGGCTTGACGAATACCAAGCCCATCTTACCACTTGCGTCCCGGTTCCCGCTGCCGCTCCTGCGGCCACAAACTCGAACCCCACGCAGGCTCAGGCCTAGGGTCTAGGTTCTCGCCACTAACCTCTTACATACAAGTCTCAAGATTGAACGTCGACTCCCATCACTTTGTCAAGTCGATTTCAAAGAGTAAAAACCGCAGCCATCCATATTCATCTCGACGAATATCNGTTGTTTGGAAATAGTATCCTTCAGAGGGAGAATGGAGCACTTTCAGACATTGGCAAGGGACATAATGAGAAAGCGCGGTGTAACAAAGCTCAAGCTGTCAACTGTTACCGTTTAGAGAAAGGAGTTGGAGGCTCACTCTGAAAAGGCGCAGCCGCACACATCTTATCTGAGATACTCGGGTTTGCCGTGCAACGAATCCAAGAAAGTCCGGAGACCCTCCACATCGGGTATGTTCTCGTAGTCACCTCTTACGGTAACTACGAGCGCCGCTGTTGCCGTCGCCGCTTGAAGGCTATCCTTCAGCGTCCAACCCTTTAGCTGGGTGGCCAAGAAAGCAGCGGCAAACGAGTCGCCTGCTCCGGTAGGATCCTCCACAGGGGTCTGTATCATTGGTTGGGTTACTGTTTCGCCTTTCGAGCTCGCTAAGGCCCCCTTCTCACCCAGCTTTACAACCACAGTGGTGACACCGCTTTTGTGAAGGATGTTTGCGACCTCTTTCGGGTCATCTGTGCCAAGAATGATCCTAGCATCGGATCCGCTTGTGAATACGATATCAGCTATCTTGCAGATTGGCAGAAGTGCCGTTCGCGCGGCTTCTTCCGTCCAGAGTTTGAGCCTGAGGTTCGTGTCAAATGAAACCATCACTTCGTGTTCTTTAGCAGCCTTAACTGCGAGGGTTGTTGCCTCGTTTGCAGTTTCGCTCAGGGCAGGTGTGATGCCGGTTACATGGAAAAGACTAGCGGAGGCAATGTACTTCGAGTCTACATCGTCGGGATTGAGCTTGCTGCCTGCGGAATCATGTCGGTAGTAGTAGTCCTCACTCTTTCCAGGAATAGGATAACCGCGCTGAATGAAGAATACACCGGTTGGAAAGGCCTTCTCGAATTTCATGTGGGAAGTGTCAACCTTTTCTCCTCGAAGCGAGTTCAGTAAGAACGCCCCAAACTCATCATTTCCAACCCTGCTAATGATACCAGAGGATAATCCAAATCGAGAGACACCGATCGCCACGTTCCCCTCTGCTCCCCCCGCATGTTTCTCGAATAGCGTTACGTTCCGCAAAGGTCCTGTGGTAACCGCATTCATTTCCACTAGTACTTCACCCATGCATACAACATCCAACAAGACTGCGAACCTCACATCATTCGGTTAGGTTAAGGTGAATAGCACTATTCAAAATATGCGTACGACAAGAGAGACTGTGGAAGCAGTGAATATGCCGTCGCTCAGGCAGCTAGGGGAACTGGGCATAATACAAATCATGGAACAAACGCTCGGAAGCAGCCCAAGGACAGTTGTCGGTTTCGGTGACGACGTATCCGTGGTCAAGTTGACCAATGGGAAAGTTGCCGTGCTGAAGACGGACATGCTCGTGGGTAGCACGGACGTCCCACCGGGTATGACAATGCGCCAACTGGGGCGCAAGGCTGTTGTGGCAAACGTTAGTGACTTGGCAGCTAAGGGAGTCAGACCTTTGGCAGGTTTGGTCGCGTTGGGGCTGCCAGCCCGATTGAGCAGAGAAGACGTGCAAGGAATTGCTGCGGGGCTGCGTGACGGTGCCAGTGAATATCGGTTTCCGCTGGTGGGTGGAGATACAAATGAATCAAATGATTTGACGATCTCGATCGCATTGTTTGCAATATCCAATCAAAAGCAAGTGGTGTTGCGCTCTGGCGCAAAGCCGGGTGATGTCGTTGCGGTTACTGGCGAGTTCGGTTCCACCTCAGCTGGGCTAATGGCTCTATTGAATAAGAAATGGCATCCGAGACGGTTACCGCGACAATTGTATAACGCCGTGTACAAACCAACCGCACAGCTGGAACTCGGTTTACGACTAGCGTCTTCGAAATCGCTGACGGCTTCGATTGATTCGAGTGATGGATTGGCATGGAGCCTCCATGAAATATNNNAAAAGCTAGCAACGTCGGCGTTCAGATTGACAGAGTTCCGATCAGTAGAGCCGCCCAGGAATTTGCCACACGCTTCACCTTGAACGCAATGGACCTTGCACTGTACGGGGGAGAAGAGTACAATTTGGTAGTCACAGTCAAGAGGAAGAGATTCAAAGATGCATGCCAAGCATCACCCGGAAATTTGGAGGCAATAGGCGTTGTTACAAACAGGTTCAGAGGAGTCCGGATGAAACGGGCAGGAAGAGAAGTCAGAATTCCTCGAAAGGGATGGGAGCATTTCAAGAAGTAATCGATGAAAGGTGAAGGTGGAGTATGAAATTCAATGTGCCCTACTACTCGCAGACCGCTGACTTCACATGCGGCCCCGCATGCGTGCTCATGGTGATGAAGCATTTCGAACCAGAACTGAAGATTGGCCGCGAACTTGAGTTTGAAGTCTGGCGCCAATGCAACATGCTCGGTGTTCGCGGAGCGGACCCTTACGGATTGTCTGTTCCGTTAATCGACGCCGGGCACACAGTCCGTCTCATAACAGAGTGGAAGAGAATTGTCGACGTCAAACCTTGGAGGCGAAGGTTGAAACAAGCCCGCATATTCACCCAGGAAGAAGTTGAATTGACTTTTCTAGGGATCAAGGAGAATAGGAGAAAAGCACTCAACCGAGGGCTCGCGGTTCAATTCAAGCGACCACTTGTCGAAGACATTATCCGCGGCGTTCGAACAGAGTTTGTTCCCATAGCGTTAGTCCATATGGGTGTTGTTCATTCGTTGAATATCCCTCACTGGGTCGTTGTCACTGACGCTGACGAAGAGAGAGTGTTGTTCAATGATCCCTATCCGCCCAAGGGACACAAGGGGATCAAGTTGCCTCCGGCGAAGTTTCAGAAGATCCTTGACGACATCGGAACCAGAATAGGTATGAGTCCGTCGGTCCTTTTCGTACGAAGATGAGTTTCGCGATCTCCGGTCGGGCACTTACTCTACATAAGTGCTGCGTGATTCTACATAAAATCACTACAGAAAACCAGTAGCGAGCCTAAAAACCATCAGAAGTCCTGCCGCAACGTAACTGATCGACATGGACCTGACTATTCGAATCGCCGGAGAATCAGGAGAGGGCGTAATCTTTGCTGGCGAGGTTTTGACGTACACCGTCTCCCGAATGGGGCTGAAGATATTCACCTTCAGAACCTACCCCTCCTCAGTGCGTGGCGGTCAATGCATGTACCAACTCAGAACGAGTGATTTACATGCTTACTCCCAGGGTGACCAGCTTGACCTTCTAGTAGCATTCGACACTGAAGCAATCTCATCTCATCTTAAGGACCTCAAGCCTACTGGCGAATTGATTTATGACGAAGACCGCACCTCGAAGTCGTACTCGTCATTGCCCAAGCACGCCTTAGGCGCGCCCTTCACATCCATTGCCAAGAACGAAATTCTGTTTCCAAGAGCGAAGAACATGCTCATTGCTGGATACGTGGCTGCCCATATAGGCATCCCAAGAACTGTCATGGAAGAAGTAACGAGGGGTAAACTTGCGTCACGAGGACAAGAAATCCTAGAAAGAAATCTGACCGCCCTTACGTCAGGGTTCACTCTTGCAACCAAAGGGATACCGCTGAAAACGCCGAAAGCCGCATCGAATAAGATCGTTGTTTCGGGTAATCAGGCTATAGTGTTAGGCGCGTTGGCCGCGGGTTGCAGGTTCTATGGGGGATATCCGATTACGCCTGCGGGAGATATTATCGAGGGTATGGCCACTTACCTTCCCCTATTCGGTGGAGTTGTATTCCAAGGCGAAGATGAAATTGCTTCACTAGGAGCAGCAATAGGCGCGTCTTATGCGGGGACGAAGTCAATGACTGCAACATCTGGACCAGGATTCTCATTGATGACTGAGATGATGGGAATGGCGTCGATGGCTGAAATCCCTGTAGTTGTCGTCGATGCGCAAAGAGGGGGACCATCAACCGGTTTGCCCACCAAGACTGAGCAATCTGATCTTAACCATGCACTTTATGCTGGTCACGGCGAAGCCCCCCGAATAGTTATCGCTCCAGGAAATGTCGAGGATTGCTTCTACCAAACAGTTAGAGCGTTCAACCTAGCTGAGAGGTTTCAACTACCGGTCGTCCTCCTGACCGACCAATCACTCGCCCAACTCACGGAAGGTATGGAATTACCTAACCTCGCGTCCTTGCAAGTAGTGAACCGTGAGTTAGCAGAAATCGGCGAGACGAATAGCTTCAAACGCTACGCGGTCACTCATGACGGAGTGTCACCTTTCTCATTACCCGGGCAAGCTCATGGGGAGTACGTTGCGGAAAGCGTAGAGCATGATGATAGAGGTCGACCAAACTATAGACCAAATGTTCATTCCGAGATGACGACGAAACGATTCCGAAAACTGACGACCGCTGCAGTTGAACTCGCAAACGATCCGCTAAATGTCATGGAAATACCGGATCCACAGGCAAAGCTCGGAGTAGTAGGGTGGGGTTCAACGCAAGGAGCCATACACGAAGCCATACTCTCCGCTCGAAAGAAATCTCTGAAAGTAAGCTGGCTGCAATGCAAACTTCTCAACCCGCTCCCTGAAGTGCAGATCTCCAAGTTCTTGAAGGGCCTCAAGACCGTGTTGGTTCCTGAACTGAACCACACCTCACAATTCGCCAACCTACTAAGAACTACATTCGGTACCAAGCCGACATCGGTCAACAAGACGGAGGGACTCCCTTTCACGCCAAATGAAATTCTCCGGAAGATCGAGGAGTTGGTGTAGAATGTCTTCGAACGTAGCAGAGTATCGATCTGACTACCACGTGAGTTGGTGTCCCGGTTGCGGAGACTACGGCGTCTTGAGATCTTTGGCTGTGGCATTCCAAGAACTCGCCCTGAAGAAGGAGGAGATTGTCGTAATATCAGGAATCGGGTGTAACGGGCGATTTCCACATAACTATAGCACTTACGGGTTTCATACGCTGCATGGCCGGGTCCTACCAATCGCCCAAGGCATTATTCTCGCAAAACCAAATCTGTGCGTTGTCGGAATTGCGGGAGATGGCGATGCATTTGCAATCGGCGGAGGCCACGTTCCACACGCTGCCAGAAGAAACCCCGACATAGCATACATCGTCCTCGACAACGGAATCTATGGCCAAACAAAAGGGCAACCCTCACCGACCACCCCACTTGGCTACAGAACCAAGGTTACTCCAGACGGAAATCAAGAAGACCCCATTGATATCAGCCAACTAGCCCTCGCATTTGGAGTATCATTCTTGGCGAGAGGCTTCCCCGGCAAACCCAACCACTTGACGCATCTCATCGCGGAGGGAATTAGACACAAAGGCTTCGCACTCATTCATGTGCTGAACCCATGCCCCACCTTTCACGACACATGGAAAGAATACATGCCAAAGGTANCTCGAGATCGGACCGGACCACGATCCGACAAATTACGAAGCTGCCTCCAAGCTACTTCGCCCTCAAACTAAGATACCCATCGGGATCATTTTCCGACAAAATCGCCCCACACTAAGCGAACGAGCCAGAACTACAAATCGACCAAGAATGCAGTTACCTGAACTGCTCCGATCCCTCAGGTAAATCAAACCAGCATGAATTATGGCTGAACCTTTCGTTTATGTGATTTGGCAACTGCAGCGCTCGCAGTCAGAGTAACCAATGCGATCATGACTTGGAGATCCGCGCTGAGCTCAGGAATGGCAATGACCTTTCCATTACTATACGTGAAGTGGCCGACGTTCGGGATCTTGTCAGCGCCTATCATGTGAATTCCAATCCACTTTCGAGTCAACATCACGAAATCGAAGGCAGGTGGATTACCGATTTTGCTAGAATCAATGAACAACTGAACAGTCGTCGCGTTCATATTGAACAACATAGGATCAGCGCTATTGTTTGTTCTGATTTCTCCGAAATAGGTGAGGACATGGTAATCTATTTCGACAAAGGCTTCTACATCGACACCAATTCCATTGTCAATCAAAGGATACGGAGTCCACTGTGCAAATTTAGTCTGTGGGTTCCGATCTGTGTCCAACAGTATCTCCCACCTAATTCTTGTATCTACCTCGATATCTTTAGGCAGAGTACCGTTTACGTTGATATTCGCAATGTAGAACGCTCCAGCTCGGTACAATTGAGCGCTCTTTATCTCAAGATAGCTGTCAGTGCTCACCGTTCTCCCATATTCATCGAAGGTAGGTGAGGCCCCAGTGAGGATCTGCTGCGCACTCGCCTTCGGTACGACGATCAACAGAAAGCCTCCAGCCAGGATGGCCAGCAAGATGAAGGGCGCAATCTGCCGAACTCGTCGCGACAAGTCTATGTGCCACACCGAAGTCAAACCCATGCCCTTCTAGGTGACCAATTAAATGATTTTCTAATGTGAGGTCCAGATTTGTGCTTGTTGTAGCATAATAATACCAGGTCGCAGATGTTCTCCCGGAGCGTTGCAGTTTCTGTGGAAAGGTAAATTATGAGTTCAGTATACNAATACCAGGTCGCAGATGTTCTCCCGGAGCGTTGCAGTTTCTCTGGAAAGGTAAATTATGAGTTCAGTATACGGCTGAAGGAAATTGGAATACAAGTGGACTGTCCTCTCGGTGACTACGGTCGGTGTCCTGATGTCGGGCATCGACTCAAGGATTCTCATCATTGGACTTCCTCAAATTGCGTCAGCGATGCACGCGGACGCGGAGCAGGCGGTGTGGTTCACGCAAGGATACGCGCTTGCGAGCACAATAATGCTTCTCCTCATAGGCAGAGTAACTGACATCTTTGGGAGAGTTAAGTTATACAATGCGGGTTTCGTAATTTTCACCGTTTGCTCACTCCTAACTGCTCTGGCCCAATCGCCCGAGCAAATAGTCATCTTCAGAATCATGCAGGGACTCGGTTCCTCCATCATTTGGTCCAACAGCATAGCTATGATAACGGACGCGACACCCAAGAAGCAATTGGGCTACACGCTTGGAGTGAATGCGATAGCGGCCAACCTGGGTTCGGTTCTTGGACTAACAGTGAGTGGCCTAATCCTATTTTTCTTTGACTGGAGGTATCTGTTCTACATTAACGTCCCCATAGGAATTTTTGGAGTCATTTGGGCTCAGCTTCGGCTTCGAGAAATTGCCAATACTGAACATGGTGCGCCTGTGGACTGGGTAGGTTTCGGAGCGTTCGCGGTTTCTATCACATCCTTTCTGCTGGCATTAACCTATGCCGCATATGGTATTGCGGAGCAAACCACTGTTGATATTCTACTCATCCTTAGCCTAGCAACAATGCTTCTCTTCGTATTGTATGAACGAAAAGCGAAATCCCCACTGCTTGACTTGAAGCTGCTGAAGATAAGAGAGTTCGGAGGATCAGTAGTTGCTCTACTAATCAATGTCACGGCGTTCAGCGGCTTAGCCCTGCTTTTGAGTCTCTACTTCCAATTAGTCGTGGGCTTAACTCCACTTGAGGCGGGTTTGAGGTTATTGCCGTTGGATGCGACGGCAGTTCTAATGGCACCTCTGAGTGGGAGATTGTCCGACCGCTTTGGACAGATGCCCTTCATTATTGCCGGACTCAGTTTGGTCAGCGTCACCACCTTCCTGTTCTCAACCGTTGACCTTTCCACCCCCTATGTTGCGATCGTTGTTTACATGATTCTCTTCGGCGTGGGAGTCAGCGTGTTTCTCGCACCTAACGCGAGTTTCGGCATGAGTGCGGTACCATCCCAGAGGCGAGGAGTGGCAGCCTCGATTCGATCAACCTTTTGGAATGTTGGTTTGACTGTCAGCCTCAACCTCATTGTATGGATAATGACGTTCAGCGTGCCATATACGGTAATCACACATGTAATCTCAACAATTACTCCCCTTGGCACCGCATTTACAGACCGCACTCTATTCATGGACGGATTGAAGTCGGCCTACATCTGGTTGGCCGCCCTGAACTCAGTCGCATTGGTCCCAAGTATACTTGGTTTCACAAGGAAACGATAGTTTCGGCTCAGTCGCCTCTACGTCGGCAAACCGTGCTCGTAGCGGGAGGCAGACAAGGCGTAAATCCGCGTGCTCCAACGCTACAAATGAAACCTACATGACCCTCGCTTACGCCTGCATCGCGCCGCACGGCAGCGAAGCGATAGAACACCTCGCGAATGCTCGTGCAACCAAAAAGTTCCAGCAGACAAGAGAAGGATTGCGCCAATTAGCCAGCGAAATCAAGAGGGCGAGGCCTGACACAATTATCATCGCCAGTCCCCACAACCTGAAACTCTGGCGGAACATTGGAGTAGTCGTGACTGAGAATTCGTCTGGTGTACTGAAGGCTTCTCAGCGAAGCAACAGGTCTGTGAGCCTCAAAGTGAAGTGCGATGTTGACTTCGCATGGGAATTACTGAGACGATCTATCCGCGCGAGGCTGCCGGTAGTTGCTGCTAACTATGGCACGGCCGAAGGCGTCACTTCCGATATGCCGATGGACTGGGGCACACTCGTACCGCTCTGGTTCGCTGTTAAGGAGAAGGGGGTTGGGTGCAAGGCTGTCATCGTCACACCTTCTCGCGAAATCCCATTAGTGCGCAACTTTGATTTTGGCCGCATGATCGCTGACCTTGCCGAAAAGAAGCCATCAAGATATGTATTCATCGCCAGTGCCGACCAAGCGCACACTCATCGCGCCTCAGGACCCTACGGATTCAGCAGACGCGCGGTTGAGTATGATCGATTCGTTGTGGAAGCAATCGAAAAGAACAGAGTTAGCTCAATCATGAATCTGAAGCAGAAGTTCATCGATAAGGCAAAGCCGGACAGCCTCTGGCAAATGACGATCTTAGCAGGAATCCTTAGCCGCGTCCAAATGAGAGCTGAGTTAGTTACCTATCAAGCACCGACATATTTCGGCATGATATGTGCGGGCTTCCATAGAGCAAACTAGACCCGTCGATTCCTATAGTGTAGACGCCCTCGCGGATTCCTAGCAGTGGACCGAGGGGTCATAACTTTGTGCGGAAACCTTGTTAGTGCACGATGGACCTACGTGTGATTTGCGTCTTTGAGAGTTGGCTGCCTGTCAAGTGTGGAAAGCAGCCGCAACCCCTTATCTATATGCTGCCGCTTCGCCCGTATATAGAAATAGGTCTATCGGCGAATTGGTAATGCTAGAGAAGCCCCGACTGTTCGGCAATCTGATGACCCAAGTCATCCGCACGAACCAATGTAGTTTCTGCGGCGCCTGCATGGCCGCCTGCCCCGTAAACATCCTATGGCCAGTTAACGAACAACCCACAATTATAGGCAAATGCGCACTCTGCGAAGTCTGTTACTACAATTGCCCAGCAGTGGAGTTCTCGAGAGAAGACGTTGAAGCATTCATACACGGACGAACGAGACGACCTGACGAGACCCTTGGGATCACGAGAGGAACATTCGTCGGACGTGCTTTGAAGAGTGAGATCAGAGACCACGCCCAAGACGGAGGCGTCGTAACAGCCATACTCGCCTATGCGCTCGATAACGGATTGATTGATGCCGCGGTCGTGGCAGGACGAGATTCGAGTTGGCGTGCGAAACCCGTAGTCGCAACCAGATACGACGAGCTNGAGATTCGAGTTGGCGTGCGAAACCTGTAGTCGCAACCAGCTACGACGAGCTGGTGAAGAACGCAGGAACGAAGTATACTCCTAGTCCGACTCTGCTGGGAGTCCGTTCCGCCATCGACGAGTACGCTAAGGCACGTGTCGGATTGGTCGGGACACCGTGTCAGATTAGAGCGGTTAGGAAGATCCAGACTTCTTCTCTAGGTAACCGACGACTGGCGCAGGCTATGGATTTGGCTATAGGCCTCTTCTGCATGGAAAGCTACGGGTATGACAAGCTCGTCGAAGGGTACGTTGCCAGCAAAGGAATTGATCCTTCGAAAGTCAGCAAAGTTGGAATCAAGAAAGGATCCTTCATCGCATGGGATGGGGAGAATGAGGTATTGCATGTCCCGTTGAAGGAGATCGATGAGTACGTCCGACAAAGCTGCAGGACCTGTGACGATTTCACAGCCGAGTACGCCGATATTTCTGTAGGTGGAGTTGGTTGCCCGAATAGTTACTCAACGATAATCGCACGAACGGAGAAAGGTCTCGAACTCCTGAAGAAAGCCGAGATGGCTGGCTACTTGGAATTACGTGAGTTGAAACAAGAGGACAAGGGCTACCAGAAAGTCCTGAATATGGCCCAAATGAAGCGCGCCAGAAAAGCCGTAACGAGCTAGGGTACACGTTTCCCTTAGCCGTCGGAGATTCTATCAAGGAGTACCAACGCTATTTCTCAAATAATGATGGGAGCAAACAAAGCATTGACCGACGGGCTGGATTTAGCGGGGGTCGCCTACGTAGCGGCCAAAGATGAGATTACAGACTCTATAGTTTACAGGAAACTCTCCGAGATGTCATATCCGGGCAACGAGAAGTTCAAGGACACACTCGCGCGCCTTGCTGAGATGGAACACGACCACTACGACTTCTTCCGAAAATACTGTCCTGATAGAACCGTAGAGGCGAGCAGGCTAACAATCAACTTTGTCGTCATATTGCGAGTACTACTTGGAGTGACATTTGCAGTTCGATATCTTGAGAGAAACGAGGCAGCGACGATTAAGAAGTACAGGGCGGCAGCCCACTTGATTCCAGCCGAAGACAAAGCAAAACTAGAGCAGGTAATAGCTGACGAAGAAGAACATGAACGAGAGTTCTCTGAACAGTTCCAAGAGCCCCACATAAA
>OCOJ01040645.1_pt4 | contig 12723 bp, 13 predicted proteins | sample 1539251 | NCBI WGS metagenome assembly OCOJ01 (sample SAMN01911457, study PRJEB22624) | soil metagenome | biome: Soil | place: Malaysia | collected 2012-04-30 | depth RA_metagenome m
CGATGATCCGTGGCACTGCGGCGCCGTCCAGTTCTTGTACCAGAATGTTCGCCGGCTTCAGGTCGCGGTGGATGACTGCTTTCTGATGCGCATGCTGCACGCCTTCGCACACTTTCACCATCAGTTCGAGGCGCTCGCGAATCTTGAGCCGCTTCTGATCGCAATAGTCGGTGATCGGCTGGCCGGGCACATATTCCATGACAAAATACGGCTGCCCATCGGCCGTGGCCCCGGCATCGAACACCTTGGCGATCGAAGGATGNATCCATGATCGCCAGCGATTGCCGCTCGGCCTGGAAGCGCTTCAGCACCGAGTCGTCGTACATGCCGCCTTTGATCAGCTTGAGCGCCACTCGCCTTCGTACCGGCGCAGTCTGTTCCGCCAGCCAGACCTGTCCCATGCCCCCGCGACCGATTTCACGGACCAGCCGGTAGTTGCCAATACTGGTCGTGGCGTGGCTCTCGGCCGCTGTTGAGGCATCATCGGAAGCTGCGATCTGAAGAACTTCCGGAGCGGCAGCGTCAAGGAAGTGGCTGCCCGCTTCTTCATAGGACACGATCAGAGAGTCGACTTCTTTCCGCAGTTCGCCATCGTCGCCGCACGCCGCGGCCAGATAGGCCGGTCGCTGCCCGGGCGCGAGGCGCAGCGCCTCGTCCAGGATTTGCTTGATCCGCTCCCAACGCTCTGTGCTCACGCGTGACACTTCCGGGAGATCTCGCGATGGAGCCAGGCCCGCGCCGAGGTCCAGTCGCGCTGTACCGTCGCGGGACCGATTTCGAGCGCGGCGGAAATCTCCTCCAGCGTGAGTCCTCCAAAGTACCGCAATTCCACCACCCGGCTCTGCCGGGAGTCGATCTTGGCCAGCTCCTGTAGAGCTTCATCCAGAGCGACGACGTCGATTGCCTTTCGCCTGGACACCGCCATCGCATCGTCTAGCGAAACCTTGCAGATGCTGCCTCCACGCTTGGCCGCACTGTGGCGGCGGGCATAGTCGACCAGAATCTGGCGCATGAGTTGGGCCGCGATGGCGAAGAAGTGCGTCCGGCTCTCCCACTTCGGGGTGTTCATCCCTACGAGACGGACGTAGGCCTCATGCACGAGAGCGGCGCTTTGCAGAGTGTGATCAGGCCGTTCGTCCCGCAATTGATAGTGCGCCAGGCGGCGCAATTCTTTGTAGACCAGCGGAACCAGAGCGTCGAGTGCGTTGCGGTCCCCGCCTCGCCACTCCTGCAAAAGCTCTGTGACCTGGCTGGGAGGCTCGTGCCCCATGCCGTAACCCTCCCCATCGGCGACCTTGGGGGCCTAGCGTATCCATTCCGCTTTCGGCTGTCAATCGGAATGCGCTGAAAACCCAGGCAGTTAGGGGCCCGGCGCTTCGGGCTGAATTTTTCCCGGCCCGATGATCAAATCCGCCCCGAGTTTGCGCTGTAGGGGACAGAAGGGCAAAGAGGAAGTTCAAAGAAAACGGAGGACGACTTCGATGGGCGACTACACACGGTTCGACATGGCAACTGCGGATCTGGACCAACTGATCGACATAGTTAAGGCTGATATTGATAAGGGCAGCTTCAACAACAACGACGTCATTGTGATCATCGAGGGGTGGATGACGGTGATCCTCCGGTTGGGGCTCGACCGGGATGTCAAATTCTACAAAGCCTACTGGATTATGAAGAGGACCCCGCCAAAGATGGCGGCGGGTGAAAAGCGATCGAAACTCCTGCTGCGGGCCTTGGAGGACTACAGCGGTGTGCTAGAGAATTCGCAAACCATCGATGGCGACTTCTACGCCCGGGCGCGAGATGCCATGCTGAACTTCGTGTGGGAGTACCGTGCCCATAGCGGGGGAGATCAGGAAACTGACTTCGTTCATCAACTCCACAGGTTCGTGAACCTGACTTCGGACAAGCTGATGCGGGAAATGCAGAGCAATGGAGTGTTTCAAATGGAACAGCAAATCTAGGCATCAACCGTTCGCCGTAACAACCGGGGCCTTCAGCAATCACAGCGGGCGAACAGCCCATGAAGATTCCTAAGAATCGAGGGTAGAGCCGCAAGTGGAGCCCTCAGCTGCTAGGAAGGTCTCTGCTGACACAGCTCTGCCAGCACGGATATCTGGTTGATTAGCGGCGGTCTAGAGTGCGTCGGGTTTCCCACGGACTTCTAGAGCGGCTCTGACAAGTGGCTCAGGCTGCACGAGGGATGGACAAGGGCAGCCTGAGACAGCGGAGCCCCCACCTTTCGCGTCGCCCCGAGAGGCGGGTTTCCTGATAAGTCAAGATCATTTCCCAACTTCAGTCCGTCGATTAGCGATCCCTTGCTCCGGCTGGCGTCTCTTGACCGTTGGGTTGACGGGAACCGCGTGCCAGCGCGCGATCGCTTCCTCGCCGGAGTGCCGGGCCGGTTCCCTTCGATCATTTCCGTCGTCGACACCGACGTTTGCGGGCACACCTGCGTTAGCTCGGTCCTTGCACTGCTCAAGAGCGAACGGAGTCAGCTATGCACCCCGGGGACCCAAACCAACGACTACCGATCTGTGGCTTTCGCGCTGCTAGGCAGCCGGACCCGAAATTCTTCAAAGGCGGATGATCNAAATCCGGGTGCCCTTTGCGCTGTATAGGACAGACAGGAAAGCGACGCCCAGACGGCGTCGCTGGAAAGGGGTTACTAAAATGCCTTTCACGGGACATGCCATTGACGAGCCAAAAACGCCGGGAGCGCATCGAGTGTGGGAGCTGCTTTCAATCCTTGGCCAGGCACAGCGGGGGTGGGAGGCATTCGCCAGTCGCGTGGGGAGCGGGTACGCCGCCGCCTGGAACCAACAGAACGATGTCCTCAAGGGCATCGCTGATGAGATACAACATGATCGCGACCGTGACACGTTCATCTTATCAGTCGTGACGGCTGGCCTGGCGGGTGGTCTGCTGGGGGGCGCAGCAAGTGGGGCCTTCAAAAGCACGTCAGAAGTCGTGCAGGGCTTCGCGACCAACGCCGCCTCGGATGCCGCTTCGCAATTCGGTGGCTCGGCAGTATCGTACTTTCAATCCCACGGGAACAATCCCTTCAAACCGGCCGGCATTGATCCCACGCAGTACTCCGAGACCATGAAAGGGAACATTGGCGTCTTCTTCTTGAGCTTGCAAGAGGCGATCGGCGATATAGTCCGTGATATCGAATCTGGAAAATCTCCGCAGGCGGATGGGGAGTGGTGGTACGGAGTTTACAAGCGCAAATTCGGAATCGAGTCGTTTCCCAGTACGAGCGATCTGAACTCCCACGACTTTCAAGGAGAAGCCAGTTTGTGCCTGTGGATCCAGTGGGGCGCGCAACGAAATTTTCAGTACTGGGACCGCGCGTGGGCCTCAGTGCAGCGTCCTAAGCCAACCAACCTCCCGTTCGCGCTTAACCCGGCTTCTATGGAGGACTGTACCCGGTACTTCGGGTATCTCAACGATATCAAGAAAATGGATCGGATTCTCGATGAGATGGACAACATCGATCCGACTCTGACGACACATCTGAAGAGCACTGCTGCAGGACCCGAAGCTCACATCGACCTTCGTAAGCTCAAGAACGTGGGCACGTTCTCCGACTTTCGGAGTGCGCAGGTGCTGTCGAAGTACTTCGCGGCGCCTAACCGGCCAACGGGGGCAGAAGACCTAAAGAGGCTACTGTTGACGATGAATGAGATGCCCTCAGCGAACTAAACGTGGGAAAACATGATGGGCATACTCGTGCGGCAGCAAGAACCCGACATTCCAAGTCTTCGGTCTTTCTCACAAGTGGCTCAGTCTGCACCGGGGGATGTATCGAACGCAGGTTGGGACAGCGGGAGCCCCACCTTTCGCGTCGCCCCGAGAGGTGGGGCGCCTGATCACGTAAGTTGGGCCGGCTGAAGTTTGCGGGCGAGACACGAGATTCGACTGGGGCCTTATTCGAGGTTGTGAATTTTGGAGATCGAGATCGGCACTCCACTCAATCTCCGAATGGGTGGCCCGGTCTGCGCCGGGGGGAGAAGTTCCGAAGGCAGACTGGGCCACGGGAGGTCCCGGACGTGGCCCAAGTCGGAGGGGCATCAGCAGTTCCAGCCTTTGATTCCGAGCGTCTACCAAGCGAAAGAGAGTGCCTGCCAGAAGGTCGCACTGACGATGCAGCCGCTTGAAAAGCAGGACGGGCACTGATCCCGGTTGTGGTGCGTGCTCCGGGAACACTGCCTGTGGTGGAGCAGTTTGAGGTGCAGCAGCTTTAGAATTGCGTCATCCCGACGGCCCGCGCTTGCGCCAGCGGGCCGAGGGATCTCGCGTGCACTGCCGTTGCACTCCGCGCCAGACCCCTCGCTCCGCCTGACGAACGGCTTCGCTCGGGATGACGCCGGCGGGCGGGATGAAGCTGGGTGAGTTCTAACTGCACCACTACCACACTAGGCGCCCACGATTTTGATGCACTCTTCCAGCACGTCGACGGCGACGTCGGCTTGGTCTTTCGTGACCACCAGCGGCGGGCAGAGGCGGNGGGCAGAGGCGGATGGTGCTCGGTCCGCAGCCGAGGAAGAGCACGCCGCGCTCGAATGCGAGTTCAACGATGCGGTCGCGCTCGGCATTCGCGTACTCCTTGCTGACTTTGTCTTTCACGATCTCGACAGCGATCATGAGGCCGCGTCCGCGCACATCGCCGACTAGCTTGTGTTTTTTGGGCCAGTCGGCCATGCGCTTTAGCATGTGACCACCGACGCTGGCGGAGTTCTCGAGCAGATGTTCCTGCTCGATCACATCGAGCGTCGCCATGGCAGCCGCGATGCAAACGGGATTGCCGCCGAAGGTCGAGGCGTGCGATCCCGGAACCCAATCCATGATCTCGGCGCGCGTCATGGTGATCCCCAGCNGGCATACCAGAGGCGATCCCTTTCGCCATGCAGACGATGTCGGGCTGCACGCCGGTGTGCTCGACTGCCCACCACTTGCCGGTGCGGGCGACGCCGCTCTGCACTTCGTCGGCGACGAGCAGAATGCCGTGCCGGTCGCAGATACGGCGCAGTTCCTGCATGAAGACCGTTGGGGCGATGACGTATCCGCCTTCGCCTTGAACAGGCTCTACGAAAATCGCCGCGACTTCCTCCGGCGGAAGCGTGGTTTTGAACAGTTTCTCCTCGATGAAGCGGGCGCAGCCGAGCGCGAACTTGTCGGCCTCCTGCTGGCCGCCCACGCAGCCGCGATAAATATCGGGATAGCGCACGTGGGTGACGCCGGGCACGAGCGGGGCGAAGCGGCGGCGCTGCTGCGGCTTCGACGCGGTCAGCGAGAGTGCGCCCATGGTGCGTCCGTGAAACGCGCCGAAAAAGGCGATCACGTTCTGCCGCTTGGTGTGATAGCGCGCCAGCTTGAGCGCGCACTCGATTGCCTCGGCGCCCGAGTTGCCATAGTAAGTCTTGTGCGGGCCGGGCATGGGANGCGATCTTCGACAGGCGCTCGGCGAGCGTCACCATGCTCTCGTAGTAGAAGTCCGTGCCCGACATGTGGATCAGTTCACCAGCCTGCTTCTGAATGGCGGCGACGACATGAGGGTGGCAATGGCCGGTCGAGGTCACGGCGATGCCGGCGGAAAAGTCGAAGAACTCGTTGCCGTCGACATCGGTAACGACGATGCCGCGTCCGCTCTTGGCGACGAGCGGATACGAGCGGGTGTACGACGGCGAAATGTATTTCTGATCGCCCTCCAGCACGCGCCGGGCGTTGGGGCCGGGCAGAGCAGTCTTGATGTTCGGTCCCGCGGCGGCGGGCCGGGTCATGGGCTTGGTGATGGTTTCTGTGGTCATGGCATCCTCCGAAAAGCAGTGGCCAGTGGTTAGTGGCCAGTGGTCAGTGAAACATCGCCTCAGAGCAGCTCTGGTTCAAGCGTGCGTTCTCAGACAAAGAGAACCGAGGCGCATTCGGCGGAGGATGGAATTAGTCGCTGCCGAACAGGTTAGGACGCAGGCGCGAAGGCAGATTGGCGCGGTAGCGGCGCGGGCAGACCAGGCAGTCGAGCCAGCACTCGGCCGACTTCGGCGTGACCGATTTTGGCGCGGCCGATCTCGCCGTGGCTGAATTCGCCGGTGAAAGACGCGAATTGGGACGATTGCGTAGCATCGCTGACGGTCAACATCACTGATTGATTATAGCTGGAAGGTGTGCGCGGCGGAACCCCCTTTGGTAACCAAGGGAGGTAGAATGGCATCACACGTCCGAGGTGATTGGGATGTTTAGCTGCCTCTTCCCTGCCGCTTGCTTGGTCCTGCTTGTTGGTTTAGTTCACGCACAAACTTGTCCCTCGGAAGAAAATCAAGCGCGAGTCCGACAGCGTTCACCCAGCGTGTGAAGAACGGTACGTACCGTCTGCGCCCATGTTTCCCGATGAAGCAGCGGTCGAGCCACACAAGTTGATTTGGAGTGCGCATGGATTAGACTTTTAGGGCAGTGCGGAGGAATATCGTGCGACCACTTCGAACAACCCTGATGCTCTGTTCCTTCCTCGCGGTTCTCCTGCGAAGCTCACTGGCACAGGAGGGTGTTACTGACGTCGTAAAACGAAGTAGCGATGCTGTCGTCCTAATAGCTATTTCAAATTCAGCGGGACAGGAAACGGCTCTGGGCAGTGGTTTTCTGATTTCCGCCGATGGTCAGATCGTCACAAACTATCACGTCATAAAGGATGCTCACGCTGCCATCGTGAAGCTATCAAACGGAGCGTTCTTTCCAGTAGACAGCGTTCTTGCTTCTGATCCTGACAAGGACTTGGCGATCATCAAAGTCAACGGCAGGAATTTGCCATTCTTGCAGATCGGTGACCTTGAGAGCGTTCACGTGGGAGACCACGTCGTGGCAATCGGTAGCCCGCTAGGACTTGAAGGTACAGTTTCAGACGGCATCGTGAGCGCTCTTCGAGACGTGGCGAAGGCAAAATGGATTCAGACGACCGCACCTGTCTCGCACGGCAACAGCGGCGGGCCTTTGCTGGACATGAACAATCATGTCGTCGGGGTTATCACTTGGGGCGTCAATCTTCAGTTGGGGCAGAATCTCAATTTCGCGGCACCTGCAAACGAAGTGAAGACGCTATTGTCCGCCCCAACCACGGCTATGCGTTCATCATCTCCGAAGAGCTTGCCCGATGCGAACACGATTCAACGGTTAAGAGACGTCCGAAAAATTGCCGTCGAGTCGTTGGGCAATACAGACGCCGCTGGACTTGTGCGAGAGAAGCTCATCAATCGACTGGTAGCATCTGGCAAGCTTATCGTTGTGGAAGACTCGTCTGACGCCGATGCAGTGCTGACTGGAACAGTGGGGGCGAACATTTATGGTCGGGCTGATGTGGCTGCGATTAGGCTCGTAACAAGAGATGGTCGTACCTTATGGGGAAACGAAACGCGAAGAGGTTGGGGCAAAAGCGCCAGTAGCAGCGTGGCTGACCATCTCGCCAAAGAACTACTCACGGCTATGACGCGGGATGAAACGGGCGCTGAAAGCAAACGTTAAGGGCGACTCTTACGTCTCCGCTGAGACCGCCATGACAGTGGACGATTTTCGTAAGTCAATTATCGCTACCGAGTCGCCACCCGGACTAGAGTACAAATAAGCGGCTCAACGAGAAGGACGGCATCGTCGACATCGTGCTCGATTTTCGCAAGGGGAGAGCGACTCCTTTGCACCGACCTCGATGAACCTGCCGATGGGACCCTTGCCGCAGAGCACTGATTTTAGAATCGAATCGGGCTTTCCGTTCGTCTGATACTTGTAGTCTCCCCTGTTTGCTTACATCCCATGCACTCTGCTCCGCGCCCAAGCCGGTGGATGGTGATTCTTGCCTTCGGGCTGGTGTATCTGTTCTGGGGATCGACGTATCTGGGCATCGACATCGCGGTGCAGACGATCCCGCCGGCGCTGATGTGCGCCACCCGGTTTTCGATCGCCGGTACGGTGATGCTGGCCGTGTGCGCCGCCACGGGCCGCAAGGTTCTGTATTCGGCTCGTCAGATTGCTTTGGCCGGCGTCGTCGGTGTGCTGCTGCTCATGGGCGGCAACCTGACGCTGTCCTACGCTGAGCTTTCGGTTTCATCAGGACTGGCGGCGCTGATCATCGCCATAACACCACTGTGGTTTCTGGTGCTCGATTCGCTGCTGCTCGGCGATCATCACATTTCCGGGCGCGGCAAGGCGGGGCTAGCGCTCGGCATCGTTGGTCTCTTCGTGCTTTTCTATCCCGAGCTGACTTCGACGACCGCGCTAGGGCGCAAGCAGCTCTGGGCTTCCCTGAGTCTGCTGGGAGGCTCGTTCAGCTGGGCCCTGGGCTCGGTGCTGTCGAAGCGCTGGCAGTCGGGCATGGACGTGTTCAGTGCCACCGCGTGGCAGGTCACGATCGCTGGCGTAGCGAACTTTGCTCTGGCCGCAGCGATTGGAGATCTTTCGCACGTGGTGTGGACCACGCGGGGCATCGGCGCAGTCATGTATCTGGTGGTCTGCGGCTCGTGGATCGGCTACACCGCGTATATCTGGCTATTGGAGCATGTGCCGACGTCGAAGGTTTCGACGTATGCCTATGTCAATCCGGTGGTGGCGGTGTTCCTTGGCTGGCTGATTCTGCACGAGCGCGTCGACCGGTTCATTCTGGCTGGAAGCGCGATCGTCGTGCTGTCGGTGGTTCTTGTGACCAGCGCCAAGGTGAAGGAGAGGACGGTCGCAGAGGAGCTGCCCGCAGTGGAAGCGGCGGGAGACTGAATAGATTTTCGATTGAAGATTTGCGATTGTCGATTGCGATTGTTCGAAAGCACGTACATTCGAAAATCGCAAATCGGCAATTGAAGATTATTTCGAGCCTTCCTCTTCGCTCTCTTCCACATCGTCGATCAAATCCACCGCATGCCCGCGGAGGGCGAAGGTCTGCTTCGCTCCGCCTGCCGGCTCAAAACTAACCCGCACCGGCGCTCGCTGCCAGGAGGGCTCGGGGCAGGCGGAGTCGGGCGGAGCGTCGTCGCCGGGACCATCCGACAGCGGCTTCTTCAGCACGGGCTTGCGACGGCTTAGCTGAGCCACGATCGCGTAGGTTTTCTTCCCATCGTCAGAGACTCCGCAATAGGCGACGTAGTCGCGGTACCAACTGGCGGCGGAGTAGAAGGCGTCAAACTCAGGCAGGTTGATCGGCGAGATGCGGCCGGTCATGCGATCAACCAGGAGCCAGCCTCCACGCTGCCACTGCCATCGTGGAGCGCCGGAATCTTCCGGCAGGCTGTCGTTGACGCGGAAGACGCGGCGGACAACGAACAATCGTTCGGTAACTTCGTGGGGAGCGCCGAGGACATATTCGCGGGCACGTCCATCGACCAAAAGGGAGCGGATCTTCAAAGTCAGCGGCTTGTCCGCATCTGCGCCCGCGTTCCATTTCACAGTCGTCCATGCACCGAATGTGATCACGTGCGGCTTGGTGACGGCGCCAGCAACGGCGGTAAACGCAACCATGGTCCAAATCAGAAAGAATTGCGCGATGTGCCGCATGGGGCGAGCGTAAGTGAGAACGCTGTGGCCAGGCAAGGCGGTTCGTCACAAGACGAAGCTCGAGGTTCCAAACTGGGAAGGAAAAGTGCTCACACGAATGGCGCGGGGAAGGAACAGACTCATCGGGATTGAAGTAGAATGAACGTCGAAGTGATTGCGAAATGAGCTTTAGTTCTCCTCCTCGTCGTTTTCCCCAGACGGACTCCCAGACAACTGCGCCGCAGGAAGCCGCGTCCTACAAAGCAACGCTCGATACGTTCATACGGCGCCGCGTTCCGCGCGTCCTGGTGGTGGATGATCAGCCGAACGTCGCCGGGCTGATGAGCCAGTTGCTCACCATGCGCGGCTATGACGTGGTAACCGCGGCCAACGCCGAGCAAGCGGAGGCGGAGGTGCGGCGGCAGGCGCCGGATCTGATCCTCTCGGACGTCATGATGCCGGGCAAGTCGGGATATGAGTTCTGCCGTGGGTTGAAGGACAATCCGGCGACGCGGCTGATTCCCTTTGTGCTGATCACGGGATTGAGCGACAGTCAGGATAAAGTTCGTGGTATCGAGGCTGGCGCGGATGACTTCCTGAACAAGCCGGTGCTGGCGGAAGAACTGATCGCCCGCGTCAAATCCTTGCTGCGCTTGAAAGAATTCACGGACGAACTGGAGACCGTGGACTCGGTCCTGTGCACGCTAGGATTGATCGTTGAAAGCCGGGACCCTTACACCGAGGGGCATTGCGAGCGGCTGGCAGCGCGCGCGGTGGATTTGGGGCGGCACTTGGGTCTGGATGAAGATTCGATCGTCGCCCTGCGGCGCGGAGGATACTTGCACGACCTGGGCAAAATCGCGGTGCCGGATGAAATCTTGAGAAAAGGGAGCAATCTATCGGTGGAAGAGTGGGCCATCATGAAGCTTCATCCCGTCACAGGGGAAAATATCTGCAAGCCGCTGAAGTCGCTGCGGCTGGTGTTGCCCATTATCCGGTACCATCATGAACATTCCGACGGATCGGGGTATCCTGACGGCCTGGTGGCATCGGAGATTCCTGTGCTGCCCCGCGTGCTGCAAGTGGTCGACGTGTATGACGCTCTGCACACGGCCCGGCCCTACAAGTCGGCTCTCACCCACGAGCAAGCGGCGCAAATGATGCGCGAAGAGGCCCGGCGGGGCCTGTGGGACGCTGAGCTGGTGGGGGAGTATTTCTCCATGATCGAGCACCACCGCGAAGTGGCCTGAGTCAGTTCTCGGTTCCTAGTTGTCAGTTCTCAGTGACCCTGCGTGAGTTGCAGACTCGAGTCAAAAACGAGTGTCGGCCAGCCTGACCCCATTTTCAGAAGAATCCCCACAAACCGTACAATGGCGAGGCCGCATTCTCGTCAACTACTGCGTAATGGGAAACTGAGAACTGACAACTGAGAACTGACAACTGACTACGGCCCTTGGACCCCGCCTACAGCATCGTGATCCCCGCCTATGACGAAGGCGCACGCTTGAGTGCAACGATCGAGAAGGTGCTTGCCTACGTGCGAGAACGCGGATGGAACGCAGAAGTCATCGTGGTCAACGACGGATCGCGCGACAACACTGCGGACATCGTGCGCGGCTTCGAGGAGAGAAATCCGGCGCTGCACTTGGTGGAGAATCCGGGCAACCGCGGCAAAGGATACAGCGTGCGCAACGGCGTGCTGCATGCGCGCGGGCGCGTGGTGCTGTTCAGCGATGCGGACCTTTCTTCGCCGATCGAGGAGGCTCCCACGCTATTCCATGCGCTCGATGACGGGGCAGACATTGCCATCGGGTCGCGCTGGCTGCGGGCTGAGACGCAGACGCGGCGGCAGCCTCTCTACCGGCAGCTATTCGGCAGAGTTTTCAATCTGTTGCTGCGAATCGTCCTGGGGCTGAAATTCAAAGACACGCAGTGCGGCTTCAAGGCGTTTAAACAGCCTGCTGCGCAAGTGATCTTCCCATTGCAGAGAATCGAGCGCTGGGGATTCGATCCGGAGATTCTTTTCTTGGCCCGCAGATTCGGCCTCAAAGTGGTGGAGGTGCCGGTCGCGTGGGGACACACCGGAGGCACGCGCATTCATCCGCTGACCGATGGCATGCGAATGTTCTTGGAAATGCTGCGAATCCGCTGGAACGGTCTGACGGGGAAGTACAACGTTGCCGCCTCCGCGCCGGCGCAGCCAGCGAAAACGCCGTCGGGAGGCCGCGGCCCACAGGGCTGACAGCAGTGTTTGCTCTCTACGCTGACTTCTCAGTTTGAAGGGCAGCCGCAACCGCGGAAGCCTTCACCGCTTCGACGACGCGGTGGCCCATTTCGACCGTCGAGATGGGCTGGTGGGTCTTGCCTGCGAGATCTGCGGTGCGTGCGCCTTGTTGCAGCACTGCGTGAACTGCTTGCCCGATGCAGGCCGCTTCCCTTTCCAATTGAAACGAATGGCGCAGCAACATCGCCGCGGAGAGAATTGTTCCCAGCGGATTCGCGATGCCTTTCCCGGCGATATCGGGGGCCGAGCCATGCACCGGTTCGTACAAGCCGACCGGGCCTCCAATGCTCGCCGAGGCAAGTAAACCGAGCGATCCAACGACTCCACCCGCCAGGTCGGAGAGAATGTCGCCGAACATGTTTTCGGTGAGTACCACGTCAAAATCGGTGGGACGCTGCACCAGCAGCATGGCGGCGGAATCAACGTACTGGTGCGCCAGCTTCACGCTGGCATAATCCTTCGCCGCGCGGGTGACGACCTCGCGCCACAGGCGCGAACATTCCAGAACATTGGCCTTGTCGACCGAAAGAACCTTCTTGCGGCGCTTCAGCGCCAGCTCGAACGCGACCCGCGCGATGCGCTCGATTTCGGGTTCGGAATAGCGCATGGTGTTAATGGCGACTTTCGACCCAGCGGCTCCTTCAATGGATCGGGGCTGGCCGAAATAGGCACCGCCCAACAATTCCCGCACAATCATGATGTCGGTGCCGCGCACGATTTCCGCGCGCAGCGGCGAGCAATCTTCCAACGCGGGGGAAAAGACGGCCGGGCGCAGATTGGCGTAGGCGCCTAACTCGCGCCTCAGGCGGAGCAGCCCGGCTTCGGGGCGAAGATGATTGGGATAGTGGTCGAACGCCGGACCTCCCACCGCACCCAAAAGCACAGCAGATGAGGCGAGGCACGATTGGATCGTGTCGGCGGGGAGCGGGTCA
>OCOJ01038051.1_pt1 | contig 12719 bp, 12 predicted proteins | sample 1539251 | NCBI WGS metagenome assembly OCOJ01 (sample SAMN01911457, study PRJEB22624) | soil metagenome | biome: Soil | place: Malaysia | collected 2012-04-30 | depth RA_metagenome m
CTGGCATCGTGAAATACTAGTCTAGAGCCAAAGAGGGCCGTTACTCGCACGTCACGCTGATATCCAAGTTCAGCGAAAAGCTCGTTGATTCGGGGACTTTCCTTCCTGTAGGATGCGAAGTCGATGTCAGTGAACGTGCGCCCGAGCATTTCCTGCATGTAGGAGAATTTGGGGCAATGTATGTGAAAGGCCAGCGCTCCTAGTAACCTCAATAGTACGTCCTCGTTCTTGGCCGCATCCAAGATTCTCTGCACCTCTTCGAGAAAGTCGGGACGTGCCTTGCCGTACTTTGCCAAGATCATCCCATAGATGGCGATGAGAAAGCCGCCTAAATGAAACTTTGTTAATACTGTCGTTCCCCCAAATCACATGTCTCAGAGTAAGTGCGGTGTATCTTGAGGGATCACTTCCAGAAGGTGTCGGACACCTTGCCAACCTCACCCGCCTCGCCAAACAAGGCTTGGCCTAATTACATGATTCCATCTCTGTAAGGATCCTTCAAAATTGCCGCTAGAAGACATGGTAGGGTGATGAAAACCAGATCAGAGATTTCATCGAGGATTTCGCGATGTCGCGTCCAGAATAGTCTCAGCTGACTAGCTCAAGAAGCGTGTTTTTTGCGAGTAAAAAACTGAACGTACATGCGAAGCTGTTAAATTCGTAATCGATGAGACTTCAGGGCATGACAAGTGAACCTGTAGCGTTTGTAAGAAAGGCATCGGGCCTGCGCAGAGATGTCTCCTTCTTGGATGTCGTCGGTCTGAACTTGAGCAACATGTCGGGCGGAGCAGCCCTCGGGATTGTCGGATTCACGACGGTGCTGCTCACATCAGTGTCTGGAGTGAACCTAGTTTATGGTTCTATACTGGCTTGGTTACTCTCAATTCCCGAGATCATCGTCTACTCGATGATGACGACGAGGATTAGTCGGACTGGCGGTGACTACGTTTGGGTTTCGCGAGTCTATGGCGGATTCTTCGGTGGACCTCTCTCGTTCATGGGCTACACGCTTGAGACGATGGCCTACCTTGCGCTCATCGCACTGGCGGCAGTTTTTGCGATTGGTTCAGTTGGAGTTGCACTTGGATACGAGAACATGCTTCCCCTGGCCTTGCCGGGTAATATTCCCGGAGCAAATTTGCCGGGCCAATTCGTAATCGCTGCTGTAGTATTTGCTGCCCTCATAGGTGTTAACGTGGTCAGGCCCAAAGTAGGTTACAAGGTGGTTGCGGTCGCAGTAATAATTGGGATTGCGGCAACTTTCGTGGCAATCTTCACTCTCTTGGCTGCTGGAAACGCAGGCGTCCAGGGTTACATGAGTTTCCTAAACTCGATCGGCCTCAAGGATACGTATGCTTCGGTTTCATTGCCGTCTGGGACCTCAACGTTTGATCTAGGGGCAACTATCTTCATGTTGCCATTCTTCGCAATCTTCGTCTATCCGTGGCTGAACGCTGGACCAGCAGTTGCTTCCGAGATTAAGGGTAAAGGTGCGCTCCGATATAACGTGGCGATTTCTTCGATTGTAACTCTCATAGTCGTCACGACGGCATTCGCAAGCATGTACTACGCAGGCGGTTACAATTTCATAAATGGCGCCTTATCTAATCCTGGTCTGGTATACGATTGGTCCTTCAACTTCTGGACACTCGCAATGGGCGTCTCTAGTATTCCGGCGGTGTCATGGTTCATCGGCTTGGGATGGATTGTCTGGAATGTAGCCATCTTAGCTTACGGAATCATCGTTCTATCCCGTTACCTCTTCGCCCAATCCTTCGATCGATTCCTACCCGAGAAGATATCGTACGTTAGCCCCAAGTTTGGTTCGCCTACAGTTGCCCTGACGATTGAACTCGTAGGCACCGTAGTTTTGATCGGCCTAGCTTCGTTCCTATACGGCACATTAGTTTCACTCTACGCAGCTGTGATAGCTTCAATGATCTACTTCTTCTTCATAGGAGTGGCCGCGGTACGGTACGCTCTCAAGAATGAGAAGGGACAGTCCAAAGGGATTCTAGCAACCGCTGGCGCCGCGATGGCAATAGTCTTTGCGTACATTGTCTACCAGTTCTTCGCCTACTACCCAATATGGGGAGGATGTAGCACCTGTGGTACAAGTATACCAGTTCTTGGCTGGAGCTGGGTAGCGGGCAGCTTCATCGTCGGCCTGATAATCTATGCGGTCTCGAAATCATACTACTCAAAGCGCGGGATCGACATAACGCTCGCCTACAAAGAACTGCCCCCACTATGATCCGGCAATTGGCACACTATCGAGTCCAGTCACTCGCCTGAAGAACCGGCGAGAACTAGGCTAAAGGCTGTTAGAGGACACCTACGGGGTTTGATTCAATGATTGTACTCCTTATGCTACAGTTTATGAGTCATGCCAAACAATGCCCGGTCCCAAATCATCCGGACGTGAGCTGAGAACTTACAATTTTCTTATCTCCGATGTTCACGATGGCTCCTCTGAGTACGCCTTCTGGATATTCGCTCCCAGGGTTCACCACAAGAGTTCTCCCGATTCTAGTAGTTCCTCTGGATTCATGGATGTGACCGCATAGGTGTACAAGCGGCTGATGTTTCTCGACCTCCCGGCGGATCGCTGCACTGCCCGCTCCAAACAAAACCGCCTGTCCCTTATCGAACACTGGCTTCGGAGGGTATACCGACTCATCTAGTTTCGGGGCCGTATCTAGCCCGCAGTTTATTGGAGGTACGTGAACATTGAAAACACAGTTCTCCTTGTCAGTCACAGTGCTCAGAAGTTTATCAGTTGCAATTTCGAGATCTTCTTCACTATGATCCCGCGGGCATTTCCAAGGCGTAGGATTGCTCCATCCCAAGTTTACCATTTCATGAAGTTCGTCTATTTTGACCACCTTGTTGTCGGAATTCTTCACATGGGGGGTGTCTTGGATGGCATCGATAATTTCCTGATAATCGTCATTTCCACCCGTCAGATAACACGTCACGTTCTGATCGGCGAGGAAAGGCTCAGCGCGGTCAACCCACTTCACCAATGTGTCCTTCATGATACTCATGAAGAGTTTATCGACCTTCTCTTTGGACGATTTGAGATCATCCATCTCCGACTTGTCGCAACGATAATAGTAATAGCCGCTGTTGGATATCTCCTGCTCCAAAGCCTTGATCTCCTCGGCTCCGCGCACGGTCTTCCCACTAAGATAGTCCGCTTTGAACGTCCCGTCGCCAAGATCCACGATTGGAACAAGCATCTTGCCTGTCAGATCGCCTCCAAGAACCAAAACATCCGCCTTGTAGAACTTGACGGCGCTCAGCAATTTCTGAAAACAGACTGCCGATCCATGCAAATCCGTCGCAAAGAAGACCTTCGTGAACTTCTTGTCAGGCATACCTACACGACTTCGATGACCGCGTAATGCACGTGATAGTACTAGAATCTATCTCCATGGATTACATCGCAAAGAATTCACATAACAGACTTGACAAGTGACGTTAAGAATAGCATTCGTCTACGATCACGTCTCTGAATCCTTCGCCAACGGAACAGCATAGAAACTTAAGTGTGCAATCCTCTCGTCCTTCGTAGGAGATACCTGCGGTTTGTTTGACATCGATGGCAGAACACGTTTGCATGAAGTCACCCGCCTGCTTGTAGACACGGCTATGGGAAGGCGTAAAGCCGATTTGGTTGTACGAAATTGTTCGCTAGTAAACGTCAACTCCGGCGAGATCACAGAGAATCAAGGAATTGCCATAAAAGAAGATAGGATTGCGATAGTTGGAAGTGTAGAACACACCCTAGGGCCTCAGACGGAAATAATCGATGCGAAAGGAAAGTGGGTTGCTCCCGGATTCATCGACGGCCACGTTCACATAGAAAGTGCGATGGTCACGGGAACTGAATTTGCCAAGGCGGTGATGCCCCATGGTACAACCACCGTTTTCATAGACCCTCATGAAATCACGAACGTTCTCGGATTGGACGGAGTCCGATTTTTCCTTGATGAGGCTCGAGGCCTTCCGCTCAAGATACTTGTCACATTTCCATCCTGTGTGCCTGCGGCTCCAGGTTTCGAAACAAACGGTGCTTCAATTGGGCCGAAGGAGGTTCAGGAGGCCATGCGCTGGAAGGGAGTAGTTGCCTTGGGCGAAATGATGAACTATCCAGGTGTGCTAGCATCCGACACAAACGTACATGGCGAAATTGCAGCGACCCTCCAAAGAGGGCGAGTCGTAGAAGGCCATGCGGTTGACCTCCTGGACCGGGAATTATCTGCGTATGCAGCCGCCGGAATCACCTCCTGCCATGAATCGACAGAGAAGATTCAAGCAATGCAGAAACTCAGAAACGGCATGTACGCAATGCTGAGAGAGGCATCCGGTGCGAGGAACGTCGCGGATACCATAACGACCGTTACGAAGGAGAAACTTGATTCTCGTCACGTTTGCTTAGTAACCGACGACCGCGAACCAAACGCCCTACTAAATGAGGGTCACATTGATCATGTCATTCGCAGAGCGATTCAAGAAGGAGTCGACCCCATCGAGGCAATTCAGATGGCTACCCTTAATGTTGCGGAACATTACGAGTGCGCTCGAGAGCTTGGCAACATAGCACCCGCCCGCTTCGCAGACATCGTCATTCTCGACAAACTCGAAACAATCGCGATAAACACCGTGATCGCTGATGGTAAGGTTGTAAGTCGAAATGGGAAATTGATCGCTAACCTTCCGGGCGCAAGATATCCAGCATCGGCAAGGCGATCGATGCATCTGAAGCGCGCACCAAACCTGAACGACCTAGTCATAAGAACTAAGACAACAAGGGGTTCAGTCAAAGTCAGAGCGATTGGAGTCATGCCGACGAGTATTTTCACTCGACAACTAGAGTCAGAGGCACCCGTGAAAGATGGGAAGGTCTCGGCGAACCCGAGAGAAGACGTTGCAAAGATAGCTGTCTTCGAACGCCACAAAGGTTCAGGGAATGTGGCTGTTGGATTCGTAAAAGGACTTGGACTCATGGAAGGAGCGGTCGCATCAACTGTGGGTCATGACAGTCACAATCTGGTTGTCGCTGGGATGGATGATGGCAGTATGATTAACGCGGCAAATGTTCTCGCCGAAAGCGGGGGAGGGATGGTCGTGGTTCAAAGTCAGAAAACCCTCTCACATCTTCCTTTGCCCATAGCTGGGCTCATGTCGGACAAGTCTGTTGATACTGTTTCAAAACAGATGGAGGAACTCAAGGAAGCCTGGGTGAAGTTGGGCTCGAAGCTTCCCTCTCCCATGATCACTCTTGCCTTTACGACTTTATCAGTGATTCCAGAGCTAAGAATTACTGATAAGGGGTTGCTTGACACCGTTCACTTCCGATTCGTGGATCCGATCATCGAATGATCTGAAAGACAGCCAGTCATTTCCTAAGCGATTAATGGGCTAAACGCGACGAGGTTAGAGTAGAGCTAGCAGGATTCGGTTTGAATGCGGAACCATTAAGTTGGACCGCATGACAAGCCGATGTCATCAATGAGAGCGGTTTCTTGTCGAAAGAAGGCTTCGAAACATTCAGTGTCTACGGTCTCACTATGGACTACCCTGCAGTCTGCAGAGTAGAGTTCAATCCCAAGAATAGGCGAGAGGCGGGAGACGTCGCTTTCCATTTTCCAGGCCACGAGAAAGTATACCTATCCTGGGGAAAACTGGACGATGCGCGAAAGAGATTTTCATCCGTTGAAGACCACGCCGAGAACACCCTAAAGACTGTTAAGAAAAGCCGCCGAGTGAAAAACTTCGAGAGGGTCGCACAAGATTCGATGATGATAAATCTACACAAAGCCGTCTACAATCGCGTAAAGATGGACGAGGTCCCAGCTTCCTTCCTCCCCGGAAAAAGCACAGTCAAACACGACACGTTGTCGTTGCACGTACACTGCGAGCCGATGTCCCGATACTATGTAATCTACGCGTTGCTACCGCCGAACGCGCCTGAAGATTTTCCTGACCTTTTCCTGAAAATGGTTCACTCTTTCAAGTGCCACTAGGCTAAGGCTAGAAATGGCGGTATCTCACGAACAAAATAGGCTGATTGCTCATACATCCAGTTTGTGGAGGTAGTCTTGGCTTTTGGCTGGAACTTGGGCTCCTTACGTAGGTACAGACGCGATAGCGCTGGCAGTTGTACTCCTATTCGTTGGACTCGTTTGCACATATTTCGGGACGAGACTGAAACGTGCAGTCGGGACCAGCAGACCTGGGAGGACAGCTATCTTTTTTATGATAACGATTTGGGTTCTTTCCTTGCTGACGTTCTTGATTGCATCCATTACCTATGGGTTTGTGTTGCTAGAAACCAACCTTGTCGCCACATACAGATCCTATACTGCACCGAATCCAGTCAGCCCTATCACTGATGTGTCGGCCGTAGTCTCCTTCATTGTAATCGCGTATCTAACCCGAAGGCACGGATGGAAGGTTGCGTTGCTCAGCGCCTTCGTCGGTGCCGCGGCAGGTCCGATGATTTTCGAGCTTCCCTTCGACCTAATCGTCCTGAACAGGATCTACCCTCCCATACCTCCTTCACCGATCCTCTTCAGGCTGCTCTTCTTCCTACCTCTGTTTCTCGTGGAGATTTCGACGTTCTCGCTGCTTACACTATCGCCCTTAACGACATTGTCCAAGTACACTCTGTTCTCCCTCGGGGGAATGTTCTTTCTGTTCGCGGTCTGGGCTCTGTTTGGTTTCTCGTTTCCATCCGATCCGATTTCCACAGCATTCAACGATGTGTCCAAGATGTTGAGTTTTGTCGTGGCAATCACACTCTTCTTGGGCGACCAGATAGGCAAGCACACTTGACACGCCCTTATTGTCTACTAGCGGAAGTGGGACAAGTGTGGGGTCTGCTTGTGCGCANGGGGTCTGCTTGTGCGCACACACAATTGGATAGTTCAAATTCCGGTGCCCGCACCACCCTCACAACAATTCTCGAAGTGTTTATTTTCGTAACTCGCGGACGAATGAATGGGGATTGCCAAACATAGGTTCAAGGAGAATTCCGAGTGTCGGAAGCTTACAAGAGAAGCGTAGAACTATACCGGATGGCCAAGAACACAACTGACACCAATACGCAATTCAACATTGATTCTGCAAGAGCGTCAGTTCACGAGAATTATCTCCAGTGTCTGAAGCTTCTAGCTGCCTACACAAGAAATCATAATGATCAGGTTGTGGCAGGCACGATTTGGGGAGGAAGAAAAAAGCTAGGAGTGAAATTTGAAGGAAAGAATGTGACAGTTGGAGTTGTGAAAGCCGGCGCCATAAATGTGGGAATCACACATGAATTGAAGACTCCATCTGAAATTCGAAAATTCCTTGAAAATACTCTGAGATTTGCAGTAGAGAATCTCAATGAGGGATTGTTTGATGAAGCATATACACGGCTAAAGAAAATTGAAGCTGAGAAGAAAATCCTGATCGAACCTGAAGAAACTAAGAAATGGCGACGCACGGACGGGAGATCGAAATAATACGTTCTATCGCTCTGATTCCCAGGCCATACATCACGCCTGTTAAGAAAATCAAGACAGTGGGCAGTGTCCTCGTGTGTCATGGCTTTCTCGGAAAGTAATTTGGGATCACAACCAATCCGAATAGTAGGGTAATGTGGATCGGAAGGATCAGTACTATCGGCAGCGCCGTCTGTTGCACTAGGATTCCGATTATGGTAAGCGGGACCATCGCTATCAAATACTCACCGACAAGAAAGTACTTGACAAATCTGTCAATCGCTCTCGTGAAGAAGAGATAGGAGATTGCGACTAAGAACGCCAAGTTACATGCCACTAGAGCTATCAGTTCAAATGCGGCTATAGATCCCCTTGTATGATTTGCCATTGCCCTCTGTTATATGAGCGTACAGAAGAGTGGAATTGATGGTCAGGATCCAAGGTCATTTGAAGTTGAGGATATTTCTTCAGTCAACTGGACCATGACTCTATGCGGTCGATCTGGTTTGTCGTTTCGCTAGTCGAAGAATCATCACAGGCTTGATGGGCGGAAGGCGGTTTAGGGCCGCTAGTGACCGCGCGCTCCGATAGAGGGCGTAAGCGAAACTCGTATCTGTACATCGTCATGAAGCAGTAGAGGACACAGCTTTGAGGTAATTTCATGTGGCAGGAACTATTTCTGTCGAATTTCTAGACACAATTAACTTTGCAATCTGCAGGGTTGCCAACGACTACTTTAGTGAGGAGACTCCGAAGTTTTTCGTAAAGGTAGGTGAATACCATCTAGAGGAAGCTCTGAAACGTGGACTAATCAGACTTGATTCTAAGGAAAGACCGATAGACAACCTGATTGGGATCGCGAGGTACTTGGAATCCGTTGGCTACATGGAAAAGATCAGTATTACTAAGCTGAGCGAGAGCGAGGCTATTGTAGAGATGTTCGGTGTCTCAGTCACGAAATCTTCGGTAGATCTGCTGAAAGCTGGGAGGCACCCTTCTCATTATATGACGAACATTATGCTTGCCGCGCTAAAGAGACTCGGAATAAGAGCGGAATTGCGCGATGTAGATTTTAATGAACAAGAGCGCCACTTCAAGGAACACTGGAGGATCATAGAAGCAACGTAATAGAATGAAACAAAGCAGATGCGGTAGTGTACGATTTGAAGGTCTTCATACCAGAGGTAGAGGAGCCAAGCTCGGTTGGGAGATTGGAAGACCTTGCTGAACTAAAATTGGGTGTGGCAGGGCACGTCTATTCAGAGGAGGAATTGGTCAGGGAACTAGTTGATGTGGATGTTGTGTTGATCACATCTCTTCATCGAATAACGAGGAAGATTATTGAGAAAGCTCCTAAGCTGCGAGGAATCGTTAAGTACGGTTCAAAACCGGGTTCAGATAACGTCGATATTGCTGCAGCGACTGAGAGGAGAATCCCAGTCGCATACACTGAGGGAGCGAATGCGGACAGTGTCGCTGAGTTTACGGTCATGCTAACTCTTGCACTAGCGAAAAGACTTCCGAATATCATATCACACGTGAAAAGCCATGCATGGCGGGATGCCTCGTGTTTAGGACTCGAATTGGCCGGGAAGACTGTTGGCATACTTGGCTTAGGGATCGTTGGTTCCAAGGTCGCTGAGAAGTTCAATGGTCTGGGAGCCAGGGTTATCGCGATCGACCCTTATGTTACGACTGAGAGAGCGGAGCAGGTTCACGCGAGATTAGTCGATCTTGAAACGCTGTTGCGTGAGTCTGATGTGGTCACTATTCATGCTAAGGTTACAGATGAAACTACACATATGATCGGAGAGAGGGAGCTGGCAATGATGAAGCCGAGCGCATACCTCATCAATACGGCAAGAGGGATTATCACCGATGAGAAAGCCTTGTACGGAGCCCTGAAGACGGGCAAGATAGCCGGCGCTGCGTTGGACGTATTTGAAATCGAACCGCCCCCACGCGACAACCCTCTCCTGAGTCTGGACAACGTGATATTGACACCTCACATTGCCAGCTGGACAGCTGATGCTCTCCGAAAAGAATCTTCAATGGCGATCGAGGAAGTCCGAAGGATTCTAATGGGAAAAATGCCAATCAATTTGGTAAACCCTGAAGCCCAATCATGATATGAACTGGGACCACCATCCAAGTTCAGCCTTACTGACTGACGTTCATAGATGGATGCGCTGGATGCTCACGAAAGCAAAATCAATAACGNCAAAATCAATAACGCGAAGCAATCAGCAGAATGGTTGTGCAGCTTAATGCCTAGGCTCCCACTGATTGAGGATTTGAGTATCGTCCCGATTCTTCCCGGATCCAACATTCTGGTTGAATTCGATCCGGCATCACAATGGTACAACGCTTCGCTGACGATTGCCGCCGGTTGGTTGAGAAGTGGAGGTAATGTTAGTTATATTGCGCAATCTCAGTCACCGGGTGATATCCGCTCTCAACTGCGAATGCTGGGGCTTGCCACTGAGGAACTTGAGCGGAACGATCGGTTGTGGATCACTGACCTTTACACACCATCACTGGGGCAGAAATCCAAAGAAAGGTTCGCTCCCGAATCATTGAAGGTCAATGACCTAAGCATATGGATTGCCAGAGATGCGATGGTTGAATCATCTTCACCGGAATTTCTGGTTGTAGCGGAGAACAATTCAGTTCTTGATAGATTCAACGATGAGAGAAATTGGGTCGAACTGCTCCTAACCAGACCCGTTCCGATGTCCAAACCAAGACAAATAACCCAACTAATCGGCGTCATCAGTGGAGTCCATAGCGCTTGGGCGTACAAGCAACTCGAAGCAGCGGTCGATGGAATCGTCGATTTCAAGCTCGAGGAAATGGGTGAGGAAACACGCGACCTGATGCGAATCAGAACTCTAAGGCAGGGGATGTTTGACCGAAAGTGGCATGAGCTGAAGATCTCTGAGAATTCTGAGGTCACACTTCAGAAATGAAGTGAGACTTACGTGGTGGGGGCGAAGGTTTTGATCATAGCGTGTACGTCATCCCCTAGAGGGTACAGAATGGGACATGTGCATCCTGTTCTCTTGTATTCTTCAACCTTCTTCCTGCAATCGTCCGCTGTTCCGCTCGCCGTTATCAGTTGAACAAGGTTGTCATCTATGAGTGGTTTCGCCTTTTCTAGTCCGCCTGGTTTTGCTGGCCATCCTCCCAATGCTGTCTTGACTTCCTCGATGAGGCTTTCTTTCACTCCGCTTGCTTTTGCGATGTGTGGTTGCTGTCCCAGGTATTGTGCTACCAATGGACGTGCGTTATCGAGCGCCTTATCGGCGTCTTCATCAAGGGAACAAACTACCAATTGCGGCCTGTCAATCTCGTCCAATTCCCTCTTGACTTTCTTGGCTCCGGCTTCAAGATGTTCTAGTGCTCTGCGATTGTAGTCCGGTGAGACAAGATAGTTCAAGAGGATTCCGTCGGCGATCTCTCCTGTCAGTTCTATCATTTCCCACCCTGTAGCGCCAATGTAGATTGGGATGTTTCGTGGGGTAGATGGATCACCGTGAACAATGTCGAGGCGGATGTCACGGACTTTCACAAATTCACCTTCAAAGGTCACAATCTCCATTCTGAAAAGCCGTTGCAGAACGGTAACGTATTCTCGCATGGCTTTCAATGGTTTCTTGCGTTCAATTCCGACCTTCGATGCCAATGGATCCCACCAAGCACCAATCCCCAACAATCCACGCCCATTCGACAACTCATCCAACGTCAAGAAAGACGCAGCAGTCAAACTGACGTTCCTCGTCCAATTGTTGATCACACCGGTTCCGAGCTTGATCTTGTCTGTAACAGCGGCCATGGCAGCCAGAGGGATCAGCGCGTCTCTTGCGAGCCTCGATTCAGCATGCCACACCGCTTCGAAACCCTTCTGCTCCGCGTACCTTGCGAACTCCAATTCATCGGAAAGAGTGTGTTTGTCTTGAAGGTACAGAGCAACTCTTTGTAATGTCGTCATCTGACTGTCAACCTAACCTTCGACTGTTACTCTATGGATTACAAGAGTTCCATAACTGAATAGTATTCTAGGCTTTTCGTTGACATCGAATCCCCTTTGAATCCCAAGTTCAATTTGGCCATTTCAGCGTCTTTGAAGTGAGTTTCATCGAGATTAATTATGCACGAAGTGCCCCACCTAGGCCATCGCGGCGCAGCCAACACCTGATCCCATAGACGTTTACCGTTAAGGACGACACGAATTGTGCCACTAGCAGGGTTCTTCCTCGTTTCGGAACGCAGGTTGAACAACCAGACTTGGAATACGTCGACCTTCCTAACGCTGGTTCGGTCGAATTTAATTGCGAGATTCAAGACCGAACCATCGCCGAAGTAGATGCGTTTAGGCTTCTGCTTAGCAATGTCCGACCCCCAATCGCCGTTTGTAGTCAACCAACGCCAGATCTTCGCGGTTTTGACTTCTGCGGTAACGTTGATGGGAGGAACGATTATTTCTGTCATTTAGCGTCACTCAACGGTAGTCCTTTCGCGTTAAGGCATATTCGGTGGGCGGCAAGAAAAACAGAGCGTTGCCCGATGCAGGTACCTTATCCTTAACTGAAGTCAATATGACTAAACTCCGGTCAGTTCTGCATTCTAGGTGATGCCATTCCTGTGCGTATGCGAATGAACGGTTAAGAGGGAGTCATTCAGAGACTTTCCGAGTTAACCTGATTTGAAACGCCTAATCCAAAGCGGGGGAATCAAGATCGCGAATTGAGCGCACTATCAATTTCAGGCTCAATGGCAAACCCACAACGGTTAGATGCCCTCCTGCATACACACTCCTAGAAATTCTCCGCGAGCAATTGCATGTCACGGGCCCTAAGGAGGATTGTGCGAAAGGCGAGTGTGGCGCGTGCACCGTGCTCATGAATGGGCAGCCCGTCTGCTCTTGCTTGGTTCTAGTTGCGCAGGCCGAGGGCGCGGAGATCGTAACCTCAGAGGGTTTGGTGAAGGATGGGAAACTGAATCCTGTTCAAGAGGCATTTCTCGAAGAAGGAGCCGTCCAATGTGGCCATTGTATTCCGGCAATGATTGTTTCGGCGTCGGCTCTGCTGATGCGTAATCCGAATCCAACCATTAAAGACATTCAAACCGCCCTTGCAGGAAATCTATGCAGATGCACTGGTTACACGAAGATCATTGCAGCTGTTCAAAAGGCGGCGCAGAATTGGAGGCGTTGAAGCGGAATGA
>OCOJ01035869.1_pt3 | contig 12716 bp, 9 predicted proteins | sample 1539251 | NCBI WGS metagenome assembly OCOJ01 (sample SAMN01911457, study PRJEB22624) | soil metagenome | biome: Soil | place: Malaysia | collected 2012-04-30 | depth RA_metagenome m
TAGGCATGACGCCGATGACTTCGAGGTCGAATTTTTCGACTTTGTCGCCCGCGAAAATGGTGTAGGCGTAGCCCTGCATCCCAGGGCGGACTTGGTCCAAGGGAAGGGTTTCGGTAGAGTTTGGCGCTTCGGCCTGAGCCGAGAGGAGGGCCGGCAGCAGGGCGAAGGCCAAGGCAGCTACGGCTAGCGCGAAGGGGCGGGAGAGGCGAGTCATCGACGGATGGGGCAGACCTGGAAACATGAATCGTTAATCATACCCGGCGAGGTACCGGGAGGCAATCAAACGGCCGGATAGCCGCGAGTAGGAGCAAGAGCCTATGCGTTCTAGAACTGAGAGGGAACCGCGAGAGACTTCAGAACAAAGCCGAGCGAACAGGGCTTGAGGCGTTACGTGGGTGCATATAGTATCGGTGGCGCGCGAGGAAGGTACCAAGGTTGGGGTTGAGCTGGCTACGAATGATTGCCGAGGTCCGGATCCGCAGAGGGGTGACATGAAACGAATCGCTTTAATTCTGATGATTCTTGCTTTGGCGCAGGTTGCCTCTGCGCAAGAGTGGGCCAAACAGTCGCTGGAGAAATCTCCGCGGCACGGGGAATGGGTGACGCTGAAGCACGATAACCGCAGCGTGCAAGCTTTTGTTGTCTATCCGGAAGTCAAAAGCAAGGCCACGGCGGTTGTGGTGATTCATGAAATTTTCGGGCTCACCGATTGGGTGCGCAGCTTGGCGGACCAACTCGCGGCTGCGGGTTACATTGCTATAGCTCCGGATTTGCTCTCGGGCTTTGGGCCGAACGGCTCGGGTAGCAGCGGATTCAGCAGTACCCAAGATGCGATGAAAGCCATTTCAGGGCTCGATCCGGACGTTGTGACGGCTGATTTGAACGCCGCCGCTGATTACGTGAAGAAGCTGCCGGCAGCCAACGGCAAAGTGGCCGTGGCCGGATTCTGCTGGGGTGGGAGCCAATCCTTCCGGTTTGCCACGAATCGGCACGATCTGAGCGCGGCGTTCGTGTTCTACGGCGGCCCTCCGAAAGACGTTTCGGGCATCACGGCGCCGGTCTATGGATTCTATGGCGGAAATGATGCTCGGATTGATGCCACGATTCCGGACACTGAAAAGGCCATGAAGGCGGCGGGCAAAAAATATGAGCCGATGACGTACGAGGGAGCCGGTCATGGCTTTATGCGCGCCGGGGAAGACCCGAGCGACACTAATCCCGCTAACAAGACGGCTCGCGCGCAGGCGTGGGAACGCTGGAAGACGCTGCTGGCAAAGTAAACCGGGAAACTTGAGTCATCTCTCATCGCTGTTTTTCAAAGGCAGTGGGCCAAGGCTTACTCGTATCTCAGCGCCACCATGGGATCGACGCGAGTGGCACGCCGTGCGGGGACGTAACAGGCAAAAAGAGCTACGGCACAAAGAACTCCGGAAACGGTGAGGTACGTCAGGGGATCGTAGGGGCTTACGCCGGAAATGAAGTCCCCGACGAGACGCGCGATAGCAACGGCAAGCGCAATCCCCAAAAGAAGACCCGCAGAAATAATCCAAACGCCCTGGCGAAGAATCATCCGCAGAATGGACGCTTGCGCCGCGCCCATGGCCATGCGAATGCCGATTTCGTTGGTGCGCTGACTCACGGTGAACGAGATGACGCCGAAGACGCCGACGAGGGCGAGAGTTAAGCCCAGCGCGCCGAGAATTCCTGCGAGCGCCGCGGCCAACTCGAAAAGAAGGAAGCCGCTGATGGTGTAGAGTCCCGTAAGCATGGTGTGCACGTCAAAGACGGGCATGGCGGGAGCGAGAGAGGCGATCTGCTCGCGAACCGGCGTGATCATGCTTTCAGGAGCAAACGTGGTGCGCACTTGAAGCGTGGCCAGTGAACTGTATTGCTGAGCGAAAGGCATGTAAAAGTATTCGGGGATGGCGCCAACCATGCTGTTCGTCCGGCTGTTTTTCACCATGCCAACGACGCGAAACGAATGGTCGTGAATGCTGGCCGCGCGGAATTCATGGCCGATGGCGTTTTCCTTGGGCCAGAATTTTTTGGCAAAGGCTTCATTCACGATAGCGACCCATTGTGAATCGGCGACGTCCGCTTTCGTGAAATCGCGGCCTTCCAATAGCTGGATGCCCATCGTACGGAAATAGCCGGGCGAGACATAATTCAAGCCGATAGCAGGCTGGGCCGCGCCCGGCGGGACTTCGTAGCCGGGAACCTCCACCAAGTCATAGTTGCTGTAGTAACCCATTGGGGTGGAGAAGGCGAGGCTCGCGGACTCGACGCCGGGCATGGCCCGGACGCGGTCGAGAAGCTGATTGTAGAACTCAAGACCTTGTTGCTTGCCGTAGCCGATGTCATTCGGGTCCATCGTGAGGTTCAGCACGTTGCGCGGATCAAAGCCCAGATCGGAACGCTGGATGTATTGCAGGCTGCGCAGCATCAACCCAGCGACGATGAGCAGCATGAGCGAGCCGCCGACCTGAACAACGACAAGCGTGGTGCGGAAGCGGCTGCGGCTGCTGGTCATGGTGCGGCCGCCATCGCGGATAGCCTCGATAATGCCGCGGCGCGAAGCGCGAAGGGCGGGCACGATTCCGACGATCACGCCAGTGATCAGCGCGGCAGCAAAAGCGTAGCCAAACACGCGCCAATCCAGATGAAAATCGAGCAGCACAGGAAGTGTGGTGCCGAGATGAATCGAGCTTAGAGCATTGCTGCCTGCCAACCCGAAGAAGATGCCGGCGACGCCTCCGCAAAGCGCGAGCAGCACGCTTTCTGTGAGCAATTGCCGGATAAGGCGAAGGCGTGAACCACCCAGAGCCGTGCGGATGGCCATTTCGCGCTGGCGCGCGGTGGCCCGAACCAGCAGAAAATTTGCCACGTTCACGCAAGCGAGAACCAGAACGAGCCCAGCCAGAATGAGAAACAACAACGCAATTTTCAGAAGCGATCGGTCGGGGTCGGGGTCGGGCCGGGAGAAGCGCTCCGGGAAAACGCTGATGGTCATGCCTTCTTCGGCTTTCGGGTATTGCTTTGCCAGGCGGTCCGAGATGACGTTCAAGGCAGACTGGGCTTGCGCAATCGTAACTCCTGAGCTTAAACGTCCATAGACCAGAAGAAAGCGGTTGGTGCGATTGCTGGGTGTGTCCGGTTCGTACGGAGATTCGACTTGCTGCATGCCCATGGGCAAGTAGCCTTGCATGTCCGCGATGGCATACAAGCCATGAAATCCCTTGGGTGCAATGCCGATGACCGTGGCAGGATGGCCGTCATAGAGCATCGTTTTACCAAAGATGCTGGGGTCGCTGCCGAAGCGGGTCTGCCAGAAGGTGTAGCTGAGAACGATAACGGGATTTAATTTGGTAATAGAACCTTCCGAAGGAAGAATATAGCGGCCAAGCACGGGTTGCATCCCCAGCGTGGAGAAGAAATTTCCGCTGACATAGCTGACAACTATGGGCTCGGTTTTTCCGTTGTAGGTCAGGCCGCCTTCGCTGATGCCTGTGGCGATTACATCGGAAAAAACCGAGGAGGACTGAGCCTGGAGATCTTCGAGTTCCGGATAGGAGAAGCTAGTGTGAAGAGGTCCCTTTTTAAGCTGAAAGGCCAGGACGGTGAATTGGTCGGGGTCTTTAATGGGGAGTGGCCGAAGCAGGAAAGAATTGACCATGCTGAAGATGGCGGTGTTGGCGCCAATGCCCAGGCCCAAAGTGAGGACAGCAATCGCCGTGAAGCCCGGACTTTTCCAAAGCATGCGGAATCCGAAGCGAACGTCCTGGNACAAGAGTTTCGAGGAAATTCACGCGGCGCGTGTCGCGGCAGTTTTCCTTGGATTGCTCGAGGCCGCCGAATTCGCGCAGAGCCTTGCGTCGAGCCTCATCGCGTAGTAGCCCGCCGGCAACGTATTCTCTGGTTTTCTGTTCGAGGTGAAATCGGAGTTCTTCGTCCAACTCCCGTTCCACCCAGCGCCGCCTGAACAGGGAGCGCACACGAAGCGGGAAGGTGTAAATCCAATGTATGATGCGCATCCCACCTCCTCAAAAGCGTACGGCTTCAGGCCTCTTTGAGTTTCACGACATTGGAGATGGCAGCCGAGAGCCGGTTCCAGTTATCGGCTTCCTTTTCGAGCTGCCTTCTGCCCAGTCGTGTCAGCGAATAGAATTTCGCGCGGCGGTTATTTTCCGTGGCTTTCCATTCGGCCTTGATCCAGCCTTCCTGCTCAAGCTTGTGCAAAGCCGGGTACAGCGAGCCATCGCTTACCTGGAGAACTTCGCTGGAGACCTGCTTGAGGCGCAGGCTGATGGCATAGCCGTTGAGCGGCTGCAAAGCGAGAATCTTCAAAAGCAGCAAGTCCAAAGTGCCCTGCACGAGATCGGTGGGTTTGCTCATTGCTCTCCTCGGTTACCGAGACTACGCTACACGATCTCCCCTCGGTAAGCAAGGGGAAAGTTGCGGTTTTGCTGCCGACCTAGTGGCGGCCTTTTTGGGGATTAGCTGGTGCGCCCTGGGCAACGCGTAAGTCGGCCAGAAATGAGGAAGCTTGGTGTGATGGTTTCCGGACCGGAACCACTTGTCCGGTTGAGCTGGCACCACTAATTAAGCATATTAGTTTCTTGGCGAAAACTGCCATCAAATTTAACACCGTTGACGTAAACGATGTCGTCAGGGTAAGCCAGAACAGAGAACTCCAGGTTAGCTTTTCCAGCGGTAGTGATTTGAACATCGGTGAAAACCTCGACTTGCCGGTCGCCTTTAGCGAACGTCTTTTGCAGCATCCTCTCAACGCTCCGTGCATCTGACCGACTGTAAGTATCACCTTCTTTTATCGCGATGGGTGGGACGTCGGCTTCTAGCAGCCCGTCAAGTAGCCCGTAGCCTCTTATCCTGATATTGGCAATGGGAATTGGGTTGCTCCGAAGGTGAACCGAGATACTCCGGACGTCTCCAGAACCTTCTACGGAGATGTTCAACTCAGTAATGAACTTCATTTCTCTAAGTGCAGCCAGGTCGTCCTGGACGTCTGCTTCTGAGAAGCATCCGGTCCATTTTGTTTTCATCTGCCTTTCGATAAAGCTCACTGGCGAGAAGTCGTCGGCATCCATCCAATTGAAGTAACCATTCATGATTTTACAGGGCTCAGCATATGGCGATACGAGCCGCTGCGGAGTGCCCAACGGTCCCTCCCAAATTTTGAATGCCACCTGGGCGGTTCTCTGCTTGTAGTCGAGATGCACCGTCCTACTAATCCCTGCTCGTCTCCCTTGCGAACGAAGAAGCAAATCTAGTACTACCTTACTTGCCGCATCTCCGAGGTCGTCGTAAATCCCGCCGGGTTGTAGAGCGCTACCGTTTATTGCGAGCAGTTCGTGAACTTTTGCTAGGTCTGTGGGAGCAACATCTAAATCAAGGTCCGTCACGACAAGTGAAGGGGATTCAATGTGAAAAGTCAGTGCGTCTCGCTCTGTGTAATGGTGAAATGAAACTTTCCCTTTCACAATTTCGGGATGCAAAAGGATTGAATTAAGACAAGCTCGCGCCTTGACTTTGTTGTAAGGCTTCTTGTCCAGTTCCCTGGCACAACTAAACCAACCAGGAACGGGAGGAACTGAGCCGCGTGATTCAACCCATACACCTAAGTCACGTCTGTATTGAGCGCGGCTAGGACTAAGTAAGATGCTCAAGGAAAAGGTGGCCATCAGAGACCAAGGAAGGTATCTGTATCTCATGGGAGGCATGCAAAGGGTTTTGATGCAAATTCCACGAAGACAGGGTACCGGTAAAGTGGGTAGTGAAGGAATCTTCCGGTTTCTAGGCCTTCGGCTCAACGATTTTCCAATAGGAATACAGCTATAGTAGTGGCTGTTTTTGAAGGCAAAAAGGAGATTCCGGATGAAAAGTCAGCTCGCTGCTTTACACCTTACGATCCCTGNGGCAAAAAGGAGATTCCGGATGAAAAGTCAGCTCGTTGCTTCACGCCTTATGATCGCTGCGCTTTTGCTTTTTGTCGCCCTGCCTGTTTTTGCTCAAAACCCCGATCTCATACCCCATGCTCAACCAGCGTGTGGAGCAACCAGCGCGCAGTTCCAAGTGACGAGGAGCAACACACACACCGAGCCTCAGGTCGATCCCGGCAAAGCACTGATCTATCTGGTCGAGGAGCAAAAATTCCGAGCCTTTCGCGATGTCACGGTGCGCGTTGGGCTCGACGGCCAGTGGGTTGGGGCGACCCGCGGCGCCTCTTATCTGTCCTTCGCGGTTGAGCCCGGCGAGCACCATCTCTGCGTTGACTTTCTATCGGGGTTTCTGGAACCAGGAAGGCTGGTCTCGCTCNTTGAGCCCGGCGAGCACCATCTCTGCGTTGACTTTCTATCGCAGTTTGTGGAACCGGGAAGGCTGGTCTCGCTCTATGGTTTCACGGCCGAAGCGGGAAAAACCTACTACTTTCGCGCTCGGACAATGGCCAGCGTCTCCTCAAGCGGGCGCCGTGACATTGCCTACCTCGATTTGGATTTGCTTAACGACGATCAAGGCAGGCTGCTCGTCTCGAACTCGCCCTTGAGCGTCTCCCATCCCAAGAAGTAGCGGCGCACAACAGCTATGGTTTCTGGCTGCGCCGTTTCTTCTCATTCCACAAGAATATTACCCAGAATAATAGCAATATGACGTATACAAGCGAATACGTATCTATCACGACTTTCTACCCTTGCTGGCCTTCAATGCCGCAATAGGTGGCCCGTGCCCAAACAGGTGATGCAGCGACCACATAAGCCTTGCCAGGGTTGTTGTTTGGACAAAGTTCTATCGATCTGCTGACGATGGTTCTCGGATAATTTGCTGGTGAGCATACGAANGCATACGAACCGCAGCGAATGTCGCAGTTGCCGTTATTCTCGCAAGCTGTTGTTCGCAAGTGTCGGGCGGCGTTCCAGATAAAACCCAACCGCCAACGTCTGTTGCGGGCAAAGGCCCAGTTGCATCTGTCAAACTCCTCAGGAGGACGAATCTCAGGGAAGAATCGGTTAGACCGTCCTTGCCCCTAGAAGGTCCCGAGTGGACGGAGATGGGCCAAAAGAAAGAGGGAACATCGAGCGGATTTTCAATCAGCTCCCCAAACGGTGAATTCTCTCTAAAACTCACGGAATCCCCGGCTAGCGAAGCAGACCTTGCTCTCTATAAGGCCGCCTTAACTTGGAAAGGCGGTAGCAAACCGATTCCGCTTGGGCTGGCCACAGGAGCGGTCATCAGTCCTGACTCTCATTACATTGTCTTGGAGCCATACTGGCTGATTGACGTAAAGGCATGGAGGGAGTACGACCTGCGCAGAGCCTTCCCGCCGAAAGAGGGATACTGGAGTGTGGACCGGTGGTCCGCAACCGGAAATAAATTTGTCGTTCACTTCGTAGAATGCCCATTTGACTGCCCACCAACCGAATCGATTGAGTATTGGTTGGTCGAGCTTGGGGCCGCCGTCGAGCCGGNTTGATTACTTTCCCACGCGTGGGTTGCTGGCGAATGAAGGTCTTGAACCGTTCAAGTCTGTCCGGTACTCAGACAAGCTGATAGCTCTCGAGGAACCCTCACTATGGGAACGGTCGAAAACGCAGAAAGAGGAATCGTATCGGTTTCTGTGGTTGCGCACGTTTCACGAGCCAATAGCCATTCGTGTTGATATGAACGCTGATGGGACTGCGCGTCTGACGGTGAAAGTGGCAAGTGGTGCAGGTGGCTATGACCCTGGTGAGTTGACGCAGAATCGGACCGTTACAATAAATGTGGAGGAGACAAGTCGTTCCCTAAACCAAGTCCAGAGTCACAACTTTTGGAGCCTCCCGTCAGTTGAGCAAACTCCGGGAGGACCAGATGGTGCAGACTGGATTATCGAGGGCGTCAAAGCGCAGGCCTACCACGTTGTGGACCGCTGGTCACCCCAGGATGGTGATGTCCGAGCCATGGGTCTCTTCATGGTGAACCAACTAGCAAAAATAAAACTGCCCCGTAGAGAAGTGTATTGAGTCCTGATTAACGCGCTTACCGGGGAAATGCGTATCGGAAGGAGCCCTACGGTCTCTAAGCCTTCGGCTCAACGATTTTCCAATAGGAGTCCTTGCGAACGATCTTGCCGTCTCTGAATTCCAGAAGGTCACAACCGCGCACCGTGATTTTCTTTCCGTCTTTCGTCGTGCCCGTTAGTGTCCATCGGGACACCCCGTGATTTCCCGAAACCCAATGTTCGTCGTCCCCATAATGCACATCAGGGATGCCCTCGAAGCGCGTGGCCAATCCCTTTCGAACCTCCGCCTTGCCAACATACCGCTGGCCCCAAGGGTCTGGTCCGCGAGGCATCATAAGTTCGCAATCGTCTGCAAAGAAACTCATGACCGCGTCGAGGTCGTGGGCGTTGAATGCGGCAACAAATTGTTTGAGCGTCTCAACGGTTACGGCCTTCTGCGCTGCGTCCCTCGGTCGACCAAGGAAAGCCATGATGGGCAGGACCGCAAGAAGACTGAGCCATTTGATTTTCATGGATTCCTCCTGAACACCGTGTGAGTTTATCATCCCGCGTTTCTAAATCTGTCGAATGCTCGGCCTAGGTCCAAGACATAATCGGATAGTTCAATTCGTCTGATTCTTGGAAGTCCGTTGTACGCTGTTACGAGACCCAGCGCGACAAGCTAGTGGCCGAGGAATTTTTCGATGGTTTGGAGCTCGGCTTCGGCCATATCGAGGTACTTCTTGGCGTTTTTCGAGTCCTGCTTTTGCATGAAATATTGCGCTTTGGTGAGATCCGTCTTCATGTGCTGCTCAGCCGCGACAATATCGGTCCGAAGGCCGTAACCCTGCGCCTCCTGCTGGCGTTTCAGCGTATCCAAACTTTGCGAAACGGCGGCCGAGCGGCTATTGATATCGTCATATTGCTGTTCGACTTCTTCCGCTTCAGCGGCGTCGGCGGCTTGCGTTTGAGAAGCGTCTGGGGAGGCGGCTGGTTGCGCGCCAGCTTGCTGCGAGTTCGAAGAAACCGACCGGGAGGTCTTCCTGCCACCTGCGGTCGAAGTGTTTCTTGTGGATTTAGCGGCGCCGCTGTTTGAATTGCTCTCCGGAGAACTAGGCGTTGTAGTCGTTGTCGGTGTCGGCGTTGTCGGAGTTGATGAGGTGCTGGAATTCTCCGCACTGGGGGACGCCGGGGATGTCGGTTGGGCCTGCTGCAGATTCGCTCCGGAGTCCGAATTGTCTTTCGGCAAAGTTGGCGAAACCGGTTGCGGCGGCTCCGATGGAATAGAAACTCCAGAGGAACTGCTGGGCGTGGAAGGGGTTGACTGCGATTGCGGCGGGAACATCGACTTTTCTGCGCCGGCCTGCGTTTTTATCCGCTGCGGCAGATAGAGGCCGGCAGCGAACAGCACGGCCACGACAATGAATGCGCCCAAGCCAATGTAAAGCCCGCGATGGCTGCTTTTCGCGACAACCGGCGCAGGCGCGGGGGCACTCGGCGCAGCGGCGGCCGCAGCCGCTTGTGGTTGTTCCGCGTGTTGAAGCGCAGGCGTTTCCATTAGTGTGATCTGGGATTGATGAGACAGCGATTCCTGAAACGATGCTGGCGCTGAACTTTCTCTTGTCGGCAAAGAAGCAGCAGGTGCGGCGGCGGCCAAGGGCTGCGTCGCCGCGCCTTGTATGGGCACATTCTTCAAGGCTGCTCGGAAAGCGTCGGCTGACTGGAAGCGGTGCGCTGGCTCTTTCGCCATGGCCATGAGAATAATCTGATTTAGCGGCTGAGGAATTCCGGGCCGCACGTCAATCGGAGGTCGCGGCGTTTCCTGCAAGTGCGCCGCCATCATGGCGTAGTTGCTGTCCTTCTGGAAAGGCAGTTCCCCGGTGACCAATTCATAGAGAGAGACACCGAGCGAATACAAGTCCGAACGGTTGTCGGCAGGCTCGCCTTTGACTTGCTCGGGCGGCATGTAGTTGAGCGAGCCAAGCGTGGTGCCCGTGACAGTGAGGCTGCGGTCTGTGCTGGAGCGCGCGATGCCGAAATCCATCAGCTTCACGGTGCCGTCCGCCGTGAGCATCATGTTTGCGGGCTTGATGTCCCGGTGAATGATGTTCCGCGAGTGGGCGTAGCTCAAAGCCGCTAGAACTTGGTCGATGTACTTTATGGCATCCCGTGGGGGAAGAGGTCCTTGATGCAGGCGGGAAGAAAGCGTGACGCCGTCGACGTATTCCATGATCATGACGAGCTGATCATCCAGGGTCAGCGCGGTGCGCAGCGCGGCAATGTTGGGATGGTCGAGGCTGGCGAGAAGCTTGATCTCGCGGAGGAAGCGGTCGGCAAGTTCCTTCTGAGAGGCGAGATTGGGAAGCAGGATTTTCATGGCCTCGACGCGGTCCGAAATGACGTTGCGCACTTTGTAGACCTTGCCCATGCCTCCGGCGCCAAGAACGCCAAGAACTTCGTAGTCGCCGAGGCGCTGCCCAACTTCGTAGTCCAGGCTCATGGAAAGCTCCCTTCCTTTAGCCAAAAAGGCGAGACAGTTTTCCAGAGCTGCCTCGCCTAATCCGAACGAAACGCCTTAGAGCCAAAATCAGCGCCCGCTTCAAAACCAATCAATCCGTCCAGGCGGGCTAACCCAATTCTACTGGCCGCTGCTATTGACCACGTCACCGACCTTGGGAGGAGTGGCCCCGCTGTAAGTGACGGTCGCGGAATCTGGGTCCACTTCGGTGACTGTAGCGTCGCCAAGCTTGCTGGTCACAGTCTTAAGAACTTTGCCGGTCGCCGGATCTTTCACCGTGCGCACCGCGCGGCTGATTTCCACTTTGTCGCCAACCCGGACACCTACTTTGCTGCCCACGTTGATGATTAGCGTGTTTCCGCTGACGTCGGCCACCAGCCCGGAGTAAGCGGCTTTGACGGTGGGCAGATTCGCCGCGGCGTTATCTAGTTGCGTCGCGGTATCTGCCACCGCGCTGGTCACCGCTTCGCCAAGAATCGTTTCGGCAAAATTGCTGCTAGTCATGTCGACGGCGCCGCCTCCGCCGCCGCCGTAATTGCCGCCGCCGCCACCCAAAGCAAATCCGGAGCGCTTGGACTGGCCGTTGCCCGTAACCGCGGCCAGGATCTCGCCCGTGGTTGTATTCACGAGCCGGGCGGTGATGGCCACTTCGGCTTTCGAGTCCTTTTTGCTGGCGCCGGCAATAACCCTGGTCCAACCGCTTCGACCGCCACCCCCGGCACCGACACTCTTGTCATCGCGGCCAAACTTGGTGATGGATCCAAGAATGATGGCATCAACCCCCAAGACTCGCCCGATTTTGGCGGCGCTGGTGGGATCGGCGCGGTCGCTATTCGAGAAGTTTTGCTCGGCGAGCACTTTGTCCAAAGCGGCACGCTCAATAATAGAGTACCTGCCGTCTTGAACTAGCTTTTGTACCAGGAGATCGGTGATGCCCTTGCCTACGTCCTGGTCGGTTCCGAAGATGGCCGCCACGACCGTCTTGACGGTCCCATAATCAAAGTTCAAAACAGCGACCCGCTTCTTCGGCCCTTGCTGCGGGGCCGGTGCCGGCTGTGACGTAGGCGCCGTCTGCTGCGCCGCGCACGGCGCAATCACCAGGAAGCAAATGCAAAGCAACCGCAAAGCTCGTGACATGACACAATTCTCCTGACACCCAAAGTTAGTGAGCGAAGCCTGAAACTCGTTTCATGCGTGAACATGGTCTTGTGTGCATCAAGGATCGGTACTCGCACGCAGGGCTGGACACCCGCGTTGGTGCGTATCCTACACCGCGTGGGGCGAGCCAGGCAACGGCGCTGTGCCGCAAGCAAAACGGCCTGCGGCGAGAAGCTCGGCGGAGTGGAATCAGCGAGAGGGAGACTCGAGGGCGGGAATCCTGATAGGATGCGTCGAGGCTGATGCGGGCCTTGGGAAGGTAAAAGGAAGTACGGAGCGAAGAGCATGGCAGAACCAACCAAAGAAGAATTGCTGGCGCGGATCGCGGAACTGGAGAAGCAGGCCGGCGGAAGAAAACGGGGCAGCTTGGAATTCAGAGTTGGAGAAAAGGGCGGCGTGAGCGTCTACGGACTCGGGCGTTTTCCCGTTACGTTGTACTACGAGCAGTGGATCCGCCTGCTCGACGCGGCGGACGGCCTGCGCGCTTTCCTGGAAGAAAACAAGAGCAAGTTGAAGCTAAAAGGCCAAGCAGGCTGACTATCGCTTCGGCAAACGGAGGACCAGTGCTGCGTGTGCTCTTCTTTGCCATAGCCTGGGCTTCCGTCGGCGTTGCCGCAATGTACTACAGTCAGGACGCACGATCAGCATATGAAAAATGCCGGTACGTTACGGCGGCGGACTTGGCTGACGCTCGAGCTCCCCGATTCGAATCTTATGGCGTAGCCAATGAAAAACTATCAGCACCGAAACTCGATCTATCGTCCAATCCGATAGCCAAGAGATACCGAACGGTGCTACGCCTTGACGCGGAGAAAGGGCCGAATTTCGCGGGACATTACAGACTGGTCGAATGGGGGTGCGGTTCGTCCTGCGAGATGTTCGCTGTTGTGAACCTCAGGTCGGGGCGAGTGATCACGCCGCAGGATTTCGACCGTGTGAGCGGCGTTTTCTTCTACGCGGACGACTTTTTGCCGCAAACCGACGGCGATGGCTGGGGGTTTCGCTACAAGCTGGACAGCAAACTGCTCGTCGTTATTGGCGACCTTG
>OCOJ01038056.1_pt2 | contig 12704 bp, 8 predicted proteins | sample 1539251 | NCBI WGS metagenome assembly OCOJ01 (sample SAMN01911457, study PRJEB22624) | soil metagenome | biome: Soil | place: Malaysia | collected 2012-04-30 | depth RA_metagenome m
CCGGCGGCTTCCGGCTGGACCAGATTGTAAATTCCCGCGGAGCCGCAGCAGATTTGCGCTTCGGGAATCTCCAGCAGCTCGAGCTGGGGGACGCGGGCGAGCAGCGCGCGCGGCTCCGAGCGCACGCCCTGGGCGTGCTGCAGATGGCAGGAGTCGTGATAAGCCACGCGCAGGCGCAGCGGGCGGCGCGGGGCGCGCGGCTCGATGGCCATCAGGAATTCCGAAACATCCTTGCACTTTGCTGAAAATTCCGCGGCGCGCGCCGCGTATTTCGGGTCGTCGCGCAGCAGGTAGCCGTATTCCTTCATGCTGGAGCCGCAGCCCGCGGCATTGATAACGATGGTGTCCGCACGCAAAGCCTCGAAAGTCTCAATGGTTTGCCGGGCCAGGGCCAAAGCCTGCTCTTCCTCTCCCGCGTGAACCAGCAGCGCGCCGCAGCAGGAATGCGCGCGCGGGGTGACGACTTCGTAGCCTTCCGCGGCCAGCACGCGGGCGGTGGCCGCATTCACCTCGGGGAAAAAGACGCTTTGCACGCAGCCCAGCAGCATGGCCACGCGCCCGCGGCGCTCGCCGACCTCCGGGGTGAATTCCGGCACCTGCGGCGCGGTCCCCAAATCCGGGAGAAGCGATTCCATCGAACGCAGCCTCTCGGGGAAGAGTTTCAAGACGCCGAGCTTGTGCGCCAGCTTCCGCAGGCCGGTTTTCTGATAGAGCTTCAGCGGCAGGAGCATGGAGCGCAGGCGCGCCGGATTGGTAAAGGTTTTGAAGACGAACTGGCGGAAGCGCCGCTCCGCGGCCGGGCGCTGGTAGTTGCGTTCAATCTGCGCGCGCGTGGCTTCAATCAGTTTGCCGTAGTCCACGCCGGAGGGGCAGGCGGTCATGCACGCCATGCAGCCCAGGCAGGCGTCGAGATGGCTCACCCATTTGTCGTTCAGCGGAGCCGCGCCGGTGGCCGCCATGTTCATCAGGTAGATGCGTCCGCGCGGAGAATCCATCTCATCGCGCCAGAGGAGGTAGGTGGGACAAACCGGCAAGCAGAAGCCGCAGTGCACGCATTTGTCCAGAATTTCGCGCGCCGGGGGATGGTGCGCGTCAAAGGAGCTTTTCGCTCCTGGCGAAAGCGGCCGTCCGTGCTCGCCCACGACGCCCACTAAATTCCTCCCACGAAGCGGCCGGGATTGAGAGTACCCCGGGGATCGAATTGCTGCTTCACGCGCACCATCACCGGAAAGGAATCTCCGGGACTGCCCCAGGGTTCCAGCGATTCAAGTCCCGCGGGACGCTGCATCACCACCAGCGAGCCGGTTTCTCCCTCGACGGTGGAGCGCACGGCCAGGATGGCCTTGCGCAACGCTTCGGGCCGCGGCGCCTCGAGCCGCGCCCAGCCGAGGCCGGTGCCCTGCACCACGATTTTCCAGCTCATGCCCGCCGTCGCGCCTTCGCGGCGAAAGGTCTCGCAGGCCGCGGCGATGCGCGTGGGCAGCACGCTGAATTTCACGAGCGCGGCAGCGTCCGCGCCCTCCCACAATTGCTGGCATGCGTCCCACACGCCGGCGGTGGACTCTTCTTCCGGCGCTGGCGCCGCGAGTTTGCGGGCGGTGGCGGATTGCGCCTCGATGCCCGCGGTGGTGCCTTCCAGGCGCAAGTCCACGCGCGGCGGCGCATCGTGCGCCAGGCGCGCCTGCAGGCCGGTATGCGCCAACTGGGAATCCTGCGCCGCCAGAATGATGCGCAGCGCGTCTTCGACCTTTGAGGCCACGAAGGTCAGCGTGCGGCTCTGCTTGGGAACCGGGTGCAGCCGGAAGGCAGCCTGCGTGATCACGCCCAATGTGCCCAGCGCGCCCGTGGCCAGCTTGGGCAGGTCGTAGCCGGCCACGTTCTTCACCACTTTGCCGCCGCTTTTTGCCAGCGTGCCGTCCGGCAGCGCCAGCGTAACGCCGATAATCAGGTCGCGCAGCGCGCCGAAGCGCAGGCGCAGCGTGCCGCAGTCGTTGGCAGAGAGGATTCCGCCGATGGTGGCGCGATCGGGCCAGAGCGGGTCGGTGGCGAGGCGCTGGCCGTGTTGCGCCAGGGCCGCTTGCAGTTTCCCGATGGTGACGCCGGATTGCACGATCACCGTCATGTCCGACCAAACGTGCTCCACGATGCGGTCCAGGTGTGCGGTGGAGAGAATCAGGTCGAGCCGCGAGGGGCGATTGCCCCAGCCGAGCTTGGTGCCACTTCCGCGAGGCGCCACGGCGATTCCCGCCTCATTCGCCCAGCGCAGCGCCGCGGCCAGTTGTTTTTCATCGGCCGGCTCCGCTACCCAGCGCGGCTGCGCGCCGCAGACGGTGTCCTCGGAGCTTGCCGCGCGCAGATGGTCTGGGCCCACGATGCCGCGCAGTTCGTCCCAGGCGGGCTCGGCCACGGCGGCGCCAGCCTGGCCGGAGGAGGGAGCGGGGGCCATCAAAATCGCTCCGCAATCCCGGCGATTTCGAGCGGGTGGGGCTCGTAGCGCCCGGGCTTTTCCCCGCACAGCCGCGGGCGGGGAAACACTTTGCTGGGATTGGAAAGCTGCAAGGGATCGAAGGCGCAGCGCACGAGCTGCATGGTTTCCAGGTCCGGCTCGCTGAACATCTTGGACATCATCTGCTTTTTCTCTTCGCCTACGCCGTGTTCCCCAGTGATGGAGCCGCCGGCCTCGATGCACAGCTCGAGGATGCGGATGGCCAGCTCTTCGGCGGCGTGCTCCTGCCCGGGGATGTTGCGGTCATAGAGCACCAGGGGATGCAGATTACCGTCACCGGCATGAAACACGTTGGCCACCTTGATGCCCGCCTGGGCGCTGAGCCGCTCGATTTCTTCGAGCACGCTGGGGAGCGCGGTGCGCGGGATCACCCCGTCCTGCACGATATAGTTCGGCGAGATGCGTCCCACAGCGGCGAACGCGGCCTTGCGGCCCTTCCAGAAGAGCATGCGTTCCGCTTCGCTCTGGGCCACGCGGATTTCCGTGCCGCCGCACTCGCGGCAGATTTTGTCCACCTGGTCCATGAGCGCAGCTACTTCCGCCGTGGGACCGTCCAGCTCCACGAGCAGCAGGCCGCCGCAATTGGGATAATTGGCGTGGACCGCGGCCTCTGCGGCCTGAATGGACAGGTTGTCCATCATCTCGATGGCTGCGGGCACCATCCCGGCGGCGATGATGCCGCTGACGGCCGCTCCAGCCTCGCGCGTGGTGGGGAACGCGGCCAGCAGCGTCTGGATGCACTCCGGCCGCTTCACGATGCGCAGGATGACCTTGGTGGTGACGCCAAGCGTGCCCTCCGAGCCCACGAAGACGCCGGCCAGATCGTAGCCCGGCGTGTCCAGCGTGCGGCCACCCAGATGGACCAGGGTGCCATCGGGCAGGACCACCTCAATGCCCAGCACGTGCGTAGTGGTGAAGCCGTACTTCAGGCAATGCGCGCCGCCGGAGTTTTCCGCCACGTTGCCGCCGATACTGCAGATGGACTGGGACGAAGGGTCCGGCGCGTAGAAGTAGCCTTGCGGGGAAACGCGGCCGGTGACCTCCAGGTTGATGACGCCAGGCTCGACCACCGCTCGCGCGTTGGGATAATCCACTTCCAGGATGCGGTTCATGCGCGCCAGGCTGATCACCACTCCGTTTTCGACGGGCAGCGCCCCGCCGCTCAATCCGGTACCGGAGCCGCGAGCCACAAAGGGGATGCGCCGGCGATGGCAGATACGCACGATGCCCTGCACCTGCTCGGTGGAAGTGGGCAGCAGTACGGCCTGGGGCAGGACGCGGAAGTTGGTGAGGCCATCGCACTCATAGGTGCGCAGTTCCTCGGTGGAGGAGATCATTCCGCGATCCCCGACGACCGCGCGGAATTCCTGGAGGATGGCTGAGTCCACGGTAGCCCTACCCAGGGAGAACGCCCGCTCTCATTGGCCGGGGCATCCCGTTCCCGAAGCCTCGGGATGCGGGACCGTGCCCCTAGGCGAGAGAAGCATGCCGCATCAATGCACGAACGTCAAACCTGACGGAATGAATTGCGGGAAGAAGTGGGCATAGCTGAATACGATCACGCCCACGATGGCCGCCAGGGCTACGGAATGCCAGAACACGTAGCGGAAGATATTGCCCTCGTTGCCCACCTGGTTGGTGGCGGCGGTGGCGATAACGATGGACTGCGCGTCGATCATTTTGCCCATCACGCCACCGGCGCTGTTGGCCGCGCACATCAGAATGGGACTGAGCTTGAGCTGTTCGGCGGTGATGCGCTGCAATCCGCCGAAGAGCGCGTTGGAAGAAGTGTCGCTGCCGGTCAGGGCCACGCCCAGCCAGCCGATGTAGGTGCCGAAAAACGGGAAGAGGCTGCCGGTTCGCGTGAAGGCGAGTCCCAAGACCGCGTCCATGCCCGAATATCGTGTAATGAAGCCTAAGCCCAGCATGCAGGTCATGGCGATGATGGCGAAACGCAATCGGTAGAGCGTATGGCCGAAGACCTTGAACATTCGTCCCAAACCCATGCCCAGAAAAATGCCGGAGATGAGGGCTGCAAGGAAACAGCCCGTTCCGGTTGCCGTCAGCCAGTTGAAATCGAATTTCGCATTCTCGGGAGTGGGTTTGGCCACCACCGGAGCCGCGCGGCTTACCGTGCGGTGCAGATACGGCACTTCCCAGCCGCCCTTGCTGAAGTTCGGCGTAGTCGCTTTGTTCATTGCGCCCTTGATGGTTGGGAGGCCCCAGGCCACCACGAACGCGGTCAGGATGATGAAGGGCATCCAGGCCTTCAGGATCTGCCCAGATGTGTAGCTATGCGGCGGCGTGGCCGGTTCGTCCGGGAAACGCCAGACTTTCTTGGGCTGCCAGATCTTCAGGAAAATCAGCGTGCAGACCATGGACACGGCGCCGGAGGTGATGTCCACCAGGTTGCTGTCCATGTGATTGGACCAGAACCACTGCGTCGCGGCGAACGACCCGCCGACCACCAGGATGGCCGGGAATACCTCGAAAGTTTCTTCCCAGCTCACCATGGCGCGCACCAGCCAGAACGGCACGATGACCGCAGTGAACGGCAGGATGCGACCAATCATGGCGTTCAAATCGGATTCGTTCAGCGCGGAGACCGCGGCCAGGGTGTGCACCGGAGTCCCGATGGCGCCCCAGGCCACCGGGGCGGTGTTGGCAATCAAGTTGAGAGCCGCGGCCTGGAAGGGACGGAAACCCAGGCCAATCATGAAGGCGCCGGCGATGGCCACCGGGGTGCCGAATCCCGCAGCCCCCTCAATCAACGCCCCGAAGCAGAAGGCTACAAGCAGCAACTGAAGGCGCCGGTCCGCGGTTATGTCCGCAACCGAGTGTTTCACGATCTCAAACTGGCCGGCATCCACGGACAGGTCGTAAAGATAGACGGCGGCGATCACGATCCAAACAATCTTCAAGAAGCCGAAGGCCATCCCGTAAACAAAGCTGGCGCCCGCCAGTTGCCAGGGCATTCCGAGGGCCGCGATGGCCACAATAATGGCTGTGGCTGCCCCGGCAATAGCGCAGAGGTGGGCCTTCACCCTGAGGCCGGCGAGCAGCCCGAGCAGCACCAGTACGGGCAGCGCCGCCACGAAGGTGGATAGCATCCAGTTGTTAAACGGGTCATAGACTTGCGTCCAGGTCATAGCCCTCTCCACCGGTAAAAAATAGGTGCACTTGGGGGCGTGGTATATGCCTCCGGCGTGGCAAAGTCAAGCATTCGTTGAGCTTTGCAATGGCTGGAAGAAGGGCGAAGAGAACCCTGCCGGCTCGGGGTGGAGGGCGCCTGCCTGGCGCTGGCTTCACGGGGTATTTCGAGCGGTGGTTTGCAACTCGTTCCACAAGGCTTCCACGTGCCGGCGCTCCGTGGTTTCCGCGCCGATGGAGACGCGAATGATCTGTTTGCTCTTGAGCACGGAGGGCGTCAGGTAGGCGTGCCCCGCCCGGTTTATGGTTTCGGCGATGCGCAGGTTATGCGCGTCGAGCACGGGGCCATCCGTGGCGCCCGGCGGTACGTGCCGGATACACAGCGTTTGCAGCGGCACGGGCGCGGTACGCTGCCAATCGGGGGCGGCATCCACGGTGGCCTTGAGCCATTGGGCGTTTTCGAGGTCGCGGCGCAGCCGGGCTTGTAAGCCCTCGACGCCCACATCGCGCAGCAGGAACCACAGCTTCAGCGCCCGGAAGCGCCGGCCCATCGGAATGCCCCATTCGCGGAAGTTTTTCACCTCCTTGTCCTGCGCCGTGCGTAGATAGGCGGCATTCATGGACATGCTGCGCACCAGGTGCTGCGGGTCGCGCACAAAGTAGGCGCTGAAGTCCGGGCCCACGCCCAGCCATTTGTGCGGATTGAGCACCACGGAGTCCGCGCCCTCGATGCCTTGCCACATCCAGCGGCATTCCGGCAGGATCATCGCGTCGCCGGCCAGGGCCGCGTCCACGTGCAGCCAAGCGCCCCAGAGTTTGGCGAGCATGGCCATGTCCGCCACGGGATCGAGCGCCGTGCTGTTCGTCGTTCCGGTGGTGGCCACCACCGCGCACGGCCGCTTGCCACGCTCGTCGTCGTCCTGCATCGCCGTTTCCAGTTCCTTGGGGATGAGCGCGTGGTTTTCGTCCGTGGGGATGAGGTGCAGATTCTCCTTACCAAAGCCCGCCAGCAGCGCCGCCTTCCACACCGAGCTGTGGCTTTCTTCCGAGGCGTAGACCACCAGCGGCTTCTCTTCGGCCTGGAGTCCGCCGCGCGTCTGGCCGAAATTGGTGGAGCGTTCCCGCGCGCACAGCAAGGCCACCAGCGTGGAGGTGGAGGCGAACTCCTGGATCACGCCGGTGAATTGCGCGGAAAGTCCCACCATCTGCCGCAGCCAGTCCATCACTACTTCTTCTACCTCCGTGGCCGCCGGACTGGTCTGCCAGCTCATGCACTGCGCGCCCATTCCCGCCGCGGCCAGGTCCGCCAGCGCGGAAGAGAGGCTGGTGTTCGAGGGGAAATAAGCGAAGAAGCCGGGATGATTCCAGTGCGTGATGCCGGGCAGGATGATGCGGTCAAGATCGGCGAGCGCGGCATCGAGCGCGCCGCCGCGCGCGGGAGGTTCCTTGGGAAGCTGCGCGCGGATCGAGCCGGGCGCCACAGGGCTCATCACCGGGTATTTTTCAATGCTTGCGCGGTAGGCGGCAATCCAATCCACCAGGATGTGCCCGGCGCGGCGGAATTCTTCTGGAGTCATAATGCGTTCCTCGCCTGAGCATGATACGGCAACCGCGAGGGCCATGCCCGGTGACGGTGAATTTCGCAAGAATCGAGAAGCATTTCCGGCTGAGGCGGCTACTCTAGAACGGCAGGATACCGGCCGGCGGCCCTTTGGAGTGCGGCGGCTCGACGCCGCTTTCCGGGGCGGGCGGGATTGACTGCTCGGCGGAAGCGGTCATTCAACTGAAAGATTCCAGGAGTCACGGAAGGCAAAGCAGCGTCGGGCCACCGCACTCCAAATCCAGCCGTAGACCGGGGTGGCTTCTCAACGCAGGCGTCAAGGAGGAGACATGGAAAAACCAGCTTTCCAGCTTTCGCGGGTGGGAACGATTCTGCTGGGCGTAAAGGACGTGGGCCGCGCCATGGCGTTCTACAGGGACACGCTGGGCCTGCCGCTGACCGCTCACTTCGAGACATTCGCCTTTTTCAATGCCGGCGGGGTGACCCTGGCGCTAAGCGAAGGACTGGCGCGCGCGGTCCCGCAGATTGGCGAGGCCGTGGAAGTGGTGTTTGCCGTGGAGAGCGTGCGCGATGCTTATGAAGCGCTGAAGGCGAAGGGCGTGGCATTTCACATGGAGCCGCGCGTGGTGGCGGGACCGAACTGGGCAGCGAACTTCGACGACCTGGATGGACACCATCTTTCTGTGTTCGGGCCGGAGAAGGCGGGGTGAGGACGGCGCCGCTTTGCCCAAGAGCGGGAAGGGAAAAATAAGAAGGGATTCACACGGAGTCCACGGAGGCACGGAGAATTACAGTTCGCTGACGGGAAGCGTCGAAGGCGGTTGCTGTAGCGGGGGTTTTGTGCCGCAAGCCCGTGTGAGGGCGGGATCAATCCACCCCTACAATTAGCGGATCAGGGCACCGATTTTGCGCATTTGCGCGGCGAAGGGCTCCGGCTCGAAGTACGAAGGATTCTCAATCTGCTGGAACAGCACGTTGATGGCGGCGCGCACATCCGCGGCGTCGCTGGCTTTGGCTTCCTTGCTATAGGCGATGAACAGGGAATCGAGCGCCATGGTGGCCTGCTCGGCGCAGCGCACCCCGGCGTAGGAGATGTGCTCGGAATCGCCGGTGATGGAGAGCATCACGCGCTTGGCCAGCGCCGCGTCGTAGGACATGGTCTCCAGCTTATCCGCGAACTTCTGGGCCACGGGCATGGCCGCGGCCGCAGCGGACACCACCGCGTCCGGATTGGGATTCAGCTTGTTCATTTCCGTCTGGACTTTGCCGACCTTGGCGGCCAGGTCCTGCCCGGCGGAAGCGTCTACGGCTTTGGCCAGGTGCTGGAAAACGATGTAGCGTGAAGCCATCCACGGCGGGTCGCCCGCGCGGCGGTCCGGATAGCCGTGCTCCTGCCGCCAACTCTTCGCCGCCGGGCCCAGGGCGTGGTGGCAGGCGAAGCAATCGAGTTCCGAGTATTCCGGCCAAACCTTGCCCTTGGCGCGCCAGGAAACGCGCTCCAGCGCATCCTTCAACTGTTCCGCCTGTCCCGTGCCCCACTGGCGCATGCCCAGCCACGCGGCATCCTCGGCAGGCTTGCCGGCCGCGGATTCGCGCGGGACTTTCCAGTGCAGGGGCATGGCGGCGGCGAATGAATCCAACTCGAAATACAGGTCCGGATGGCCGGCGGCGATCATTTCGTGGTCCACGAACTGGTCCGGCGTGCCCAGATGGCAGGTGAGGCATTTATCGGTGCGATGCTTCAGGTCGCGCAGGTCAATCATGCCGAGCTGGATGGATTTCTCGTGGGTCCACTCGCGCGTGGTGTGCCCGCCCAGCCAGCCTCCCGCCGGGCCGTGGCAATTCTCGCAGGAGACGCCTTCATTCAGTTCAAACGTGCGGGCGCGCTTTTCCGCCGGGACGGAAAGCGAATGGCAGACCAGGCACTTGGGCGCCTCCGACGACTTGCTGGAGAGCTTGAGCAGCCGGCCCATGCGTTCGCCCACGGGGCCGGTAAGCGCCTGGAAGGCGCGGCTGTGCTTATCCTTTACCACCCAGGTGCTGTACTCGGTTTGAAGAATCCTGCTGTCCGCCTTCGGGCGGATGGCGCCGTGGCAACTCGTGGCACTGCACGAGCCGGGGCCGGAATACTGGCCCACGTCTCCAGCCGAGGGTTTGGCTTGCGGCTCAGCAGCCCCGGAAGAAAACAGCGATGCCGGGGTAAGAAACAGCAGCGCGATGATTGTTGCGGGACGCAGCGGGCGCACGAGTTTCATTCTGCTCCCTGAAGTTTCGCCGCCTGGTTGATTCCTACGGGCTCGACCACCCGGCAGCATTTGGTGGCAGTGCTTATACCTTGCGCCGCGCAGGGGTGTCAATGGTGGAAAGGCAGAAATTTCCCGGAGGGCAAGAAGACCGGCGAGCGGGGGCCAAAGCGGACCGGGAGGCTGGGCCAGGAGAGAGGCCCCCCGAGGCAGCAGGCCCGCGGCCGTGGTTTCCACCACCCGATAAAAACTCTTTCAGCGAAGGTATAGACATCGGGCGGGTGAATCGCTACTATCCGTGCACAGCCAAGCCGCCGGAATCGGAAAAAGGGGAAGGCACGGCGGCGGCCACCCGGGAAGCCCTCCGGGGCCCGAGAGTGTCACAGTGATCTGGGACGATCTTCGCGCCATACAGGCTCAGCACGGCTGGCTTCCGGCAGAAGAAATTCAGGCGCTCTCGCAGCGCACCGGGATGCCGCTGTATCAGATCCACAGCGCCGCCAGCTTCTACCAGCTCTTCCGTCTGACGCCCCCGCCGAAAGCGGACGTGCGCGTGTGCATGGACATGTCCTGCAACCTGAACGGGGCATGCAATTTGCGCGCGTCATTGGAACGCCGCTACGCGGGCATGCCGGCCTCGGACATCACCGTGCGCGAAGTTTCCTGTCTCGGGCGCTGCGACCAGGCGCCGGCGATTGCGCTGAACGACAAGATTTTTCCAGTGGTCAATGAAAGCTTCGTAGACGTGCTGATCAGCCGGGCGCTTTTGGGCGAGCCGCTGGTGGAACCGGAAATTGCCCACGCGCACGTGGCCTGCAAGTCGGACCCCTATCCTCCGGACAAGAAATACGGGGCGCTGCGCTGGCTGTGCCAGTCCAAAGACGTGGATGGCGTGCTGGCCTCGCTGAAGGCCGCGGATCTGCGCGGGATGGGCGGCGCGGGATTCTCCACGGAGATGAAGTGGTCGCTGGTGCGCAAGATGACCGAGCCCGAGAAATACATCGTCTGCAACGCGGACGAGAGCGAGCCGGGCACGATCAAGGACCGCTACATCATCACCCACCTGCCGCACCTGGTGGCCGAGGGCATGATCATCGCCGGCATCTGCACCGGGGCCAAGAAGGGCATCTTCTACATCCGCCACGAGTACGAGCACCAGGAACACATCATGAAGCAGGAGGTCGAGCGCTGCTACGAGCAGGGCCTGCTGGGCAAGGGCATCCTGGGCAGCGACATCGATTACGACCTGGAAGTTTTCGTCAGCCCCGGCGGGTACATCTGCGGGGAAGAAAGCGCGCTGATCGAGGCCATCGAAGGGCACCGCGCCGAGCCGCGCAACAAGCCGCCCTTCCCCGGGCAGGCCGGACTGTGGCAAAAGCCCACGGTGGTCAACAACGTGGAGACTTTTGCCAACGTGCCGCAGATCCTGGTGCGCGGAGTGGAGTGGTTCAAGAGCGCCGGCCTGGCCGGGACCAGCGGCCTGAAATTTGTGGGCATCAGCGGCCACGTGGTGAAGCCCGGGGTGTACGAAATTCCCATGGGCACGCCGGCCTCGGACGTGATCTTCAAGTTGGCCGGGGGCATCCGCCATGGAAAGAAGATGAAAGGCTTCGCCCCCTCCGGCCCATCCTCCGGCTACCTGCCCGGCTCGATGGCGGATATCCGGCTGGACTTCAAGACCCTGGCGCAGGCCGGCTCGATGCTGGGCTCGGGCGCCATGGTCATCTGCGACGAAGACACCTGCATGCTGGATATGGCGCTGAACGCGGTCACCTTTTTCCGCAACGAGTCCTGCGGCAAATGCGTGCCCTGCCGCGTGGGCTCGCAGAAGATGACGGCCATCCTGCAGCGCTGGACACAGGGCGGGCTTTCCGAACGGGAGTATGCCGCGGAGCGAGGGCTGGTGGATGAGCTCTCGCACGCCATGGGGCTGGCCTCGATCTGCGGGCTGGGCCAGATCGTGCCCGCGCCCATCGCCTCCGTTATGAAATACTGGCCGGAAGAGGTGGAAGCGCACGCGCTGCGCGGGCAATGCCCCTCGGGCATCTGCCACGCGGCCCACGCGCCGGCCAAACGCGCGGCCGCGCTGCGCACGGGGACCAATCCATGAGCACCATGTTCGGCACATTCATGGGCCAGATGGTGCAGCTCACCATCGACGGAGTGCAGGTGAGCGCCCCCGCGAACGCGACCATTTTTGACGCCGCGCGCGTCAACGGCATCACCATTCCCACGCTGTGCCACCTGCAAAACGAGACGCCTGTGGGCGTCTGCCGCCTGTGCGTGGTCGAGGCAGGGGGCCGCGTGCTCACCGCCTCCTGCGTCCGCCAGGTGGAAAACGGCATGAAGGTGGTGACCAACTCCGAGAAGGTGCTGGCCGCGCGGCGTACTCTGCTGGAAATCCTGATGGCGGACCATCCTTCGCCGTGCGCCCGCGAACGCCAGTCCGGTGACTGCGAACTCGAGGCGCTGGCGCGGGCCGCGGGCATCACCGAGATCCGCTACCCCAAGCGGTACTTCACACGGCCGAAGGACGATTCTTCCATCGCCATCGCCGTGGATCACGAGGCCTGCATCCTGTGCGACCGCTGCATCCGGGGCTGCAACGAGATCCGGCAGAACCTGGTGCTGGGGCGCATGCTGAAAGGGGCCAGCGCGGGCGTCGCCTTTGACCTGAACAACCCGATGGGCGAATCCACCTGCGTTTCCTGCGGCGAGTGCATGGTGAGCTGCCCCACGGGCGCGCTGACCAACAAGCGCGTGGCCGGCACGGAATTGCCCGTTCCCGCCGGGGCGGTGCTGCCCGATCCCGAGGACCTGCTCCAACTGCCGGTATTCAAGGGCGTTTCCGGCACGTTCCTGGAGCTGAACAAAGGCTCGGTGGTGAAGCGCAACTTCCATGCGGGGGACATCATCTGCCGGGAGGGAGAGTTCGGCTCTACGGCTTTCTACATTGCGGAGGGCAAGGCCAGCGTGTCCATTGCCACGCCCATGGCCCACGTGAAGACGCACGGGGGGGCGCGCGGGTTCCTCAGCCGGCTGACCAGCAGCCTGATCGGCCGCGATTCCGACAAACGTGAAGAGGAAGCCACGCAGGGCTACATCCCCATCGATGCCTCGGTGGACCTGTCTTACAGCAACCCCGTGGCGGAGCTGGGCCCCGGCGACCTCTTTGGCGAAATGACCTGCATGAGTTTCTATCCGCGCTCGGCCACGGTGCGCGCGCTCACCGATTGCACCATGT
>OCOJ01033463.1_pt1 | contig 12689 bp, 13 predicted proteins | sample 1539251 | NCBI WGS metagenome assembly OCOJ01 (sample SAMN01911457, study PRJEB22624) | soil metagenome | biome: Soil | place: Malaysia | collected 2012-04-30 | depth RA_metagenome m
GTTCACGTCTGCTTCTGCCGAGAGTGGAACGAAATTGTAGGGGAGCTTCCGAGAAAGCTCCGACGTGAACCCAGTGTTCACGAGGTCGATCTTGTTCATTACGCTCAGAGAGGGAACATAAACCCTGTTCCCGGCGAGCACGTCCACAAGCTGCTGGTCGTCTATGTCCTGCCTTATCACCACGCGCGCAGCGTTGATGTCGTAGACTCTCAGTATGTCCTTGACGAGCTCCTCCGTGATCTTGGTAAGCTTCACCTGGGGGGTCACGCTTATCCCGCCGGCGTCCGTCCTCTCGATCACAACGTTCGGGGGAGACTCGTCCACCCTGATCCCCGTCGACCTTAGTTCACGCTCGAGTATGCCTCTCGCCTCCGGCTGGAAGACATCCAACACGAAGAGTATCAGATCGGCGCTCCTGGCCACGGCCAACACACGCCTCCCCAGCCCCTTCCCGGAGGAGGCCCCCCTGATTATCCCGGGCAGGTCGAGCACCTGTATCCTCGCGCCCCCCTGCTCCATGACACCCGGCACCACTTCGAGGGTGGTGAACTGATAGGCTGCCACCTTCGACTTCGCGTTGGTTAGCCTGTTGAGGAGGGTCGACTTGCCGACGCTAGGGAGCCCGATAAGAACAACGGTCGCGTCCCCCGACTTCTTTACGTCATAGCCCAGCCTGGACCCCGTCTTGCGAGTGTGCTGTTCCTCCAGCTCGGCCCTGAGCTTGGACAGCTTGGCCCTAAGGAGGCCAATGTGGTGCTCCGTCTTCTTGTTGACCTGGGTCCTGTGGATGTCGTCTTCTATCTTCTTGATCTTCTCGGGGAGTCCCATTCCGGCGCGTCTTACCCCGAGGCATTCCCCAGATATTAACCTAGGAGAAGCTCAGGAAGGGACGAACTCGATTATTATCTTGTGGCCGGTCCCGTAGGGGTAGTTGGCGCACTGGGTGGAAGTCAGGCACTGCCAGGCGGGGTCGCCACCGGCGGTCGCAGCGCATGGAAACACGTTGGCCACAGATGCGCTGCAGTAATCGTACTGGAGAAGGGGAAGGCCGCCCCACTGAGTTGATGAAACCCCGTCCACGAGAAGCACAACCCTGTGGCCGGAATCTGCTCTGTAGCCGAGAATGTCCGTCTGGTTGAACACCACCGGCCTGGAGGTCCCGTTGACCGTGGGACAATCAGCCTGCGCCTGGCTGCAGGAGAACTTCCAGATGCTGAAGAAGTCGGACAGGGTCCAGCTTTGTCCCGCCTGAGATTGGGAGAGCTCGAGATGCAGTATCCCCGAGGAATCGTGGGTGTGCACCGGTTCAGTGCACGCCCCGCCGTTGAGCAAACCCACCCCCGAGGGTATGCTGACGTTCGCGCCGTCTACCCAGATCTGCAGGTAGGGGTGGACGTGGTCGTAGGCCCCTTCGGTGCTGCACGGGAACGGGGGCTGGGCGGATGACGGGGCCGCGAGCAGATAGATGCCAAGGCCAGCCACGACGATTGCCACCGCGATCCCTATGGCCACCGGATGCCTGTTACGCCTCCTGAGGCTCTTCTGCTTCTTGACCGCCCCGGTATGCCCCGTCCGCTCCTGGAGGGGAGCGGCAGGTCCCTCTCCATGCTTGTCCCTGCGGTGCTGCGCCAGGGCAGCCTCGGTGGCGAACTCCCTTTCGCAGTACTCACACTTCGGCAATCCAAACATCCCGAGCCGCTGTCGGGTTATGAAGTTTCGACGCTGACTCCCTTATATCAGTCCGGAGCGGCGACCCGCGCCGAACTTGAAGTCGATAGTTCTGAGGTCTCAGGGCGAGAGCGGGGGGCTGAGGCCTGAACTTGTCGAGAGCGATGTCCCCGCCCCAGGACCGGGCGAGCTTGTTGTGAAGATGGAAGCGTGTGGCCTCTGTGGTACAGACCTTGAGAAGATGCGCGGGGAGTACACCGCCTCCATGCCGCTGCTGGGGCACGAAGCCGCCGGGGTGATCACGGCGGTCGGGGAGGGAGTTGCTGGGCCCAAGGAGGGGGAGAGGGTGTTTCCCCACCACCATGTGCCCTGTTACGAGTGCTACATCTGCAAGGCGGGAGACGACACCATGTGCGATATGTACAGGAAGAGCAACATACACCCAGGAGGGTTCTCGGAGTACTTCAGGGTCCCCCAGTGGAACGTCGCGAAGGGTGGTGTCCTCCCGCTCCCGGCCGGAGTGACCTTTGAGCAGGGAGCGCTCATCGAGCCGGTCGCATGCTGCCTGAGGGCAATCAGGAAGTACGCGAGGACCGGGGAAACGGTGCTCGTGGCTGGGGCGGGACCGGTAGGCCTGATGCACGCCATCCTCCTGGAGCCCATGGAAGCGAAGGTTATCATCAGCGACGTGATCGCATCCAGGCTCGAATTCGCAGAGCGCATGAACCTCGGAATGGTCCTCGACGCCTCAAAGGAAGACATCCCCGCCAGGCTCACGGCGGAAACACAGGGGAGGGGCGCGGATCTCGCCATTGTGGCGTCCGGGAGCAGGGCGGCGATCATGCAGGCGCTCAGGTCGGTCCGGCGAGGCGGGCGCGTCTGCCTCTTCGGCGTCCCGTCAAAGGGGTCCATCCTTGAGTATGACATCAGCGAACTGTACAATGCCGGGCAGCAGATGGTGACAAGCTACGGGGCCGACGACGCAGACACGAAGGCAGCCCTCGAGATCATCGCTTCAAACCAGGAGTTCGGGCGCCTCGTGACGCACAGGTTCCCGCTCTCCAGATTCGAGGAAGCTGTGGAAGCCGCGGCGGGGGGCAAAGCAATGAAGGTATTGGTAACCCCATAACTCTGGCCGCGCACATTTAATACGCCAAAGTCCGCGCGTTCCCCTCGCAGGGCGATTAGAATGAGCTGGGGGAAGAAGAACAGACTGGCACGGATGATGAGCGGGGGGAGAACTGTCATGCTCGCCGTCGACCATGGGTACTTCCAGGGGCCCACGACAGGCCTCGAGGACCCGAGAAGGACGATAACGCCGCTGCTCCCCTACGCAGACTCGCTGATGCTGACGCGCGGCGTTCTCAGGACCTCTGTCGACCCGGAGAGCACCGTGCCCATCGTGCTCCGCGTCTCCGGAGGCACGAGCATTCTCAAGGAGCTTTCAGATGAGGTGGTGACCACTTCGGTAGAGGAAGCGCTGCGTCTCAATGCATGCGCGGTTGCCGTCTCCATCTTCGTTGGTTCGCCCAACGAGAAGCAGACACTCGCCAATCTTTCAGAGCTGGTCAACGAGGGCGAACGTTACGGCATGCCCGTCCTCGCCGTGACGGCCGTCGGGAGGGAGATGGCCCGTGACGCCAGATACCTTGGGCTGGCCTGCAGGATTGCCGCCGAGCTGGGTGCAAGCGTCGTAAAGACATACTACTGCGATGACTTCCGCAGGGTGGTCGACGGGTGCCCGGTCCCGGTTGTGATTGCGGGAGGGAAGAAGCTCCCCGAAAGGGAAGCTCTCCAGCTGGCGCACGACGCAGTTTCGGAGGGGGCCATAGGCGTCGACATGGGCAGAAACATATTCCAGTCGACCAACCCCCTGGGGATGATCAAGGCCGTGAGGGCGGTCGTCCATCACAAGAAAGATGCGGAATCGGCCTTCAGCATTTTCGAGGGAGAGAAGCCGAAGTAGATGGGAGTGGCGGCCCACCGTCACGGCGTGAGCCCCTAGACGCACACGCAATCCAGCGGTGCCCCTTGATTCGCGCACGTGAAATTGCAGGTCTGAACCGCGAATGGTCTTCCCGCAGGGGTAGCAGGCATCGCCCGGCAGCTGCTCGAGTCTGCCACGCTGGAATGGTTTTAAGGGCGCCGACACGGTCGCGCATCCGGTGCAGCCGCTGGACGAACCAGGGAAAAGAGAGCCCGTGCTGGCGAGACGCAGCCCCTTCGCCCCAGCGAAAAAGCTCTGTCCCAAGTGCCTTTCACCACTCCAGGGGGGAGGCGGCCTGGGCGGGTGGCTGATTCCGATGAGCTACTACTGCCAAAAGTGTGGGTATTCGGGCACGGTTTACATCGAAGAGGATAGGCAGCAGGAGAAAGAGAAAGGCTGACCTTGGAAGAACAGCCCGAAAGCGGGCCGAAGCCAGGGTCCGCGTTGCTGATGGTGACCTTCGTTGCCCTCCTGGCGCTTACCGTCGCCCTCATACTGTTCTCCTTCCCCGCCGGAGTCTACTCAGTCTTCTCTGGCAACCTGTCGCAGAACTTCACCTACAACACGGTCATCCGCCCGTACTTCTGGGTCGGGCCGGCCGTGGAGTTCGCCCCCTTCCTCGTTAGCGCGGGGGCCTGGTACGCTGTGTTCACCGCGGTCTACCTGCTATTCTTCGCTTACGCCCTCTCCCAGAGGCAGCACTTCTGGAGCGCCGTCGGAGCCGCCTTCAAGACGGGCTTCGAGGCCCTGGCATCGAGCCCTTTCGTCGTCACCGTAGTCTCCATCGGGTTCCTCACCTTCACCGCCAGCATCATCGACCTCCTGGTGTCGTCTGCCGGAGCCCCCATAGGCGGCCCCACGGGCGACCCCCTCGAGCTGCTGCTAGGCTTCTCCTTCGCTCCGCTGGTGGAGGAGGTCGGGTTCAGGCTGCTCCTGATCGGCACGGTGGCGTTCATACTCTCCTACGGACGGCCCTTGAAGACAGCATTGGGGGCCCTGTGGAGGCCTTCGAAGGTGATGGAAGGACTCACGGTCGGGAGCGGCGCGTCCTTGATTATCTGGGCAGCAACGAGCTTCAGCGCTGTCACATTTGGGGCGTGCCACGTCGTCTGTGGGAGCGGGACCTGGGACGTAGGCAAACTCCCGGAGGCAATCTACGGGGGTTTCGTGCTGGGATACCTGTACGTGAGATACGGTCTTCACGTCGCTGTGCTGGCGCACTGGGGGGTGGATTTCTTCGGCAGCGTCTACGCGTTCTTCGGCCAGGCCGCCTACGGGATTCCATGGGACTCGACCACCCGTGAATTCGCGGGGCAGTACCTGGTCGACCTCGACATGCTGTTCCTCTTTGGCCTGGCCAGCTTCCTCCTGGTCGCCTACCTGGGCATGAAAAAAGTGGCGCGCTGGAGTTCGGCCAGGAGGCCGGCGGACTTTAAGGCCCCCCCGGACGGGGGAGGGGTCGAACGTTGACGGTCCTCGGCGCACCCATACTGAGGGAACTCGTCGCGAAGTACAGCTCGATCTACCCCTCGGACGAGGCGGCCTTCGACGGCGACGGCTACGTCCTGACTGTAAGGGAGGACAGGACCCTCCACTACCTCGAGCACAGGAACATGATCTCCAGAGAGATAATATTCACACCCCCCGACTGCGTCGCCCACCTCACGTCGAAGAGCAGGTTCGGGAGGCTCGGGCTCTCGTTCCTGAACTCCGTGAAGGTCCACAGCGGCTTCGTAGGGAGGCTCGCCCTGGAACTAGTGAACCTAAGCAACGAGCGGACCCCCATAACCATCCGCCAGGGCGACCCGCTGATTCACATCGAGTTCCTCCGGCGAGAGGGGGCACCTGAGCCGTACAAGGGGAGGTACATGTTCCAGTTCATGGACGAAAGAGAGACGGCGATGTACGTCGACATCCTGTCCAAGAACTTCCCGTCCCTCTACTCGAAGGAAAGACTGGAGACCGAAACAATGAACAGGCTAGTACGCGAAGAGTAGCCTAGATGCCCAGCGCTGACCTCAGGCCCTTGTACCTGTTCCTTATGGTCACTTCAGTTACGCCCGCCGCCTCGGCAACGTCCTTCTGAGTCTTGTCCTCGCCCTCGAGGGTGCACGCGACGTAGAGCGCAGCCGCGGCGAGCCCCATGGGGTCCTTGCCGGCTGAAATCCTTGTCTCCTCCGCCCTCTTGAGAATCTCGAGTGCCCTCCTCTTTGTTTTTTCCGACAGCCCTGCCTTGGAGGCGATGCGCGAGATGCACTTCGTCGGGTCGACAACGGGCATCTTGATGTCCATCTCTTTGAGCAGCAGCCTGTAGCATCGGGCGATGTCCTTCTTCTTCACATTGGAGACTGCCGCCAGGTCCTTGAGTGTTCGGGGTGTCTGAGTGTCCCTGCAGGCGGCGTACAGCGACGCCGCTATTATCGCCGAGATCGATCTTCCCCTCACGAGCCCCCGCTCGAGGGCCTTCCTGTAGATGTAAGCGGCCTTCTCTACCACCGCGTCTGAGACGGAGAGCTTGTCGGACAGCCTGTCCAGCTCGCTGAAAGCCTGCCTCAGATTCCTGTCAACCGGCTCGTGCACCTGGCTCCTGGAGTCCCAGGTCCTGAGCCTCTCTACCGTGGCCTTCATCGAGGCCGAGAGCGACTTGCCCGAGGCGTCCTTGTTTATGCCGCCGATGACGGTAGCAAGCCCCATGTCGTGCATCGCGATGGACGTCGGAATCCCTCCCCTGCTCCTGTCGTCCTTCTCCTCCTTCGAGAAGGCCCTCCACTCGGGCCCCACCTCTTCGATCTTCTCCTTGACCACGAAACCGCAGGAACCGCAGAAGAGCTCGCCTCCCGCAGAGTCCACTATCATTGGTCCCTTCCCGCATCTGGGGCACTTGTCCATGGCCTTCTGCAGGCGCATCAGTCTCGAGAAGTCTTTGTCACTGAACATAACAATCACTAGCGAAATACTTACAAGCAACTCTCTCCCGGCCCCATATATATGCCTTGCGGGCGATTTACAGATATTTTATCACAAGGTGCGCGAATTGCAGAACAATATACAATCATTGTGTATAATGTGTATACCGGAGGCCCCGCCTGCGCAGTCACTGTCGGAAGTACCTCGGTGCAGTGGACTCCATGAAAGCAAACGTCGGCCCGGTCTCGATGTTGCTCAGGCCGATACTGGACCTCTACCTGGACTCTGCTGTGGCCCTGGTCGGATGCAACTCCCGAGGCTTGGGCAGGTACTCCTGCGAGCTGGACGTGTTGGTGGTGTCGGGCGAGCGGCGTCCCGCGACATCCATTCGAATGGGGGACACATTCGTGGACCTCAGCTTCGCCTCGGAGAAGGAGGTTCTGAAGCCGATGAACCCTGAGCGTGCGATGTCGATGGCACAAGCCAGGCCAGTCAGAGACACCTCTCTGGTCCTCTCCACGAGCTCGGCAGCTAACTTCGCTGTCTTCGCGGAATCTGCGAGAAAGGCAAGCGGGATTCGCCTCGCGTCCTCACTGAAGATTTTGGGGCGGGCGGAATCGGCCCTATCGAAAGGCGATCTCAGAGACGCAGACTTCTGGTTGTTGGCGGCTTCCTACGAGTTCGGCTACGCCCTCCTCCTCACCAGGGAGGTCCTCCCCTCACCCAGCCACCTGTTGGCTCAACTCCGCGAGGGGTCGAAGGGGAACCCGAAGGGATTCGAAGGGTTGTCGGCGGGAGCCGGCCTCGAAGCGGCAGGGCGCGCGGGCTGCGGCGCTCGCCTGGAGGCGATCACTGTGCTGCATGACTTGCTGCGAGAGGGGCCGAAGGGAACGATGACAGAAACGGAATTGCCCAGGGCATGCACAGAGATTGTCGTTGCCAAGGCACAGGAACTTGTGACGAGGGTGGAGCTGGCGGAGTGCTACTCCTTCCTCGGACAGGAGCTTGTAGATGGAATGTTGACCCTCCTGAAACGGCATCCGAAGCGAACCCTGACATCCTTGACCGAGGGGGAAGACAGGCTCCTGGGGGAGAGGATTGTCCGGCAGCTGGGCCTGGCGCGAAACGAAAAGACGGTGAAATCAGGCCTCGAAGCCCTGAAGCAGCAGGTGTCCGCCCTCGCCCGGAAGAGCTAGGGAAGCCCGGGATCACGATATCAGGGAACACGGTTGCCTGGAGTCTACGTTGGACCACCGGGCCTTCCGCTGTCGATGCGGCGGTTTGAGAAACGGTTAATACTGTGTGCTGCCTTTCAGATACATTCGGACTGCCATGATGGTCATAGTCCGAATATTCCCGAGCGGAGAGCTGGAGGAAGGTTGGAACCGGGTCATCGGTAATATTGAAGGTCTGTCGAACATGTACTGCACCCCCCTCTACCTTTCGCAGCGGGAAGAGGAGAAGATGATGACGCTCATTTATGACGTGAAGGACGCTGACCATTTCGCGGATATAGTCGTGAGGAAGATCCCCGAGTTGCTGCGTCCTGAGAAAATGAGGACCATCACGCTCCTGAGACCGGTGTTCTTTCCTGCGCCGAAAGAGAGGCCGCCGGACCTCGAGAGGTACCAGGTCGCGGTACGGGCCAAGTGCGTGGAGTTCGACAACATATTCAACCACCTGCTGCATCTAAGCTACCCTAACGACGTGTTCCCCACATATGCAGCCTACTCGTTCGGCGAAGACGACATTCTGCTGTCAATGCTCTCGACGAGCAGAGAAAGGCTTGGACAGTTCCTAGGAGAACACCTGGAGTCCCAGAAAGGGGTGATCAGCGTAGGAATCGGCCACATAAGCAGGTCGAAGAGGGTCGCCCCTACTCAGATGTGGAAGAGGTACAGAGAGAACAGGTATCTTTACAGGCCGACGGCGGAACAGGAAGAGTATGACTTCCTGGAACGCGAGGTCCTTCAGGGAGCAAGGGAGCGCGAGGTCGAGACCTCCAGCTTCTGGTAGAGGATTCGGGGCTGCTTTGGTAGCCCCCAGGAATCCCATCTGTCCCGAGCGTGGTGACAGAGAGGCCTACCTCTTCCCGTCACGTCCTCTATGATTAGCACAGTCGGAATCGCGAGCGCGGGCGGGAGCCGGCGGCCTTTCTCGAAGGACAATTAGACGAGCGTCCGCCTGCAGTGGTCCGGCCGGGCCGCTTCTGAAACTCATCAGGCCCGCAACTAGCATGGCATTGACGTTGAGACATCGTTAAAAGGCTTAAACCCCATCTACAATCGCCTAACTGCGATGGAAGATACAGCCAACGATGCCCTTGCCAAGATAGCCGGTAACGTGGTCGCGTCCCCGGACGCCGGGAGGGCAATGAGGGCCTGGAGGGAGAAGCTTTCGATCAAGCAGAAGACGCTCGCAGACTCCCTGGGGATCTCCGCGTCCGTGCTGAGTGACTACGAGAGCGGGAGGAGGCCTTCGCCAGGGGTGCAGTTCGTCAAGAAGTACATCGAGGCGCTTGTCAGGTTGGACGAGAGCAGGGGGAGGGTAGTATCCCACCTTGTGTCCGGGGGCAAAGACGAAGCGATTCTCTCCATTGGGGAGTTCACCTCGCCAGTGGAGGCCTCGAAGATACTGGACGCGCTTTCGGCGAAAGTGCTCGTCGGAGACCCCGGCGCGGTGAGGCTCTACGGCTACACCGTCGTGGACAGCATCAAGACCATCTACGCCCTGTCAGGGTACGACTTCTACCGCATATTCGGTGCCACCACAGAGAGGGCGCTTGTCTTCACCAAGGTGGGCATGGGCCGGAGCCCTCTCGTCGCCATACGCGTTTCGCAGCTCAAGCCCAGGGTGGTGGTCATCCACGGCCCCAGCGAGGTAGACCCCCTAGCCGTTGAACTTGCGAGACGAGAAGGGCTGGTGCTCGCGCTCTCCAGCGCGCCCACGGAGGCAGAGCTGATATCCTCCATGCGCCGGGTCTCTGGGCAGGTCGAGCCCTGAGCGACTCGAAGTCATTGAACCGTCTAGGAGGGGGGAAAAGGAGATGGCGCTCCTAAATTGATGCCCCGGGCACCGGCTGCACCAGAGACAGAATAAGACGGGAGGCAGTCTCCTCACCCCTGAATTCCCTTGGAGCCTCCCTTCTCCCTATTCTCGCTGCCATGAGCTCCGGGAGCCTTTCTCTGTCGGCGTAGGAGAAACCCAGGGCGGCCGCATTCCTTTCCTGCTCCGCGTGATGCCTGATGGGCACCACAATTATCGGAGTGCCCGCCGCCGCAGCCTCGTCTATGGTGCTCTTGCCCGCGGTGGAAATCACGAGGTCCGCGGCAGCGACGAGGTTCTGGTTGTCGGGCACGACCCCCAGGTCGTACACTCCCTTCCCTTCCATCTTCGGGCCCCGGTTGCCCGTCACCACAAGGGCTGCTCCTGACAGACCAGCGCCCGCCATGGCGTCCCTCACGCGATAAGCCAGCTCGCTCCCCAGCCCGCTCCCGCTGGTGGCGAAGAGGACCATGCTTCCTTCAGGAATCCCGTAGCCCGCCCTGACCTCGGCCGGGAGCCGCGTGGGCGCCCTCACTATGGGACCAACGTAACTCCTGTTACCACTGCTCTCGCCCGACTCGGGGACTATCAGGAGGTCCACTGCCTCCTGCAGCTCCTTGTACCACCTTTCCACCCTCCCCTCCAGCTTTCGGGAAATCCAGGTCCGCGCGAACCCCAGCGACAGCTCGTCGGCGATGAAGACCCGCTTCTTCGTTCGCTCCCCGGCTGCCACCACCCCGGAGAACTCCTCGTCGCACACCACGAGATCAGGAGCGTAGGAGTCGATCAGCCTGAGCGTGCGCGGGACAGTCCTCCTGTTGGCTAGCCACGACCTCACGTACCAGAGAGCGACCCTGCTCATCTCTCCGTCTGATATGTGCGGGACAGGGTCTTCGACGATATCGTCGACTCCGACCCCTCTGTCGCGGATGAACTCCGCCGCCTTTCCCCCCGAAAAGAACCTGACCTCCGCCCCGCGGCGTTCGAGCTCCGCAGCAAGGACCATGGACCGCGTCGCGTGCCCGAGACCGATGGGGCTCACGCCGTAGAGGATCCTCGGCACGAAGAACTCACCCTTCAAGTGCGTATTTAATTGCACGAAGGCGGCAGCGCCCCGGTCTTTGACCAGGAAGAAAAGGGTGGCAGGAAGATGCTGACCCTCGTCGCCGCGGTCCTCGAGTTTTTCGTGGTGGTGGCCTTCGCCCTCGCCGCCGTCCTGTTGAACACCATCGACGCCAGAGGGTTCCTCGCAAGCACACTCGTAGGCTTCGCGGTTGTCTATGGCGGGGGGGTNCGCGGTTGTCTATGGCGGGGGGTTCTCCTGGTTCGTCATCGTCGCCGTCTTCTTCACACTCGGCGTTGTTTTCACCCTGTACAAGTACGGGTACAAGCGGCACCTGGGGAGCGCCCAGGGCAAGGGGGGTGCCAGGAACTGGCCCCACATCCTCGCCAACGGAGGACTCGCCTCCATCGCCGCCCTGTGGAATCTCGCCAGTCCCGGGACTGCCCCTGCGGTCGTCTTCCTGGGAGCCATCTCCACCTCCGCGGCCGACACCGTCGCGACCGAACTGGGCCTGCTCAGTCACAGCCAGCCCAGGTTGATCACCAACCCCTCGAAGGTCGTTTCCCCGGGCACGTCGGGGGGCGTTACTCCGCTCGGATTCGTGGGTTCGGCGTTCGCCTCCCTTGTCATCGGAGTCATGGCCCTCGTTCTGGGAGTGCTCCCGGACCCGTACCTGGTCTTGCCCGTCTGCCTCGTGGGCGGCATCTTCGGGGCCGTGTTCGACAGCCTTGTGGGCGCGACGATACAGAGGAAGGGCTACTGCACGGTTTGCCTGAAGCCCACGGAGGCGCTCAGGCACTGCGGAGAGAGGACGAGGGCCACCCAGGGGAAGTGGTACATAGAGAACAACATAGTGAACGTCCTTTCGACCGTCGCCGGCGCCGCGGCCGCCTACGCTACCTTTCTTGCCCTGGCCCCTCTAATCTAGGAAACCTGGTGATTGCGCCGAGCCTGGAGCCGAGTTCCGCGATGGGAACCCTCTCCTGCTGCCGAGTGTCCCTGTCGCGAAGAGTGACCGCTTCGTCCTTCAGGCTGTCGTAATCCACGGTAAAGCAGACGGGCACCCCCACTTCGTCTGCCCTGGCGTACCGCCTACCGATGGATCCAGACTCGTCGTAGAACACGTCGAAGCTCTCTCGCAGGTCTGCCGCTATCGACTGGGCCTTCTCCTGGAGACCGTCCCGGTTCATGAGAGGGAACACGCAGGCCTGGACGGGCGCCAGGTATGGCCTCAGGGCCATGGTCCTCCTGTCTCCTTCTCCCTTCATCGACAGCTCCATGACCACGTAGGTGCTCCTGTCTACACCCAGAGAGAGCTCGAACACGTGAGGGAGGACCTTCTCCCCCCCGTCTTCTACGGTGAAGTCGGTACCACTCACCCTCTGGTGCCCCCCAAGGTCGTAGTCCCCCCTGTAGTTGCAGGCGACGAGCTCCAGCCATCCGGTAGCTATCTTGACCTCGAGGTCGTAGGCGGCCTTCGAGTAGAAGGCCTTGTCCTCATCTGAAAGCACCCTCAGCCGCTGAGAGCTCCGAGGAACCCCTGCCGCTTCGTAGAACCGGGTGACCAGGGCGAGGTAATGTCCAATCAGCGCGTTCGGCACCACTCCGGCTTCGATGGCCTCCGCCACGCTCAACTGCGAATCCTCCCCGCCTGCCATCCTGAAGGAAAGCACTTCCTTCTTTGCCCATTCGAATTTCGGAGAGTTTACCTTCTTCGGATTGAAGAACACCTCCGCCTCGGCCTGGTTGAGCTCCCTTAGTCTCAGGAGCCCCTGGCGCGGGGCAATCTCGTTCCTGAAGCTCCTGCCGACCTGAGCCATCCCGATGGGGAGCTTCGCCCTCTGGGTCTTGAAGAGGATCGGGAAGTCGACGAAGATGCTCTGACAGGTCTCGGGGCGGAGGTACGCCTCCTCGCCCGCAGGCCCTATGCCGACCCTGAACATCATGTTGAAGCGTGTAGTCCCCGAGAGTTTCGAGCCGCACTTCTGACACCTGACCCCCTCCTTCGCCAGGAGCGAG
>OCOJ01051154.1_pt1 | contig 12678 bp, 15 predicted proteins | sample 1539251 | NCBI WGS metagenome assembly OCOJ01 (sample SAMN01911457, study PRJEB22624) | soil metagenome | biome: Soil | place: Malaysia | collected 2012-04-30 | depth RA_metagenome m
TGAAGGGGTTTTCGGGAAGAGCCGTCTGAGACATCCGATGAAGAGCCAAACCATCGATAGAGCGATAATAACATCAACCAAACCATAATCCCTATATAAAGGTCTGAGAAGCCCCTCTCGTGGAAAGAACCGACCTGCAAGGCAAACGAATCGACCAACGCTCAGTCGTGAGGCTGTCAGAAGGTGTTTTGCCTTGAACACTTATGGACTCAGAGGAAGGTCTGTTGAGAGATTACTCTCGCTTCGGAAACTGGCTGACGTTAGCAAGGAACAATACCTGAACAGCCTCAGACAGTATCTCACCTTCGCCGACCAATCTCCTGATGAACTGGTAGGCGACACGAAACGACAACCGAAAGCCTTCGAGAGGAGATTCATCGCCTTCATGGACAAGAAGGTAAGGGAGACAAGCCCTTCAACTGCGGCACTGATTCGCAATTCTACCAAGAAGTTTCTGGATGTCAACGGAGTCACGGGGATAGATTGGCCGCACATCGACGACTGCATACCTGAGAAGAAGAGATACGGCGAGGATAGAGCACCCACATCAGACGAAATCAGAACGCTGGTCAATGCCGCAGACTTGAGAATGAAATGTATCATTCTCTTCCTCTGTTCAAGCGGAGCGAGAATTGGGGCTATCGAGACCCTGAAGTGGCGAGACATTGCCGAAGTCGAAGTAGAGGGTCTTCGATTCGCCAAACTGACAATTTACCGAGGTGAAAGGGAGCAATACGACACTTTCATCACACCAGAAGCCTACGAGCAATTGCAGGAATACAAACAATATCGGGAGAACATCGGCGAACAAGTGACATCGCAATCCTTTGTCTTTGTGACAGCATCAAACGTGGACAACTTCAAACCAGACCGAGTCAGAGCACTTCGCACTGACTCCGTGAAAGCACTGCTTGCACGACTACAGAAACAACTCGGACTACGAGAAGTGTTGAGCGAGGGAAGGAACGCTAAGAGGTTCGGGTTCAAGCAGGGTCACGGCTTCAGGAAGTTCTTCAAGACACGAACCGAAGTTGCAGGGTTGAATCGTCTCGCAATAGAGATGATGATGGGGCACAACATAGGAGTGCAAGCCAGTTACAACAAGCCCACGGAATCCGACTTGGCAAGAGAGTATTCCAAGGCCATCAGCGAGTTAACAATCGTCAAGGGAAGACAGGAAGTTACAAAGGACAGTGTGATTGCCACGTTCAACAGGCAATTCCTAGTCAATAGCGGATACTCAGAAGCCGAAGTCGATGGCATGGGAGACCTTTCCCAACTTACACCCCAAAGGGTTCAGGAACTCATCAGGGCAAAGCAGATGCAGAGTCTAGGGCTGAACGGTAATCACCAGAAGATAGTTGGGATGCCCGAAGTCGAAAGTTGGGTGACACAGGGATGGGACTTCGTTACGCCGTTGCCCGACGGGAAAGCAATAGTCAGACTTCCGACAACTCAAAGTTAGTGCTCACAAATGGCCTTGGTTTCTCTTGTTTTGCCGTTTCGACTTTGAGTATCCTATGAGGGCCATCCTGCGACATCAAATTGATGAAGTAGGGGACGTGTAAGAAGACTTCTGTGCAATTCAGGGAGAACAGGGCGATGTTAACAGCACAAGCAGGCTGAAACTCCTTTTGTCCAAGAAGCACTTTCCCTTCATGAATACGGAATAGAGAGAAACTCTCGTATGTTGAGGAAGTGAATGTAGAGGATTGGGTATTCAAACGAGAACGTTCAATGTCTGCGGGATTCGCATTTCTGAGACAAGAGACAATTGCAACACGTGCCGAGCAGTCATGAAAGAGGTTCGAAGACTTGACACCAACGCTGAATCCTCGACTCAGCGAACCTTCAAGAAGCCCCCCTAACTCATGCGAAGACTTGTCCACCAAAAAGAAGAGTTGTTGAAGAGCAGGACTCCACGGAACAAAGACCTCTTCGTCTCCGCCGTTAGTCTCAATTGTCATTACCGCTATCAAACCTTTACTTCGCTCCTTGGTCAGTGTGTTGTATATCGATGATTCTGGCAAGCCTTTCTCTTCCTTGCAGTATCTTACCATCTCCTTCATTGTGCTGTGGCCCTGCTCCAAGGCTTCCATGATGATGTCTGCACGCCTTACCAAAGCGGCCTTTTCACCAATCTTGACAATTCCCCAGCCCTCTGCGCTTTCTACCCGAACTAGTCCCACTTTTCTCTGTTTTCGAGGTCTGCTACCGACTCCCACTCGTGGGTGAGTTACTAACTCCCCCACGGTGCAAGGGGTATGCAATGAGCGAAAAACGATTTCCCATCACGAAACAAACGATTGAACCGCCAAGCGTCAGCCTTGTCGAACTGAAGAGGCTGGCCCTACAATTACTTCCAACTAACAGCAGTCTAAGAGCAATCTTGCTTTCGGAACCCGACTTCATTCCGAAACAAGAGGCATACGCCTTGATGCCGATTTTCATCACGCTTCTCTACAAAGAGGTGGGGGGAGAACAGCATCTCTCCATCAGCAAGGGGGTGATTTGACAAGTGATTGAATTAGAAGGGATACGGTGCCCCGTTCCGAACTGCTCAGGGTATCTCAGACTTGACGCAGAGAGGGAATACGTCACATGCGACAACGGACATCTCATTGACTATGCTTGGGATGGGAGATAGGCCATGTCGGGGATTATCCCATGCTTGGACTCGGCATCGAATCCTTTTGTGGACTCGGAAGTCCTAATCGTAAAGGAACTAAGTCGCAGAGACTACGTCGGATGCCCATCGTGCTTCAAGAGGTTGGATGTCGCTGATGGTCGAGAGTTGCAATGCCGAAGTCCTCGATGCAATGGCAGACCAATTACTGCTGAACTCTTGCCACAAAGGACATTTCTCGCCAGCGACCCTCATCGGAATTACCTTCTCGACTTCGTCCCCTTCTGCTTCAAACTGGTTAATCCAGACGAACTCGTCACAAAGGAATTATCACTGAAGGCAGTCAAGAAGAGACTAGTTCTGACGAGAGAATGCGGCTCCATTCCCGCACTGGTTCCGCTAGATTACACCATGCTTGAAGAAGTCAGAGTGGGTGGCAGCCAAGTCACGATAGTTTCTGAGAGCACACAGGGCATTCACATGCTCCTGATGAGTCTCTACAAACGACAGTGGTCGAATAATCTAAGGAAAGGATTCGCATTTGAGTTGTTGGGCGTTGTCGCTAGGCAAGCCGTCACTCGTGAATTCGATGGATTCTCCTTTGAGTGGACAGGAGTCAATTCGTATTTGGGGAAGGAATCGGACTCGAATGCAGACTTCGTCGATTCATACAGAGGCATCCGAATAACAGACCAGTTCAAGAACACAAGTGGTTCCTACCAACCAAGCAGGTTTGAAACAACCCCAAACGCAAGCCATTACACTCTGGCGTCAGTAGAATCAGAACAGGCCTCTATCGATTGGTTCAGCCGCCAAGGAAGAACGGTAACGATTACAGGAAGACAGGTCAAGGAATTTCCTTTCGCCTCTGACGGCCAACTCAAACCGAGGTTTGCTGACGCTGTCAGGGCAATCGAAGATTCCATCATGGAGCGATTCTCGCTCCGTTAGAGCCTCTAGTCGCATCTACCGTGCCGAGATACGAAAACTCTCTTAGGAAGAGAGTCACCCGCCTGCTTACCGAGCAGGGTTTCGAAGTATTCAACGAGTGGAGATTCTTCACAATAAGACCAGATATTCGGGCCATCAAATGCGACAGTGACGACATGATTGTAGACGAACTAATCGTCGAACTCAAGGGGGGCAACGCTGGAACACACGAAATAATTTCGGGGGTTGGACAGTTGCTATACTACAACTACCTCATACCCACGGCTAGATTGGCACTTGCGATTCCCGCCAAGTGCAATAGACCTCTTACGCACGAACTCATAGAGTTCCTCGCCGACTATCACATCGAACTTCTCAAATTGTAGGATTGGGGGGAGGGATATTGCTCATAGGTCGCTAAGATAGGAATTGTTACGTGATGAGGCATATTGGACACAACGATATGCAATGATTGCAATGATTTGCGGCAGGGGGGTATATGGTAAGGGGTATATGGTCGGACTTGCGATGTTGCGGGCATTACGGTGAGTGCGACAGTTGTGACGGGCGGCAATGAAACAGCCCCTCTCTCCTCTCATGTTCAATCTTCAACTTTTCTGCGTTCTGATGTTAACACCTGCTCTGTTTACATCGCACCCCTGTAGGTAGAGACACCATCCCCACGTGCCAAACATTGTATGCCTGCACAACTCTTGGCTGAACCCTTTCATGAAGCCCAGTCAAGAAGCATCACCCCGTTTGTGGTCGAACTTGAGGCAGTGCGGCATCCGTGGCGGGCAATAGGGGATTGCATTCCATCTCAGTTGCAGCAATGTTCAATCTTCTAACTTTCTTGTGGTAGGGCCTGTTAGGCTCGTCTGTTTCCGTCAACCACATACATGGCTTACGCACCACCCCCTCGTGAGCAATGATGCACCCGCACATTTTCGCCGAAATTGCGAGGAACTTTATATGGAAAATATCATTGATTGTATCGGTATCATCCAACCTTCACAGTTTGCCATTCTCGGCTACATCGAGATGGATGGGCGGGGCGGGGTGGGGGGGACGGGGTGACGACTCTCGACAGGAAAGCATTCTATTCATGGTTCCATCAGAGGGTGACCCCGTAGTAGTATGGGATAGCCAGCCCCCTGCACATCAAGGTAAGGCTGGCAGTAGTTCCTTGGGGAGTCTCATCTGCAACTAGCAGACTCGCAGTTCATTCCTCTGGTGTCCAATCATGCTCTGTCTGTGTGTTTGGGCAAGTTCCGCCCATGTCTCCGCTAGGCCACCAAGAATACGCCATCTCGACCACTAGGCCGCAGTTGACACAGCGATACTTTTGCGTCATTGTGTGGATATCCATTGGTTAGCCGTAGCCACCTTATAAAGGCTAACCTTCGGCTATCCGTCCACCATGGTGAAGTTACGGGTCAACGCAGTAAAGGTGGGCAACTCGGTCAGGGTTGCCATCCCGTCAGAGGTGTTGAAGGCGGCTGACATCAGCGTGGGCGAAACGCTGCTGATAGACTACGACGAGAAGCAGAGACGGATTGTCATCGAGAAGGCAGGGTCAGCCAAGTAGATGACAGCATGAGGCCAACAGGGGTGCCTTGCTAACCAAGTTACATGTAGAATCGGTATTGCTCTTGCACCTTGGCACCCTGTGGAACCTTCCCTAGAATCCCTCCAACTCTATGGGCGAATTCCAACGTGATAGGCCATGAGCAAGAGTAATCTGCCGTGTTCCAGTTGAGCCTAGTGAGGGCGATTATCTCTCTAGTCAGTTCATCGGTGGTGGAATCACCAAGGTGTTGGGTTATTTCCACGGGACGAGGGACTCTGGGGCCTTTGTATTGTCTCAAGTATGGAATGTATCCATTAGTGTAGATTAGTGATGAATCTCTTCCTAACTGAATCTGTGTTCCTCTGATGACTGGTCGCTCGCCATAGCGGAAGAACTGCACGTCACGTCCATCGCTGAGCGAGAGAAAGTCATAGTTGGGAACATCTCTGCAAGCCTCCTTGAGGCCACTTCGCTCTTCATCGGTATACATGGAACTCTTGTGGACTACGATTCGGTTAGGGGGCTGACCACTGTGATGCTTCTTGTAAACCTCGACAGCCTTGGCTAGTAAGCCTCTGGCTGATTCCCTTGAGAGATGGGGAGAACCTTGAATCTTCACGTCCCACTTGAAACTATCTCCTCTGACTACCATTCCCTCGCCAGTGTCTGTGAACACTTGTGCTAGCGAGGCGAACATACTACGTTCAGCCGTCGTCTGGTCGTAATAGAAGGCGATTCCAACATAGCAGGTGTCTTTCCGAAGATTACCAACTCTCCAAGGGAAGTGGTTCGCCTTGTAGTATAGTGCCACGCTCAGATTCCATGCAATGGATGCGGGGTCTTGTCTCCGTCGTGGGCCATTGGGCAAAGAGGCTTCGAGCATGGTAACAAGAGCACTTTGGGTCAATATCTGTGTGGGGGTGTCAAACTGAAGGCACTTCGCCTTGAGGTTCCTCCTGAAGTCTTGATTGACGGCCATGTCCAGGAGATTGAGCGTGTCTTCGTCTAGAGGGGCGAGTATGTCGTGGGTTTCGACTGCTTCACGAATCTTTGATGCCAACTCCCTTTCTTCTTTCCTCAACACTCCTTGTTCTCGCTTCTGGGATGCTACGCCCAATCCAACCTTATGTTCAATCTCATCGGACTCGTGGCAAATTATGACATCAGGAACTGTGACACGACGGCAGACGTTCTCGACTTTGGAAGCATAGAGGTCTGCTGCTCTCTTTATGCGGAGATTTGGATTGGGAATCTCAAGCAGTGAATCTGCTTCTCTCGTGCTAATTCGCTCGTTGTAATCTTCGGAGACCACGAGTCTTGCGTTGAAGACCTTGCTGAAACTGGGAAAGGTCTGACTGGTGAACATCTGCTCAAGGGAACTCTTCACTGAATGGTCGTTGATGTAATCGCACCAGTCCATGACAGCCTGGATTCCCTCACCAGTGCTGACAATCCCAATTCTAATTGTTTGAATGTTCTCAGGTATCTTGTCGGATGGGCCATTAATTTCCAGACCTCGCTTGGGGTCGATGTCTTGGGTTCCCTTGGAAAAATAGAGAGGGGCCTCGCTTACGTATTTTGCCTGAAACTGGACAGTCGAAGCGTGTCTGAGCCTCCCTGTAGTGTTGCTACTCGTTGCCTTCCTCGTTTGAATCCTCCTCCATGGCTTCCTCAGAAACTTCCCTCATTTCGTCCTCTTCTGGTTCCTCATACCACATTCTTTCACGGTAATCACCCTCAATGCCTCTCTCCAACGATGCGACCATGGGGGTGGTTGCAATTTCGACATTCGTGTTTGAACCAACACTGAGTAACAGTTTCTCTGAATCTTTGGATATGGCGTTAATCCAGAATCTGACGTCGTTTAGAATCCCTGCATTCCTCTCTATGTTCATCCACCTCGCAGAAAGTGAACTCATCATGTTAGACGGAACAGGTGCCTTCATTCCATCTTGTGTAAAGTGCCAACCTGGGACAATCCTGAGGTAGAGTTGGGTTCCATCATGGGTGAATGTGGCTTTGCAATGGCGATGAGCGTAGTAGCCCTTGAATTTCCTCACCAAGACACGCTGTGGTGTCAACTTTCCAATCCTCCACTTTCCTATCCTCTCAGAAGCAGAATCAGTTTCAAGTGGGAAGAATGTCTTCTTGTTCTCCCAGTCGTAGACCATCCCCAGATTCTTCATGTGTCTGGTCATTGAACGATTGAGGACATCAATCAGGATATGAGAACGTCCGTCTATGAGCAAGGTCTCTGGTTTAGGAGCAGAAGACCTTTGGCCGAAGATGACGTTTCTCAGAGGGCTTGGGTCACTACGCAGGTCAGCAAAAGAATAGACCGTCTTGTCGCTCTCGTCAAAGGCGAATGGGGGAATCGAAGGGTCGTCTCCTATCTTGTCGAAAATTTCCTTTCTTGTTTGGACGGCTGAGGGAGCGGAGTAAACAACAGACGGTAACTGAAGGACGGGAAAGAGATTTGAGGCGATAATCTCATCCTGGAAATCTGGCTCTGTCGAATCAATAACTATCCTGGCCTTCGCCTTGACACCTGTCGCCGCTTTACGTGGCCTGAGCGATTCGCCCTTTAGCCATGCAACGAGACGTGATGCTTCCTTCTCGAAGTTTCGGTCATTGGTGAAGTCCAGCCATTTCAATATTCTAATCGAAGGGGGCACCGAACACTTTCTCCTTAGCATTGGAATGACCCTCTGCTTTAGGCCAGCGGGGTCGTCGTAGACTGGCATTGCCCGTTCTAATAGCGTCCAGTTGGAGACTTCCCATTCTGGAGACATGACGAGACCAACGAAACGAGAACTCTCCATTGCCTTCTCGATACCCAGTAAGATATTCTGCCCTGGGGTTATGTCCCAGTCAGCAAAGAAACAACTCAGGGTTCGCCCATTGTAATCCTCTTCCTCCACTCGCTTGACGAGCCTCTCCGCAAACTCCACATCGGCTTTGTTGTATGAAACGAAGAGGTCATACCGCTTCCCATCGTATCCAGTGGAGTTCATCTGCATAGTCGAGTTCTGCTTCGGCTTGCTTGACGATAATAAATGTTGAAACCTATTCTGAAATGTTACGGGTCTCTGTGAGTCTTGCCTGAAGGATAAAGGCTAATCTGACCGAAGACGGAATCGAAGATTCCCCGAAAGTCGTCTGGATTGCTCACTGTTCGTAGGGCTGCGAACCCTCCAATCCGTGAAGCGGGGTAAGAATTGGCGAGCAGATTTGCCGACCCTATCATGGTCGCACCTGTTGTGATTACGTCATCAACGAGCAAGAATGAATCTGGATTCTGGACAAGACCTTCAACCCGTTGGGAGTCGTAATGCTGTTGTGCCGTCGACCTGCTGACACTTGTGGCAGATTTTGGAAGCGCATAGACTCGTTTTATGATGGGCTTCACATCCCTTCCAAGTCCAAGGTGATGAAGTTCCATGCAGATTCGGTAAGGCATCCACAATGAATTGGGTTGTTTCAAAGAACTGCTGCGAATTGGAACTAAGATTGGATTGGCGTCGAATAATGACCTGAAGGGAAGTGTCTGTCTTTGCCCAAGCACGTATTGAGCAATGTAACGAGAGATAGGGATGTCGATACCTGCTATCTTGATTAGTTCGTCGTTCTTAATTGCAGTTCGATAACTCCTTGACAGTTCTTCGGTTGCGCTGGTTCCACGGGGAGAGTAAGATAACAGTGAGCCGTATGCTAACTCTGAAATCCTCATTGACAAGGCTATGCGACTACTTCGAGAACAGACTTGTTTGACGGAAGGAATTGGAAGATGCTCTTCGTGTCGGAGAGTTTCATGGCTCCAAACTTCACCATCTCGTCAGGCCAACTCAAATTTGCATCAAAGAGAGATTTCCAGATGAAAAGGAGTCTGTTGAGCCTTAATGTCTCCCATCCTTGTGATAGAGAACCACTCTTCTCTGCCGCTTCTACGATTATGGTTGCATCAGAGATGAGGGCCATTGTTCTGTTCCTGATTGGGAAATTCGAGCGAGTTACTGCCTGCCCCACCTTGAACTGTGATATGGCGAGATGATTCTTCACAATCTCATTCTGTAGGTCTGCATTCTCATGAGGATAGGCTCTGTCCAAAGGCGTTCCCAAGACGGCTATTGTCCGTCCTCCTGACTCGATTGCTGCCTTGTGTGCAGCCGTGTCGATGCCTTTTGCCAGTCCGCTGACGATTACCACCCCTTTCTTGGTAAGGGCTTCCACAATCAGTTTCGCAGTTCTCAGCCCTGCTTCCGATGGCTGACGTGTCCCAACAATGGAGACTCTTGGGCGGGGTAGCGGAATCTCCATTGGGCCTGCCGCAAACAGGGTCTTGGCTGCATACAGGTTCTCAATGTCGTTGAGAGAACGTCCAAGCAGTCTCTCGGTGGCATAGGTGGAGATGACTGGTCTCTCTCCCTTCCCCATCGCCTTGCGATTGAGACGTTTCTTACTTAACACTTTCAAAATCGGGACACTCTGGGTCTCCATGAGAGGGGACTGCGAAATTAATCTTTGGTCGGAATGTCTCAATTTCCTAGGCCGTTCTCATGAGTAGGCGTAAATCAGAACAGGGTGTTTTGACAAAGCGAGGGGTTTCTCAACTCTTGGCGAAAATTGACCAAGGCGAATTGGGAGTAGCGTCTCCTTATTTCCATAGGCTCTGAAGAGGGAGCGGAGAGAGATACGGACAAAGAGCAAATGCTGTTTGACACTCGGAAGAGCCTGCTCTCGTTGTATTCAGACAATACCTTGGAGCATGGTGGATACGCATTTGGCCTCGTCATTGCAGTGGTAGGAGAGGCGGCTTCCAGAAGTCAAATCCAAGCACTCTTCCAGCCTTACTTTGATGTCTTTCCCGCATTGCTTGTTTCAACCATCGTTCTGACGTTGCTGATGCTTGTGCGAAGCGGCTTTTGGGGACGCATGACATACGTTGCCGTGTTGAACGATTTCCCGCTCGAAAGAATGGAAGGAAAGACTGACCCCATGAAGGAGATGTATCTCTTCCATGTCGACCTCGCTAAGAAAGACTACAGGTGGCTCTACAAATTCGGATACTCTGCTCTAAGATGGCCACTGGCCTTGACCATCGTATCTTTCTTCGTGACGTTAGCGGCTTCGATTCTAGTCGGTTACTGACAAACCGCCGAAATCGCTGGTCGATTGGCATCGGGAAGACTGTGAATGTGGGCGAGATTTGGTATCTCTGTAGGACTCGAACAGAGCGGATACCAAGAGTGGAATCCCAATTCCAAGGAAGAAGAGCGCAAAGGAAAAATTACCGTTACTCGTGTCAACCTCTTGCAGATTATTGTATGTCACAGTGAGCGTTGAGCCGAGTCTGCCAAAGAGAAATTCCTGTATTGCTGGCCCTTGCCCTGCATAACTGTATGTCTCCTCGCCTGTGACGGCTGGAAAACTACTGACGATGGTATCACCAGTCGTGAGATACAACTGAAATTGGATTTGTGTTGTGAGGTCATTCAGGAAAGAAGTGTAGTTTGGCGAGTGATTGATTAGCCAAGGAGATTCGCCCTCACCGAAGGGAACCACTACGGTATACTGTCCATGTGCATCTCGGTATAGAAGATTATCAAAGTTCAAGGCTATCGCAGTGTTGAGACTTCCAGAACAAGGGATGAACGAGCAATCTGTCAGTTTGATGGTGTAGTAGACTGCCGAAGCGTTGTTTCCGATATTCACTACAGACCACTGTCCATTCAAGTCCGATTGGTCAAATTCAACGCTCTGAGAAGTTATGACGTAAGGACTGACGAAACTGAATACCGCTACTTCACTTGAGTTTGTGAAGACGAAGCCGCCAAGTCTTAGAATAATCTGAGCAGTCCCATTAGGGAAATTCTGAGGGAACATTGTCATGGTAACTGATGGATTAGTGACGTTCTTTGAAGACCAACCAGCCAAGATGTTGGTGCTGATTGTTCCAAGGTTGTCGTGGTAGTTGGCAGTGTAGGAAAACAGAAAGACAGCACCAACAGTTGTGAACCCTGCACCGACAAGGAGCAATACAAGTAGGAGTGCCTTCGACGTTCTCATCAGAAATGGATGGATGTGGTGACTGTTAAGTCTCTCATTCCAACACGCCAACCCCACCAAGGCATCAGTCGACTGGAACAGCCATTAAGGGGCAGGCACGGTAAGTAACGCCGATGGATGCGGAAAACCTTCTGGCAGATGTGGAGAAGATTCTCCTTCAAGACGGACAGAACTCCTTCACCGACAGAAGGTTGAGGCGACTCTGGGCTTCTTTGATATCAGTCGGTTCCGTCGGTCTGATTTTTTGGTTCATTCTCACCGTTACAGGAGTATTCGCACATCCCCAATCTTGGATTCAAGGTCAATTCTCTCTCATCTTCGGGGGATTCGTATTCAGCGACTTTGCACTAATCTTGACCATGCGATTTGAGCATGGAGGGATAATTTTCCTACCATATTCGGGAAAAATCAGGATTGATTTTTGGGCGGGAGCGGTGATAATTGGATTCATAGTAGTCATGGCTTCGGTTCTCGCTGATTCAGTTGCAAAGGCTTTGCAGACATATGACCAGACGGCTCCGTATTGGATTCCTTACTTGTGGTTCTTTGGAGCAGTCTTACTCCTGTATGTCGATTATGTCTTACTATTCCGAGAATCACGAGAACCCATTGAACCACGGTCATGAACGGGAACGGGTATTACTGCTGAGTCGACCTATCCAACCCCACCAAAATCGCTAGGCCGTTCTCATCAGTAGAACTTTACACCCCATGAGGCTACCCTCTGAGGCGTGAGAAGCGAGATAATTGCGGCTCTGCTGGTGGTGGCGATACTTGCAGGGGTAGGGGGCGGTTATATTGCTGGCAGCCAAGTAACTGCCACTGTCCGAACCACAACCATTGTAACGACTACAACCACCACATCCACCGCTCTCACGACCAATACCTTTCTTGCCACCAGTAGTTTGACTGTGACCTACACAACTACTCAGACGACCACCATAACGAACATTGTCAAGCCTCCATTGGTGTCTCTCGTCATTCTGGGAGCGTCAATCTCCCACAGTCTTCCTCAGAGAGCATTGATTGTCTCATACTCCAAGAGCCTGAACGCCTCTTCCTACGTAGCAGTCGAGAACAACGGCACAACAATAATGACTTCCACTCAGTTGCTTCTGATAATGAAGTATGGCAATGGGGTCTATACTGGTGATGTCAATTCGCCAACATACTCGCTTGAACCAGGGGGCACCCTCTATCTTGAGATGTCATCTCTTCCCGTCTCCGCCTATCCGGGTGAAGTCTTCACCGTGTCCGTGACCATTGGCCAAGAGAGCACACAACCTTTCACGAACACATTCTACTAGCATCCAACCCCGCTAAAATCGCAAGGCCGTTCTCATGAGTAGAACTAAACACTCCATGAGGCTACCCTCTGAGGCATGAAGAAAGGGGCTATCGCCGCTCTGCTGGTGGTAGGGATACTGGCAGGAGCGGGGGCGGGATATCTTGCTGGCAATGAACTTACCTTAGCGAGAACGAGCAC
>OCOJ01053386.1_pt1 | contig 12670 bp, 10 predicted proteins | sample 1539251 | NCBI WGS metagenome assembly OCOJ01 (sample SAMN01911457, study PRJEB22624) | soil metagenome | biome: Soil | place: Malaysia | collected 2012-04-30 | depth RA_metagenome m
TGTCAGACGTCTTTCTCACGCCAACACAAGTGGAAGACTTTCAGAGGTATATCGTCTATAGCCACGCTGCCGGTTGGGGGGACCCAGTGGCCATTGATGATGCAAGAGCTGCGTGGCTTACAAGGGTAAACGTCCTGTCCAAAGGCTACTCCGGACCTAGACCTGTTATTGTTGAGACTTTAGTTGAAATGCTGAACAGGGGAGTTACGCCCGTGATGTGCCAAAAAGGATCCGTCGGCGCCAGCGGAGACTTGTCTCCACTGGCTCAGGGAGCACTTGTCCTCATTGGAGAAGGAGAAGCGTTCTACCATGGCAAAAAACTCAAGGGTAAGCAGGCGATGGATCGGGCGGGGATCAAGACAGTATCATTCCAGGCTCGGGATGGTTTAGCTACGATCAACGGTTCGAACCTGGTAGCTGGCATGGGGTGCCTTCAGATTCACGATGCGGACGTTTTGGTTAAGACCTCTGAAATTGCCGCGGCCATGACTCTTGAAGCCCTCTTGCCGAACATGCTCGCATTTGACGAAAGAATTCATCGCGTAAGAGGGTACCAGGGTGCCATTGATTGTGCCGAGAACATCAGGAAAATGGTGGACGGCAGCGAAATACTGAAGCAGAAGCCCAAGAAAGTCCAAGAGTCGTACAGCCTGCGGAGCACGCCCCAAGTCGTGGGGGCCGCCAAGGACACCCTCGTGTTTGCAAGGAAGATGTTCGAGACAGAGATCAATGGGGTGGGCGACAACCCGTTGTTCTTCGAAGACGAAGGAGGAATCTCTCTCACGGGCGCGAACTTCCAGGGCACGCCACTGGCCTTCGCTCTCGAATTCCTGGGAACGGCCCTCACGACAGTCGGTGTCATCTCCGAGAGAAGGATGAATAGACTTGTCAACCCGAACTTGAGCATGGGCCTCCCGGCATTCCTGACCAAGGGGGCCGGGATGTTCTCTGGCATGATGCTTGCTCAATACACAGCGGCTTCGTTAGTAGCTGAGAATAGGGTCTTGTCAACACCAGCTGCAACCGGCTCAATTCCCACAGCTGCAGATCAGGAGGATTTTGTGAGCATGGCGATGACAACCGCTGTCAAGACGAAGGAGATACTGAAGAATACCAGTGCAATAATCGCCGTCGAGCTGATGGCTGCGGCTCAAGCTCTAGATTTCAGGATGCCGTTGAAACCAGGCAAGGGAACTCGGGCGGCCCTGGACATCGTACGGAAGCACACTCGCCATTTGGAAGAAGATAGGCCCCTGTACCCGGACATCATCGACCTGTCGGAAGCCGTGAAAGCAGGCGAAGTCTTGACCGTTGTCGAGCAGACTCTGGGCAACCTGAAGTAGCATCTCGTCGAAGTTTGAATCCCAGGAAAGCCTAAAAGCTCCAGGCAACCAGTTCGCCACCACGATTAGTTTTCTCGATGAGGCGACCCAGCTGGAAGACTACCTTATCAGGATAAGACGAAAAATCCACTCCAACCCGGAACTCGCCTTCCAAGAAGAGGAGACAGCCGCGTTGATCGCTGATGAACTGAGACATGCCCGCATCCGCGTCGAAACAAAGGTCGGAGGAACGGGAGTGGTGGGGGTCCTCGAAGGAGGTGGACACGGCCATACCGTGGCCCTCCGTGCTGACATGGACGCGCTCCCTCTACAGGAGCTCACCGGCGAAGAATTCACGTCCAGATCCAAGGGTATCATGCACGCCTNCCTCCGTGCTGACATGGACGCGCTCCCTCTACAGGAGCTCACCGGCGAAGAATTCACGTCCAGATCCAAGGGTGTCATGCACGCTTGCGGGCACGATAGCCACGTCGCGATGCTCCTGGGGGCAGCCAGAATTCTTGCACATCATCGGGCTGACTTGAAGGGCACCGTGAAGTTTCTCTTCCAGCCAGCCGAAGAAGCAGNAGAATTCTTGCAGATCATCGGGCTGACTTGAAGGGCACCGTGAAGTTTCTCTTCCAGCCAGCCGAAGAAGCAGCGGAGAAAGGGGGAGGGGCCAAGCCGATGATCGAAGCCGGTGTTCTTGAAAATCCCAAGGTCGACTACGTCTTCGGGCTCCACATCTTTTCGAATTTCCCTTCCCGAACCTTCGCGCTCAGGCCAGGCCCACTAATGGCTGCCTCCGGTACTTTCAGGATCAGGGTCCTTGGAAGGGGCGGTCATGGCTCCGCCCCTCACCAGACGATTGACCCCGTCTTCGTCGCGGCCCAGCTCATAACCGCTCTTCAGGGCATCCGGAGCAGAATGGTGGACCCCGTGGAGCCCTCGGTGGTCTCTGTGTGCTCAGTCCACTCCGGCACGCGGAACAACATAATTCCCGACGAGGCGGTGCTAGAAGGAACCATGCGGACGGTCGACGAAGCCACGAAGCGGAGGGTCGCCTCACTGATAAAACGAATCTCCTACTCCGTCTGCAGAACCTTTGGTGCACGGTGCGAGGTCGAAATGGAAGACGCCTACCCCGTGACCGTGAACGACCCAGAAGTGGAAGCAGGGGTCTTCAGGCTGCTGCGCACCATCGACGGGACAAAGACCCTGGAGGTTCCCCCGCTACTTACCGCCGAAGACTTCGCCTTCTTCCTAAGAGAGGTCCCTGGGACCTACTATTTCCTTGGAACCCGCAACGAGAAGAAGGGATGCGTCAGCCCTAACCACAGCTCGAGGTTCAAGGTCGACGAGGACGTAATGAAGTACGGCTCGGCCTCTTTGGCCCTGGTCGCCTTCGAGTTCGCGGGAATGGGTCCTCGTTAGGCTGTCCTCCTTCCCCTCTCCGCCACCAACCTCCCGTTCTTGTAGACCTTCTCCGCCAGGTTGACGCCGTAGTGATACGCGAAATGCTTGTGGTTCGGCGCGTCGAAGACCACAATGTCGGCCCGCTTCCCCACCTCCAAGCTCCCAACGTCTCGCGATCTTTCAATCGAGTGGGCCGCATTGATCGTCGCCGCGACGAGGGCCTCGGCAGAGGTCATCTTCATCTGAAGAGTGGCGATGCTCATCATCATCTGCATCGATTCGCACATGTCTGCCGCGCTTAGGTCGGTCCCCAGGGCGACCGGGAGCCCGGCGTCGATTATCCCTCTAGCGTCCGCGTAGGTGCCGAGGTACGCGAACGGGGTCGTGGGGAGGAACGTCCCCATGACTCCCTTCTTCACCAGTCCTCTGATCTCCTTCTTGGGAGTGAATATCAGATGGTCGGCTGAGACGACCTTGAGCTCGCTCCCCAGGGTTGCCCCCCCGCTATGGGCAAGCCAGTCTGCATGTATCCTCAAATTCATTCCCAAGTTTCTCCCTCTCTCCAGTATCCGCCGTGTCTGGTCCACATTGAAGTAACCCTTCTCGCAGAAAACGTCGCAGTACTCCGCAAGCCTCCTTCTCGCGATCTCCGGGAGCCAACTCCTGACTATATCGTCTGTCAGCTCGTCGACCCTATTCTCATAGCCGAACGGTATTCCCTGTGCCAGGAAGGTGGGGGCGATGCTGATGGGGTGCGTCTTCGCCAGCTCCGCGATGATTTCTAGCTGACGTATCTCCCCCTCGAATGTCATTTCATAGCCGCTCTTGGCTTCGATCGTCGTCGTCCCATAGGCAAGCATCCTATCGAGGATATTCTCGGTCTTCTCCACAAGCTCTGATTTCGAAGCCTCGCCAGTCTTCTCGAGGGTCGTCGGCATCCCACCTCCCCTGCCCTTGATCTCAAGATATGGAACGCCCCTGACTGCCATGTCTTCGAGCTCTCCCTCCCTCGAGCCCGCGAAGACAAGGTGGACGTGAGGGTCGATGAGGCCGGGGGTGACCAGCTTCCCGCTCACGTCGACGACCTCGTACCCCCCGCCGATTCTGCCGAGGACCTCTTGGGTGCCCCCCACGGCAACTATCTTGCCACCGTCGACGGCCACCGCGCCATCGTTCACGAGCCCCAGGTCGTTCATCCCCTCCCTCGACCTTGGCCTCGAGTTTCTCCCCCCCAGCGTTGCCATCTCGTTTGCATGCACCAGAACGAACCTCTTCCCCGCGCTCATACTCGCTATCGGCCCCCTAGACGTCGAGATACTTCTTTCTCTCCCACTCGTGAACCGTGGTGTTGAAGTCCCTCCATTCCCTTCTCTTGGTCTGGAGGAACTTATCGCAGAACTTCCTCCCGAGGCTCTCTCGCATGTACCTGTCCTTCGCGAACTCGTCCAGAGCCTCTCCGAGGTTGGCAGGGAGGACGCCTATGTCCTTCTGGGCCTTCTCCTCCGCCGTCATATGGTAGACATCCTCTTCGGTGGGATGGGGGGGCTCGATTCTTCTCCTGATGCCGTCCAGACCTGCCGCCAAGATCCCGGCGTAGGCGACGTAGAAGTTGCAGGAGCCGTCGGTAGGCCTGTACTCTATCCTCGAGCTCATCCCCTTCCCGGGAGGAATCCTGAGGAGCACAGAGCGGTTGTATCTCGCCCACGAAAGATACACGGGTGCCTCCCAGCCGGGGACAAGTCTCTTGTACGAATTGACCGACGGGTTCGTAAGCGCAGCGAGCCCTCTGGCATGAGCCAGGACCCCCCCAATGAAGTTTAGCGCCATCCTGCTCACGCCGTATTTCCCTTTGGCATCGTAGAACATGTTGACCTTCCTCCGCTCGTCCGTCACGCTCACGTGGGTGTGCAGGCCTGCGCCGTAGCCGTCGTGGAAGGGCTTCGGCATGAACGAGGCAGTGAGCCCGTTCCGTGCCGCCGTCATCTTGACCAGCAGCTTCACGAGGTATACCCTGTCTGCCATCCGCAGGGCGTCTGCGTATTGCAGGTTCAGCTCGTACTTGCCGGGAGGGACTTCGTGGTGGTGCTTCTCAACGGTGACCCCCGACTCCTTCAGGTTCCGAACGACCTGGAGCCTGACGTCGATGCCTTGATCTGCCGGCGGGCTCGAGAGGTAGCCTCCCTCGTCTTGCCTCTTCAGATTCCCCGCCTGGTCCCTGGAGAAGAGAAAGTACTCGATTTCGCTGCAGGCGTTGAAGGTCGCGTCTGTTCCGAGGGCATCCTTTGATTCGCCGACTACCTTCCTGAGTACGTGCCTGGGATCGGCCTCGAAAGGTCTGTCCGAGTCAGGCTCGTAAAGGTCGCACATGATTCTTCCCACCCGCGACTCGAAGAGGCCCGTCGGGAGGGCCGTCAGCGTTCCGAGGTCGGGGACTAGCTTGAGGTCGCTTCCGCTGATGTCGACCATGTCGACAGAGGAGCCGTCCATGTGTACGCCTTCGCCTGCAATCTTCGAAACGAGGTGGGCCGGCACCCAAAGGGAGTGCAGCCCCCCTGAAAGGTCTGTAAACTGCAGCGCCACCTGCTCCAATCCCTGCCTTTGAATCGCGGCCCTTGCTTCCCGAGTCCCCATTCCGGCGAGGTGAGGAGAGTTTGGTGATTTATCCTATGCCCCAAAAGCCAAAGCCACTCCGTGGGAGGCACCTCTCCACCCGAGCCAACTTGTGTCAGGGTGAACCGTTATATCACGAGACGCCAAGAAACACGCCATGCAGACACACGTCGTAAGGGCTCCAAGAGGTGCGGAGATCTCCTGCAAGAGCTGGCACCAGGAAGCAGCCCTTCGGATGCTGATGAACAACCTCGACCCCGAGGTGGCCAAAGACCCGGAACACCTGATAGTCTACGGTGGCACCGGCAAAGCCGCCCGGTCCTGGAAGGCGTTCGACGCCATCGTGAAGTCCCTCAAGACGCTCGAAAACGACGAGACGCTACTGATCCAGTCCGGGAAGCCCGTGGGGATCTTCAAGACGACGGTGGCAGCTCCTAGGGTCCTGATATCGAACGCAATGCTCGTTCCCAAGTGGGCCGACTGGGAGTACTTCCGTGAGCTAGAAGAGAGAGGCCTCACAATGTTCGGGCAGATGACCGCGGGGAGCTGGATGTACATAGGCACCCAAGGGATACTCCAGGGAACCTACGAGACGCTGGCGGCCGTCGCAAACAGGCACTTTGGGGGCTCGTTGAGGGGGAGGGTTGTGCTCACGTCAGGCCTCGGAGAGATGGGGGGAGCCCAGCCCCTTGCCGTGACCATGAATGACGGCGTCGCACTGGTAGTGGAGGTCGACCGGAGGGCGATTCAAAGGCGCCTTGACAAGAAGTACTGCGACGTAGTGGTGGAGGACACTTCGGAAGCGCTCGGCATGGTGCGCGACGCGGCGAAGGAGGGGAGGGCGCTGTCCGTGGCCCTCCTAGGCAACGCGGCCGAGATTCTCCCCGAGCTGGCTGAGACTGGGTTCAGGCCGGACGTTCTGACCGACCAGACCGCCGCCCACGACCCCCTGTCGGGTTACATCCCCGAGGGACTGACTGTGCAACAGGCCGCCGACCTTAGGGCTTCGGATCCCAAGGGGTACCTGGTCCGTTCCATGGCGTCCATCGCCAAGCACGTCGGGGCGATGCTGAAGATTCAGGAGGGCGGAGCCATCACATTCGAGTATGGGAACAACATAAGGAAGATGGCCAAGGAGGCGGGGGTCGAAAACCCGTTCAGGATCCCAGGTTTCGTCCCTGAGTACATCAGGCCGCTCTTCTGCGAAGGGAGGGGACCCTTCCGCTGGGCGGCGCTCTCGGGGAAGCCCGAAGACATTTACGCGACGGACGAGGCAGTCATGAGGGAGTTTTCCTCCAACGAGTCCCTCGTCAGGTGGATAGAGAAGGCACACGACAGGGTCCAGTTCCAGGGGTTGCCTTCGAGGGTGTGCTGGCTGGGCTATGGGGAAAGGGCCAGGTTCGGCAAAATAGTCAATGACATGGTGAGGAGCGGCAGGGTTACTGCGCCTATCATCATAGGCAGAGACCACCTCGACTCAGGCTCGGTCGCTTCTCCCTACCGTGAGACCGAGGGGATGAAGGACGGTTCCGACGCCATAGCGGACTGGCCCATCCTGAACGCCCTTCTCAACGCCGTTTCTGGCGCCTCCTGGGTTTCGGTGCACCACGGGGGCGGGGTAGGCATAGGCTACTCGATACATGCCGGCCTCGCCGTGCTGGCTGATGGGACGCCGGAGGCCGAGGCCAGAATCATGACCGCTCTTACGAACGACCCCGGCACGGGGGTCGCAAGACACGTCGATGCGGGCTACGAGGAGGCGATCAGAACGGCAAAGGCGAAGGGTGTCAAGATACCGATGATGGAGTAGCGACCACACCAGCGCCAGCCCTCGAGGTGTAGACGTAGTACGCCATGTATACGGCTGACATGGCCGCGACAAGTGCAGAGAGACCGTCAATCACCGTAGTGGAGGTAGTGAAGGTCGAGGTCGAGGGAGACCCAGCGAGTACCCCAGCATAGACCAGTATCACCGACCAGGCGAAGCATCCTGCCAGAGTCATGAGCATGAATCGCCCTATGCTCATCTCGAACAACCCCGCAGGGAGCGAAATAACAGTCCTGAGCCCAGGCACGAAACGGGCGGCGAAGACGGTCCACTGCGCGGACCTGCCAAACCAGGCTTCGGCCCTGTCCAGGGCGCTCCTGTGAAGCCTGAAGAGGTTGAGGATGCCGACGACGAACGGACGCCCGAGCCACTTCGCGAGATAATAGTCTACGAGGGCGCCGGTCAGGCTGGCGAGGGTGCTCGCTGCGATCACTCCCCAGAAGTTCAACTGGTTGGCGCCCACGAAGTACCCCGCCAGGGGGAGGACGACTTCGCTCGGAACCGGCAGAGAGGCGCTCTCGAGCGCCATCAGTGCAAAGATGCTGGCGTACCCGTACTTCGAGATGAAGGAGTTCAGGGTGGCCGACGAAAGCAACGAGCCTGACACCGCCGAGAACCACGTTCCGAACGGCAGCTCAATCAGGTCCACTGCCTGGAGGAACCCGACGACGAACAGGACGAACGCGCAGACAAAGAGGTACCTGTTCTTGGGGATCCAAGACCCGAAAGAGCGAGAGTTTTCGATGCTCATCTCACCCTTCGCCTCGGCAACAAGCACCATAGGGTCTCAAGCGTCGGATGATGGCTGGTTTATCGTTTCTTCTTCGAGAGTTCGGCGACTAGCTCTTTTGCTCTGTCGAAACGGATTTTCCTTTCTTCTATCATCCTCTTCGCCACTACGTCGATGAGCTCCCCTGTCGCACCTGCCGAAATGGCAACGTTCCGAGCATGGAGTTTCATGTGTCCTCTCTGGATCCCCTCACTGGCAAGTGCTCGAAGCGCCGCGAAGTTCTGCGCCAGGCCCACCGCTCCCATGACTTCCGCAAGCTCGATGGCGGTCTTCACTCCGAGTACCTTGATGTTGGCTCTGGCAGACGGGTGCGTTTTGGCGGCCCCCCCCACAAGACCTACGGCCATGGGCATCTCCAGTATTCCTACTAGGTCGCCGTCCCTGTTCTTTTCCCATATCGTGAGCGGCTTGTACCTGCCGCTTCTCGACGCGTAGCTGTGCGCTCCTGCCTCGAGGGCCCTGATATCCTGGCCACAGGCGATACCGACGGCCACCACCCCGTTCATTATCCCCTTGTTGTGGGTCGCGCATCTGTAGGGGTCGGCGTCCGCGAAGGCGTAGGCATAGATGATTCCGTCGACGACGTCCGCCCCGCCTATTGCTTCCTTGTCGAAAATCGCCGTCGCCCTGACAAGCCTCCTGTCAGCCAGGTTGGAGATGATTCTGAGGAGTACCCTCCCTCCCGTGATCTCCTCGACCAAGGGTGCGACCGCCTCTGCCATGGTGTTCACCGCGTTGGCTCCCATGGCATCGCCTGTGTTCACAATCAGCTCGACGATGACCATGGGCCCCCTGATAGAAGGGATGACCTTGACGTTCAGGTCCTTCGCTCCCCCGCCCAGCGAAACCAGCATCGGGTCCTGATCGTTGGCCCTCTTCAGGAGGTCGTCTTTTCGGGCGAGCAGCTTCGCCCTGGCCGGATTGGGCCTGGGGACTTTCACGACCTGGATCTGGCCGATCATGACGGGCCCCGTATTGGTGACCTTGAACCCGCCCTTCGTCCGGGCCATCTTCGCCGCGTTGCTCGCAGCGGCGACCACGGACGGTTCTTCCAGGGCCATGGGAACAAGGTAATCCTTACCATTGATCTTGAAGTTGGTCGCGACGCCGAGCGGGTAGGTGTAGCCGCCAACCACGTTCTCTATCATGTGGTCGGCCGTCTCGGCGGGGAGGCCGCCCGTGTTCGCCAGCGTCTTGATTTCGTCATCAGTGAGGGATGTGGCTGCCTTCAGCAACTCCCTCCTCTGTTCCATGGGCAGCTTGTAGAACCCTTGAAGTTCCGAACTGTCAGTCATTCGTGCCTCGCGCTTCCTGCGCTCATATTTAATCAGTAGAGGGCCGGCGAGACATCTCGTCAATCGGCGAATAGGGTCCGAGATGCACGTCAGTTCTCTCATGCTAAGGATAAAAGGCGGGTTCGAAGGCGGTCCCAAGGTCGGGCCGGTCGTCTAGCATGGTTAGGACGTCAGGAATCGCCCCGTCAGGCTCTGACACTGCTAGCAGAAAACGGCGAAGGTCCCCAGTTCAAATCTGGGCCGGCCCACCTTCAACCTGTCCTTGTGAGCTCGGTCAACAACGAGTTGCTGCTTCGGCCCCGTCTCGTTTCGGCTGAATGTGATCAATAGGCCTCGGCGGTCAGTTGAAGGGCGTGCGAAGCCGCGTGGAAATTGCGCAGGGAACGGCTGCGTAGGCTGCTCCTCCGATCAGGTCGATTGCGTAGTGCTGTCCCAAGTACAGAGTGGAGAACAGGGTCGCTCCAGCTAAGAGCGCCCCTGCCACACCAAGCCTCACATCTGCCTTGTACAGGAAGTATGCGCAGGTGAGCGTGTAGGCGACATGGAGGCTTGGAAAGGAGGCGAAGTAATCCGGAACTGCAAGCGCAGCAACGGGAGAAAGAGAAGAGAAGGCTCCCTGCAACCCGGGACCGCCGACCAGATTGGCTGCGACGCCGCTGAACCAGGGCGGAACTGTGGGAACGAGGATGAAGGTCAGGAGGGCGAAGTATGATGTGATGACCAGGGCTGCAACAAACCTGCTGAACTCTTCCCTCCTTTGCTTCCAAATCGCAAATGCAGATCCCAGGACGATGGGGACAAAGGCGAGGTAGACCAAGGAAGTGACAGCGGTGGTCACGGCGGAATAGAACGTACCTTGAACCCAGCCGGTGAGGTTGAAGCCCCAGAGCGACTTGTCCAGGCCAAATAGCGAGATTGCCCCGTTCGAGTCAACAATTGCATCAACCGGTCCGGCTATCACTTCGTACGACAGGGCGATTATCCCCAGGGCGAGCCACGGCCTCGCCCCGTTTCTTAGCTGACCCACCATTCCGATAACTAGGATCGCAATCAGGGGAACAAGACTGGCGGAGGGATCCGAAAGGTCCCCGGTATCCCAGCAGAATATCACCAGCGTGACGAAGTACCCAGCGGTCAGAATAGCGTAGGCGTGCCTGTATAGACTCGTCAAGTACGGTGGGCTTGCCTTATCCAATATCCCAATATCCGGGCCGAGCCTGATAAGTTTGCCCAGCGTCATTGCGCTCTAGGGTTCCCCCGGGCCAAGACCCAATCATCGCCACTTCCTCCCTGCCCCGAAGTCCGTGCGTGGTTGCTCTCATGACCCGTACTAGCATTCTTCGCGCCTGTTCATCCGATCGGTTTCTGATGCGGCGGATGGTATGACTACGCCATCTTGTTGCCAACCCTTATACGAAGGCAGGCCGCTGTCTGCGCCCGCCCTTGAACAGGAACCTGGTGGTCTTTTCGCTGCTTCTGGTCGTTCTGGGTTTTGCGTCTGGCTTCTACCTGCTTTCTTTCATCGGCCTACTGATGCTCATCCCCGCATTGGCCTCGCCTTCGCAGGTCCCCGGCCGGAGGACGCCGCAGCAATCACCACAGCCGCCCCAGCCTCAGAGGCGAGTGACCCCGATGCGGCCTTCGCCTCCTCCACACGCGCCTTCGCCCACTCCCGAGCCCGTCTCGGGCTCGGCGCAGCCGATGACTTCGATGTCCACGTCTCCGTCGTACGCACCAACCGGGCCGATGTTGTACACACCAGCACTGTTCCCGGCGCCCATGCTCCCTACGCTCTCCACAATGGGGAGTACACCGCCACAGGCAACGGCGCCTCAGGAGCACAAGCGAGAGGGGCAGGACGAACTGATCGAGGTGGGAGCTGTGCTGGCGTTGCTGAAGCTCGTCTTCGGTTAAGGGACGTAGACGTTCATTTCGCGCCCTATCTTCCTTAGCCTGTCAATTCTGTGCTGAAGTGAAGGATGAGTCGAGAACATCTCGACGAGGGAGCTGCCTCTGAACGGGTTCACTATCCAGAGGGATGCGGTGGCTGGCGACGGTGCCTTGGCCGGGTTCGTCGCTATGGGCTTGGTCTGCGACTTCGAGCTTATCTTTTCGAGGGCGGTCACAAGGCCTGAAGGGTTTCTGGTAAGCTTCGCACCGTACTCATCTGCGTTGTATTCGTCGTTCCTGCTGATTCCCAGCTGGACGAATGTAGCTCCGAGGGGGACCAGTACTATCGCCAGGATGACAAGCGGCGACCCGCCGTTTCTGTCTCTGTTGCTCCCCCCGAACAACATAGAGAACATTGCAATCTGGCCAACGTAGGAGATGGCACCTGCGATGGTGGCTGCGATGCTCGACATGAGGACGTCTCTGTGGACGACGTGGCCAATCTCATGCCCTATGACAGCCTCGAGCTCGTCGGGCGTCAGCGTCTGCAGTATGCTGGACGTGGCACATACCACCGCCTTGTTGGGTCCCCTCCCGGTGGCGAATGCGTTGGGCTGAGGGGAGTCCACAATGCCGACCTTTGGCATGGGTATGTTCGCCTTCTGGGCGACGTTCCTAACAACTCTGAAGAGGGTGGGGTTGTCAGCTTCCTGAATGATCTTCGCCTTGCTCATCCGCAGAACAATCGAGTCGCTGAAGTAGTAGGAAACGAGATTGATGGCAGCTGCAAGGACGAGTGCCAGGCCTACGAATGTTATCGGGTCGTCGAAGAAGTACCAGCCCACCACGTAGCCTATGGCCATAAGAAGGCCCGTCAGGATGAAAAAGAGGGCCGTGATCTTCGCATACATGGAGGCGGACATTCAAAACTCGCCCGCTGTCACGCGCGTAAAAGCCTTTTCCCGCAAATCTTTCAAGATTGGGCCTGTCCGGCTCAAAGAATAAATCCGTGGGGCATGGCTTGTACTTGAGGCGAAGCAGGTTGGAAAACAGCGATGACGATGAATGGCCGACGCGAAGACGCCGCGGGTCCCCCTTTGGTCCATGGGGCTTCCCCGACATAGAAGAGATGATGAGGGAGATGGAGAGGGCATTCTCAGACCAGTTCAAGGATTTCGAGAAGGAACTCCCGAGGAGTCTGGTGAGGGAGTCGAAGACGCCCGAGGGTGGGGTTAAGAAGGAGATCGGCCCCTTCGTCTACGGTTATTCTGTGACGATAGGCCCGGACGGAAAGCCAGTGGTCCGAGAATTCGGCAATGTGAAGAGTGGTGAAGACAGGCCTTCGAAGGCGATTCAGGAGAAACGGGAACCTCTGGTAGACATGATAAGCTCCGGGAAGGACGTCAGGGTCATAGCCGAGTTGCCTGGCGTCAACAAGGAGGACATCAACGTCACGGTGAACGAGAAGGAGGTGACCATATCTGTCGACAGGGAGGACCGGGGCTACTACAAAAAGCTC
>OCOJ01034519.1_pt1 | contig 12666 bp, 10 predicted proteins | sample 1539251 | NCBI WGS metagenome assembly OCOJ01 (sample SAMN01911457, study PRJEB22624) | soil metagenome | biome: Soil | place: Malaysia | collected 2012-04-30 | depth RA_metagenome m
GGATTGTCCCGCCGCACAAATTGTAAAAGTGACCGGATTGCTCGAGCCGCCGCCGCCACCCCCGGTACAGTTGGTCGTACACCCGGTTGGCGGGGGCGAAGGAGGATTGAAGACACTCACGGTGGCAGCGACACTCGAAGAACTGGTGTTTGTGAGAAGACCTCCGGTGACCGTTGCTTGAATCGAGGTGGAAGTAACCATTGCAACCTGCAAATTCGTGAGCGTGCCACCCCTGCTCCACTGGACCTGAGAGGCTTGCGTTGGGTCCGAATTAGTAACAAAACCGGAGCCGGTCAAGGTGATGGTCAGAGTTTGCGAGGACGAGGTACTCGCGGGCGAAGTGTTTGGACTAAGGCTGTTGAGCACCGGTGTGGGATTCGGCGGAGGATTAATGTTAAAAGCGATGATATTGGAAAGGCCGTTGTTCCCCGTGCCGGACTGAGGGTTTAGAGTGTACACGTTGGCGACGCCAGCGCTGGCCACCAGAGAAGCGGCTACGGTGGCGGTGACGGTCAGGACATTTCCATTGCTGTCGAGAGCGACAGTTGTTGGGAGCGCTTTGCCATTCCAGTACACGACAGTCTTGGGCACGAAGCCAGAGCCATTTGCGAGCAAGGAAAAACCACCGCTTCCTGCTTGAACCTGAGAGGGCGAAAGAAAAGTCAATAAGGCGCCAGTATTGTTCTGAAACGTATTGCCGTAGTCGTTGCACCCGCCAACCGCAAAAGCTGTAACCAGCGTGACAGCCAGCGCTGCCCAAGACCGCTTCATTGACACTCCTTCATCTCTCTGGACGACCCCGAGCGAGCCGGAACCTGCCTGCTTGGCAGGACGGCGGGAACCGCGGCGCCCGTGCGCTTTATGTGGTGAGATGCGAAATTCCTGCTGCGCGTTGACCTGCCTAAATGGGAGGTCCAGCAAATTGCTGGAAGGCCTGGGACTCCCCTGCAAGAAAGACCACCCTTGATCCGAAATCCAGGCCTTACGCAACCTTACATGAGTAACATTCTCGGGGGCATCAGGTCAATTCGGAACCGAGCGGGGTCAGAAAAAGCCAGGACCCAACTGTCGTCATATCACGGGCCGAGAGCTGCAATGGAGACTTGCGCAAGGTGCTGAAGACGATCCTGACAAGCGGTATCAGGGACGGTCAGGGCGGCCGCGGCGCGATAGGAAGCAAGAGCTTGTTCTTTCCTGCCGAGTTTGGCGTAGAGGTCACCGCGAGCGAGTTGGAAGAGAGGATTCGTGGGGAATTTATCCGCGAGGGGCGAGAGCACCGCAAGTGCTTTCTCATATTGTTGATCGTAGCGATGGAGATTGAGGGCCAGGTAGAAGCGCGCGAGATTGGAAGTCAACTCGCCCTCGGAGATGGCGTGCTCCAGCAAGCGCAGACCTTCCTGCTTGGAGCCCCCCGGGATGCCCATAAAGAAACGAAGGATCTTCGCGATGGTGCTGAGTGTGTCGGCGTAATAGTCGTATAAACCGAGGCCCATGTCCGCGTCGGCAAGGGCTGGGTCGAGAGCCTTGGCGCGCAAGAGGTGTTCGCGGGCACGAACTCCAGCGCGCGCGGCATTGCGGTTTTCGCCTCGAAGTCCATAAAGACGGGCTGCGGCGGCCTCACCCATGCCAACGTAAAACTGCATTTCCGCGGTTTCCTGCTGCTTGATTTGGGCTTCGGCTAATGAGGTCGCTTTGGCTGCCAGTTGGAAATAATCCTGGTCAGAACCGAATTTCTGCCGGCGGCGAGCGTCGGTCATTCCGTATTTGAATTCCGCCGATTGACACCACATCTTCCACCACAGTGCTTCCGCCTGGAGCAAGTAGCCCAGCGGCTGTACCGGCCGCTGCTGTTGCATGCGGATGGCGGCCTCGACGGCTCCGTCCANAATCGTAAGAATAGATCTTATCGAGAATACCGGAAACTTCCGGCGGGAGGGGGAGATGAGAGTCGCGGGTGGGCGCAGCCAGTGCCGCGAGAGGGAAGAGAAAAGCCAGACCGGCGTTGCAGACTGTGCGCACCAGACTCATGTTGATGTCCGAAAATTGCTGAAGGATCAGTTCTTACGCCGAAGAAGTCTAAGCTGTTCGAGAAGAGTTGCAAACCGAAATGGTTTTTGAAGAAAAGTGGAATTGGGAGGAAGTGGCTCGTCCTGNCTGAAATTCTCCGGGATAGCCGGACATATAGATCACCTGGAGACGGGGATGAGTCATCGCCACCCGCCGCGCAAGTTCCGTGCCTCGCAGACCGGGCATGACGATGTCCGTAAGCAGAACGTCAAGTTCACCCCGATGCTCGCGGACGGCCTCCAGGGCTTCTGCCGCCGTCGAAGCTTCAAGAACGTTGTAACCGGAAGAGCGAAGAATCTCTGCAATGGCCTGACGGAGCGGGGCTTCATCATCAGTGACAAGGATAGTCGCGCCTCCGCCGTCCGCAGGCAACTGGCCGGAAGATAAACTCTCGGCATGCAAAGCAGGCCCATCTACCATGGAAAAATAAATTTCAAATCGCGTGCCCTCGTCGGGTGCGGTATCCACGTGAATGTGGCCACCACTCTGTTTCACAATCCCGTAAGCAGTGGCCAGCCCGAGGCCTGTGCCCTTTCCCGGGGGCTTTGTGGTGAAGAAGGGCTCGAAGATTTGTGAGCGTGTTTTTTCATCCATGCCATGTCCGCTGTCGCGCACTTCGAGGACGACCCATTTCGCAGTCCGGTGAAGAATCGGCACTCTCGCCGGGAAGATATGACGCATTCCGCGTGGAGATAACCAACTGACCGCCGCCCGGCATCGCATCGCGCGCGTTAATCGCAAGATTGGCGACTATCTGTTCGATCTGGGCGGGGTCGGATTTAATCCAGGAATGGGCCGCGCCGCTGTGAAATGTCAGCTCGATGTCGGTTCCCAGCAACCTCGGAAGCATGAACTCGCAATTGGTCAGGGCTTCGTGCACGTCCATCGGGCGTATCTGGAAGACTTGCTTCCGGCTGAAGGCCAAGAGTTGTTTGGTCATGGCCGCGGCTTTTTCCGTGGTTCGCTGAATCTGGTCGAGATAGAGCCGCGCCGGAGATTCTCCAGGCAGAGAGCGATCGAGCAACTCCGCGCAACCAGTTACTACCATGAGCATGTTGTTGAAGTCGTGAGCAACACCGCCGGCAAGCCGCCCCAATACTTCCATCTTTTGGGCCTGGCGCATCTGGTTTTCCAGTGCCTTTTGCTCCTCTTCGAGAGCGCTGCGCTTCAGATTCTGGCGGTAGCTGTCGTACAGGACGCCGGTTGCCTGGGACAAAGTGAGCAGAGACTGCACTTCGCGGTCCGCATAGCCGGACGGGCGGTTTGCAACGGCAATCAAGCCGACCAACTCGGAACCCTTGAAGATGGGGACGCCGACGAAAGAAGTCAGCGGCGGGTGGCCTGGGAACAACCCACCGGAGCGGGGGTCCGTCGCAGGAGAATTCGCGACTACGATGACTCCTTTGGAGATGATTTCCCCCAATAGATTATTCCTGTGCTCGATCTCAAAGTAGCCCTCAGTTTGGTGCTGGCGTATCTTCTCCTCGTAGAAATCACGATTGATTTGGGCATCCCATTGGATGCCGCTATGAGCTAACACGCGCAGGACGGGACCTTCCAAAACGACGCCCAGGAAGCCGTAGACGCTTTCCGTTTTTTGAATCGCGAAGCTCAAAAGATGTTGACTCGCGGCACTCCAATCGCCAGTTTCGAGATAGTCATTGAGCGCTAGCGTCACGGTGCTCAAAACGGACGTCTTTTCCAGCAATTCCCGTTCGATGCGCTTCCGCTTGCTAATATCTTCGAGGACTTCCATTGCGCCGGTAATGTCGCCTGTTTCATTCCGCAGGGGGGCGGTGGAAATACTAACCGGAATGCGGCGTCCGGAATGATTGAGCCGGACGGTTTCAAGTCCCGAGGTTACAGTGCCCGCGAGAGTCGCCCGAAATAGCTCAGCTTGCTCCTGGCGTTTTTCGTGCGGAGCGAAGGATGAAATTTCGCCGATGGGATGGCCCGCGGGCCAACCAAATACGCGTTCCGCGGCGGGATTCCAGGCGGTGACCCGTCCGTTCACATCCGTGCTGATGACGGCCATGGGCGCAGCGTCGATCAAGGCACGAAACTGTTCGTTGCCCCGGCGGGCCGCGGCATCTCTTGCGGAGTGGACAACCTCCGCGATTTCGTCAGCGGAGGCGGCGAGTACAAGAGCGGTGCTGACGGAAGAGACTGCGGTCACTACTTTTGCCGCGGCCGAAAGCCAGTACACAGGCTTCCAAACCGTAAGCACTTCGAGGAAGTGGACGGTCCCGCAGCTCACAATGAACAATCCAAAGGCCCAGAAGAAATTGGGAAAAGGCAGCTCGCGGCCCAGGCGCCGGACGAGCGAGATGAGAGTTGCGGAGATGGCGACGTAAGCCAGGCCAATAGCCAAATCAGAGATGGCGTGGGTCCAAAGAAGAGGTTTGTTGCCGACATAGCAGTACCAATGGGGAAGAAAATTGGAAGCGAGAAGCAGGCGAGAGCCAAACCAGACACCGGCGGTGAGCAGGAACAGCGCGGAGATGGCAAGTTTCACGGTGCGCGGCGAAAGGGGCGAGCGGGTTTGGAATGATGACAGAAAAGTAGAAGCCATTCTGGATGCTGCCTCTCTCCCGATGTATTTTGGCGGCACAGAATGCAGAAACGGTGCCGAACTGAATGCGAAGGGGGAATGGCCCGCCGCGGGAGAAGTTCTTTGAGCACGTCCGCGAGGGGACTCAACAGGGCGAAGAGGGAAATGCGCCCTGCCAGTTCTGACTTTGCACATTCTAGCGCGAAATTTGTGTGATGAGCGCGACGAAAGCAGAGATGTGACGCAAGTCAAAAGGCGAAAGTAAAGCGAGGTGTGTTAGGCGAGACGGCGCGCATTTGCTATTCTCGGCGGACCGATGACAACGGCGCAAAACGTGGAGTCCACTCCTCTCGAGCGCGGCTTGGGATTGAAAGAGGCCGTCGCGCTCAACATGATTGAGATTGTGGGGATTGGGCCGTTCGTGGTGAGTTCGCTGGTGATTCGGGCCATGGGCGGGCCACAGGCGTTGCTGGCTTGGCTGGGCGGCGCGCTTTTGGCGGTGCTGGATGGATTTGTGTGGTCCGAGTTGGGCGCCGCGATGCCGCGGGCGGGCGGCACGTATGTTTTTTTGCGTGAGGCCTATGGCCCGGGACGCTGGGGTCGGCTCATGTCGTTCTTGTTTGTTTGGCAGACCTTTGTGCAGGCGCCGCTCTCGATCGCTTCGGCCTCAATCGGATTTGCGCGCTACGCCGGGTATCTGCATCCGCTGACAACGCTGCAGGCCAAGGCCATTTCCGGCGGACTCGTGATCTTTCTGGTGATTTTGCTGTACCGGCGGATCACCACGATTGGAAAGATTTCGGTGCTCTTGTGGGCTGGGGTTATCGGAACGATGCTCTGGCTTATTTGGGGCGGAGTGAGCCACTTCAACGCAAAGATTGCGTTCGATTTTCCACCAGGTGCGTTTCACCTTTCCTGGATCTGGTTCGCGGGGCTGGGCTCGGCCATGGTGAACACCATATACAGCTATTGGGGCTACTACAACATCTGCCACTTGGGAGGCGAGATCAAGGATCCGGAGCGAAACATCCCGCGTGGCATTTTTCTTTCGATTCTCGGGATTGCTGTGCTTTACCTGGCGATGCAGACGAGCATCTTAGGTGTGGTGCCCTGGAGAGAGGCGCAGGAATCCAAGTTCATCGTCAGCACATTTGTCGAGCGGCTCTACGGGCATCGAGCTGCGACGCTGGCGACAGGGATGGTGTTGTGGATCGCGTTGGCGTCGGTGTTCTCGGTTTTGCTGGGCTATTCGCGCGTCCCGTATTCGGCGGCGCTGGATGGGAACTTCTTTCCAATCTTTGCGCGGGTCCATCCGACGAAACATTTTCCCCATGTATCTCTGCTGGTCTTGGGAGCGCTGGCGTTTTGCTTCAGTATTGGGTTGAAGCTCGAGACGGCCATCGCGGGAATTCTTTCGATGCGGCTGCTTGTGCAGTTCATCGGGCAAGCCGTGGGAGTTATGCTGCTGAGGCAACGATGGGGCACGGAGCGATTGCCATTCNAAGATGTGGCTGTATCCGGCTCCTGCGGTGTTAACGATGATTGGGTGGGCCTGGCTCTTCTGGCAAACGGGCGCGACGCGAAAATGGGGACTAGTGGAAATCGCGCTGGGTGTGCTGGCGTTTCTGGTTCGAGCGCGAGAAGTGCGACAATGGCCTTTTGCAACCGCACCGTCTGCAGTCGAGAATTGATCGCGTGGGCTACATGCTGACTAGGGTGGGGGGACTGGTGAGTTTCATGTTTCGGCGATTGGGGATCGTTGTCTTGTTGGGCAGCGGAGTCGCTACGCTCGCGCCGCGGCCGACAATGGCTCAATTTCCGCCTGCACCGGGAACAGGGCCAGGCTTGCCGGAAACGATTGAAGCCATCGAGCGGGCGCGCGTGACGACGCGAATTCTGTTTGTCACCGCGCATCCGGACGATGAGAGCGCTGCGACGCTGACCTACCTGGCGCGCGGGCTGCATGCGGATGTGGCACTGCTCACACTGACGCGCGGCGAAGGCGGACAAAATGATCTCGGGCCGGAACAGGCGCCGCAACTCGGGCTGATTCGCACACAGGAACTGCTTGCCGCGACGCGCGGCTATGGGGTGAGACTCTATTTCACGCGCGCGCCCGACTTCGGTTATTCCAAAACCCCGGAAGAAACCGAAAAAGTCTGGGGCGATCAAGTTCTCGAAGACATGGTGCGCGTGATTCNGCACGTTCCGGCCGAACATCGTGATCAACGGCTGGGGCGGAATCCATACAGGCCACGGTCATCATCAGGCTTCCGGACTGCTCACACCGAAAGCGGTTCAACTCGCTGCAGACCCTGCTTACAAACCGTCGGAATCGTCGACGCAAGACGGTTTGGCGCCGTGGGGCGACCGCAGGCCCGTAGTCTTGCTCGATATGGACCGCAGCGAGTCGCCAGCGGGATATTTGCTGCCGCTGGACGAAATTTCTCCTTTGTATGGAAAGTCGTGGCGGGAAATTGGGTTGGATGCGTTTGCCAATCATCGCACGCAGGGGATTCCAGCATTCTTGAGCTCGCCCTTCTTGCGCCGACAAGTCGCGCTGAAGAGAGAAGATGGCGACACCCTTGATCCGGCAATTCTAGCGGAGCCGCTCGGTCCGTTGGATGAAGATTTTGAGGTGGGAAACAAAGAGGTCGATCCTCTCATGCGCGCGGTTGACCAGGCATTGGTTGCTGCGCGGGATGAGGCGCTGCGACTGGATTGGAAGGCCGCCGCGGATTCCCTGGCTTCGGCCGGCAGAAAACTCAACGAGATCCCAACGTCCTCCGGTTCCGTGCAGGTTCCTGCGCCGGTTGAATCTCTTGGCCGCAGCGTCAAACGCAAGCGTGAAAAAATTGACGCGGCGCTGGCAATGGTCATAGGGCTAAGACTGGAGACAAATACGGACCGGAGTGAGCTCGTAACAGGGGAATCGTTTACGGTACGAATCGATCCGCGTCACCGCCAGGGCTTGGCTGCGGAATTCAAGAAACCAAGCGTGCAGTTGCCGCCGGATTGGAACATCGTCAAGGAAGAACCCGAAACCGGCAGCGCGATACGGTTGACGATTTCTGTGGGAAAAAGTTCCCAGCCGGAGCGCAACACGCCAGAAAAGAAGACGAACGTGAGAAACGCGCTGACCAGNTCTATTGCCGGAACCGCCGCCACTCGTGACCGCTTCGCAGGACGCAGTGGTCGACGGTTATTCCTTCACCGTGACTGCTCCGGTGACGAGTGTGCACGCGACATCCACGCGCGTGGACCGGGTGATTCCGCGCCTGGTTCCTGCATATACGCTGGCCGTTGAGCCCAAACAAGTTGTCGCGAACCTGGCCAAACAGCGAAGACCGTTCGATGTGCTGCTTCGCGTGCACTCCTACGCCACGCAGCCAGGCAAAGTGAGCGTTGGGTTAGATGTGCCTCGGGGATGGAAAGCCAGCGCCGCTGTGGCAGTCACATTCATCGGAGTCGGGGACCAATACGCGAAGTTGACGGTCACGCCACCGGTGAAGCTCGTGGGCGGAAACTACAAGATTGGCGCGCACGCGATTCGGAGCGCGGACCGCGCGGCGGGAGTGAAGGCGGAAAAATTCACGACTTCGCTGGAGCCCTTGCCGACGTTGCCGACGCAGCTTTGGAGTGAGCCGGCGGATTGCGTGGTGCATGCCTTTGGCGTGAATGTGCCGCTGAATCTGCGCGTGGGCTACATCACTGCGGAAAGCGAGCCGGTCCCAGAAGCTTTGCAACGGCTGGGCATTCGCGTCGAGCCGTTGGACGCACAAGCACTGGCGTTCGGCGACTTGTCAAAGTTCAACGCCATCGTCGTCGGTGTGCGGGCCTACGAACTGCGCTCGGAGCTGCCCGGTGCGAACCAGCGCCTGCTGGATTACGTTTCCAGGGGCGGCACTCTCGTCGTTCAGTACGAGCGGGATTTCGCTTGGGATAGAGCCCAATATGCTCCATATCCCGCGCTCATCTCGCCTCCGCTTCCGCCGCCCAAGGATGGTGCGGCGCAAACGCCTCGGNCCGCTGCCTCGCATCACCGACGAAAATTCGCCTGTAAAATTCTTGAAGCCGGCGGATCCCCTCCTCAACACACCGAATAAAATCACGCCCGAGGATTTCAAGGGCTGGGTGCAGGAGCGCGGGCTCTATTTTTGGACGCAGTTTGATGCCAAATACACGCCGCTTCTGGCGATGAATGACCCCGGTGAGCCGGCACTCGACGGCGGGCTGGTGTACGCGCGGTACGGCAAGGGCACGTATATTTACACGGGCTTGGCGTTTTTCCGTGAATTGCCGGAAGGCGTGCCGGGAGCTTACCGCCTGTTCGCGAATTTGATCAGCGCCGCGCCAAAGAAAAAGTAGACCAACTANGGCACAGCAAATCCGCGTTCAACTCCTCGTGCTATTCTCTTCAAGCAGAGGAGTCAACGCGCATGAAGAGATACCTGTCCCCTAATCCGGTCAGCAAGAGGCTATACAACATTACCTTGCTTCTATTTGCGGTGTCTCTCTTTTTGACCTGTGCCCTGCCTGCAGCAGCACAAAAGAAAAAGAAGAAGGACAACATACCGCCGGCAGACAGTTCCCATCCAATCATTCCGATGACCGATGAGCAGCAGATCGATTACATGCTTTCGGAAGAGTTAGGTGCTTGGCAGATTGGAGATATTGAGAAGCTGCATAAAGACTACGCGGACGACGTAATGATTGTGAACAGTCTCTGGGGGCCACCGGTTATCGGTTGGACGAACTACCTGGCTCTCTACCAGCAGCAAAAAGCGCGCATGCAGCAGGTGCGGCTGGACCGCTCAAACACCTTCATCCGCGTGAGCGGCAACGTGGCCTGGGCCTGTTATCAATGGGATTTTGGAGCCGTGGTGGATGGACAGGACATAGGTTCGCAGGGCCAAACGACGGTGGTCATGGAGAAGCGTAACAACCACTGGGTGATTGTGCACAACCATACTTCCTTTGTTCAGGGAGTACCTTCGATTGCGCCCACAAACACGCCCGCGGGGCCACAGCAGCCCGCCAAACCCGGCGGAAATTAGCCACCGGGGCCAGCCTTGGCCACAGAGAGACTCAGAAGTTCTTCAAACCTTGGTACAGCCACATCCCGGCAATCACCAGCAGAAGCGCGCCGGCTAAGATGCCGGTTCCCATAATGGGGCGCGATAGCGCGTCGATCTTCGCCACAATCTCGCGCTGTTCTTTAGCCATGTGATCTTCGGCGGAATCAAGGAAAATCTGATCGTCCTCATGACTCGCAAGGAGGCTGCGCCGGAGCAAAAGGAAGAGAAAGGCAGCGGTTACGAGTCCCCAGGCGATTAAAAGGTAGAGTAAAGGCCCCTGCAGTAGAGTCGATTCCATGGTGACCTCCCGTTGGAACCTTCCGCCGTGCCGGCCCGAAGCAGGTCGGCAAGGCGTAACTGGGCTTTGTGACTAAATTATAGCACTCCGGCCATAAATTTCTAGTGATGGCGATGCCTCTCCGCAGGATCGGGCCAGACGCCCTACCGCCCGGGAAGGATCGATGCCCTGCTTGCGTTGACAAAGGCGGACGCGGCGGGCAGAATAAAAATTGCCTCGTTGAATGTGCGATTCCGACGAGTCGGAATCGCATCCAGCGCAAATGTGCCCGAGTGGCGGAACTGGCAGACGCGCTAGCTTCAGGAGCTAGTGATCGCAAGGTCGTGGAGGTTCGAGTCCTCTCTCGGGCACCAANATTTCTGCATTTGGCAGATCCGCGCAAGCGTTACCCTCGCATGACATTCTGCGTATAGTCTCAAGAAATTGATCGGGCATATCGTCCGTTAGGCCGAGGAGGTTCGCCAATGATTTCCTTGCTTTTTGCATTTGGGTTTCCAGCGTGGAAGCCGCATTTTGCTTTTCTCGCTGGCGCTGCCAACGAAATGATGGTCCTGCGCTGGCTGCATTTGATTTTCGGAGTGATTTGGATTGGCTTGTTGTATTTCTTCAACCTGGTGCTCACGCCGGCGATGAAGCAGTGCGATCCGAAACTGCGCATCAAGATCTATCCGGAATTGATGCCGCGCGCCATGGCGTGGTTCCGGTGGTCGGCGCTGGTGACCGTGCTGGTGGGGATGCGATATTTTTCGATCCACCTGCTTTCCGATGCGAAACTTGCGGGCAATCCTTCGCTGGTAGGGAAATGGTTTGGCGAGTGGTTCCTGGTTTGGCTGGCCGCGTATGTGTTTGTCTACGCCTTTCAGTTGCCGGCCAAAGGAATCTTGAATAGCGTTTGGGTACGTGTGATCGGAATCTCCGCAGTCGTCGTAGCGGCCTCGTGGCTCGTTCTCGCTTTGAACGGNCCCCAAGTATCCAATCCTCATCTCGCAATTAGCGTTGGCGGCGGGTTGGGATTGGTGATGCTGCTGAACACCTGGGGCGTGGTGTGGCGCGTGCAGAAGCGCCTCATCGCGTGGAGCCGCACCAGCGCGGAACAAAATCTGCCGATGCCTCCGGAAACCGAGCGGCTGATGCGTTGGAATTTCCTAACGGCGCGAACCTCATTTTGGCTCTCGTTTCCCATGCTGTTCTTCATGGGGGCAGCCAGCCACTATCCGTTTCTCAGCACTGTGTCGCGATGAACTACACAAACGGCGTGTCTTCGCAGCTTGACAGCTCACANAGCTTGACAGCTCACAGCCAAAAGTAGAAACAATGAGATAAGGGCAGTCTTCAGCGTTCGCGCGAGGGCCCAGATCCCGTGGTGCTGCGCAGGCGTTGCGCCAAGCGGTTTGCGTGAAAGGATAATCAGCCCGGATACAAGATTCGTAGGTGTCTGATTCAAGGCCGGAATAGTCGAGGCCGGAAATAAAAAGGGGAGGCGGGCCAGGTCTTCCCGCCTCCCTTGTTCCCCTATTCGGGGATGCCGGCTGGTCAGACGGAGGGCGACCAACCGGTCGTGTGTTGGCCTACCTAACTAATCCCGGAAATCTGAAAAAAGTTCCTATGAAACTGAAAAAAGTGACTAGAATCACCGTGCAAAGTCGCTGTCAGCGCCCTGGAGCGGCGTTTTATGAGTCCCCCTTCGAGCCTTAGTCCAGATAACATCCTGCGTTTTCTGCAGGTTACGAAAGAACCGGCCTCGGCCAACGAAATCGCGAGCAGTCTGCAGCTGCGCAAGTCTGACGCCCGCTCGCTGTTCAAGATGCTGGCCAAGCTCAAGAAACGACGCGCTATCGAAGAAGTCCCCGGTGGACGTTATCGCCTGCCAGGTCGCAAGAAAGAGCCTGACGGGGCCGGTTTAGGACGCCAATCGCAAAATGCTCCGCCGCCTCAACAGCCCCCTCTCGCCAATCGAGACGAGATCACCGGCCGGCTCGTTCTCCATCAGGACGGCTACGGGTTTGTCGTGCCCGATTCCCCCATGCCAGAGCTGGACGGCGACATCTTCATCCCGCGCGACGCCGTCGAAGATGCCATGCATGGCGATCACGTCCTCGTGAAAATGCAGCGCCGGGCCGGTGGGCCGGCCGGGCAGCGCGCCGAAGGCCGCATCATTCGGGTTCTCGACCGCGCGCACCCCACGGTCGTTGGCTTGTTCCGATACGGCTCGGAGCGCAACGTGGTGCTGCCCTACGACACTCGCATCCAACACGAAATCGAGATCCCGCGTGGCCGTGAGCTCACTCCCGGGCTCTGGAAGAAGCTGGGCTTCAGCGGTGCGGATGAGATCAGTCTTCGCTCGAGAAAAATTCCCCGCATGGACGATCTGGATGGCGCGGTCGTGAATGTTGAGGTGCTGCGTTACCCGCGCGGCGGCGCATCGCCAACAGGCCGCGTCATCGAAATTCTTGGACGTCCCGGCGAGCTCGGAGTCGATACCGAAATCATCATTCGCAAGCATCACTTGCCGCACTCGTTCTCCGCGGAGGTCCTGGATGAAGCCGCCCGCCGCGCCAAGCCCGTAACCGAGGCTGAACTTCTGGGCCGCGAAGATTTTCGCAGATTACCGATCGTCACGATCGATGGAGAAACGGCGCGCGATTTTGATGACGCGGTTTACGTCCAACGCC
>OCOJ01034966.1_pt2 | contig 12665 bp, 13 predicted proteins | sample 1539251 | NCBI WGS metagenome assembly OCOJ01 (sample SAMN01911457, study PRJEB22624) | soil metagenome | biome: Soil | place: Malaysia | collected 2012-04-30 | depth RA_metagenome m
AGGCGCTCCTCCCCTGGGTCGCGCATCGCAGCGATCTGAATTACCTCATTGGCGAGATGATTGCTGAGCTCAACACTTCGCACGCCTACGTTGGCGGCGGCGACCAACCGCAGAAGCCGCATGTAAACGTCGGCATGCTAGCCGCCGATTATGAAGCCGATGGCGGCTATTTCCGCATCACGAAAATTTATCCGGGTGAGAATTGGGACGAAGCAACGCGTTCCCCGCTGACCGATCCGGGCCTTAAAGTAAAAGCCGGGGACTATTTAATTTCCGTTGACGGCCAGGAAGCCCGTTCGAACCAAGACGTCTACGCCTACTTTCAGGGGCTGGCGAACAAGCTCATCACGTTGAAAATCAACAGCAAGCCCAGCCCCGAGGGCGCTTGGGAGATCACCGTCAAACCCACGAGCAATGAATCCGGCCCTCGCTATCTCGATTGGATGGACGCCAATCGCCGCAAAGTCGCAGAAGCCACCGGCGGCCGCGTCGGCTACGTCTACGTTCCCGATACCACTATCCCCGGCATCATCGCCTTCGACAAACAGTTCACCAACCAACTGGACAAGGATGGCGTCATCGTCGACGAACGCTACAACCAGGGCGGCCAGGTTCCTGACTTTTACACCGAGAAATTGCAGCGTACTCTCATGGCTGCCATCTCCAACCGCGAGGGGAAAGATTTCCCCTGGCCTCCCGTGGCCATCTATGGGCCGAAAGTCATGATCGTCAACGAGTTGTCGGGGTCCGGCGGCGATCTTTTCCCCTGGTTCTTTCGCCTGCAGAAAATTGGTCCCATCGTCGGAAAACGCACCTGGGGAGGGCTGGTCGGTATCAATCGCTTCGCGCCGCTCCGTGACGGAGGCTTTGTCACGGCTCCCAGCGCAGGGTTTTACTCGACGAGCGGCGAATGGGTCGTCGAAAACCACGGCGTTGACCCCGACTACGATGTGGCCCAGCGCCCTGACCTCGTGGTAAACGGCCACGACCCACAACTCGAAAAAGCCATCGAGCTGGCCAAAGAAGGCCTGAAGAATTTCAAAGGTGTTCCACCGAGGCCGAAGTTCCCGGTTGCCAAATAGCAAACTGATTCGCGCTAACGCGGGTGACGATTCACAACAAAAGAAATAAGAGGGCCGGCGCCGAGTCGGCCCTCTTATAGTTGCGGGAAGTGCATTTCAACCGCTAGCCGGGTGGCGCGGTGCGCGTTGCGGGCGAAGGAATAATCTCTGGCAGCTCGGATCAAGCGCGGCGGTGCTTGCCTGTGTGCTCATGATCTTTCCTCCTTTCCTGCAACACCTCTCCGGCCACCCACAGGGGTATTGGCTAGCGGAGTTCAGTAGCACAGCCACTCTTGGCTGTGCGAATTTCCCTCGGACGATTCAAAATACGCAGGCAAGAATGCCTGTCCGGTTTCTATCCAATTACGGTCTCTTCTGCGACCGCTTCTGCACGGTGTTGCTTGAGACCGCCGGGTCATCCAAATCCGCAGCGTCGGCTCCCGTTGCACCCGTGCCTGCGAACGCCGACCGCGTCACGTCCGTCGCGAAAAAGTTCTCCCCGCCCATCTATCGACGAGCGGCGCAATGAGATGCACTCCGGGATACAGCGTGCCCGGCCGCGCGCCCCAAATTTGGCTGATGCGCACGCCGGCCGTTCCGTCGGGAATCACGATGATGCTGAGCGACAGAAGCAACGGCAGCACTCTGGCAGCCGCGAGCCGCTGGGCCAGCCGCCAGCGGACCGGCGCAAAAGGGCGCGGCGGCGCTTTTCCTAATTCCCCGCCGGATTCATCCGTCTTGCTCCGCCGAAGTAGCCTCCGGAGCTGCTCGGAAATGTAGATGTCATACGCAACCAGCGCCCCGGCGCTGCCGAACAGTCCAACGCCGAGGATCATCAGCAAATATTTCAAAGCCACCATGGTCTTGCTCCCTTCCGCCTCCAGTAGGACAGGCTTCAGCCTGTCTGTCCTGGACCCTGAGGCTGCTCCCAAGTGGGGCACGCTTCAGTTTGTGCCTGCAGTGGAGCGGTGACCGTCAACTCCGCCGCTCGCCTGCCTGGCCTGTCCTGTCGGCTTGCAGGTCCGCCTAGGGCCGGGAATCCCGTCGCTGCCTCTTAGAGGCTGCCCTTTTTCAGCGCCCGACCCCAAACGCTCTCACCAATCGCTCCGTCTCCCGCGCTAAATCCGCTGGGACGGGAACGCGCTGCGCCGTGGCGGGCCGCATCAAGGCAAACGCCGTGCGCAGCAGCAGCCAATCAATCGCAACGGCGACAACCGCCGCAAAAACCGTGGCAACGAAGAGCGTGGCAAACTGCAGCATGGCCATGGTGGAGCGCCTCCTTGTCCTGACCGCTAGAGCAGTTGGCACGCTTATGACCAAGCGTAAGTTAATGACAACACTGGACTTGTGAGGAAACGTACGAACCGGATATGTGGATAGGCAAACACGCCGTGGCCGCCAGGACGCATTCCGTTGCCTAAGCAGCAGGCTCTTTCGGCCCAAGCCAAAGAATTATGGCAGCCTTGCCTCTTGAATAGCTTTGGCGAAAACCTGTTTACATGGGGGCGAACAGAGGAAATGGGGTGTACACTTGCTGCCGTTATTGCGGTCCGAAAAAGATTCGGGATTAAACAAGGCAGTGTAAAGACTCATGCGTGTCCCCGTGACGTGCACTCTATTCGTTGCTCTTTTGCTCCCGCTGACTGCCCTTGGCCAGGGGAACGACCAGCAGCAGGACCAGATACCAACTTTTCGTAAGAACGTCAATGTGGTCAATATTTTCTTCACCGTGAAGGATCATCATGGAGCGTTATTCCCGAACCTCACGAAGGATGAGTTTGAGGTTCTCGAAGACGGCAAGCCCCAGACCATCAAGTATTTTTCCGCCGACACAAAATTGCCCTTAACCCTGGGCCTTTTGATCGACTCCAGCGGCAGCATGCAGCGCGCGCTGGAGACGGAGAAAGCGGTCGCATCGGATTTTCTGCGGCAGGCGGTCACGGACAAGGACTTGGCCTTTATCATCAGTTTTGACGTTAGTGTTGACTTGCTGCAGGACCTTACTTCTGACCTGCACCTGCTCGATGCCGGGCTGAAGCGCGCCAAAATCAATATTGGCAGCGGCAAAACCTTGCTCTACGACGCAATCTATCTGGCATCGGATGAAGTGCTGAGCAAGCAGGTAGGGCGCAAAGCCATCGTGCTGCTGACCGACGGCGAAGACGAGGGCAGCCGGCTAAAACTATGCGACGCCATTGAGGCGGCGCAAAAAGCCGATGCCGTCTGCTACGTCCTGTTGTTGCATGATCCGCAATATCAGGCAGGCACAGGCGAGATGCGGCAGCTTACCGAGGCCACCGGCGGCGAGATGATTGAAGTTAATCACCCCAACAAGATCGGCGACGCCTTCGGCCAGATTTCCAGTGAGCTGCGCAGCCAGTACAGCCTGGGCTACACTCCGGAAAATTCCAAGCGCGATGGAAGCTTGCGCAAGGTCGAGATCAAATCCAAGAGCGGCTACAAGGTCCAGGCCAGAGAGGGATATTACGCGCCCATAAGCTAGAAAAGGGCTATCCCGTGTTTCTGTTTTCGTTCAATTGAATACGACTCTTGAATCGAATCGCGACCGATTACTTTGGGAAGAAGGCAGTGGATTTGCCGAGAACTGCTCAAGCGAGCGCGGGAACTGGTCTAACTTCTTCTTTTTCTTTTACTTTGGCCTTGTTTAGGTAGAGGTTTTTATCGGCCTTTTCGATTAGATCCGCGACACAGTCCCCCGGCTCGTAGGCTTTCCAGCCCACCGCTAGCGAGATGGGGAACTCTCTCCCGTTCAACTCCACCTTGAATCCTTCGAGCCGGTCCAAAACCGGCTGGAGCTGGTTCAATTCGCAGTCCAGCAGCACCATCAGGAACTCATCGCCGCCCCAACGCACCGCCAAGTCCGAGCCGCGCGTCGAGCGGTTCAGGCGCTTGGCGAATTCCTTCAGCACGTGGTCGCCGGCAGGGTGGCCGTAATTGTCGTTGATCTTCTTGAAGTCGTTGACATCCACGAGCACGACGATCAGCGACAGCCCTTTGCGTGCAGACCGCGAGATCTCCGCAGCCAAGCGTTCCTCGGCAAATCGCCGATTATACAGTCCCGTAAGCGGGTCGAACATGGCCATGCGCCGGAACACTTCGGCCTGGATTTGCTGCTCTTCGAGGTCCCGCTGCGTCTTTCGCAAGCGTAAATGCTGAAAAATCATGTGCGCGGTAAATATCAGGACAAGGACGACCAAAGCTCGCACGGCAAAACCCAAGTCCAGGCCAAAAATCGTGCGTGCGCCTTTCAAATAGAGCGAGGCCGATAGCGAGATAATCGCCGCGGTCAGGCTCAGGATAATGACAACCGCGTTGCCCCAAACCAGCAGTTCGCGGCGCTCGAGCCTTCGTAACCGCGCTTGTATCTCGGAGACGCCAAAATCGGCATTTTTACTCGAGACAGGAGAGGGAGAGAGGTTCATTTATTCTGCCTTGCGGAAGAAAATAGGCTTTATTTCAAGCTATCCGTCAAACGCGGAAAGGGTCAAGGGACTTGGGCTGTTCTGCGCCCGTTTAGTAATCGTGGGCGAGTGCCATAATCCAGCCAAGCCAGTCTTTTTCTGGCTCTCTTGCTCGCGCCGGGATTGGCGGTTAGAGTAGAAGAGGCAGGAGAGTCTTGGGACTGCGAGGCCTTTTCCCGGATTCCGCCTGGGAACGCGCCCTCAATCTCCCAGAGTTATTTCACCATGGCGATGACCCCCGCTCCCGGTCTCCGCATCGGCAAAATCCTTGGAATTCCTATTTATCTGCATTCCAGTTGGATTGTCATTTTTGTCTTGATCACGCTTTCGCTCGCCATGCAGTTCAAGCAGTTTCATCCACAATGGTCGGACGCGCAGCATTGGAGCGTCGGGATTCTGACCAGCGTGCTCTTCTTTGGTTCCGTTATTTTTCACGAACTGGCGCATAGCGTCGTTGCGCAGCACTACAAGATTCGCGTCGTCTCGATAACGCTTTTTGTTTTCGGCGGCCTCGCCCGCATCGAGCGCGATCCCACAAAAGCTTCCCAGGAATTCAACATCGCCATTGCCGGGCCCATTGCCAGCGGTTTCCTTTCCGCTGGTTTTTACAGTCTCACCCTCTTTTCGGATTCCAGCCAAATCCTTGGCGCTCTTGGAAGCTGGCTCGGACAGATGAACGGCTATCTGGCTCTGTTCAATTTGTTGCCCGGTTTTCCTCTCGACGGCGGCAGAATCTTTCGGGCCATCATCTGGGGCTATACGAAGAATTTCTCGCGTGCGACTCGTGTCGCTGCCTCCAGCGGCAAGCTGGTTGCCTACGCCATGATCCTGTTTGGCGTGGGTTACTCGATGACTACGCGCGACTGGGTCTCCGGTCTCTGGCTCGCGTTTATCGGATGGTTCCTGCTCAACGCCGCGCAAGAAAGCGTCGCCCAGCTTACTATCCGCGAAGCGCTCGCCGGCCTCCATGCCGCCGACGTCATGAGCCACGAAGTCCCCACGGTGAGCCCGGCTGCATCGCTCGAAGACTACAGCGGTGAAGTCTTGCGCACGGGCCGCCGCTGCCACTTGGTTGTCGACGGCGAACGCCTCATCGGGATGATGAACGTGCACACTCTGAACTCCGTCCCGCGCTATGAATGGACGCACACTTCCGTACAAGCGGCCATGATTCCTCGTGAAAAAATCCTCTGGGCCACTCCCGAAGATCCTCTTCTCGGCCTTCTCGAACGCCTGCTGGCGGCGGATATCAATCAAATGCCAGTTGTTTCCGGGTCCAGCGACGGCGCCGCGCGAATCGTGGGCATGATTTCTCGAGATTCCATCCTGCGTGTCCTGCAAACCCGCGCCGAACTTGGCCCGCTTACCTACGGAACCAGATAGTCAAAGTGTCTGGCAATGAGGTTCGCTAGGTTTCGGTCGCGAAATCGCCACGGCCCGCCGGCGATAGCGCTNACAAGGCGAGGATAGTACTTCTTGAAGTCAGCGATAATCTCGTCGTACGGAACATCCGGATAGGTTCCGCGATCGCGAACGTACTCCATGTGGCGGCGCCCACCTTGATCGAATTCGTGAAAAAGCGAATCGTGGTGTCCGTCGAATTCCAGCGGGTGCACACCAAAACGTTGGCAGAGACTCAGATTGAACGCCGGTGTGGCTTTCACCCAACGGCCTTCGAGATACAGCTCGGTATAGCTGTGCCAGATGAACAGGTCGCTTCCAACCAGCTCGAGAAGCCGCTTTGTAGCCAGGTGGTTGCGCACATCGGCAAAGCCGACTCGCGCGGGAATTCCCACAAACCGCGCCGAGGCCGCCAAGAGAGCGGCCTTTGGAATGCAGAAGCCGCGCTTGACGCGCAGGCAATCGCTGGCTCGGAAATAAGCCCGATCCTCCCCGGAATAGTAAGGATCGTAAAAAATCTCGTCCCGCACGGCGTAATAGAGCTTCACCGCGCGCGAAAGCGGGTTCGAAGCGCCTGCTGTGGACTTCTCAGCAAAGGCCTGCACGCCACGATCGTCGCTATTGATAAACTCTTCAGCGCCCAAATACGCTTCGAGTTCCATGACTCCTTCATCTTCGCACAAGCAATAGCCTCAACGGAACTTGCCGGTGCTTGATCTGATGTTGCTCGAGAATCATGCAACTTGGTGAGCTCGGACTGCCTGAATTCGGAAGTTCCCGCCCTGGAACTGCGCGGCAATGTCAGAGAAACCGGCAACGGCGAGCCGCGAAGAAACGGACTGAGGCGACACTGGCACGAACGTGCTCTTAATGTGGATTACGCGGTTGAACCAGTCATCCACAATCTCGAAAGAGAGAAGAATGCCCCCAGGACGTAAGACGCGGTAAATCTCAGCAAAAGCGCGGTCCTGCAATTCAATAGAGCGGAGGTGATGGAAAACCAAGATGGCGATGCAGGCCGAAAAAGTTCCGTTCGGAAAGGGCAACGCCGCGGCATCGCCCCGCAGGACGGCTCCATTGCCGCTGTGGTTTCGCGCAGCAAGTTTCAACACAGAGTTTTGGTCGTATTCAAGGCTCGTGACGCGCGCCGCGCGTTTTCGCAACTCGCCTGTCGCGGCTCCTGGTCCCGCGCCAATCTCGAGGACATGATCGCCCAGCTCGACGCCCTCCAGAACCCAGGGCAAAAGCTGTTTGCGCGTGACGTAGCGCCACAACGCGGAACCGCAAAACCAATTCTCAAGTTTGTTCATTCAACGGGACCGCCTAAAGGTAGAGCCCGTACTCTGATTCTGTTCCTCTCCAAGATTGCGATGCTTCCCCTCTCAAGATGCTCAGCCAATTTTTCCAGGTTTGCGAGGAGCAGGTCTAACTGCGCCGCCGGCTGATCAGAGACACGTCGAAACAGGATTACTGAAGGCCCCGACGCGCCACTTAGCGTCAAAAGATCGCCAAAATCCGTATCTTTAGAAATCAGTATCCGGTTTTCTTTTGCGGCTCGGTCGAGGACGATTTCATCTTGGGCCATCTGAAGGTGGTAGTCGCGGAGGTGGACCGAGTCATGGCCGGCGCGCCGAAGCCCCTCAGAGAGAATCGGGGAAAGTGCGTTGTCGACGAGAAACTTCAAGTGAATCAGGGGACGGGCAATTCCCGCTCTCGGACTGCCGCAGCAGCGTACCGCAGGGCCTCGCGGATATCGTCTTCTTCCAGATCAGGGTATGCCGCCAGGATTTGCTGGTAGCTCATTCCTTCGGCGACCATGCCAACGACCGTAGCGACCGGAATCCGCAGCCCTCGAATGCAGGGCAATCCCCCCATTTGTTTAGGATCTAGGGTAATTCTAGGAAAGAGCTTCACACTGTCCCCCTGCGGGATGCACTGTAATCTTGCAGAAAGTATAGCGCGATTAGAAGCAAGGCGGGGAATACGGCTGGAAGCAAGAGGTCGGTCACCGTTAATGAAGCAAAAGCCGGATATGGCGGAGAGCGGAGGCGAATTGGTCGGCGTTGTAGGCGGAGGGGTTTTCGAGCTGCTGAAAAAGGCCATTGATAGCGGCGCGCACTTCGTCGGCGTTTGCCGGTTTGGCGTCGCGGCTGTAAGCGATGTACAGGGAATCCATGGCCATGGTGGCTTGCTCGGCGGCGCGCTCATCGGCAAGAGAAATGTATTCCGCGTCGTCAGAGATTCGTTGCAACATTCGCAGCACAATGGCTTGGTCGTATTGCATGGTCGCGAGATGCTCGGCGATGCGTTGTGCGAGCGGCGCTGCGGCGGAAGCAGCAACCGCGACGGCGTTTCGGTCGGGATTCAACTTGCTCATTTCGTCGGAAACAGTGAGAACGTAGCGGTCGAGCTCCTGCGCGTTCGCCGAATCGATCTGTTTTGCCAGCAGGCGGAACACCGCGTAGCGCGAAGCATTCCACGCCGGATCGCCAGGCCGCCGGCCGGTGTATCCATGCTCCTGGCGCCAACTGTCTTTGGCCGGCCCCAGCGCGTGGTGGCAGGCAAAGCAAGAAAGTTCAGAATATTCCGGCCAGACATCTTTTTTATCGAAGCGTTCGCCTTTCGCGCGCCAAACCAAGCGCTCCATTTCCGCGCGGAGCTGCACGGCTTGCCCTGTGCTCCATTCGCGCATGCCCACCCAAGCGCCGTCCTCGGCGGGCTTTCCCGGTGTAGATTCGCGCGGGACTTTCCAGTGCCGCGGCATCACGGCAGAAAAGGAATCCAATTCGAAAAACAGATCCGGGTGCCCGGCGGCAATCATTTCATGGTCGACAAATTTTTCTTTTGCTCCAAGATGGCATTCCAAACATTTCTCAGTGCGATGGATGACATTGCGTGTGTCCTGCATTCCCAGCGCAACCGATCTTTCGTGTGGCCAGTCGCGCGTGGTGTGCGGACCCAGCCACGCGGAAGCGGGCCCATGGCAGTTTTCGCAGGACACGCCTTCCGAAATTTCGAACACCCGGCCACGTTGTTCCGGCGTGGTGTACAGCGCATGGCATGCAAGACATTTGGGCGATTCCTCGGCTTTAGCACCGAGTTTTAGGATACGGGCCATGCGCTCGCCGACGTCTCCGGTCAGGGCCTGATAGGCGCGGCTGTGCTTGTCCTTGAGAATCCAGGTGGAATATTCGTCTTGGAGAATTCGGCTTCCGGCCACGGGCTTGACGCTGCCGTGGCAACTGGTGGCGGCGCAAGAGCCCGGCCCGATATATTTCGCAGGCTCTCGGGCGGTTTGGCCGGCGAGCGCACTGGAAAGACAAAGCGCGGCGCAGAGGGCGACCCACGCGCGCTGGAGTTGACGGGCAATATGCATGCGGAAGCCGGATGAGCCTTTTCGCTTATAACGTTTGCGGCGGAACGAAGTCAACGGCGTGGCGTTGTCTTTTTCGCAGCGTGCCGCGAAAAGCCAACGAGCTTCTATTTACACGGTTGCGGGGCGGCCAGTACTATGAAAAATGATTCAGCACGCAAATCTAAGCCGCGCGACGCCACCTCTGCTCGCCCGGCATTTCTCATGCGAGACGCCGCGACGTGATCTTCGACGACCTGCGGGCTATCCAGCTTCGCTTCGGTTATTTGCCAAAAGCGGAGCTGGAAGCGCTTTCCCAACGCGCGAAGACTCCCCTCTACCAAATTCATAGCGTCGCCAGTTTTTATCCGCATTTTCATCTCATGGCGCCCGCGAGAGCGGACGTTCGCGTATGCGCGGACATGAGCTGCCACCTGAATGGCGCTAGCGAGTTGCGCGCGGACCTCGACAGGCGTTTTGCAAACTCCCTGCCCTCGGAAGTGCAAATCCGCGATGTCTCCTGCCTGGGACGCTGTGACCACGCGCCTGCAATCTGCATCAACGATGAAATCTTCTCCGATGTCTCTGCAGCGCAGGCGGACCAACTCGTCGAGAACGCGCTCGTGGGTGAAACCATTTCCGAACCGCATCCGGAACAGCCGCGCGTGAAGTGCGCTTCGGATCCTTACGGGGAAGGCGAAAAATACGGTGTCGTTCGAAAGCTGATTGGGAGCAGAGATTGGGATGCGGTTCTCGTGGAACTTAAGAACTCGGAACTGCGCGGTATGGGCGGAGCCGGATTTCCGACAAGCGCGAAATGGGAATTGGTTCGAAAGCAAGCCGACCCGGTGAAATACGTTGTCTGCAACGCCGACGAAAGCGAGCCCGGCACAATCAAAGACCGCTTCATCCTTACGCAACTTCCGCATCTCGTGATTGAAGGCATGCTCATCGCAGGTCTGGTGACAGGAGCCAGGCGCGGCATTTTGTATATCCGTCATGAATATCGTTTGCAGGAAGAGATTCTCGGCGAAGAGCTGCGCCGCTGTTATCACGACGGCCTTCTGGGGAAAAAGATTCTTGGCAGCGATTTGAGCTTTGATTTGGAAGTGTTTGTCAGTCCCGGTGGCTACATCTGCGGGGAGGAAAGCGCGCTTCTGGAAGCCATCGAAGGGAAACGCGCGGAACCGAGGAACAAGCCCCCGTTTCCTGGACAGGCCGGCCTATGGCAGAAGCCCACGGTCATCAATAACGTAGAGACTTTCGCGAATGTTCCGCAAATCCTGGCGCGTGGGGTCGAATGGTTCAAAGCGCAAGGAGAAAACGGCTCGCGCGGATTGAAATTTGTCGGCGTGAGCGGCCATGTCGCGCGCCCGGGAGTTTTTGAAGTGCCCATGGGCACGCCCATGCGCGAGGTCATTTTCAAGCACGCCGGAGGAGTTCGCGGCGGCCGTCAACTCAAAGCGTTTGCGCCCTCCGGGCCGTCCTCGGGCTATCTGCCGGCTTCGATGGTGGACGTGCGACTCGATTTCAAAGCGCTCGCCGACGCAGGCTCGATGCTTGGATCCGGCGCGATCGTGGTGTGCGACGACCGCACCTGCATGCTGGACATGGCGCTTAATGCGGTGCGTTTTTACCGCAATGAATCCTGCGGGAAGTGCGTGCCATGCCGCGTCGGCTCCCAAAAAATGACGGATTTGCTCGTGCGCTGGACGCATGGAGGAGTGCCCGAACCGCAATACCGCGCGGACCTCGCGCTCGTCGATGAGCTTTGCCAGGCCATGAGCCTCACTTCGATTTGCGGGCTGGGACAGATTGTTCCCGCACCGGTGCAGTCGGTGCTGAAGCATTTTCGCGCGGAGATTGACGCGCACGTGTTGCAGGGCCAATGCCCGAGTGGAATTTGTTTCACACGCGCAGCGCGGGCCGGGGAAGCACAGCGCGTGGGCATCCGCCCGTAGTCATGCGAGCGAAACGAGATTGTGAGCACGGTCACCACACCAGTTGGCGTCGTTGACATAACGATTGACGGGCAAGCGGTGCGCGTGCCCGCGGGCACCAGTGTCTTCGATGCCGCGCGCATGAACGGGATCGCGATTCCCACGTTGTGCCATTTGCAAAACGAGACTCCCGTTGGTGTTTGTCGCCTGTGCGTCGTGGATACAGGAGCGCGCGTGCTCTCCGCGTCCTGTGTCCGGCCTGTCGAGCCGGGCATGAAGGTGATCACGAATTCCGAGAAAGTGCTGAAGGCCCGGAAAACTTTGTTGGAATTGCTTCTGGCGGATCATCCGACTCCTTGCGCGCGCCAGGAAAAATCCGGCGACTGCGAACTCGAGACGCTTGCCAAAGCGGCGGGTGTCACGCAAGCGCGATTCGGGAAGCGCAGCGTGTCGCGAGGAAAAGACGACTCTTCGCTGGCGATTGCCGTNGGATCACGATGCTTGCATTCTCTGCGACCGCTGCATTCGCGGCTGCGACGAAATCAAAAGCAATTTCGTATTGGGCCGCATGGGAAAAGGTTATTCCACAGGTATTGCATTCGATTTGAACGCGCCGATGGGCGATTCCACCTGCATTTCCTGCGGCGAATGCATGGTGTCGTGCCCCACGGGAGCGTTGACGAACAAAGGCGTTGCGGGAACCTCAATCGCGGTGGGCGGCGACGCGCAAGCATTTGAAGCGGAAGAACTCTTGCAGCTGCCGGTGTTCAAAGGAGTTTCCGGAACGTTTTTGGAGCTGAATCGCGGCGCGATTGTGAAGCGCCGCTTTCGTGCGGGCGAAATCATCTGCCGCGAAGGGGAATTCGGCTCAACGGCTTTTTACATTCTCGAAGGACAAGGGCGCGTTTCGCTGTCAGCGCCGATCGCTCACGTGAAAACGCAAGGCGGCGCAAAAGGTTTTTTCAAACGCCTGACCAGCACGCTGGCGGCCCGAGACGCCGACGTGCGCGAAGAAGAAGCCAGCGACAGAACAATTCCCATCGATGCCTCGGTAGATCTTTCCTACGGCAACCCCGTAGCCGAACTTGGCCCAGGCGATCTATTCGGCGAGATGACTTGCATGAGTTTTTATCCGCGCTCGGCCACGGTGCGGGCGGAAAGCGATGTGGTCGCCTTCGAAATGCTGCGCAACGTCCTCGACATCATGCTGAAGAACAAAACCTTCCGCGCGCAGATCGACCAGAACTACCGGCGCCGCGCGCTCGAAAGCCATCTTCGCGGCGTCCCCATGTTCGCGGGTCTCTCGCCGGATTTTATCGAACGCCTCAAAGAACGAGTCGAGCTGCAGCGCTTTGCGCCGGGACAAATCATCGCGCGGCAAGGGGAACCCGCGGACAGTTTCTATTTGATTCGAATCGGCTTTGTAAAG
>OCOJ01033540.1_pt3 | contig 12661 bp, 10 predicted proteins | sample 1539251 | NCBI WGS metagenome assembly OCOJ01 (sample SAMN01911457, study PRJEB22624) | soil metagenome | biome: Soil | place: Malaysia | collected 2012-04-30 | depth RA_metagenome m
GATGTTTTTGACATGAGAGGCGATGACCGCGGGCGGAGAATGCCGGTCGATGTAGTCGTCGCAACCGGCCTGGAAGGCGTCCATCAGGGCACGTTGGCTGCCGTCGCCTAGAGCGATGACGGGCAGGGAAGCGTTCTTGGGGTCAGCGTGGATGACGCGGGCAATTTCGAGCGCGCCCATCTCGCGCATATTGGTCGAGCAGAGAATAGCGCTTGGAGTGTCGTATTCGAGCGTGGTCAACGCAAAGGCGGCCTGGGTGCTCGAAGTGACTTCGAACCCTTCGCGTTTCAAGGCATCGCTAAGCCGTTTTGAGAAATAAACATTGCTGTCAATCAACAACAGTTTGAGGCCGCGCACTGGAGGGATCACAGCCGGGCCTCCAGGACGGGGGAATCTGGTTTCGAGCTGGAGCCTGGCGTATGCCCAGGTGTTAAGGCATCGATATTCAAGACTTCGATGACTTCGCCGTTGTGCGAAATCCAGCCTGCCACGTATGGAGCGTCTGATTCGCTTGCGGCGGTCATTTCCGCGGCGATTAGTTCACAATCGCCGGTCACGGGAAGAGCGACCCACTCGGTATTCGCTCCAAAATGCCGCAGAGCGATGAGATAGAAACGGCGCGCCGCTAGAGCTTTGCCGATCAATTGTTCCGCAACGTCGCACACAGGAACAATCCTGCCGCGGCGCAGAATCACTCCTTCAATCTTCGGGGTGCGGTGGGGGAAACGGAAGATTCTGCTGGGAGCTACCAGCTCCGCGATATTCATGCCTGAAACAGCGAAGCGTCGCTCGCCCAGCCGCAGCAGCACGAAGGATTGCGATTCGAATTCGGCGTTCTGGGTCATTCGGCCGTGTCCATTCCCTCACGATTCGGTTCCGCAGGGGCGAAGTCGGGAGGCAATGAGGAGTCCAGCAGAGCAAGCTCTTCTTCGGTCAAAAAACCTTCCGGGTTCACGACTGGAATTACGTTTTGGTCGAGCGCGGTGAGTCCGCGGTACCACTGCCGTTCTTCGTGGCAATAGGTTAAAGGAAGCGCTTGGAGGCGAGTCATCGTGGCCATCCGCTCGATGCCTTCAATCAAAAGAGCCGTCCGCGTCTTTCGCAAAACAAAAACGAGAGCAGCTGCGGCGACAGGAAGTCCAAAGTGAATCGCCCCGTTCACAACATAGAAAATTTTGTCGCCACGGCGAACTGCGTGGCGTACTTTGCGGACAGTTGGCTGGGAAACCTCCGCGGCCGTGGCCGCGATTGTGTCCACGCCGCGCACCTCCTGAACAGAAGAGGAGGAGACCGCGAAGATTTGACCACCGGCCCGAAACAGGATGATTTGCTCTGTGCGGGCTGCTCGCGGATTTACTGGAGCCTGCAAGCGCATCAGCGAACCCCCACGGGTGCGTTGCGGCAAATGTCAATGACCCGTTTCTCGATCGCAGGGTAGATGTCGTCGATGCCGAGCACCTGGTCGACCGCGCCGAGTTTGATGGCTTCAGCGGGCATCCCAAAAATCACGCAGGTCGCTTCATCCTGGGCAAGCACTAGACCGCCCGCCGATTTGACGGCCTTTGCGCCGTTGGCGCCATCGTTGCCCATGCCCGTCAGAATCGCGGCGATGCTCATCGAGCCGGCATACGCGGCGACCGATTCGAGGGTGACGTCCATGTTGGGCAAGTAACCGTTGACTCGGCCGGAGCTTCCGTCGAGTTGAATGCGTCCGGTCTGCGTAACATGCAAATGCTGTCCGCCAGGGCAGATGTACAGCGTGCCAGGTTGCAGCGGCTCGTTCGGTTCCGCTTCTTTCACGCGGATGCCGGTGAACTCGCTGAGTTGCGTTGCATACTGGGTCGTGAAACTTGCCGGCATGTGCTGGACCAAAATTACAGCCGCGGGGAAATCACGAGTGAATCCAGGGGCCAAGCGCATCACCGTCGCGGGACCACCGGTAGAGGCAACCAAGACGACGATGGGAATGCGCTGATCCGCTCCGGAGTTGGCCGCAGGCCGACTCGAAGCTTTCGTCGGCGCGGGCTGTGGAGCGCTGCCTGCCTTCTGCACCGAGGAAACGAGTCGCGAAGCGGTGCGTACGACGCGCACTTTTGCGGCCATGCGCACTTTGCGCAGCAATTCTTCTTTCACGCTCTGCATATCGAGATCGACGCCACCAGAGGGCTTGGCGACAAACTCGATCGCTCCCAGCTCGAGTGCCTTGAGGGTGCTCGCGGCGCCTTCTTTCGATTCCGAGCTCACCACCACGATCGGCCGGGGATTGGTGGTCATGATCTCGGCAGTCGCCTGCAGGCCGTCGACCTTGGGCATGTTGATGTCCATGGTGATGATATCGGGCTTGAGCGATTCGGCAAGCGCGACGGCTTCGCGGCCATCTTTCGCATGGCCGACTACCTGGAGCTGATCGTCCGCGTTGAAAATGTTTTCGAGGACCTTGCACATAAAGGCGGAGTCATCGACGATGAGCACGCGAAATTTCTTGTGAGCACCGATCGCCATTGTTTGCCTACGCCACCGGTGCGGTTGGCCGCACCGCCTCTGTACCCATTAACTGTTCGACTGCCGAGATGAGTTGATCTTCCTGCACCGGCTTGGTTAGGAAGGCGCTGGCTCCTTCTTTCATGGCTCGATCTTTATGCTTGGCGCCTGCGCGGGAGGTCACAACCAGCACCGGAATTCGCCGCGTCGTGGGGCTTTGCCGCAACTGTACCATTAGTTCGTAGCCTGTCATTCGCGGCATCTCGAGGTCGGTGATCACCAGATGGCAGCCGTGCTGCGCTATCAATTCGGCCGCTTCGAGGCCGTCGGCCGCGAGCTTTATGCGATAGCCATTCTTTTCGAGCATACGGCCGACAAATTTGCGAACGCTGATGGAATCGTCGGCGACCACAATGAGGCGTTCCTGTTCCACGCGATCGATGGCTTCGGCCGGTATGGTTCCGCGGGCCACTGCCGCCGATCCCGGAGCGAAGATGCGCGCGGCGCTGGCACTGGCCTGGAGCGGGCGGCGTTCTGTCGGTTCGTTGGCCACCATTCGATTCAGATCGATCAAAAGAATCAGGCTGCCGTCCGGCGCGATGGTTGTTCCCGGGAAAAGCTTTACGCGCCGCAGGTACTCGCCGAGGTTCTTGATGACGATTTCGTCTTTGCCCAGAACTTCCTCGACCACCAAACCAATCTGCCGGTTGCCTGCATTCGCCACCACCATCCGGAAGTACCCATTCACTGGCTCTAGCGGCGGCAGGCCAAGATACGTATCGAGCCGAACGACTTCGGTGACCACGTCGCGTACCTTGGTGAGCAGCTTGCCGCCAACCTCCTCGATTTCGTCCGCGCGCAAGCGGCGAATTTCCTCAACCACCGCCAAGGGTAGAGCAAAATTGGTACTGCCGCAGCGAACAAAGAGAGCCGGGGAGATGATCAGAGTTAGGGGCACTTTGAGCGTGAACTTTGTGCCTTGGCCGCTGGTGCTCTGGATTTCGATTTCCCCGTTTAGGGCGTTGAGATTTGCGCGGACGACGTCAAGGCCAACGCCGCGGCCCGCAAGCTCCGTTTTTACGGGGGCGGTGGAAAAGCCGGGATGGAAGAGCATTTCGCGGAGGTCGCGCTCAGTGAGGCGACCCGCGGTCTCCGGAGAAACGAGGCCGCGCTCGATGGCGCTCTGCTTGACCCGCGTGTAGTCGATACCCCGGCCGTCGTCTTCGACTTCGATGTAGATGTGATTGCCGCGGTGGTAGGCGCGAAGCGAAACCTTGCCGGTCTCCGGTTTGCCCGCCGCCACACGGTCCTCGGGCCGCTCGACGCCATGGGCCACGGAGTTCCGGACAAGGTGCACGAGGGGGTCCGAGATTTGCTGAATGATGTTGTTGTCGAGTTCGGTTTCGCTGCCGGTGAGTTCGAGTTCCACTTGCTTGACCGCAGATTTGGCCGCATCGCGGAGAGCGCGCGAAAGCCTTGAATGCAAGGTGCCAATCGGCACCATGCGCGCCGCGGTAATTTCATCCTGAAGGTGATGGGCGAGTTTGGTGAATTCGTCGATGTCGCCTTCCACGCGTCCAATAAAGCCTTCTAGCTGCGAAAGAACCTCATTTACGTCCGCCGAGATTTCCGACATCGAACGGGAAAGAATATTGAAATCGTCGTACCGGTCCATCTCCAGTTCGCTGAAATCGGACCAGAACGAGGTGTCACCTGCGGCTGCGCTTGTCAGTTTCTGCGGCGTGGCTGAAGGGCTCCAGGGGCCTTGCTGACGGGAAGAACTGATGCGATTGAACTCGTACTTGTCTTGAAACTCCGCAACTTTACCCTGCAGCCGCTCTTTCGAGAAACTCAGGGTGTCGACTAGCTTTTCCAACTCCGCCACGCGTCCGACCATGCGCGTGCGGTTAATGACCAGCTCTCCGACTGTGTTCATCATGCGGTCAAGCCGCGACAAAGCGATGCGCACGGATTTCGTCGCAGAAACCGCAGGCTTGGCTCTCTTCCTCTTCGAAGCGTCAGCCGGTCCAGCTTCTCCGGCTTGCTCTGATAGCTGCGCTCCGTCACCCGCTTCTGCTCCAGCCGCTTCGGAATCCTCAATCTCCACGGGTGCGAATTCTGCAATCCGTCCAAGCAAGGAATCGACCCCGGCACGCATTTCCTTTTCGTCAGCCCATTGCCGGTGCAGCGTTTTCTTGAGCACATCCAAGGATTCCAGGCACAGATCAACGACGGCTGGCGAAGGCTCAATTTCCCCGTCGCGCAGCCTGCCGATTAAGTCCTCGACTCGGTGCGCAATTGCCCCCAGGCGCCTCAATCCGACTTGCGCAGCGGAGCCTTTCACCGTGTGAATGGCGCGGAACAGCTTGTTGACCTCTTCGGGCTTGTTGTTTCCTTCGAGCGCGAGCAGGCAGTCGCTTATGACTTGGAAATGTTCTTCCGCTTCCGGCTGGAAAAATTCCAGGATTTCGTCGGCGACTTCATCATCAGTCGGAAGCGCATCGAAATAGGAGCCCGTCGCCGCCGCGACCACGGTCTCATTCGTGGGTGGCGCGGTTGGCTCTCTATAGGTATGCGGTTGAGGCAAGTTTAGCGGAGGCGGCTCGGTCGGAAACGCAAATCGGTAGCGCTCTTTGAAAACTGCGATGTCGTCGGTGCTTTCCTTGCCCGTGTCGCTGATTTCTAGGAGGTCCGTTTCCAGCACGGAAATGCCGTCAGAAAGGAATTCCGTCAGCGGGCCGTGAAGATCTTCGCCTAACGGCGCGTTCAAGGCATATTGAAAAACATGGGCCAGTTTTCCCGCGACTTCCGAGAAACGCGGGAAGCCGTAGCTGGCCGAAGTTCCGCTCAAGGTATGCGCAGAGATGTAGAGCCGCTCGAGGTCTTCCCGCTTGGGCGAAATCTCCTGCAGCACGCTGACGTATTCCCGCAGATACTGCAGGTGCTCCCCAGCTTCCTGGAGAAATACCTCGACGGCTTCGCGGTCCGGCGAACTCACGCGCGTCCCTCCGTCACGAGTTCCGGCTTCTGCAGCTCTTCCGCTGTCGGCTTGCGATACAAGATGCAGTCATTCAGCACGATGGCTTGAAACTTCACCGGCATTTTGGAAAGAGACTCCGAGTGGCCCAGTAAGAGGTAGCCCCCCGGCTCCAGCGTGTCGTAAAACCGCTGCACGAGGGCGCGGCGGCGCTCTTCAGAGAAATAGATCAGCACGTTCATGCAGAAAATCATGTCCATGCGTCCGACGTACACCGCCGACGCCAAATTCATCTGCGCGAACGTGACCATCTTTCGCAGCCGCATCCTCACCTGATGCCCCCGCTCCACTCGCGTAAAGTGCGTTGCAAGCCGCTCGGGACTGACACTTGCCAAGCTCCGGCCGTTATAGATCCCGCGTTCTGCGTGCTTCAGTGCGTTTCGCCCCACATCCGTGGCCAGGATTTCGACGTTCCAGGCATCCGCAAAGGAAAGCGAATCCGCGATGGTGATGGCGATGGAGTACGGCTCTTCCCCGGTGGAGCATCCGGCGCTCCAGATGCGCAGCGTGCGCGGATTCATCCAGAATTTTTTGGTATGCAGCTCCGGCAGCACGCGCTTCTCGAAGGCTTCGTAGACGCCGGGATAGCGGAAGAAGCTGGTTTCTTGCGTCAGCAGCCTTTCCAGCAGCGCGTCATATTCCACGTTTGATTTGCGTATCGCCCGAAGAAGTTCGGTGCCGCGCGCGAAGTCCTTGGCGCGCAGGTGCTCTTTCACGCGCGTCGAAAAGAACCGTTCGCGCGATTCATCGAAGCAGATTCCCGTCCGCTCTTCGATCAGCATGCGGATCTCGCTCAACTCATGTTCACTCAGACCGTGCCCTGCCTGGCGTTCGCTCATCTCAGCCACGCTTTTGTCCCGCCCACGCGCCGGGGCAGGCAATCACTGCTTACCGCAGAGCGCCTGCCGGGACGGGCCGCTCGGAATCTTCCGCAGCGCCATTGGATTTCCCTGCGCGGAATTGCGCCAGCGCTTCGTTCAGTTGATCCGACAATTTCACAAGCTGACTGACGGTCGCTACCGTCCCGCGAGTGCCCTGGGAGGTTTGCCGCGTGATGTTAGAAATAATCTGCATCGCGTGAGCCACACCTTCCGTGCCGCGCACCTGTTGCTTCGACGCCAGGGAAATTTCCTGGACAAGCTCCGCTGACTGGCGCACCACGTTGGAAATGGCGTCCAGCGCTCGGCCCGCCTGATCGGCCAAGGTTGCGCCGCCTTCCACTTCCTTGGTTCCTTCTTCCATGACCACCACCGCTTCGTTCGTCTCGGCCTGAATCGCCTTGATGAGCGCTGCGATGTCTTTCGTGGCGCTTCGGCTGTGTTCCGCCAGCTTGCGAACCTCGTCAGCAACGACCGCGAAGCCACGGCCGGCTTCACCGGCTCGCGCCGCCTCGATGGCCGCGTTCAAAGCGAGCAGGTTCGTTTGCTCGGTGATGTCGTTAATCACGTTGATGATTTCCGAAATTTCCAGCGACCTGTCACCGAGTGATTTGATCTTCTTCGCTGTCGCCTGCACGGAAGCGCGGATACGCTGCATGCCTTCGAGGGTGTCGCGCACCGCGCGGTTGCCTTGTTCTGCAGCATCCAGGGCACGACGCGCTGCCTCCGCGCTCGCTTCCGCGTTGTTGGACACCTGCTTCATCGAGACCGTCAGCTCTTCCACCGCGCTTGAAGTATTTGTGATTTCCTGATCCTGTTGCGTCGCGCCGGCCTGCATTTCATCGGCAGCCACAAGAATGTTGTTGGAGCACGCGGTAACCTCCATCGCGGCTTTGCGCACGCGCTCCAGAACTTTTGTGAAGTTGTCCAGCATGTAGTTGATAGAGTCCGCGACATTCCCCAGCGCGTCGTTGGTGACTTTTCCGCGCAACGAAAGATCACCGCGCGCCACCTGGTTGATGACGGTCAGAAGTTCCGTGATGCTCCGCTGCAGCGCGTCGTTCGCATCCTGATTGCTTGTGGCTTTCGAGACCTTCGCCACCGCGCGGTTCAAGTTCTCCGCGATGTAGCCGAGCTCGTCGGTCGACCGCACCTCAGCGCGGGCGCGAGGATCACCAGCGGCGAATCGTTCCGAAAACGACGCAAGTTCCTGCACGGGCCCCAGCAGGCTGCTGCCCAGCCGCCACGCCAGCACGATGGCCATTCCAATCGCCAGCACTCCCGCCAGAATGGCCGAGGCCGGCAGCGAGCCGAACTCAAACGGCCCTCCTGCCGATTGCCGGCCCGCGCTAATGCCGAGCGCCAGCACGATGAACAGAACGGCTCCGTTCATGAGCACGAGCGTCCAGATTGTTGAACTCAGTCGCGATTTCATGCCTTCCTCCAGATTTCCATCGCGTTCTCCATGTCCCTAGTGACCGGGCCCGCGCGAACTCAAATGCTGGGTCCCGGGAACACCTCGAGCAATCTCCTCAGATCGATGACCAGCGCCAAACGGTCGTCATGGCGCAACATCCCGATGCAGTGCGGCACGTTTTCCGGAGCCTGTTCCAGCAGGTCGTCGCTGCTCACCGAATACGTCCCGATCACTTCGTCCGCTGCAATGCCGATTCGCAAATCATCGTGGTGACTCTCGCTTCGCAGCGAGGCAACGACCACGTGTCTTGGCAGCAGGCCCGGTCTTCGGCCTTCTGTAATGGCGATATCGATTAACGGCACGATGGCTCCGCGCAAATTGAAAATCCCCGTCAGGTACGCGGGTCCCAGGGGCAGTTTCGTCACTAGCGGCCAGTCCAGCACTTCTTCCACGTCCAGCACTGGCAGACAAAAACGTTCGCGTCCGCTCCGGAACACGCAGAACTGCGACTCCGGACGCTGTTCTTCGATCGGCCCGAGCGCTTCGAGCAGGTCGTCCGCATCTGCTGGCAATGGCGCGAGATGGAAGTCTTCGTTCATTTGCAAATCTTCCTGGCCAAATCTCCTACGCAAACCGCCGCACGGCGCGCAGCAGTTCTTCCCGCGTGAACGGTTTGGTCACGTATCCGTCTGCGCCCTGCTGCTGTCCCCAATACTTGTCGCTCTCGCTGTTTTTCGAAGTCACCAGAATCACCGGGATGCCGTTGAATTCGGCATTCGTCTTTAGCTCTCTGCAAACTTGAAAGCCATTCCTTTTGGGCATCACCACGTCCAACAAAATCACGCTCGGTCTCTCGATCGCGATGGCCTCTTCGACTCGCTCCGGATCGTTCAGACCTACAGGCCGGTAGCCTTCATGTTCGAGCAGGTCTTGAATCATCCTCACCTGCGAAGGCGAATCATCGACGATGAGTACTTTCTTGTGCAGCACCGACGTCACTCCATACTTCTCCGCATACAAAAGGTGCACGTCAGCAGCCAGCTTTAAGGCTCCCTAACCTGCTTTGCCCTGTTTGTACATCCTCTTGTTTATGAGCAGCTTGCAGGGCAAAACGCGGACGCTACCGGCGGCTGGATGGGGTCGCCGGAGCGGCTTCCGTCTCAGCTTGAGATGTAGTCTCAGCCTCCTGCATCTCGCTTGCCAGCGATGAGAATCGCTGCATGATTTCATTGATTCGCAGCGCCATGCTGTGAATCGTTTTGATTTGCGCCAGTGATTGGGCGGAGAGCTGGCCGGGCTCCAGAAGCAGCAGTTCCGCGTTACCAAGCACGGAGGTCAGCGCATTGTTGACGCTGTGCTTCATCTCCAGCATGTAGCGCCCCAGCGTCGCGTGATTCTCGTTCTTGGCAGCGAGCCGCTCTGCCTGCCGTGCCAGCCGCAGCGCTTCAGCACGCCGCAACGATTCTCCTGCCACAAGCAACAGAGTTTGCGCCCAATCTTCCCGCAGAGGGATGTGAACCAAGCGGGGGTAGCGAGCCCGGAGTTGTCCGAGTTCGCGCGAATCGGTGGGGACACACAAGATAACAGCAGCGTCCAGTTCTAGAGACGGCAATATCGAAGGCAGCTTTGCCTCTAGCACCGGACCAACGACAACTAGATCCTGCCGTGTCGCCTGGTGATTTTTCCACAGCTCGCTGCTGAGGACCGTAATTCCCGGAGCTTGTCTTTCCGCTTGCCAGCACGCGGTTAGGAGCCGGGCAAATTCCGGTTCATCGGTCAGGATGAGTACACTTGCGTTTCGCAATGATGAACCGCTCCCTAAACGCTTCAGCCAGCCGGAGCAACCTCCGGCCGCTTACATCTTTTCCGCTTCGTCCAGCGCCGATAGCAAGCGCTTCGTGCTGATTCCCAGGTTCACTGCTGCTTCGGTGTCCTTCGCCTGCTTGGCGACATCCACCCGCTCTTGGAGGCGGGAGACTTCGATTCGGGCCACGGAAAGCGCCTTGTCCAGCGATGCGGCGTTTCCTGTTTCCTTGGCGGACTCCACTGCTGTTGTCACCATCGCGCGCGCGACGACCGCGCGGCGCAAATCTTCCGCGGCAGGTCCGTCTTCGCTCACAAATGCAGAAACTTCCCAGGAAGACATCAGGATGCGCGCCCCACCGATTTTGACCGTGGTCATTGACCGGCCACGCGTCGGAGGAGCAGCAATCAACTGTTCCCAGATCCTCTCCATGCACGTTTCGAAATCGAGTGCCGCGGACCCCGCAGGTTGTCCCGCGCCGCCTGGCCCGGGCTTCTCGCTGCTTTGCTTTGTCGCTTCTTGCCCTGCTGCCTCGCGCGCTGATCCTTTCGCGGGGCTGCTCCCGCGGAGGCTCGCCGTCACCGCCGGCACCGGCCCGTTTTCTGCGTTCTTTGTGGCGATTTTTTCCAAGGCGCGTTCCACGTCCGTGCGCAATCCCAGCAGCTTCTCGAACGCCTGATTTACGCTGCGTTCCGTATATTCCTTCTGGAAGGGCTGCTTCCATTCATCCGCAGTTTCTCTGATCTTGCTTAGCGATTCGGTCGCGGACAAGCCAAAGTGGTGACAATCGATGATGCGCACTCCCGATGATTCGAGTTGTGAAAGCCCCGAACGGATGGCGATCAAATCCGCATGCATGAGCTCGATAAATGTGCGCCGAAGCAGAAAGTTGAATCGCACGAACGCCAGCATCGCTGCCGGATCGTAGAACATTCCTCCTGCGGATTCCTTCACTTTACGGCCCTGCGCGATGAAATCCGTTTTCAGGATTTCCCGCAGGCTTCGGAACGTGCGCAGCGCTTCGATCATTTTCTCGAGTGGCTCACACCAGGCCAGGGGCGCGGCGTCCACTTCACCGAAGACAGGCTTCATCACCTGGGCCACATCATTTGGCTCGATTTGCTTGTGGTAGATCTTGGCAGGCGCGCACAGCGCAAAATATTGCACTAACAGAAAGTCGACCTTGTCGCGGTCGACTGTTGTCTTGGAACTTTTTTGCAGATGCCGTTGGATGAGGGAGCGCAGACTGGATTCGTTGGCATTTAGCGTCGTCATTTGCAGCAGATGGCGCAGTTCGTGAACCATCACGCGCTGGTCCATGGCGTCAAGCCAGGCTTCTACCTCATCGAACAGCTCCAGGTCCGGTTTTTCAGGCAGATTCCGCTTCTCCATGGGGAAGGGAATTTCGACCTCAAGCTGCTTCGCGAGAGCTAGGTAGATTGGAAAAACCGAGCGGTCCTGCGCCCATTGCGTTTGGCGTGAGCTTGCGAGCTTTCCGGGGCTGCCAGCATTGAGCGTGGTCGTGGTTTTGTTCACGGCTGTGTCACCCACCTGCAGGGGCCGTCTAAAAATCGGACCGCCACTGCTTTACATCCCTCGTGATATTGCACGGCGACGACTGCGGCTTCTGTTGCGCATCCCTTCTGGTCGCGCTCAATCCGCACACGATCATCGAACTCCAACGGCAAGGTCGAGAGAAAGATGGCATGCTCGGCTCCGCAGAATTCCACAACCGTTGCCTCTTGCAGGCGTGTGCTGCCATTTCGGAGCGCTGTTACTTGTACCCGCGTCCGGACAGGAGCAGTCTGCGGAAAGAATCTTGCCAGCTGTTTTGCGCAGCTTTGCTCGTCTTCGATAGCTGTCACACCTTCAAGCTGTCTCACTTGCCCTCTTGATCCCTGGCGGCTCCACTCTTCCACTCCTTTTCCTTACACACCTAGTACCGTGGGTGGATAGAGCGGTCCGCTGCTAACGATGCACGCTTCACGCCAAAACTTTGGCCGTGCAAGAAAGGCGGAAGGTAAAGAAACCAAATGACTTAGGGTTTTCTCAGTGGATCTGTCTGACTCACTCGTCTCACGCTGAAACGCGCCTGTCTCAGCCCCGGCTACATTCCAACCGTCCTGGCCGGAGCTGAGACACGGCTTCAACTAATGCGAGCGAGCCTGCGGGTCCCCAGCTGCTGCTGCCGCCATACTCGGCTTCGATGAGATGTTGTAGCGCTTCAGCTTCCGGTACAAGGTGGCTCGGCTGATCCCGAGCATTTTTCCCGCGAGCGCTTTGTCGCCATTCGCTTGCTCGAATACCCTCAAAATAGTCATCCGCTCCATTTCCGCAAGCGCCGTGGTCGAAAGAGAACTCACCTCCTGCGCTGTCGTGCTACCTGATTCCGATTGTTCGCTGCGGATCGTTGGCGGGAGGTCGTGCAGGTCGATGATTTGGCGGTCGCCCAATGTCACTGCACGAGCGATGCAGTTTTCCAATTCCCGGACATTTCCCGGCCAATCGTAATGCAGCAGACTCTTCATCGCCGCTGTCGTCACTTGCAAATGCGCCCCTGGGGCGTAGCGGTCGAGGAAGTGATGCACGAGCATGGGTATATCCGAGCGCCGGTCGCGCAGCGGCGGCAGATGGACCGTCACCACATTCAACCGGAAATAGAGGTCCTTGCGGAAAGTGCCGGAGCGATAGGCTGCTTCAAGGTCGCGATTCGTGGCCGCGATGATTCGAACGTCAACGGATACATTTTCGTTGCTCCCCACCGGACGCACTTCCTTCTCTTGCAGCACTCTCAGGAGTTTTGCCTGCATTTCCAGCGGCAGTTCTCCGATTTCATCAAGGAAGATGGTTCCCCCATTGGCCGCTTGAAATAGCCCCGGCTTGGATTTCATTGCACCTGTAAACGCGCCCTTTTCGTGGCCGAACAGTTCGCTTTCCATTAGCGTAGGCACCAGCGATCCGCAGTCCACTGCCACAAATGGTGTCTGCGCCATGGATCCGCGGAAGTGAATTGCCCTCGCGACCAATTCCTTCCCCGTGCCGCT
>OCOJ01040645.1_pt1 | contig 12658 bp, 16 predicted proteins | sample 1539251 | NCBI WGS metagenome assembly OCOJ01 (sample SAMN01911457, study PRJEB22624) | soil metagenome | biome: Soil | place: Malaysia | collected 2012-04-30 | depth RA_metagenome m
GGTAGGCCCGGGAGGACTCGAACCTCTGACCTCTTCCGTGTCAAGGAAGCGCTCTAACCAGACTGAGCTACGGGCCTACGTCGCGCGGAGAGACAGCGCAGCGTGCTCCAGTTATTCTAATGTTCCACTCCCATTCCGGCAATGTCTGGGCGCGCCCTCCCTAGTGTCCCAGTTTGCGCTGTCATCCCCAGCAAGCGTCCCTTCGCAACCTGGAAGACCAGTCCCGATTTGTCCTCGCGCACGATGCTGAATTCCCGCCAGTTGCAAACTGATTCTCTGGCAGCGACAATCTGTGCGTGGAGAAGAACGTTCAATCGGATCACGGAGAGGCCGCGCCCACCCATCCGCGGGTACCCTTTCAGCCGGGGGCGATCGTCATCGCGACCCTGGGCAATCCCAAGGAAAAATTCTGGGGAATGATTCTGGCGCTCGCTCCCGAAGGGCTGAGCTTGAGCGGGATCGAGCTGGCGTCGTTTGAGGACCTCACGGTCATGGTGAAGGACGGCGAGCCGTTTACGCCGGCGGTTGTGTTCTTTCCCATGCATCGCATCGAGCGGGTCGAACTCGACTTGCCGGATGGAAGCTTGCCTTCCCTTTCGCAACGTTTTTTCGCCAAGACGGGATTACAGCCTTCCACCTCCCTGGCACCGGGTGACGCGAGTGAGACAGGCCAGCCCATGCGTGCCCCGAAGTTTCCCGGGCAGGGGGAGCCTGAGTGAGGCTCTCCCACATTTTCACTGCGCCCAACCAGCTCACGCTGCTGCGGATGATCTTCGTTCCCTTCATCGTCATTCATCTGGTGGACGGCCATTACCTGTGGGCTTTAATTGTTTTTGTCATCGCGGGCTTCAGCGATGCCTTCGACGGTTTGCTGGCGCGCAGACTGCATCAGCAGACGCTGCTCGGTCAGTATCTCGATCCGATCGCCGACAAACTTCTCCTGAGCACCATGTTTCTGGTGCTGTCGATCCTGCACAAAATTCCGTGGAAGTTTACGGTGCTGGTCTTCAGCCGCGACGTCTCGATTCTCGCTGCCAGCGCGGTGCTGTTTGCAATTGCCGGGCTACGCAATTTCCGGCCCAGCATTTTCGGAAAGGCCAACACCCTTTCGCAGATTGCCGCCGTATTTTTCGTGCTGCTCATGCAGGTGCGGCCTGCCCGCTGGATCTGGATTGCGCGCACAGTTTTTCTGCGCGCCACATTTATTTTTACGATCGTATCCGCGCTGCACTACGTCATTCTGGTGCAGCAGCGACTGCGCGAACACGGCCACGCGCCGCCGGCGCACTCTTCCTCCCCGCCCGCGATTTGAGACGAAAGTAGAGCGAAAGGCTTGACCTCCTGGCTCGTTGTTCACACGGTCATCCGGTCCAAACACGAATCAGTCACACGTTCATTTGATATGCTAGGCACCCGGTACCACCCTGTTGCCCCAACGCACAACTTCCTGGAGGGGGAATCGATGGCCAGGTTCTACCAGCCGCGCAGCACGCAAGGAATCTACGAGCCAGGTCCGAACCGGCTGACCGTGAACCAGTTCGACCAGGNTTGCCATTGGATTCCAAGCCTTCAGCCTCAAGGAATATCAGGACACCACTGTCGACACTTCCGAAGATGTCGAGGACGGCCGCGCGGCAATCAATCCCACGACCATTGAAATGAACATCAAGACGGATAAGCCGGTTACGTTTACGGTTACCGCGACACAAGACGTCATGATGTCGGCCGTGCCCAAGAACGTGTGCCGACCGCTCGAGGTGGTGGTGCGGCGCCGCATTTACGAGAATGCAGCGGCAGTGGGCCAGCAAAGAGATCCCGCCGGTTGCTGGGCCGCGTGCCTCGCCTACTACCTGTCGGTCGCGCCAGGCCGTCAGCGGCGCCGGTTCGAGGACATACTCGGCGACTTCAGCGGACTCTGGGATGACTTGGGTCTCATCCGCGTCGTGCCGTTTCGCGAGCAGATCGCTCAGCAAAAATCGCGCTACCATATGGCCACCGAACTCATCATGCCGCGTCACCTTTCCGAGATTGTGGGCCGCTGGCCGATGCTGGTGGGCTTCCTCCATCCCGGCGGTTTCGGTCACATCAACGTACTCACGACGTACGACGTCGTTAACGACCGCGCTCGCGCCATGGACCCATTCTTCCCGGATCCTCCAAAGAACTCCATCACCCGCGAGTTCGGCCCGCTGGCCTTCAATGGCACCGAAGGCAATTTCCAGTTCACTGGAGGCTTCATCTACCGCCCGCTTTCCTATTTCCGCGCCATGCACTCGGGCACGATCTTCGTCGGGTTCCCGGACGAATACCTGAAGCGCATGCCGTAGGTGGCGAAGGCAGCGGCAATTCACGCCTGAAGTTGAGCACTCAATTATTCCTCTTCGTTGCTACGTCCTCTTGCGCCCGTCGGGGAAGTAGCTTCAACCATGGGCTTTTTAATCGATCGCTAGGGACGTAGAATGTCCGGGACATCGATCGAGTCGAGGCGAGGCCAAGACAGAGAAGAACCGTGGCGAGCCTAGAACAGCATAAGCGCGATTGCTTCGAGGCTCTTGGCGAACCATTTCAGAATGTGCACGAGTGGCTTGATGCCTTCTTCCCCTTGCTGGGGCCATACCATCGAAAGGTTAGGCATCACAAGGAAGGCGTAGAGGAAGTCCGACGGATGCTTGGGGAGAAAGCCGCATTGGCCGCGCAGGTTCACATTCTAAGAGATTGTCGCAACATCCCCAGCAGCAAAGATTACGAAACGGGATACGTTGATGCGCTGGGACTGAAGAAGGAGTGGCCTACTTCCGCTTACATCCGGTACTCCGAGGAGGATTTCAGGTCCATGATTAAAAATCAGCTTTTCGGTCCGACTGGCCTCTTGTTGTGGGCTTTTGTGGATCCATCGAATCTCCCGCCTTTTCTCATGAGCATTTCTAAGCTCACGGAGCAAGACTTGCAGGCGCTCCTTCCGAAATGGAGCGAAGCTGCGGATGCCCGCTCTCACCTTGGGCCGCTCCCTTCGCGCACTCCACCCAGTCTGCAATTTGAATCGGGAGTGAGTGAATACGTTGCGAGCTATCAGCAGACGCCTGTGTTCCAGGGGATACGTCAACAATTCCCGAACGCACAGATTGCTTACCTCCCATTTGATCACCTAGTGAATCCTCTCGTCTATATTGACAATGATCACCTCGAAACAATCAAGCCCGAGTTGCAAAGTTGCGAGCCGCCAGATGTCGCAAAGTTTGCGCTCCCCTCCAACGTGCTTGTTCACGCCAAAGGTGTGACGGACCCCACGTTTCACAATGTAACCTTTGTGTCGAACTCGAAGACGTTGACCGTCAGCGCGGCACAAGTGCGTCAGTTGCCGGAGGGCACCGAGGTGAGATTTCTGATTGCCAGCAACCTCGCCGTCATTACTGTTGCTGCCTTTCAGGATCGGTACATCATACGCAACGGCATACATCGCGCGTATCTCCTGGCCCGGTTGGGGGTTCGAAACATTCCTTGTGTGGTTGTTAGCGAGGAGGGATTACCGAATCTGCTGACATCCGCTTATCCGGCTTTCGTTCCCGGAGTATTGATGCAGCCTAGGCCACCCATGATCGTAGATTTTCTCAATGAGAAACTGGTAACTGAAGTGCCTCTCATAAGAACCAATAAGGTCATCCGAATTCTGGCAGAAGAGTCGATTTTGCCCGTTGAATAAGAGCATGATCCCAGCTTTTTACGATGGCAATAACCTCCCAGCTGGCCGCCACTTATGTACCCTAATGGAGATCGGCGAACGCTTTGGGCAGGGAGAGAAGCGTCAGAAGCTCTTTGCGAATTTGTGCAGGCTGGCGGCCATAGGGAAAGACTGCGGATTTCGCGCCATCGTCATTTTCGGCTCGTTTGTCAGTTCGAAGCCGGAGCCTGGCGACATTGACCTGTTTTGGGTTACACAGCCGGAAATCGATACTGACACACTGCGTGCCGAGTGCAGAGCAATCCTTGATCCAGCTAAGACCAAGGCGGAGTTCGAGTTTGACGTGTTCTGGTGTCCGGACGAGCAAGGCTCTGTGGATCGAATGACTGCACTTTGGGGCCAAGACCGAAGCTTCCGAGATCGAGGTCTGCTGATGATAGAATTAAACTTGATAGGCTGCGCATGACTTTCGAAGAATACATGAATTCCAAGAAGTATCGAGAGCGCATTCTCGAACTGTTGAGAACCAGCCGGCCGGCTCTCTCTGAACGATCGTTCGAAATGATGGCCGCGCCGCTAAATCGGGAACTGGAGCGCATCGATAGCCAATTGAAAGATTATGTCGATGTCTTGCTCAACAGTTCCTCGCAGTCGATCCGGGACGTGCTCATATCTGATATTGAGCGGCATTCTTCGATGGTCGTTAAGGGCCAACCAGTAGCAATTTTCTTTAACACACCGTTCCGTGTAGCGCCACATGCTAGAGTGGGCGGTTTTTGGTCTATAAACGAATCCACCTCTCAACTCACCATGTGGAGGGAGAGCATTCCGCTTCGGCTCGGAGTGAAGCCATACTCTTATGGGCAACCGTATCTTCACGCCGCGCCGTCTCCGTACACCACCGCGTCCGCCATTTGACCCTCTTTCTCGCGTCCCCCTAGAATCGTAGGTTCGTCGTTGCCGACAATCGCTATGGCACTGCGCCTCTACAACACCATGTCCGCGCGGATCGAGGAGTTCCGCCCGCTTTATGACAATCAAGTCCGCATGTACGCCTGCGGGCCCACGGTCTACGATTACGGGCACATCGGCAACTTTCGCACCTTTGTCGCGGTCGACTTGTTGAGCCGGTTTTTGCGGCAGAGCGGATATCAGGTTCGCTACGTCATGAACATCACCGACGTGGACGACAGGATTATCCGCAACGCCGCGCGCGATGGAGTCAGCGTGCAGCAATACACGGCAAAGTACGAGAAGGCATTCCGCGAAGACGCGGCCATGATCGGTATTGAGCAGCCGATTCTGATACGCGCTACCGAACACATCGCGAAGATGGCGGAGTTTGTCGGCAAGCTGGTGGAGAAAGGTGTCGCCTATCGTACGGAAGACGGCTCCTATTATTTCCGCATCGCTAGCTTCCCGCAGTACGGCAAGCTCTCGAAAAAAGACTTCAGTGGGATGGTCGACGGCGCCCGGGTCGACGCCGACAACTACGAGAAGGACAGCGCCCGCGATTTTGCGCTCTGGAAGGCGCCCAAACCTGGTGAGGCTTCGTGGGATACATCAATCGGCCCCGGCCGGCCCGGCTGGCATCTCGAGTGCTCCGTGATGTCGATGGAGGAGTTGGGCGAGAGCTTCGACCTGCATGCCGGCGGAGAGGATCTGATCTTTCCCCATCACGAAAACGAGATCGCACAGTCGGAATCGCTGACGGGAAAGCCGTTCGCCCACTTCTGGTTTCACGCACGCTTCTTGCTGGTCGAAGGCGAGAAGATGTCCAAGAGCCTCGGCAATTTTTTTACTCTGCGCGATCTGGTGCTCAAGGGACACAAGCCGTCGTCAATCCGCTATCTGCTCACATCGGTTCCCTACCGCAATCAGCTGAACTTCACCTTCGACGGGCTAAAGCAGGCGGCGGTCTCGGTTGAGCGCCTGCGTAACTTCCGGCTGCGTTTGACCGGGGGAAACTTCGCTGCCGGCAGCAACGAGGCGATGCAGTCGCTCGCCAAAGGCACGGTCGAGCGAATGCATGCGGCGCTGGAAGATGACCTCAATACCGCCCAGGCGCAGGCGGCGATCTTCGAGATGGTACGCCAAGCGAATGCCGCCTTTGACAGCGGTACGATTCGGAAAGACGACATTGCGCCGCTGCTGCACGTTCTGGGCCGGTTCGACGAGATTTTTGCTGTGCTCCACGATGACGACTTGCCAAAGATGAAGCAGGTTGCCGACTGGGCGGTCGTGGAAGGGCGCGAGAAGGACATCAGCGATGAATTGCGTGAAGCGATCCGGAGTGGTCAGCTCTCCGACACGGAGGTCGAGAAGAAAATCGCCGCGATGAAAGCTGCCCGCGCCGCGCGCGACTTCAAACTTTCAGACGCGCTGCGCGCCGAACTCACCGCGGCCGGAATCATCGTCGAGATCATGAAGGATGGCATTCGCTGGCGAAGGAAGTGAGACATGCTCGTGCGTCACCTGCCGCTTTGCGTGGCGCATTGGTGGGCTGAAGGCTGAGAGCTGATAGCTGTTTTATGAAATCCCTGGACGAATATCTGCGCGACGCCGAACAAGCCCACGGACATCTTTGTGCCGGGCAAGTGCTGGGTGTGCGGCTCGCGATGCTCGGACTGCGAATGCTTGGCATCGATGACCCCAGCGGCAAAGACCGCAAGCGGCTCGTGACCTTTGTCGAGATCGATCGCTGCGCCACCGACGCCGTTGCCGTGGTCACGGGTTGCCGCCTGGGCAAGCGCGCACTCAAATTCCGCGACTGGGGAAAGGTTGCGGCCACGTTCGTCGATGTTGCCACCGGCAAGGCGATCCGCATCGCAGCGAAGGAATCATCGAAAGTGCTGGCCCGCGAGATGCATCCTGAGATCACCGACAAGAATCAACAGCAAATGCTGGCTTATCGCGAGATTCCCGACGACGACCTGTTCACGACGCAGTGGGTGAAAGTCGATCTCCCGCCGGAAGAATTTCCGGGATACAAGGGCGAGCGCGTGGTGTGCGAGGTGTGCGGCGAAGGGATTAACTTTCGCAGGGAAGTTCGCAAGGATGGGAAAGTCTTGTGCCGCTCCTGCGCCGGGGAGCGCTACTACCTTCCGTTATGACTCGCACCTGCTTATGTGGGGACAGCCGCCCTCGGCTGTCCGGCCGGGCCCGGCTCACGGCTTATGCCGCCTGCTCGTATGCGTGCGCGACGCGCACAATCGTGCTCTCATCGAAGTGCTTGCCCAGAATCTGCAACCCAATCGGCAGCTTTTCCTTCGTTTCTCCGCACGGTACCGAAATTCCCGGAATACCCGCCAGATCAGCCGTCACCGTGTAGATGTCTGCGAGATACATGGCCAGCGGGTCATTCGACTTCTCGCCCAGCCGGAAGGCTGCAGTCGGACTGGTCGGCGTCACAATCGCATCTACTTTCTGAAACGCTTCCTCGAAGTCGCGCGTGAGCAACGTACGCACCTTCTGCGCCTTTAAGTAGTAGGCATCGTAGTAGCCCGCACTGAGCGCGTAGGTGCCCAGCATGATGCGGCGCTTCACCTCCGCTCCGAAGCCTTCGTCGCGGCTGCGGCGGTACATCTCCGACAGCGTCTTCACTTTGGCGGCGCGATGGCTGTAGCGCACGCCATCGTAGCGCGCCAGGTTCGCCGACGCCTCGGCGGTCGCAATGAGGTAGTAAGTTGGAATCGCGTAGGGCGTGTGCGCCAGAGAAACTGGTGCGATCTCGCATCCCAGGCTCTTCAACTTGTCGATCGCCGACTCCACCGCCTGCCGCACTTCGTCGTCCAGTCCCTCTGCGAAATATTCTCTGGCCACGCCGATCTTTAAACCACGCACGGATTTGTCGAGATCGGCGACGTAATCGGGCACCGGCACATCGGCGGAAGTGGAGTCCATAGGATCGCGGCCCGCAATTTCGTGCAGCACGATCGCCGCATCTTTCACCGTCTTCGTTATCGGTCCAATGTGATCGAGTGAGGACGCGAAAGCGATCAGGCCATAGCGCGAAACCCGGCCGTAAGTGGGCATCAAGCCCACAACGCCGCAGAACGATGCAGGCTGGCGAATCGATCCGCCGGTGTCAGAGCCGAGCGTCACGACGGCCATATCCGCCGCGACTGCCGCGGCCGAACCACCCGAAGAACCACCCGGCACTCGGCTCAGGTCGCGCGGATTGCGCACGGGACGATACGCCGAGTTCTCGTTCGACGAGCCCATGGCAAACTCGTCGCAATTCATCTTGCCGAGCACCACCGCGCCCGCTGCTCCAAGGCGAGCGACCGCGGTGCAATCGTAGGGAGGAACATATTTGTCGAGAATCTTCGACCCGGCCGTGGTGCGCACGCCGCGCGTACTCATCACATCTTTGATTCCGACGGGAACGCCGCCGAGCGGCGGCAGTGGCTTGCCTTCCGCAGCCATGCGATCGATGCGGTCCGCCTGCTCCAGGGCTCGTTCTTTCGAAAGGGTAAGGAAGGCCCCGATCTGACCATCCTCTTTTTGAATGCGCGCGTAGTGGGCCTCGGCCAACGCGAGCGCGGTCACTCTGCGCTCTTGCACGGCCGAGCGGGCGGAGTCGATGGTGAGGCGGGTGAGATCCATGGGTTGCAGTGGTCAGTGAACAGTGATCAGTGGCCAGAACGCAAAAGTAGGTTCAGTAGACTGGCCACTGAGCACTGACTACTGATCACTGCCTTTCAATCACTTTCGGCACGCAAAAGAACGTTCCATCCGAGTCGGGCGCGTTTCCCAGCGCCACTTCCTGGGGCAGCGACTTGCGCAGACCTTCGAGAACATCTTCGCGGCTGGCGTAGGCAAACCTCTCGCTGCCCCGTTTGGACTCGTCAACGCCATAGCGGTCGGAAACTTGCGCCATCGGCGGCACGTCAGCCGTGTCGAGCTCGTTTAGGCGGCCCATGTAGTCCAGAATGGAATTCAGGTCGCGCACCATGCGCATGCGTTCTTCTTCCGTGAGCTCAAGGTTGGCCAGATCGGCCACGTAGGCGACGTCGTTTTCGGTGACTTTCATTTCTTGTGGCAGTGCGACTTCTCAGGAGAGACGCTGGTCTTTGCCCTGATTCGGAGCAACGACAAATTCAATTCTCCGGACGCCTTGCGTAACGTACTGGTTCATCGTCGCCAGGTAGCGCGGGACCAGCTCCTGCAGCTCGTGTTGCCAGCCTGCGTCAGCGACTTCGACGCGCAGGACTCCACCAGCAAAACCCGCGGCCCGCGTGCGTTCCGCGACGGCCGACCCACACACCAGGGGCCACGCGATCAACGGCGCCTGATCCCGCGGCACGCGTCGCAAAGAGTCCGCCACGATCTTTTCCAGTCCAACAGCCGCGTGTTCCAAACCAGACCCGTTCACGTTACTTCACCGCTTCGGAGATTCTGATTCTAGCATTCAAGCGCATCCCGGCATCGAATCCGCTCAGATCGGAAATTCGCGGCGCACGAATTCCAAAGCGGCATCTCTTGATGGCAAGCGCCCTTCGAGCTGCGCGTCTTCCACGGCATCGAGAATCTCCCTGAACTTCGGTCCCGGGGAATACCCGGCGGCAATCAAATCATCGCCGCTGACCAGAGGCGCGGGCCGCATCTTCTCTGCGGGAATCTCGGCCAGCTGCTTTTTCACGAACTCATACGTGCCTAGACCTCCGTGGCTGGCCAGGCAGTCGGCGCGGTGTAGTGCGAGATGTTGGTCGAACGCCGGCATGCGCAGAAACTTCTTCAGCGTCGATTCGCTCATGCGATGCGCATGCGAGAAGCGCATGTGATTGTCAACCAGCGCCAGAATTTGCGCAGTCTCGCTGCTCGAAAAGCGCAGGCGCCGGCAAATGTCTTCTGCGATCTTGACCCCAACGTCCACGTGCCCATCAAAGCGAATGCGGTCCGTCGCCACACGAAACGTCGCCGGCTTCCCCACATCATGGAGCAGCGCTCCCCACGCGAGCGTGGGAGGACATGGCTGGGGCAGATTGTCCAGCAACAGCAACGTGTGCACAAATACGTCGCCCTCGGGATGAAACTCGGGCGGCTGCTCCACTCCTTTCATGGCGGAAATCTCCGGCAGAACTTCGCGGAGCAAACCGCTCTCATCGAGCAGGAGGAAGGCTCGGCGGCCGTGCCCCTCGGTCAGCATGCGTGTGAGTTCGTCGCGGACGCGCTCGCGCGAGACGACCTCGATCTCGTGGGCCATCTTCTGAATCGCGGTAAACGTGGCCGGGTCAATCGTGTATTCAAAGCGGGCGGCAAAGCGCACGGCCCGCAGCATGCGCAGCTTGTCTTCCGCAAAGCGGAGCTCGGGATCGCCGATGGTGCGGATGAGCTTGCCTTCCAGATCTTTTTTCCCGCCGACGAAGTCGAGGACTTCGCCGCTCACGGGATCAAGCATCAACCCGTTGATGGTGAAGTCNGCGGCGAGCCACGTCTTCGCGCGGATCTTGGCTAAAGCGCACCTCGTCGGGATGCCGGCCGTCGGAGTAGCCGCGATCGCTGCGAAAAGTCGCCACTTCCACGGTGGAGGATGCGGACGAAGCGCCCGCCAGCCGCTGTTCCTCAGGAATCGGCACCAGCACCACACCGAACTGCGCGCCCACGGCGTAGGTCTCGGGGAAGATCGCCATCACCTGCTCGGGAGTCGCGCTGGTGGCAACGTCATAATCCTTCGGCTCNCTGCCCCAGCAGCAAATCGCGCACGCATCCGCCCACCAGATAGGCCTGATGGCCGCGCTGGCGCAGGGTCTGAACGATCGTGGTGGCAAACTGATTCAGCATACCCGTGTGCCACTTGAGATGCTCGGGAGCAGCTATAGTATAGATTCATGCCTTCCGCCTACATCCTGGGCATTGAGAGTTCCTGCGACGAGACCGCAGCCGCCGTGGTGCGCTCGGGCGAGCAGGTCGTTTCCAACATTGTGGCCTTGCAGTTCGCGACTCATCAGCCCTACGGCGGAGTTGTGCCGGAACTGGCGTCGCGCGAGCATTTGCGCGCCATCGTTCCGGTCGTGCGCCAGGCCCTTGCCGACGCGCAGCAGACTTACCAGTCCGTCCATGCAATCGCGGTGACTCAGGGTCCGGGCCTTGCCGGGTCATTGCTGGTAGGCATCAGCTACGCCAAAGCCCTGGCGTTCGCCCTCGACAAGCCGCTGATCGCGGTCAACCATCTTGAGGGACATATTCATGCGGTTCTGCTTGAAGAGCGCGAGAAAGAAAATCGCGATCTGCAGTTTCCCGTGCTGGCGCTCGTCGTCTCCGGAGGCCACACTCATCTTTATCTTGCCGCGCAGAAAGGCGACGGATGGACCTACGACAACATCGGCCACACCCGCGACGACGCCGCCGGCGAGGCTTTTGACAAGGTTGCCAAGCTGCTGGGGCTGGGCTATCCAGGAGGGCCGGTTATCGACAAGTTGGCTCCGCACGGCCATCCGGCGGCAGTGAAGTTTCCGCCGGCGCAGATCAAGCACCGCGACCGGCGCACCGCTAAGGAAGAGGAACCGGACGCGGATCGCCCACGCTTCGACTTTTCCTACAGCGGCATCAAGACCGCAGTTCTGCGCTACGTGGAAATTCACGCCATGCAGCCTGCCATCGACGCCCGCCGCCAAGCTCTGGCCAAGATTCCCAAGCCCAAGCTGGAAGACTATCTCGCTCACTGTGGCAAAAAGACGCTCGATCTGGTCGCGTCATTCCAGCGTGCGATGGTGGAGGACCTGGTGGGCAAGACTCTTGCGGCCGCCTGCGCGTACAACGTAGCCACACTTTTCGTCACTGGCGGCGTCGCTGCGAACAACGAACTGCGGCAGACGTTCGAGCGCCGTGGAGCCGAAGAAGGATTGCCCGTCTACTTTCCCTCGCGCCCGCTCTCCACCGACAATGCGGCCATGATCGCGGCAGCCGCGTACCCGAAATTTCTGGCGAGAGATTTTGCGCCGATGGATTTCTCCGCTGAAGCGGGAATGAGATTGAGGTAATTGCGCTTGCGGAGCGAGTCTGTGGTTTAGCTTCCTGCCGCCTGCCCCTTGGCGGACCCGTGGAGTTTCTTCAGCGCCTTGGCCAGTTGCTCCTCGATGTCAATGTCTTTATAGATGGCGAAATTGGCGCGTTTTTCCGACTCCTCAAAGCCGCTGGCGCGACTGGCCACAATGATGATGGGGATCTCCGTCGTCTCCGGCTTGCTCTTGAGGGCAGTGATCAACTCGCTGCCCGACATTTTGGGCATCTGCATGTCGGTCACAATCAGGACCGGCTGCACGCGGCTGAAAATTTCGAGGGCTTCCACCCCGTTCGTGGCGCACTCCACGGTGTAGCCGCGCTCCTCGAGAAACCGGCACACGGTATACCGGATCAGCATGGAGTCATCGACAACCACGGCCACCATTGACATAAGAAGACAGGGGACTATTAGACGCACGTCCCCTGCTCGGAAACTAACAGAGCGACCCCGGCAAAACAACGTGAACGCGCCAGCTTTGGATTACCTTCGTCACTGGGGAAAAGCCGAACCGTCAGAAATCGCCGCCCTGCGCCCGCTCTTCGATACTCATGTCCTTGAATTCGCTCGATTCGAAGATATCACCGCACTCCAGGCATTCGACGTATTCGGCGTCTTCATCGCGGCTGACGATTTGCACACGAGGGTGTTTGCAGGGTTGTGGTGGGTCTGCGCTGGGAGGAGGCAAGGGCGACTTGGAAGTCATAAATCCGGAAGCGTTGCCCTCAGGTTCACGGCGGAGGGACGGAGTTCGCCGGAATTTTTCGGTATTTTAGAACGGCCGAACCGATTGTCAAGTCCCGGGGACGAATTCTCCAGTGAATATCCGAATGTTTCCAAAGACGGCATGCCCCGAGTAGCGCATTCTTTTGCGCCATCTCAAACCTGGAGGCTCGTTGGCGCTGTCCAAGCTGTTCAATCTGCAACAGTTACGGGGAATGCCGTCTTCACCGTCCGGACCGAATGGCTTGCTC
>OCOJ01044049.1_pt7 | contig 12654 bp, 13 predicted proteins | sample 1539251 | NCBI WGS metagenome assembly OCOJ01 (sample SAMN01911457, study PRJEB22624) | soil metagenome | biome: Soil | place: Malaysia | collected 2012-04-30 | depth RA_metagenome m
TTTCACCAGGTTCGTCGAAGAGCGGGTCCACAAGAAGCACAAGGCGATTCTGATCAACACTGCTGGACAGCCCCCTCGCTCGACGAGATACCTCATTCGCAGGCTCAACCAAGAGCTCGACCTCCCGGTCGGGATACTATGCGACGCAGACCCGTGGGGAGCCCACATAGCGATGGTGATAAAGTCTGGATCGGCGAACGCAGCTCACCTCAGGGAACTGACCACGCCCAAGGCTGTCTGGCTCGGCGTCTACGCCTCGGACATAGTGAAGTACAAGCTACCGTCGGACAAGTTGACGGAGGTTGACATCAAGAGGCTCTACGAGCTGAAGCAGGACCCTCGCTACACCGAGAAGATGTGGCACGAGGAGCTAGACACCTTCCTCAAGATCAAGAAGAAGAGCGAGCAGGAGGCCTTCGCCCGGTACGGGCTCAGCTACATCGTCGACGAGTACCTTCCCGAGAAGCTGAAGCTGCTCAAGGCCGCCTAAGCTGCGTTCCGCAGCCTTCTCGCGACACTCTCACTCTTCAGTTCGCGAAGAGCGTCTGCCGCAATCCACTTGGCGCTCCTTGAATCCATACTTTCTATCTCGATGGCCACTCTGATCGCAGCCTTGTTCAGCCTTCGGTTGCGCTTTCCGATCTGCCTGAGGGCCCAGTTCACGGACTTCTTGACAAAATTCCTCTCGTCGCTGGCTCCACTCTTGATCTCCTTGAGGAAGGGCAGGAACTTCGAGTCTGGCGCAGACTTGTCGTGGACCACGAGCTCGGCCATCAGGGAGTATCCGGCTCGCCGAACAAATTCGGGTTTCGCCCTACTCCACTCGACCGCCTTTCTGTAGGCAAAAGGCGTCTTGTCGAAGAGATTGCCGCAGCAGGCATCGCAAATGTCCCAAGAGTCAAATTGCCGGGCCCACGTATCCATCTGCCGGGTCGTGACCTTCTCGGGTTCGTCAATCAGGGCGGCCAGAATCCTCGCTTCGTGGACGCCAGTGCGCCATAGCTCCCCGGCCAGCCCGTGCTCCCTTCCAATCTTTCTAGCCACCTTCCTCAAGTCTTTGGCGGAGACGCCGAGCATCTGCTTGCCAGATATTCCAAATCGTCGCATGCCCTCGACCGCAGTGGGATCACCCAGCGCCCGGAGCTTCGCGAGCAATTGGCTGGCGTCCAAGATGAACACAGTAGCTGAATACTTCTAAATACCCACCGGTTACTGCCAGTGAGCCTGTTGACGTCCTCAACTGCCCAGCAGTCAAGGGTCGACGCCCTGATTCGCCTTGCGGGCCTCATAGTGTTTGGTTTCGGGGGCGCACTCATCTACTACACGTGGGCCAACGCCGTGGACCCAAGCATGGCCCAGTCCCTCGTGACCGTCTACTACTCTCTGGGCGCTCTCCTCTTGATAGTGGGTCTGATAGCACTCTTCACCAAGTTCAAGTGAAATCTGCGTTGAAAGCAAGGATTGCAATCGCAGGCGTGGGCAACTGCGCTTCCGTTCTCCTGCAAGGATCAAGCTGCTACTCGTCGGGTGGAGCCAAGGGCCTCTGGCATCCAATCGTCGCTGGGATGAGAGTCCGCGATCTTGAATTTGTGGCTGCCTTTGACATCGACGGCAGGAGGGTCGGGAAGAGCCTCAATGAAGCTCTCTTCTCTCCTCCCAACGTGGCAAGAAGGTACGCGGACCCCAAGACCTCGAAGGTCAAGGTGGCCCCTGGAATCTCTGTGGGCGACGTCGCCCCGCACCTGCGCTCTGAGAAACTGGTGACTGCCAATCAGCACCAGGTCGCGAAGCAGTTGGAAGAGGCTGGTGCAGACACACTGCTCAATCTAATCTCGTCAGGCTCGGACGGGTCGTCCGAGGCCTACGCCCTGGCTGCGCTGGACGCGGGCTGTGCCTTCGTCAACTGTACCCCGTCGCTGGTCATGAGGAGGAAGAGTCTCGCAGCCAGGTTCGCAAGGGCCAAGCTCCCGCTGGTCGGTGACGATTTGATGAGCCAATTCGGAGGCACCATCTTCCACAAGGGGCTGCTCAGCCTCATGGCGGACAGGGGGGTCAAGATCTCGAAGAGCTACCAGCTGGACGTGGGCGGGGGCTCGGAGACGCTCAACACGATGGACGAGGGAATCAAGATGGCGAAGCGCAGCGTGAAGACCACCTCGGTGGCCGCGGAGGTGCCGTACAAGTTCGAGACGATAGCCGGCACTACCGACTACGTCGATTACATGGGTAACGACAGGACAAGCTACTTCTGGGCCCAGGGAAACGGTTTCCTGGGCTCGGACGTGACCATCGATGTCTACCTGAGGACGTCGGATGGGGCCAACGCCGGGAACGTCCTATTCGATGTCTTGAGGGCGACGCGCCATGTTCTGAAGACGCGCAGACTCTCCTCCGTTCAAAGCATCTGCTCGTACGGTTTCAAGTCCCCGCCGAGGCAGGTCCACTTTGAAGATGCCCTCGGCGAGTTCGTAGAGGCGTTCGTCAAATAGGGAGACGTAGAAAGCGGCGACGATCGACGCCGAATGGTATACCGGGCTGGAGCGTACCCCGAATCATGGAGCTAGGTGTCAAACATTGAACAACCTCTGAATCGCATAGCCCGGGCCCAAATTGAAGACTTGAAGCTTTGCGAAACCGCATCACCTGTGGAAGACACGCTCTCCCGGGGCGTGGCGCTGAAGTTGAACGCCAGCATCGAGTGAGTCCTGACCCCGCCTTCTATTCCCGCTTTACCGCTTTTGAGAGAAAGTGCTCCATATTCCGAGCTAGTGGACGAGCTCGAGAAGCCGTCCCATCAGAATGCCCAAGATGGTCAGCAGGAGAGCGATGAGTCTTTCGACGGAGCCAGGTTCGAACGGCCACCCAGGGATATTCGACGCCTCAGTCTTGAGGAGCTGATACCTTTGAATCTCAAGGAGCTCTTGTATCCTCGAGAGGGATGGCTCAACTCTATGCTCTTCGTATGTGGCCTCGGTAAGGAGCCCCCTACCCGTCGAGCTCAACTTCGTCCTCTCTTCCTCCTTCACATGAGCCATTGTCGAGTGTATCCCCCTTAAGGGGAGGAAGAGCATCGCCACCCCCAGTATGACTATCACCAGATTGATTGCAATTGAATCGGCTGCCCCTACTACAAGCTCGCCACCAAGGGTCACAGTAATGGCCACCGAAAAGACAAGGGCGAAAGTGGTTACGACACGGCCCAATGGCCGAAGACCAAGCAGCCTGTCTTCGTAGAAGGGTCTTAAGATAAGACTTTCGCGGCCGAACCTATAGACACCCCAAAGCCCGCTCAGATAAGTCCAGAATGCGGTCCCGTATACAAGATCAACGATTAGCGTCAATATGACCATACCTGCAAGGGATACGGGGTCGGTGGCGATTTGCGCCCTCGTGGGGAAATACAAGACGAAGAATACGAGCGCAAAGAAAACTATCCCAGTCGTGCTGCCCATTACTTTGAAGGACCGAGAATAGTGAGCCGGTCCATCAGCTGCAAGCGCCGAAAGCTTTGGTTCCGCCGCTTGTACTTTGCGCCGAAGATAGCGAACCAAGTAAAGATCGAGGAAGAGGGAAAAGGTAACTATGGTTGATGCCACGACCGCCACCAAGGTCGGAACCTGGGGAGCGCCGGACAAGACAGTATTGAAGGACGACAAAGCCGTCTTGGTCCAAGCCTCGGTCAAGCTACCAGTCCCGAGGTAAAAGACTAGGAATGATCCAGGCGCTCCCCCGACGACCGCTAGGACGAGGCACCCAACTGAAAACGGAAGATGCGCCGCTGCGATCGCTCTCTCCAGGATGGTCAACCGTTCAGGGCCTTGGGGGGTCGATGACTTCGTCTTGGGCTCGGAATGATTCCGGTGATGAATAAACCTTCAGGATGCCCGAAGAATAGACCCAAATGAGATTCATTCCGAGTTAATCGTGAGCGGCGACGGTCGGACTCGAACCGACGACCAATAGGTTAACAGCCTACTGCTCTACCACGNCTGCTCGGTTGTCTCCAACCACTGAGCTACGTCGCCGCGCCCCGTCGGTTGAGGCTTGACCTCAAAAACCTTCTTGGCGAGTTTAAATCCAATTGGCCTTCCATTTCTTCGCGTTGGAGCCGTCGAGGTCGGAGAGAGACAGAAAGGACGTCGCATCGCTGATCTACGCGTTCTTCGAAGCGGGAAAAGACAAGGACCTGACTACACTCGCCGACTTCCACTCGGCTGGCCCTTTCTCGAAGTTCGACGAGAATCCTCCCTACACGCGACAGAACTCCCAGGAGGCCTTCGTTCACGAGCAGGCTGCTTTCGCCAACATCTCAGACTACAGCTACAAGATTGACGACCTCAGAGTCGACTTGCTTGGTGACGTCGCAGTTGCGACCTTCTACCTATCCTATAAGGGGATGTTCGTCAACGACTACTCCTTCGAAGGCTCTCCAGTCGGCTCTCGGGTGCGGGCGACCATGGTCCTCACTAGGACAGAGAAGGGATGGAGGATTGTTCACGAACACTTCAGCAGGTTCCCAGATTGGGTCACGCCCTCACAAGAGAAGTGATGTGATGGGCCCGGAGCGATTTGGACGCTCGACCGACCGGTGTCTTCGGACATCCGTATGAGCCGGTCGCTCTGACCGAACTTCTCGCCGTCGGGCTCTGAGCTACGGGCCCTCGATTCTCGGGTCGACAACCCGCTGCCTTTAAGCAATCTCAACCAAAGGCCTATTAGTCCCCGCATCTCACGTCGAAGTGTACAGTGAGCAAGGACCTAGACGAAGGCTTTGAGGATATCCTCGCCGAGTTGGACCGCGAGGAGGCCAGGGTCAAGATTAGGATGGAGATGCGCCGTTTTGGGAAACCCACGACCGTAATCGAAGGTCTCAAGATGAGCGAGAAGGACATGCAGGAGCTGGCCACCAGCATGAAGAAGGGTTTGGCCACAGGCGGAACGGTCAAGGACGGCATCCTCATTCTCCAAGGAGATCACAGGGAGAACGCGGCGCAGATTCTGAAACAGAAGGGCTTCTCGGAAAGCTCAATCGAGATTCTGTAAACGACGAGTCGCAGACTCGAATCCGCCCATCTAGATTTATAAGCGGTCTCGCTGAGCGGCCGATTGGAAGGGACAAGGTGGCGCCTTGGCGAAACCTATAGTGACCTTCGAGGACTTCATCAAGCGAATCCTCAAGGTGATATTCTGGTTTCTGCTCCTCTCTCCGCTCGTCCTCGTCCCGCTCTACTACGGACTTGACTCGATCTTCCACTTCCAGCTGGACATCATACGCCTCTCGATCAACCCCAATCTGGCCATCGCGTTCACGCTCAACCTCCTGGGCCAGGAACCCTTCAGGACACTGTTCGCACTGACGGTCTTTCCCGGCTTCTCCTTCGTGGCGATCTACTCGACCATACTGATGGGCTGGGTCGAGAGGAAGTTCACCGCGAAGATTCAGCTCAGAACCGGGCCGATGTACGCCGGGAAAATCGAAGGGATCGGGCAGAACGTCGCGGACTTCTTCAAGCTGCTCTTCAAAGAGATGATAATCNGATGTACGCGGGTAGGCTGGAGGGGATTCTCCAAAACATCGCTGACATGTTCAAGCTGATGTTCAAGGAGATAGTGATACCCAACGGAGTCGACAAGGCCACATTCCTTGCCGTACCTTTCGCATTGATGGCCGTGGCTGGTGCGCTGGTCGCCCTTCTCCCGCTCTCGCCCACCTCCTACATCGCGAATCCGTCGGTGGGTGCCATAATGGTCTTCGCCGTCCTGGGCTTCACTCCAGTCATCGTGCTCCTCGCGGGCTGGGCGAGCAACAGCAAGTACCCCTTCCTGGGGGGACTCAGGGCCCTGCATCAGATGGTTGCCTACGAGATTCCGCTGGTCCTCTCCCTGGTGGGTACCGTCCTTCTCGCTGGATCGCTGAACCTCATGCAGATCGTTGGAGCCCAGAGCCACATCTGGTACATCTTCCTCCAGCCGCTCGGTGCGATCGTGTTCTTCATCGGGGCTCTGGCGGAGCTCGAAAGAATCCCCTTCGACCTCCCGGAGGCTGACAGCGAGTTGGTCGCCGGATGGCAGACAGAGTACACTGGAATGCTGTTCGGTAGCTTCCAGTTGGCGAACTTCTCCAGGATGTATGTCCTCGCGGGTCTCTTCACCACCTTCTTCTTGGGAGGCTGGCTGGGCCTCCCTGGAGTGCCTCCTGAGATCTGGTTCATCGTGAAGACCACGGTTGTGATGCTGGCGCTGATGCTCCCGAGGAGCATCCTGCCCAGGATCAGAATCGACATGATGCTTAGGACTGGCTGGGTGAAGCTGCTCGCTCTCTCCTTCGCCAACATCTTCCTCACGATGCTGATAATCTCGCTCGGGGTAATCCACTTGGGGGTCGCTTGATGGGAATACTCTCATACCTGAAAGGCGTCTTCGTCGCGACCTGGAGCGGCATCAGGCACCTCGGCCACCCGAGGATGACGCTCAGATACCCCGAGCAGAAGCTCGACCTGGAGGGGCAGGGATACAGCTTCAGCGCAAAGCAGGGAGTCGGCTTCCCGGGCTTCAAGGGGAGGCACATCCTCTTCTTCGACAAGTGCACGGGCTGCGACCTCTGTGCCATCGCCTGCGACGGCGTCGCAGTCGCCATCGAGATGCAGCACATACCGAAGGGCAAGGCCCAGAACAAGAGAGAGATCTGGCCCGCGGTTGACTACGGCCGGTGCGTCTTCTGTGGCCTCTGCGTCGACGCCTGTCCCTTCGACGCGCTCTTCATGACCAACGACTATGAGCTGGCTGCCTATGACAAGATGAGCCTGAAGTACACACCCGAGATGCTCGCCGTGCCTCCGAGGCTGGAGGGCCAGACCTTCAAGGTGAAGATAGACACGGAAAGGGGGACCACCAGCCACGGCTGACCTCGTCTTTCTAGCGATGATGGCGGTCACGGTCGGCGGTGCCATCGTCGCGCTCGAGGCCAGCGAGATCATCTACGGCGCCATAGGCCTGGCGGGGAGCCTCTTCGGCGTGGCGTCCCTCTTCTTCCTGCTCAACGCGCCATATGTCGCTGTCTTCCAGATCACAGTCTACATAGGAGCCGTGGCCGTGCTCATCCTCTTCACGGTGATGCTCGTCCGGCAGGAGAGGTGGGCAAAGGAGGTCAAGCCAACGTCGGCGACTAGGCTGGCAGGGATAGCCACCGGCTTCGCGGTCGCCGCAGTCACCGTGCTTGCAGCCATTTCATCGAACCTCTCTGCACAGACGAACCTCCAGAACACGGCCGGTTTCCTCCAGATAGGTCAGCTGATCAGTACTGGCTACGCTCCAGTCTTGGAAGTTCTCGCGCTCGTCTTGGCCGCCTCCGTGGTCGGAGCNTCTGACGCTGTCAAGAATAGACAGGGAGGAGAACAAGAACTGAACTCCCTGAGCGACTTCGTGATCGTCTCCGCCATGCTTCTCGGCATAGGGGTGTACGGGCTCGTGACGAAGAGGAACGCTCTCAGACTACTCTTCGCGGTCGAGATAATGATCAACGCGGCCAACCTCAACTTTGTGGCCTTCGGGCAGTACATCTTCCAGAGCAATGCTGTCGGTCAGGCCTTTGTCCTCTTCTCGATAGCGCTCGCTGCCGGAGAGGCCGCGGTCGTTCTTGCAATTGTTGTAGTGGCGTACAGGCTCCACCAGGATGTAGACGTGAGCGAGCTCAAGTCCCTGGAGGGATAGAAAACGAGAGCACGGGCCGAGCCCTTCCTCAGCCACACCTCACCCGGAGATTAGCGTCATGGAAGCCTACGTGCTCCTGCAGGCAGTACTAGTCCCGATAGTCGCTGGCTGTGTCTGCTATCTCTTGGGCGGAGTGCTGCGAAGAAGCACGGGGTGGATCGCCTTCCTTTCGTTGCTCTACACCACGGTCGCGTTGCTGCTGGCTGGGAGCCAGGTCTACTCGGGTCTCTCGGTTGCAGAGTCCTACCCGTGGGCTCCCAGCGCGGGTCTGACCTTCGGCTTCCTCGCCGACGGCTTCAGCCTACCCGTGGCGGTCCTGGTGAACCTCGTACTCGTGGCGACGGCAGTCTACTCGATGCCCTACATGGCGAAGCGGTTCCAATCGCTAGAGGGTGGGGAGAAGGGAACCAGGTTCGGTGTCTACTATCTGAACTTCTTGCTCGTGGCTGCTGGTCTGATGGGAATCACCCTCTCGACCAATCTAATCGAGATCTACCTCTTTGTCGAGCTGGTGCTCATTCCGACCTTCGCGATAATCACCCTGTTCGGCTACGCACAGAAAGAGAGAGTGGGAATGATCTACATAATCTGGAACCAGCTCGGCGCGTTCATCTTCCTCGCTGGCGTCGCCCTCGTCTACGTCGCCACGGGTAGCTTCGAGGTCTCCGCGATGCAGCAGGCTGCGTCCTCACAACTCGCATACTGGATTGCGGCGCTGATTCTCGTCGGGTGGCTCGTGAAGATGGCGGTCTTCGGAGTGCACATGTGGCTGCCGATAACAGAGGCCGAGCCTCCCACCTCCTTCGCCCCGACAATGGCCGTGGTCTCGGGCATAGGAAGCTACGTCATAGTAAGACTGCTCCTCTTCGGAATGCCCTCCGTCTTCCAGGCGTTCAGCCTGCCACTGATGGCCTGGGCCGTGCTCACAATGTTCTACGGCGGTGCGGTCACACTGGCCCAGACCGACATAAAGTACATCTTCGCTTGGTCGACGATGAGCCAGAACGCCTACTCTATCCTGGGCATCGCAAGCATCTCTCTCATCGGCGCGACGGGAGGGGTCTTCTATTTTCTAAGTCACATCTTGGGGAAGTTCGTCCTCTTCTCCATCGCTGGCATCATCCTCGTGCAGACGGGCCTGAGGGACACGAAACAGATGGGCGGTCTAGCCACCAAGATGCCGTTCACAGCCTCGCTCTTCGTACTTGGAGCCCTGATTCTCTCCGCTGTCCCGCCAACCAGCGGGTTCCAGGCCGAGTGGACCATGTTCGCTGGGATCTTCAGGCAGGGCGCAGCCGGTTCGCCGACCTACATGGCGGTGGCAATTCTCGGGCTGATAGCCACCCTTCTGACCGTGGCATACACCTTCTGGCCGATAAGGCGCGTCTTCTTCGGCGCGCTGCCCGCGTCGCTTCGGGATGTCAAGGAGGCCCCACTGACAATGACGCTTCCACTCCTCGCTCTCGTGGCGATTTCAATCCTAATCGGAATCTACCCTGACCTCGTCTTCAAACCCCTCTATGGTTTTGCGAGCGGGCTGCACCTGGAGCTGAGATAGGTGGCTGGCGCTTCGGTCCCGTCGTTCGTAATGTGGATGGTCTTCATCCTGCCGTACGTCGGCGCCCTTCTCACCGCGGCTCTGGGCAAGGCGGGAAGAGTCAGGGACTACACCGCGGTGGCCTTCTCCTTCCTCTCGGCGATCTTTGCTGCAGTCCTGCTTCTCCCCGTGCTTCAGGGGCAGCCGATCAGCGTCTACAACTATCTCATACCCCAGAGCGTGCCCTGGATCACACCTCTCGGCCTGACTATGGGAGTGCTCTCAGACCCGTACACCGCCATCCTGACCAATGTCGTGGCCTGGGTCAGTTTCCTAATCATGCTCTACTGCCTCGAGTACATGAAGGGAGACAGTGGATCGATGCGCTTCTTCTTCTTCATGGACCTCTTCATCGGCAGCATGCAGCTGATAGTTCTCTCCGACAATCTCCTCTCGCTGTTCATCGGCTGGGAGATGGTCGGGCTCTGCAGCTACGCTCTGATCGGGCACTACTACAAGGACGAAACCAAGGACTGGGTGGGAACGCCAGGCGAGAAGGCCATTGGCGAGGAGCAGGCCTACCCTCCGTCCCACGCTGGCATGAAGGCCTTCGTGATGACGAGGATCGGAGACGTTGCCATGCTTGCTGGGATACTGATACTGTTCTACTATGCAGGGACGTTCAACTACTATCAGCTCGCAGCGTCCTCTTCATCCTGGGCTCCCAAGCTCTCTTCATCGGGCCTGCTCGTTCCCGTGGCTCTCCTGATCTTTGGAGGCGCGGTGGGGAAGTCAGCCCAGTTCCCGCTTCACGAGTGGCTTCCTGACGCTATGGCCGGCCCCGCACCGGTCTCGGCTCTGATACACGCCGCGACAATGGTGAAGGCGGGCGTGGTCCTCGTCGCCAGGATTGCTCCTCTCTTCTACTTCGCCTTCGTCCTCGACCCGGCGCTCGTGCAGCCCTTCTTCATGACCGTGGCGTGGATTGGCGCCTTCACGGCATTCCTTGCCGCTACGCAAGCCCTCGTCGGATTCGAACTGAAGAAGATACTCGCTTACTCGACGGTCTCGCAGATAGGGTACATGATGCTGGCGATGGGACTGGCGGGCCTAACGCCAACTTTCACCCAAGGACTCGCCGCGGGCCTGTACCACCTTCTGAGCCACGCCATCTTCAAGGCGTGTCTCTTTCTCGCGGCTGGCGCGCTGATACACGCGGCCGACTCCAAGTACATCAACGATATGGGTGGCCTAAGGAGCAAGATGAAGATAACCTTCGGCGCGTTCCTGATTGCCGTCGCATCCCTCTCGGGCATTCCTCCGTTCAGCGGGTTCTGGAGCAAGGACGCGGTCTTGGGCGTGGCTTGGGGAGCGGGACAGTACGGTCTCTTCATCGTCGGTGCAGCCACAGCCGGCCTCACCGCATTCTACTCCTTCAGAATGCTCGGAATCATCTTCTTCGGGGGTAGGAGTCAGAAGCTCGAGTCGCTAGAGCAGTCCGGGCACCACGTCCACGAGCCAGGACCGCTGATGTGGATCCCCTACTCGCTCTTGGCCGCGGCCACAGTCCTAATCGGGCTGGTGGCCCTGGTTGGTCAGGTCTTCCCACCACTGAACATAGAGGCCTCTCTCGAGTCGGCTGCCGCGAGCTACGTCACCAGCCTCTTCCCCTCGCAATCGGTTCAGTCCGTTACCACGGCCGGCTTCAACGTTCCGGCGTCAGGAGTCACGGGTCTCTTTGTGGCTGTCGGATTCCTAGCGGCTGCGGGAATCTATCTCGCTAGGAAGGCGGCCCCGAGCAGATTCGTGGGGGAGAGTGGTCTCATGCATGGGCTCTACCTCTTCTTGGAGCGGCGCTGGTACATCAACGCGATCTACTACAAGGTCTTCGTGGCAGTGCCCATCGCTGCCTCTGGGTGGCTGAACCAGACCTTCGACTACGCCGGCCTCTTCCGAGTCAACATGCTGGGTTCGACCCTGGGCATCTCCGTCTCCAGGGCTGGCAACTGGCTTGATGCAAGAGTGGTGGACGGAGCAGCCAACGGAATCTCAAGCACGGGACAGGTGCTCTCGAGGTTGTTCCGGAGAATTCAGACCGGCATCACCGAGGAGTACATTCAGGTGTTCACCCTCGGCATCGTCGTGATGGCCGTCCTCCTGCTTCTGGCGATTGGGGTGAAGCTACCGTGAACTTCCTGCTCTCCCTGATCGTCTTCCTTCCGCTGGGCATGTCACCCCTCGTGTACCTTGCGACCAAGGCCAGCAGGAGGTTTGGCATCTATCTTACTGGCGCGGTGAGCTTCGTGACGCTCATCGTCTCGACCTACATCTTCGGTTCTGTCTTCTCCACCCCTCCAGCGCTTGGTCAGTACCTCTTGGTCGAGCACTACCCATGGTTCAGCTCCCAAGTCCTGCACCTGGACTACTACCTCGGAGTCGATGGACTCAGCTCCCCCCTGGTCTTCATTTCCGCCTTCCTGACGGTACTCGTCGTCTACGGTTCGACCAAGCTGATAGATCACCACGAAGCCGAGTACTACGCGCTCTTGCTCCTCTTCGAGGGCGCGATAATGGGTGTCTTCACTTCCCTCAACCTCGTCCTATTCTACGTCTTCTGGGAGATAGTCCTGATTCCGATGTTCTTCTTCATCGGAGTCTGGGGAGGACCCAGACGGAAGTACGCGGCGATGAAATTCATCCTCTTCACGTACGCCGGGAGCACGATCATGCTTCTCGGATTTCTCTATGTGTACCTCGGGGTCCAGTCCTTCAATATTCCAGACTTGGCAGGACACATACCCGTCGGGCTGCAATACCTCCCGCTCCTCGCCTCGTTCATAGGCTTCGGAGTCAAGCTGCCTCTCTTCCCATTCCACACCTGGCTGCCCGACGCCCACGTCGAGGCGCCCTCCCCCATCTCTGTTCTGCTGGCCGGGGTCCTCCTGAAGATGGGCGGCTACGGCTTCTTGAGAATCAGCATTGGGCTCTTTCCGAACGCCTCCGCTCAGTACGCTTGGGCGTTCCTGGCCGTGGGACTCTTCTCCATGTTCTACGGAGCCGTCAGCGCCATCCTACAGAGGGACCTGAAGAAGATGATCGCATTCACCAGCATAAACCACATGGGCTTCGTCCTCTTCGGTGCGTACGCAACGCTGGTCTCCGGCAATCTGCTCGGGATCGAGGGGGCGATCCTCCAGATGTTCACACACGCCCTAGCCATCGGAACCCTCTTCATGCTCTCGGGATACATCCACCACCAGGCCGGGACCAGGGACATCCCTCTTCTACACGGCCTTGGCAAGTTGATGCCAAGAACCGCGGTCGTGCTCGTTTTGGGCTCGGCGGCAGCCATGGGTCTACCTCCGTTCTCCAGCTTCCTGGCCGAGCTGATGGTAATCCTGGCCGGC
>OCOJ01038444.1_pt1 | contig 12638 bp, 11 predicted proteins | sample 1539251 | NCBI WGS metagenome assembly OCOJ01 (sample SAMN01911457, study PRJEB22624) | soil metagenome | biome: Soil | place: Malaysia | collected 2012-04-30 | depth RA_metagenome m
GGGCAGCATAAGCAATTCCGCTGGGAAATCCCCTACCAATACATCGTTCGCCTTGCCGAAAAGGTCGAGCCTCCCTCCCCTTCAACAGTTGGCTCTCCAGCGCCGTCTGTGGACGCGCGGGGCGCAGCTTCTTCGGATGCGCAACCCCAAGGCGTAAACACGGCGGTCGCGGGAGGCGGTGCTTCGGCCCTTCTGCCTCTCGAGCATCGTCCCAAGACGGCCTGACGCGGCCCGCCGCACTCTTTCCTGGCGATTCAGTTACAATCTTTCCGCTCTCAAGAGAATGACGCATCGCGGCGGCAGCCTTCCTTGCCGCCATGTACGCCAGGAGGCGTTTCGTGAATTCCGCTGCCAGCAGCAAACCCCGGGTAGGGCTCATCGGCCTCGGCTTAATGGGCCGCCCTATGGGCTTAAATCTTTTGAAGAGCGGTTTCCCCCTCACCGTTTGGAACCGTACACCCTCCCGCGCTGATTCTCTCGTCGTCGCTGGTGCCACGCTCGCCAACTCCCCCCAAGAGCTCGCCGCTGCCTGCGACATTCTTATCACCATCGTAAGCGACCCGCCCGCCCTCGAAGAAGTCCTCTGGGGAACCCACGGCGCGATGTCTAGTCTTCGCAATGGCAGCATCTACATCGACTGCAGCACCGTTTCTCCTGCCCTGGCCCGCAAAATCGCCGCGGCCTGTGAGGAACATTACACCGCCTTCCTCGACGCTCCTGTCACGGGAGGGACCTGGGGCGCGGAAAAGGGCGAGCTCGTGTTCATGGTCGGCGGCGACGCTGAAGTCCTCCAGGCCGCCGAGCCTGTCCTCGGCGTCTTGGGCAAACGCTGGTTTCACCTCGGTCCCAACGGTGCGGGACAGACCATCAAGCTCGCCATGAATATGATCCTCGCCCTCCAAGTGGATGCCCTCGCCGAGGCCCTCGCCCTCGTCACTGCCGCAGGTATCCAGGGTGAAAAGCTCATCGAGGTCATGCAATCCAGCATGGCTCGCGCCGCCGTCCTTGACGTAAAGGCCCCGCTTCTTCTCAAAGGCGAATATCCTCCCAGTTTTCCACTTCGTCTCATGCACAAGGACCTGGGCTTGGCTCTCGACCTTGCCAACCAGATTGGCGTCGCTCTCCCCGCCACCGCCGCCGCCCGCGAAACTTACAATTACGTCAAAGGTGCTTCCAAAGAGGACCTGGACTACGCCGCCGTCATGAAGTTTTGGAATCGCCGATAACCGCGCCGCACAATCTGTCAACCCGCTATTCCCCTCTAAAAAAACTATTCGCTTTGCTTATGTCAGAAAATGATGTATACGGAAACCATATAATCCTTGGTGCGATGCTCGTTTGGCCCTCGGAAAGCCAGTGTCCCAGGCCGGCAAGTTAGCTGGGGGAAAAGGCGGCAGAGCCTAGAAAATCGTAAACGGCCTTTTTTTGTGGCTGAGTTGAGCCCGATGCTCAGCACGAGTGTTGTGAGGAGCGGCACGAATGATCTCCTCTGACATCTTTATAACTGGTTCCTATTATTGCTTTCTTGTTACTCTTTGCCTGGAAATCCACCCGCATCTGGCCGCTGGTCGCCACCAAGTTCGACATCCAGCTTTATTCGCCAACCATTTCTCGGAAGTGCTTTTGTTCTCCATTGCACTTGAATCCTGTTTCAGGCCGGCAAAGAGCGTCGCATCCAGGACAGGCAGAAGGGAGAAGCAAACTTGATCCCAGCACTGTTTTCTTCCAACGATTTCATGCCTCATGGTTTTTGTTACCAATGGAATTCACTTCTTATCTGGCTGCACGTTATATCCGACACTTTCATCGCCATTGCCTACTTCTCGATTCCCCCCACCTTGATTTACTTAGTGCGAAAAAAACGGAACATGCCCTTTGATTGGATGTTCGTTTGCTTCGGGGTTTTCATTGCCGCTTGTGGAGCGACGCACTTCATGGAAGTGGTGACGCTTTGGATTCCGCTGTATTGGATTTCGGGCGGCGTCAAAGTAATTACGGCTCTGGCTTCCTTACCAACAGCCATTCTGCTTACCCGTGTCGTTCCGCAAGTTCTCAATTTGCCCAGTGCCGAGGAAATGCGTGCTGCAAACGAGGAGTTGAGAAGACAGGCGGCCATCCTTCGAGAACAAGCCCTTCTCCTGAATCTTTCTCAGGACGCCATTCACGTCGAAACCATTGCTGGACAAATTCTGACCTGGAATCAGGGAGCCGAGAGGATGTATGGCTGGTCAAGGGCCGAAGCGATTGACCGCAACGCCGACGATCTCCAGCAAACCACTTTCTCCCAGCCGCAAGATGAGATTCTGCAAAGGCTGCTATCCACCGGCTATTGGGAGGGCGAGCTGCGCCAAGTCCGGCGCGATGGACAGACGATCATCGTGTCGAGCCGCTGGGCCTTGGGCCGAGATTTGGATGGCAATCCTCAGAACATTCTCAAAATCGGCACGGACATCACCGATCATAGGCGCGCGGAAGATGCCCTGCGCGACAGTGAAGAGAGATTTCGCCAAATGGCGGAGAACATTGAAGAGATATTTTGGCTGCTGGATCCAAAGACGTTGGGAGCCGTTTATGTGAGTCCCGCGTTTGAGCAGATTTGCGAACGGCCCCTTGCCTCCATCTATTCCAACCCCATCTCTTACCGGGACCTTATTCATCCCGACGACGCTGAAATGGTGCTTGGAAAACTTGCGCTCCTCGAGAAGACAAACGAATTCTCCGAACAGTTTCGGATTGTTTGTCCCAGTGGCGCCGTGAAATGGATCGAGGTTAGGGGATTTACGGCCAAGGATTCTGCCGGGAATGTCAAAGCACTCGTAGGAACAGCTCAAGACATCACCGAACGCCGCCGCGCGGAACAGAAATTCCGTGGCCTCCTGGAGTCCGCCCCCGATGCGATGATCGTGACGAATCGGCAGGGCACAATCGTTCTTGTAAACGCGCAAGTAGAGAAGCTCTTTGCCTATCAGCGCGAAGAGCTCTTGGGGCAGGAAATTGAAATACTGATCCCCGAGCGGTTCCACAGCCTGTACTCCGACCAGCGTGCTGGCTTCTTTGCCCATTCCCGGACGCGGCCAATGGGCAAGGGTTTAGAGCTATATGGCAGGCGGAAAGACGGAACGGAGTTCTCCGTAGAGATCAGCCTCAGCCCATTAGAAACAGAAGAGGGAACGCTAGTCTCGGCTGCCATCCGCGACATCACCGAGCGCAAACGGGCAGAAGAGGCTTTAAGACAAAGCGAAGATCGCTACCGGGATCTCGTAGAGAACTCGCGCGACCTGATTTGCACCCATGACCCCAATGGAATCCTCCTTTCGGTTAACGAAGCTCCTCTTCGCATTCTCGGATACTCCAGAGAGGAAATGCTGAACAAGCCCCTGCGCGACTTCGTCGTTCCCGAAATGCGGCCTCACTGTGATTTCTACCTGGCGCAAATCCAAAGAGAGGGTTCCTTCAAAGGTACTTTGCGTGTTTTGACTAAGAGCGGCGAAGTACGGCTTTGGGAATTCGACAATACCGTTCGCCGGAATGGTGTCGGCGGACCCATCGTGCGCGGGATGGCTCGCGACGTCACCGAGCAAAAGAAGGCCGAACGAGCCCTGCGCGAATCGGAAGAAAAGTTCTCCAAGGCTTTTCATTCCAATCCTAGCGCCATGGCTATCCTCAAGTTGAAAGAAGGACTATTCCTGGATGCCAATCGTGCTTTCGAAGAACAATTTGGCTTCAAGCGCGAAGAAGTCCTGGGCAAGACGGCGGCTCAACTAGGCATTTGGCAGGAATCTGTTGAACGAACCGCAGTGCTGAACGGTTTGCGTGAATTTGGATTGGTGCGAGACCTGGAATTCGATTTTACCGTGAAATCCGGTGAGCGGCGTTTGATGATGTTTTCCGCTGAGATTATCGTCCTTGGTGGAGAGAGCTGCGTTTTGGCCACCGCTGTCGACATCACGCAGCGCAAGCGGGATGAAGAGAGGTTGCAGCAATACGAAAAAGCTATCGAAGGCGTTCAGGAGATGATCACCGTTGTCAGCCGCGATTATCGCTACCTCCTTGCCAATCGCGCCTTCCTCAAACACCAGCAGATGGAGAAAGAACAGATCATTGGGCACTCCGTGGCGGAAGTTCTAGGCCAGGAATTCTTCGCCAACATTGTCAAAGGAAAGCTGGACGAGTGTTTCCAGGGCCGTGCCGTTAAATACGAAAAAAGATTCTCTTACCCCGAAATCGGTATCAGGGACCTCTTCGTTTCCTACTTCCCTATCGAAGGACCCGCCGGTGTCGAGCAAGTGGTTTCTGTTTTGCAAGACATCACCGATCGCAAGCGCGTTGAAGAAGAACTTCCCCGGCTCTCCGGCCGCCTTCTCCGCTTGCAAGACAAAGAGCGGCGCAAAATTGCTCGTGATTTGCACGACTCCACCGGTCAGGAGCTCGTCTTTCTCACAACCACCCTCAGCCAACTTCGCGATTCCGTTCCTTCTTCCAGCAGGAAGCTGCGCAAGCTCGTTTCTCAGTGTCAAATCATCGCCGACCGTTGCATCCGCGAAGTTCGCACCCTTTCTTATGTGTTGCACCCGCCTTTGCTCGATGAGACCGGACTAGCGGACGCGATCCGCCATTTTGTCGACGGTTTTTCGGAGCGCACTGGCATTGAAGTCGAGCTCGAAATCTCCCCGCACTTCGGAAGGATGAACCAGGAAATGGAACTGGGCCTGTTTCGCGTCGTGCAGGAAAGTCTTATCAACATCCAGCGCCACTCGGGGAGTTTCGATGCCAAAATTCGGCTCGCTCGCGACTCGGATCGCGTCTCCCTCGAGGTCAGCGATAGCGGTCGCGGAATTCCCGCTGCCAAACGCAGGCAAAACGGCACCCTCCCGCACACTGTCGGCGTCGGCATTCCCAGCATGGAAGAACGCGTCAGACAAATCGGTGGCCGGCTGGAGATCCAGTCGGCCGAGGGTGGCACCACTGTCCGCGTGACCATACCCGAACATGGTTAAGCGCAACAAAAAGCTCCGCATCTTGATCGCCGACGACCACGAACTGGTTCGCCATGGAATTCGTGCCCTTCTCCAGGCTCGTCCCGGATGGAAGGTTGTTGGCGAAGCTGCGAATGGTTCCGAAGCCGTCGAAAAAGCAGGTAAGCTCAAACCCGACCTTGCCATCCTCGATATCGGCATGCCCCAAACCGATGGCTTGGAGGCCACGCGTTTAATCCGGGAATTCGCTCCGAATACTCAGATTCTCATTCTAACTCTGCACGATTCTGAGCAGATGGTCCGCCGCGTTCTGGAAGCGGGTGCGCGCGGCTACGTTCTGAAATCCGACCTCGCCGCTCACCTGGTGAAAGCCATCAAAAGTGTTTCTCAAGGAGATTTCTACCTCACTCCCAAAGTTTCGGAGATCGTGTCTGAAGCGCTGCTCAAGTCAGCGGACGAATCCCGGCGGACGGCACACCCAAAACCTCAGCCTTCGCCTCGCGAAGCGCAAGTGATTCGCCTTTTGGCCGAAGGCAAATCCAATAAGGAAATTGCCATGGCGCTAGGAATCGCCGTCAGAACCGTGGAAACGCACCGCGCCAAAATCATGTCCAAGCTCGGCTTTCACTCCCTTACCGAGCTCGTCCACTACGCCATTCGCAACAAAATGGTCTCAGTATAGGAGGCCCCCAGCTCCTTTGCTTGCCTGAACTGCTGACTCCAAGGCATCCAAAAAACAAGCCACCCGGCGGTGCACTCTAATGTGTGCAAACGCATCGGGGGATGCTATCGCCCGCCAGCAACCCACCCTCTGCAGGCATTTGTTAATGATCAGCAGTGGAGAGTTCCATTTGGCCCCGGCCGGCCCGTTTATTCATATAGAGAGCGTCATCGGCGCGCTTGAGCAACTCTTCGGGCGATTCGCCAGGCCGGAGGCTTGTCCATCCAGCCGAGAACGTAACAGGGATCGACTCACCGCCGTACTCCATCTTAAGTCCACTCAAACGATTCAAAACGTGGCGCACCTCATCCACCTTGCACTCCGGAAGCAACACAAGAAACTCGTCCCCGCCAAGACGAGCTGCCAAATCAGAACCCCGTACGGCCTTTATCATCCGCTCGGCGAAGCACTTGATAAGCGCATCCCCAGCGGCATGACCAAACTTGTCGTTGACATACTTCAGGTCGTTCAAATCGAGCATCAGTGCGGTAAGTGGCCGGCCGTGCCGTTGCGAGCGCGAAACTTCTTCCGCTAGCCGCTGCTCCCCGCATCTGCGATTATAAAGGCCAGTTAGTGGGTCAAGGAGCGCAATTTTATACACCTCCTCTGTTCGCACCTCCATCTTGCCCAGCGTATGGACTTGCTCGCTCAATTGTCGTTGAATTCGATGAATCTGTAGTTGTTGATATATCGTATAGACGTTGAACAGCAGGACAAGCCCGACCAGGCCCCGCATAGCCAGGCCGAGAAAAAACGAATATGAATTCTCGGCTTGCGCCAACAATCCAGGGAACGCGAACGAAGCGATGCCTACCGTCAACAGCAGGGTCACCATCACTGCAGACGACCACATCCACCACTGCCGCTGCGCCACTCGGCGCATATCCGCCTGAATCTGTTCTACCCGCTTAGGAGCGTTGTCGGACCCTGACTGCGATTCGGACGGCCTCATCCGGCCTCCAATAAAGTTACTTTGAGCCCCGCCCGCGCTCTTCGGTTTTCCTGAACGAGCGAACAATTCGTCGCCGAGCGGGATGAGCATCTTGCATCTAGCATGTCCTAACGAGGAAAACATTCCCACATACTCGCGGAGACTATGTGTCGAACCGGTATATAAGGCAAAGTAAACAAATGCTTTTTTAATACCCTCGCTTTGTCGTCTGCACCTAGATACTTTTTACTTGCCTTAGATTATGCGCTCGTGTAACACTTTGTTAGCTGTTATAGGAAGACCGCAACAACATTCGGATCTTGCCAGTTTGTGAAAGTACACGGGGGCTGTTCGAAAAGAACCGGTAAGCGCGGACTGTTTCACAAGACGAGCTGACCCTCCGCAAAGTCCCTTGCTTAGGGGGAAGCGCCCTAGATGGAATCTGAGCGTCGCAAGTGGCCGCGCTACCCATTCATTGCTGCGGCCGAGATCCGCGAGTCTCAGTCTGGCTCCCTGCTTAGAGCCCGCACCAGCGATATAAGCGCCAACGGGTGTTATATCGATACAATTAACCCCCTCCCTCAAGGAAGCGTAGTCAGCATTCAAATCAACCATGAAGGTGAATCCTTTTCGGCTAAAGGTGTAGTGGCCCATCTCCAACCCAATATGGGCATGGGGATCACTTTCATCGCGCTTGAATCAGGTTGTGCCGCCGTGCTTGAAGCCTGGCTGCACGTAGCGGCCACCTGATAGGTCTCAATTTGGAGCTCGCCCTTATTTAGAAAGGCAGCCATGAATCTATTCCTTGAGAAAGTTACACCCGAGAGTCATTTACGGAACATCGGCGATCGGCTGTCGAGGTTTCATTCGAATGCCAGATGACACTGATCCGAGGTTTCGCGCCCGGCTCGAGGCTGCCCTTATGACCCTAGCCGAGCTAAACGTTCCTGTCCGCGGGCCATTCGTAACTCCCCGGCAAAATCGCATCTTCCTTGTGGGCGAATATATTGTCACCGAATCCGAAATCGTCGTGCTACACGAGGACGGCAAGCTTACCAAGGACAACATCGCAGACCTGCTGACTCAGCTTAAATCGCTACAAAAAGTCGCGCCTAACCAGCAAAAGCCTCTAAGCGAACCAACGCTTGAGAACCGGCGCCGCAGCCAAAGAGTCATGCTCCAGATCGTCGTCCTTGTGAAGGCAGAGATGCCCGAAGGAGACCGCTTACAGACGCTAGCCACCACTGTTGTCGTCAATGCTCACGGCGGCTTGTTGACATCACCTCTCAAAATGGTTGTCGGGCAAAAAGTAAAGCTCGTCAATCCTCAGACTGAGAAGGAAGTGGGCTGCAGAGTAGTGCGCGTTCAGAGTACCTCCGAAGGCTCCTTCATGACTGCGTTTGAATTTGAGCGGCGAATTCCCTGGTTTTGGCCCGTCGAATTTCCCCCCTTGGACTGGGGCCTTATGGAACAATTCGCTGACAACACGCCCTGAAGACCGGCTCAGGCTGAACCTAAAGACTAAAAGGCCGCGTGTCCAAACAAACCTTTTGAGAGCCTAGGCTCCCGTCACGGCTTGGCAGTAGGCGCGAAGAACCCAATCGGCAGGTCGCGCGCTGTACGCAAACCTGCCGGGGCATCCAAAATCACCGGAATTGAGTTCACCGCCACCGACGCGGTCGCCACATCGCCGTGCGTGCCTCCCGGAATCACGAGCGAGATGTTTGGCTGGCCCGTTAGCGTTATCGTGTCGGCAGGTTCCTTCGCGCCGACGTACATTTGCAGTTCGAGGTACACCAGTTCCTTCCCGCCAGCGAACCCCCGCGCGATCTGGTGCACACCCGCAGCTTGGCCCGCTTCCACGGTCAGGTATTCCGTTTGCACCCGCTCGACAGCAATCTTGGGTTCGATGGTTTCCGTAATTTCGTCGACCGGCAGGCTCAAACTGTCCGCCACCATAGCCACCGACTCGGGCAGGCCCACATGCTTGATCACGCCCGCCTTCACTTGCGCGCGAAATTCCTCGGGCGTCATTCCGGCGCCGATTTTCTTTTGCAAGGGTAGCCGGCGCTTGCCTCCGTCGACGATGCGCACGGCCTTGGCATGCTCGATCCGCTGCGAAACGGCCGCCAGCGTCACCACCAGCTTATCCATGACGAACCCCGGATTCACTCCCGTCCCCACCAGCGCGACGCCCCAGTCTTTGGCTGTCGCGTCCAGCTTCGCCGCCAGATCCGGATATGTCCGGTACGGATAAGAAAGCTCTTCACAGGTCGAGACGATGCACGACTCCGCCTCCAGGCAGGCCAGCAACTGATCCATCACTTTCGGCAACGAGGAAGAAGTCGAATGAATGACGACGTCCGCAGTGTGCTCCAGCGCCTCTTTCGCATCCGCGGAAATTTTCACGCCCCAAGGCGCATCGCTCGCGCCTGCTGCTTCGCCCAGGTCACGGCCTACCTTTGCTGGATCGTTATCGATCGCTCCTATGATCTCGATGGCCTGCTTCTCCCGCATCAGCCGCGCAATCGACGCCCCAATCGGCCCCACTCCGTATTGAATGACTCGAATCTTCTTTTTCACGGCCCTCTCCGTTGCTGCTGCCCGCCCTCAACCGCTCACAGCGCATTTTCCCCTCGGAAGAATCCCCTACATTAATGGAATTCAGCCATGCATTCAACGAAGAAGCTCAATAAGAGATTGCTTTGGGGCTGACGGGAAGCGACGCGAATTTAAAGAGATTCTCAGCCGCGAACGCCCAGCTGGATCAGCGGCGAAAAAGCTTTACCGCCCCGTGGCTTGATTTCTGTAGGGTGTCCGACTGCAGGTAACTTTTCGCCGATTGCTCGTTCTTGAGATAGGCGTCCCAGAACGCCAGCGATGCGGAGTTGGTGTAGCCGAGGATGGCTTCTCCCTGTGGCGCGCGGGAGCGCAACGCCGTCTCCGCCGTAATGAACGACATGTGATTGGCGCCTTCGATGAACACATGGTATTTGTCGCCCGGCTGGCTGCGATCGAAGGGAGTCTTGTGCCACGTGGGGCTGGCGACTGGGCCAAGGCTATCGAGCGACCCAGTCATGCCCATGTACGGCAATGAGATTTTGTCGAACGAATGATCGGTGAGTCCGAACTGGCCCGGCCCTTGCGGTGAGAGGCACAGAACGGCTTTTACCCGCGAATCGAAAAAATTAGTGCCCCCATGGCCCGGAAGATCGATGAGCGCCCCGGCAATGGCTTCCGCAGTGTACGAACCCATAGAATGTCCACCCACTCCGATGTGGCCCGTGTCTAATTTGCTGGCAAGCCCCGGCGTGCGCTCCTCCAATCTGGGCAGGGAATCCAGTACAAACGAAATGTCCAGCGGCCGGCTCTCCCAAAACGCGGGCTTTTTCAGCGCCTCGCGGACAGCTTGCAGCAAGCGGATGTCCTCCTCGCCGGAATGGCGGCGTTGAACGGCGGAGTCCTCGTGAGTCGGTTGAATTGTGACATAGCCGTAGCTGGCCCAATGCCGCGTCAGGGCCTCGCAACAGGATTGCGAACCTCCCGCGCCGTGCGAAAAAACAATCACGGGAAACGGCCCCGCATCCTTGGGGTAGAAAATGCGAAGGTGAAGATCCTTGTTCCGTTTTTGATCGTGCAGCACGATGTCGGGGATTTCTTCGACCGCGAGAGGGCCGCTGCCCACGTTGTAGCCGTTCTCCTCCAAACGATCCGAAACCGCATCAAGAGAAGTGATGGCGCTGGTGGGCGCGGGCAGCTCAGGAGTCTGCTGCGAAGAGGCGAGAATTGTTTTTGCAGTCGGCCTGGGAGCGGAAAACCCCGGGCCGCCAGTAGGCCGGGTGATGGCATACGCAGCGATTAGGCTCAAAACCGTGATAATCGCCGCGTTGGTGATGCGGCGCACTGCCCGGCGCCGGCGGATATAGTCCTTTGGCAACGAAAAAAGATTCATGTAGCGAGAGATTGTGTGAAACATGAGGTGTCCCGCATTTGATGGATTCTGAGTTCTCGAAGCTACGAACCCATCCCGCGAAATAAAGTCGCTGAACCTTATTTGCAAACGCCCGTGCCGATGATCCTGGGCGCGAGTGGTTCTCCCATGATATTCGGACGCCAAGAACCCGCCTGGACCACTCCTTCTTCAATTATCGCGGGCTGGGTGTGCTTCGAACCGGAGGGCCGGAAGAACTTCCTGAGGGAAGCAACACGGCAATTTTACAAGAACAAGGGGAGAAGAACTTGACTTTTTTTCTCTGGTGGCTATTGTCGGCATTTCGCCAATTGGCAGAAAAAAACCGGGAGAAACAAACCATGCGAAGAAGATGTGACCGAGTCGCGCTGAGTGTCCTTTGCTTGAGCATCCTATGGATAAAACCTGCAGCCAGCCAAGGTCAGAAAGCAGCGAGCAAAATCTACGTCCTGAAAGCAGCCCGCATGTTCGATGGCAAAAGCGACGCGCTGACGAAGCCGGGTCTTGTGGTCGTGACCGACGGAAAGATTGTCGGCGTTGGCTCCGGCGTGCCGATACCGCTTGGCGCCGAAATCCTTGACTTCGGCGACGCTACCCTCTTACCCGGCTTTATTGACGCGCACACGCACCTCACCATGATGTACAGCGAAGACTACAAGCAGAAAACACTGGACACGCTGCAAGAGACGATCGCCGAACGCGCTTTAGATGCCAGCGTCAACGCGCGCGTCACGCTGATGGCAGGCATCACCACTGTGCGGGACGTGGCCTCTTCCGATTACCTCGACGTTGGCTTGCGCAATGCCATCCGCAAAGGCGATGTCCCCGGGCCTCGCATGCTGGTCACCGTCCACGCGCTGAGCGCGACTGGCGGCCACTGCGATTTCTCCCAGGGCTATCGCGAAGGGCTTTTCGGCCATGAGTTTGGCCCCCTCGAAGGGGTAATCAACGGAGCCGATCAGGCACGCGAAGCCGTGCGCCTGGATCGCAAATACGGAGCGGACATGATTAAGGTGTGCGCGACGGGAGGCGTGCTTTCGCCCACCGACGCCGTGGACACGCCCCAGCTCACCCAAGAAGAGCTGAACGCCATCGTCGATGAAGCGCGAGCGCTTCGCTTGCGGACCGCGGCTCACGCTCACGGTGCCGAAGGCGCGAAAAGGGCCATTCGTGCCGGAATCACTTCCATCGAGCACGGCACTTTTCTCGATGACGAAGCTCTGGACATGATGAAGCAGCGCGGAACCTATCTCGTGCCCACTCTGATGGCCGTGCAGGGCATTCAGGAACAAATCGACAAGGGAACCTATATTCCTCCCGCAATTCTCGCCAAAGCGAACGCCGCCATCGCCGCGATTCATCAGACCTTTCAAAAGGCCCTGGCGAAAGGGGTGAAAATCGGCCTGGGAACCGACGCCTCTGTTTATCCCCACGGCCGCAACACCGAAGAGTTCCACCAAATGGTGGATCTGGGAATGAAGCCAATCGATGCGCTGAAGGCGGGCACTTCCGCTGATGCGGACTTGCTTGGGCTTGCGGACAAAATCGGCACGTTTGAACCGGGCAAAATCGCCGATGTGGTGGCGGTGCCCGGCGATCCCGTGGAGAATATCCGGCAGACAGAGCATGTCTTCTTCGTAATGAAGGAAGGCGTAATCTACAAAAACGCCCGCGGCAAGACCGGGCAATAGAGAACATTCAGAAGTAACTTCGTTTAGAAGGGAGATCGGTTATGGCGGGGAGAGCGATTGGCCGGGCGAGAGGCATCGCAGTTCTGCTGGTTGGCCTCCTGGCCGCTGGGAACGCAGTCCGTCTTCATGGTACACCGGCAATTATTTCCGGAGTGGCGGGAGGCGTCCTTCTCGTGCTCGGGATCGTAATATTGGCAAGCCAGAAGGAACCCAGCGTCTAGAAGCTATCAAGCTATGTCATAAAATGACGGCACCGGGGGGTCGGAGCTTCAGAGTCTGTATGGCAACCCATGTTTTGCGTCAGGGCATGGCTTCAGCCGTGCCGTAACTGCCGCAAAATCAACACGGC
>OCOJ01035493.1_pt1 | contig 12631 bp, 10 predicted proteins | sample 1539251 | NCBI WGS metagenome assembly OCOJ01 (sample SAMN01911457, study PRJEB22624) | soil metagenome | biome: Soil | place: Malaysia | collected 2012-04-30 | depth RA_metagenome m
GACGGCAGCACGCAGAATGTTACCGGATTGGTTGTCTGGTCGTCCGCTACAACCGCAGTAGCGACGATCAGCAACACTGGTCTGGCTCTGGGCATCAGCCAAGGAAGCGCGACGGTCAGCGCCAGCTTCGAGGCGCTCACTTCCTCTGTGTCTCTGACCGTCGGGCCACCAAGTCTTGTCTCCCTGGTGATTACACCGAGCGCCGGTAGCCTGACCACAGGGTCGACGCAGCAGTTGACCGCAACTGGAAATTACACTGATGGCAGCACGCAGAATGTCACATCCTCTAGTTCGTGGGCATCGTCCAACCCAGGAGTGCTCACCGTGAATAGCTCTGGTCTGGCGACTGCTGGTTCGAGGGGACAGGCAACGATTACAGCAACATCAGGCTCGACGAACGGAACCGCGGTTCTGATTGTCACTTCGGCAACTACTCAGGCGAACCTGAATACCAGCAGGTATCTCCACAGTTCGACGATGTTGGAGACAGGACAGATTCTGGTGGCCGGCGGCCTGAACTGCCCTTCAGCAGGATCATGCACTTATCTGAACAGTGCGGAGACCTATAACCCGGCTAATAGTACGTTTACCCTTACCGGCACGATGGCACAAACCCGCTCGGCGCCGGCAGTGTTGCTCAACAACGGCAACGTGCTGATCGCGGGTGGCTATACCTGTGACGCTTCCGGGAACTGTTCGTCCCTGAGCAGTGCTGAGATCTATACCCCGAGCGCTGGAACTTTCAGCAGCGCTGGCAACATGACGGTGGCACGTAGCGGCCAAACGATGACGCTTCTCGGCGACGGGACTGTCCTGATCGCTGGTGGTCAAACCTGCACAACAGCGACGTCCTGCACGGCACTGTCGAGTGCAGAAATCTACGACCCGGTTGCAGGGACTTTCACAGCCACCTCCAACGCGATGACCGCCGCGCGCTATGGCGCGAGCGCGGTGTTGCTCAACTCCGGTCGAGTGCTCATTGCTGGAGGCTTCGATGGAACCAACCTGCCTGCAGCGGCCGAGATTTACTATCCAGGTCAATCTGAGAGCATTCATTTCACTGCGAACGGCCCGCAGTTGAACACGCCACGTTTCGATGCGACGGCGACTCTTCTCAATAATGGTCAAGTCCTGGTCGCTGGCGGCTCGACGTGCGCCTTGCCTGGTTGTCCGACCAACGCGGCTGAAATCTACGATCCCGTCGCCAACNCGTCGCCAACACCTTTACGCCGGTCGCGGGAGGAATGAATGTTCCTCGCTTTAACCACACCGCAAACCTGCTGACCAATGGGCAGGTGGTGATCGCGGGTGGCTTTAGTTCTTGCACCTCGTCGTGCACCAGCGAAGTAAGCACCGAATACTTCGATCCGGTTGCGGATGCGTTTACATCTAGCCAAAGTGTTGCCAACGCCATCGCAGGGCAGACCGGAACACTGACTGCAAACGGCAACGTTTTATTGATTGGTGGAATCAACGCCGGCGTGACTTTAGCCGCAGACGAATGGTATGAGCCCACCAGTCTTACGCCGCCCGGTCTGGTATCTATATCGGTCACGCCCACAAGCTTGTTCCTCATGCCCGGACAGACTCAGCAAGTGACCGCAACCGGAACGTTCAACGATGGCAGCACGCAAACGCTGCAATCGGTCATCTGGACATCTTCCAACCCATCAGCGGCTCTGGTCAGCAATTCGCCGGGGAACACCGGCGTGGTGAATGGCCAAGCCCCAGGTGCGACTACGATTACCGCCACGGCCGGCGACTTGGGTGGTTCTTCCTCGGTGAGTGTGGCAGCACTGGCGTCGCTGACGGTTACGCCGTCGAACCCAACATTAACGATAGGCACGAATCAACAACTCACCGCGACTGCCACGTTCTCGGACGGCAGCACGCAGAATGTGACCAGTTCAGCTACCTGGACTACTTCAAGCNAGTTCAATAGTCCTTCTCGCTACTAGCTCGGGATTTCCAGGCTTAGCTGTGGGTGTCACCCCGGGTAGTGCGACTATTACCGCGGCACTCGGAGGCACACAGGCGCCTACGTTAGTTACGGTACGCGCTCCGGTAACGCCCAGCATAGCCACGGTGTCGCCGCCGTCGGGAGAAGCCGGAACGCAGGTGACCATCGGAGGTACGGGCTTTGGATCGCCGCAGGGTGGGGGGATGGTTCTGCTCGGTACAGCCCCGGCGACCATCCTGAGTTGGAGTGATACGCAGATTGTTGCGGCCGTGGCTTCTACTTCGACGTCAGGAAGTGCTCAAGTCGAACAGAACGGCTTGTCCTCCAACACTGTGCCCTTTAACGTGAACAATGCGACGATTTCAAATGTTTCACCGCCAAGCGGCGTAGCCGGAACGCAAGTCACCATTGGTGGCTCGGGCTTCGGAGCAACTCAGGGCAGCGGAACCGTCTGGCTGGGCAGTACTCCCGGCGGGGTTGTAAGTTGGAGCGATACACAGATCGTCGCCACCGTTGCTCCCATTGCGCGGTCCGGAGTCGCTCAAGTGCAGCAAAACGGAGTGTCCTCAAACTCGGTGCCCTTCACTGTGAGCACGGCGACCATCTTGAATGTCTCGCCACCAAGCGGTTTGCCGGGAACNGTTTGCCGGGAACGCAGGTAACGATCACCGGCTCCGGCTTCGGCTCGATTCAAGGCAGTGGCCAGGTATGGCTCGGTACCGCCAATGGAGTCGTACAAAGCTGGAGTGAGACACAAATCGTCGCCGATGTCGCGAATGGCTCAACTTCAGGGAACGCCGTTGTGGTGCAGGATGGCGTAATGAGCAACGCTGTTCCGTTCGCCGTGAATACCCTGCAAGTCACAGCCGTCTCGCCGAACTCCGGAGCACCCGGAACCATCGTTAAAATCACCGGCAACGGATTCGGCACATCGCAGGAAAACGGAAGCGTTTGGCTCGGGAGTACCAATGGCGAAGTACTGAGTTGGAGCAACACGCAAATCGTGGCAGCGGTCGCTTCAAATGCGGTAACCGGCATTGCACGTGTTGAGCAGAATGACATTTGGAGTAATGCCGTGGACTTCACTGTTCCTGGTGCGGGAAGCGGACAAGCTGTCACGCTCGTGCCCAATCTTCTCAATATGGAAATGGGACAGAGTCACACAATTCAAGCCTTAAATTCGAATGGGCAACCAGAAACGGGCCTAAATTGGACGTCCAGTAACCCAGATGTGGTAAGCCTATCGACGAGCGATCCGCCAACTCTCACTGCACAAGGTCAAGGATCGGCCACAATCACCGCCGGCAGCGCTTCTACAGTTGTGACGGTTACCCCTCCCGGGACCATTCCATCCCCCGGAACGGTCCTCTGGTCGGACCCCGTCGACGCGGGTGTACTTAGCATGGTGCCCGCAGTACCCAGTTCGACCGGCGTGGCCGACGTATTCGTGCTGGACGGCAAGTGTAACGTGTGGGCTGTAGCAAGCGACGGGACGGTGCCGTGGACGGCCAATATTGGGCAACTGCCGNCAACTGCCGCCAAATAACGGCAACACGTTCGCTGTCTGTGGTGAGTTTCTGCCCGATTTTCAAGGCGGATTCGTGGCCCTAAGTGAAACGAGTACAACGAATCCAGTGGGACAGGTCACTTTCTTGTACCATCTCCAGAAGTTCGATGGCTTGACGGGTCAGGCATATCCTTCTCACGACATGGGGAATTCCTGGGAGGATCTGAATTTCCCCATTTCTGCATCGGAATTCTTTTGGCCCCCCGGGGTAGAGACCTTTCCTCCCTTCGTTGTGCACACCAACGGCACGATCTTTACCGTCGACGACTTTGCTGACTCTGGTGTGGCTGTCATTGACCCGCTGACGGGCAAGCCGAAGACCCTCACACTCAGCTTTGACGATGAGTTTCCCGGTTCAGCGTCTTCGTCCCAAACGCTTAGGTTTGGCGGATTTGGCAGGTGGACCGTTGGCGGCGACGGTTACGCCTATCTTCCGTACTCTTACCAATGGTACTCTTGGCAACCACCGCAGGTGTGTTTCCCAGATCCCTCCACCGGGAATCTTACTTGCATCCCACCATGCGGCAATTCCATATACGGATACGCTAATAGCAACATACAGGGAACCGTCTACCTCGCCCTGCTGCGCATGGATACGTCTGGAAATGCATCCTCCATCCAACTGGGGAGCTGGAATTTCTCCGGGAACTGTCTCGCCTCCACTTACGCGACCCCTACGAAAGTCACGCTTATCACCAATGCAGACCACGGTGTGCTGGCTACGTGGGAACTCATCAGCGGCTCACAAAAGGTCGGGGGATGGAGCCCTGCGCCGAACACCTATTACATCGCGACCACGAGCGGCGCGGGCTTGGCTTCCGAAACGACAACACCGAATCTTCTGACGCCGGTACTGCAGGCTCAAGACGGGACGTTCTATGGCACGGATAGAAGTGGAAGCATGGTCAAGTTCGATAACTCCGGTAAAGTGAAATGGAGCACACCGGGAGACTCCCCGCAGATTGCGACGCCTGACGGAGGAGTGATCGACGTCGGGGGTACTGCCTGGGACACCAATGGCAATCCCATAGCCGTAGTGTCCTTGCCAATCCAATCGTGGACTGGGCTTGCCTATATACCCCCTCTCAAGCAAGTCGCATTCATGACGAACCCCTCGGCTACGCCGCCATTCTGGAGTTTCGCCAACACCTATCTGCCGCCGAACGCGTTCGCCAGTACTACTAACTCAGGCGCCAATCAATCTGGGAATAGCACTGCTGCACTCTGTCGTGACGAGCGCGATCAGGTTGTTGCACAGTACGGACAACGCACTGTGCTCGATTCGTACTTCGATCCGCAACTTGGCCGCGCGAATAGGCCACGCTTTACTCCAAACTGTTTCTTGCTTACCGGTTCTGCTCGCTCAGAGTACTTCAAATTTGACGAAATCAACGTGCCCGATCCGAACGATGGGCCGGACTATAGCTACGCTCTTGTGAGGAAACCTCTGATCGTGCCGAAAGAAAGCGGGTACGGCCTTGATCGGTGGCGTCAACTTTATGGGAGTTCCCGAATCATCAATAGCGGCTATCGCGAGCCAGAGCAGGACACCAACGACAATAGCCGCCACATGTTTGGCGACGCAGTCGACCTACGGAACCAAACCTGTCCGCTCCGCGATCCGCCTCCTAACCAGCCGTGCGGAACTGATGGGCAACAGGAGTGGCAGGACATGGCCACAGCTGCTGGAAATTCTCTAAATAATACCGGGGCCAAGGCAGACTATGTTGAGCCCGTCAATCTGCCCCCGTTGCCAAACGGCAAAATCCCAAAGGGTTGTAAGTGGAGTTGCGTTCATGCGGACTGGCGCTGGCATGACCGTGGTGACTATGGTCACTAGTGCCTCGGACAATTTCAGTCATACTGAGGGATAACGAGGTGAAGATGAAGCTGCGAATGTTTCNCAATGCTCGTCCTGATACTTGCTTTTTCTTGCGGAATCTGCGGCGGCCAACAAGCGTCTGCCTCGGGACCAAAGAGGGATGTCTCAGAGATACTGTCGCGAATGAAGAGTGCCGACCTTCACACAAAGATCGTTGCCTTTGATGAGTTGATGACCGTGGTACAGTCTGAAGCATCGGGGCAGCAGGCCGTGGAATCCGAGAGTCGTGCTGATATCCTGAGCGGGTTTCTTGCTCGAAATCCAGAGCAGTCTGAGGCAGTGAAGTTGGGCTTGATTCAGATGCTGACCGCGGAGAACCACCTCTTCATCGAAAGCAAGGTCCCCCCCCCGGCAGCGCATGAGGAGGATGACGTCAGCGGGCACTATGCGGACCTTATCTACGTAGTATCCTCCTTGGATGATGAACGGACCATACCGGCACTAATAGGCGCGATGACCACAGGCGGAATGGCACAACGCGGGTTACAAAAATACGGCGACAAGGCTCTGGGCCCGGTGACGCAACAACTCAAGAATCCGGACGCGCTGGTGCGTGCAACCGCGTTGGAAGTCAGCGTTGGACTACTCAGAATGCACGACGATGTCGCTGCCAAAACTCGAGTGAGAGAGCTTCTGCTGGCTTCCATTTCGGATCCCGAACCAGTTGTGCGGCGGCAAGCCATCCGAAACATTGACTGCCTTGAGGAACGGCAGGAGTTCGTGCCCATTCTGGAGCAAGTCGCGAAGACCGATCCGGTCAAGCGTCCGGGTAAAGCCGATGACGGTGGTGAAACAGATGGATTTTATCCCGTGAGATTCGAGGCTCGACGTGCGCTGCGACACATCCGAGCCAACACAACGTGTAGTCAATGACCCAGACGTGCTGAACCGGAATCCATACACAGTGGCTGTGTCGAGAGGGATGACTGCTCAGCGCAATGCGGTTCACCCCGAACTGTTTCGAGTTTGCAATTCCGCCCTCTGACACCAGTACGATCTATAAGAGGACGCCGCGAAGCTGCTGCGCAAGATTGCGAATCACGAAGCAGGGGTCGTTGATCAAGGAGTCGACCGTTGAGACATTTGCCCGTGCCATTTCTCCCGCGCATGAAAATGCGATTCGTTTTGTACTTATGTTCAGCGCTGATACTGTCTATGCCGGGAACAGCGCAGCAGACCGCCTCGCTCGATTCTCGCGTTTCAGCCACCCTGGATCGCATGAACAAGAATGACCTGCATGCGCGTGAGGCAGCTTTTAACGACATGATGGCTCTGATAAGTGAAGGGCAGACGCAAGCCACGGAGCCTGACCGCGCGGCTGCTCTGGCCAGTTTCTTCAAGCAACATCCCGACCAAGCCGACAGAATCAAGCTCGGTCTAANAATCAAGCTCGGTCTAATCCACTTGCTGAAAGCCGACAATGACGACTTTCAAAGTGGCGCACCCGGAACCTATACCGAAGACGATACGGAGCACTACGCGGAGGTCATAAATGTTGTTTCCTCGCTGAAGGATGAACGGGCGATCCCTGCACTGGTGGGCGCGATGTCCACCGGCGGGATGGCCCAGCAAGCTATATCCCAGTACGGGGACAAGGCGCTCGCGCCAGTACTTGAACAACTCAAAAGTTCCGACCCGCTGGCGCAAGCCTCAGCCCTAAGGATGAGTTTCGCACTGCTTGCGACACGAGGCGATCCTGCCTCTANAGGCTCAAATACGAGAGCTCATTCTCGCATACGTCAAGGCCCCATCGGAGCCTTCGCGACGCATTGCGGTTCAGGAAATTGGCTGCCTCGGGGACCGACAGAACTTCGTGCCACTCTTGAAAGAAATCGCGAAGACCGATCCTGAAAAACGGCCGGGCAAAGCACTCGACGGCGGGGACGCTGATGGGTTCTATCCTGTNAAGGGCGGACGCAAGACAGGTACTGCGAGACATTCAAAACAACGCAGGCTGTGGGCACTGAGTTTGCACATGATCGACGTTGGACTGATTGTCGCGACGAAAGAGTGTGTTTCGGTAACGGGACTGAACTCTACCTAGTCGCACATGACGCGCCTAGCAAGCGCTGCATCTAGCGAACCGCCACCGGTACTATGCATCGCATTCTCGCTGCCCTACTCTTATTGTCGTCGCTGCAGCCGCAGACAAACGTGCAGCGGCCGCACGTTCTCGGCCTTGCCCATGCAGCTTTTCGCGTTAGCGACATAGACCGGGCGCAGGCATTCTATGCGGGCATCCTGGGTTATGAAGAACCGTTCTCGCTCAACGGCCGCGCCAAGGAAACTACCATAACATTCGTCAAGTTCAACGATCTGCAATATCTGGAACTTTTCCAGGGAGACGCCCAGAACCACGGCCAGCTAGATCATTTCGCCCTGTACACAACCGACCTGACTGCGATGCGGGCGTATCTCCAAGGTCTAGGGATGTATATTGCGAAAGACACCCACAAGGGGCGGATCGGCAATCCCTTTCTCACGATTCGCGATCCTGATGGCCATTTCATCGAAATCCTTCAGTCTGCACCGAACAGCTTGACCGGGCAATCCCAAGGCAAGTTCATGCCAGCGAGACGGATCTCGGATCACATCAGCCATGTGGGAATCGTTGTCACTTCGGTGGATTTAGCGATGAAGTTCTATCGCGACGCGCTTGGCTTTCGCGAACTCTCTCGCGGCCCGGAAGTAAACGGGCAGCCGGCTTGGATTGATTTGCGAACGCCCGAAGGCACGGATTACATTGAATTGATCCCGTTTTCTGGGAAGCCTGCGCCAGCGGACTTGAAAGCGCAGGAGCATCTTGGCCTGGCGAGCTCTGATGTGCGGAAGACTCTTGCCACCCTCAAAGCGCGTGTGCCCGGCGGTTCGCCGATCTCATCCATCACGGTGCAGACGGGAGGCGGTCTGCCAACACGGGCGAATTTATTCGATCCCGACGGAGCCCGCATCGAGATAATGGAGCCTCTGTCCACGGCTGAGCCTCTGACTGTACCTCCAACCCGTCGCCAATGAGCCCGCTCTCTGCCAAATCTAGTGGCGCACATCTCGCAGATTGCTCAAATGCTGTGACTCGCCGGGACTTCCTCAAGTCAACCGCGCTCGCCGCCGGCGCCGCATTACTACCTCCTGCCAGTGCCCACGCGGATTCCCCGCCCGCCAACAGTTCGGTCTCAGAGAACCTGACGACGGGATGGGAGTATTTTCGAGGATCGCTGGGAGGCGTCTGGGACGTTTGGCGCCAGGATATGGCAGAGAACACAGTGTGGAAGAAGGTCGAGGTTCCACACTGCTTCAATGCGTATGACGCGGTTGATCCCGACCAGCCGTATTACGAAGGCCCAGGCTGGTACCGCCGCAAGATCCACATCGGGAATCCGTTNCGAGCATGGACGTACTCTGCTCCTTTTCGAAGGAGCCGGACAGAAGAGCAAGGTGTTTGTTGGGCTCGAAAAAGTCGGTGAGCATGTCGGTGGCTACGATGAATTTGTCGTTGATATTACCGACGCGATCGCAAAGCATACGGAAACCGACGCAAGTCTAAGAGAGGTTCCTTTGGCCGTACTCTGCGACAACTCGCGGGACCCCGAAATGATCCCATCGTCGCTCAATGACTTTCATCGTTTCGGTGGACTGTACCGGAACGTGACCCTTTTCTACGAGCCTTTGATCTCGTTGAGGCGGGTTCACATTACAGCGGCCATGGTGGATTCCTCATCGGCGCTAGTTACGATCGGCACGAAACTGCGCAACCCCAATGCGCTCCGGGAGGAGGTTCAACTGCGAATCCGGGTTTTCGATCCGAAAGGCTCTCTGGCTCAAACGACGACAGCGCAATTCCAGGCGTGGGACGGCGAACGGGACGTCGCGACTTTCAAACTGAACGCCCCCGAGTTGTGGTCACCGTCACATCCGTCCCTCTACCGCTGTGAAGTCCACTTGACCAGCGCACATGGAACCATGACTGTGACTGAGCGTTTCGGCTGCCGATATTTTGAGTTCGTCGAGCATGGCCCGTTCAAGCTCAACGGCGAACGATTGTTTCTCAAGGGTACGCAACGGGAGGAAGATCATGCCGGCTTTGCTGCCGCCGTTCCAGAAGATCTTACCCGGAAGGAAATGCTGCTGATTAAGGAAATGGGTGCGAATCTCGTAGGACTGGCTCACCATCAACAATCCCGAACTGTACTGGATCAGTGCGACGAATTGGGCCTTCTCGTTCTGGAACAGATTCCCTGGTCGCGGGGCGGGTTGGGAGATGAGGAATACAAGGAACTGGCTCGGCAGATGCTTCGCACAATGATCGACCAGCACTATAACCACCCGTCAGNTTATTCTTTGGGGCTTGGGCAACGAGAACAATTGGCCAGGCGATTTTCCAGAATTTGACAGGGAGAAGATTCGTGGATTCGTGAAAGAGTTGAATGAAGAAGCGCACAGGCTGGACCCCACCCGACTGACATTCCTTCGGCGCTGCGACTTCTGCAAGGACCTGATCGACGTTTATTCATCTTCGATCTGGGCCGGCTGGTACCACGGCCCGTACACACAATACAAGCCCATGCTCCAGAAAGAGCGGCAGACCGTGCCGAGATTTCTCCATGTTGAGTGGGGCGGAGAAAGCCACGCGCGGCGGCACTCGGAAGAACCGGACCGTCTTCTCACACAGTTCTTGTCAGCACCGGACCTCGATGAGCACGAGCGTGAGCGCCTGCTTTCCGNGCTTTCCGGCGGACACACAGCTGCATTCCGCGACGGCGACTGGTCCGAAACCTATGCGTGCAATCTCTTCGATTGGCATCTCAAAGAGCAGGAAACCATGCCAGAGCTGACGGGTTCGGCGCAATGGATTTTCAAAGACTTTTCGACGCCGCTGCGGCCCGGGAATCCGATTCCGCATGTGAATCAAAAAGGCTTGATCGAACGAGATATGACGCTCAAAGAGGGGTACTACGTTTTTCAGTCGTATTGGGCAGAACGGCCAATGATTCACATCTACGGTCATTCCTGGCCGGTCCGTTGGGGGGAAGCGGGCGAACCGAAGCTAATGAAAGTCCATTCGAACTGCGATGCTGTCGAACTCTTCGCGAATGGAGTCTCGCAGGGCATCAAGAAGCGCAACACTCAAGACTTTCCCGCTGCAGGCCTGCACTGGCTGGTGAAGTTAAAGGTTGGTGACAACCTACTGAGGGCTGTCGGACATGGAGGAAACAGTTCAGTCGAGGATACATTGTCTCTCCAGTACCGAACCACCAAATGGGCCCGTCCAGAGCGGATTGAACTGCAAGATACTGGGCATCAGGGCGGACGGGTAACAGTCGAGGCTCGATTGCTGGATGGCAAAGGCACTCTTTGCCTGGACGCCCGCAACCGGGTGTGGTTTGGTATTACCGGGGACGGTACGCTCCTCGATAACACAGGCGCCGTCACAGGATCACGCTGCGTGGAACTGAGCAATGGTCGCGCCGAGATCAGTCTTTTGCGCAACGATGGAACTTCGGTGGTCAGCGTGCGCTGCAAGTCTGTGCCGAGCGCCTTCCTAATCGTAAGATAGGCAATTCTGCTCAGGAGATCATGACGGCCGAGAAAACGGTTCTCTTCCAGCTTGAACCATATTGGTTGGTNGACATGTCAGCCCGGTGGAATTCCTTGGCGCGAGGTTTGTAGATTGTAGGCCCCACAATCCCTTTGTATTCCATTGGACATCACCAGTTCGGAGTAGAAAGCCGCGTGGGGGAGGCGATTCGCCGAGAAAAGCGTGCGCACATGCTGGATGGCTCACCACCGGACCCTGCTTGTTCGCATTTCGTAACAGAATGAAACGCTCACGCCGTTTTCTGCGTTCGTAGTCCGAGTCGGGGGTCAACGCAAAGACAGAAGAATGAGACAGAACCGGCGAGCTTGTGACTGTTCTGAATTCGTAAATTGTGGAGGGTGCGTCTTTGCTTTGCAGTTCCTTGACTTTCTTCCGTGGCCGTGATGCTCGTCACGGCACGTGTTGATCCCGCTCACAATCCGCACTTTTATATTGAAATCCACAAACGTGGGGAAGTAGTGTCCGCGTAATTCGCGCCCACGACGTCCAGAGCTTGGCTTGTTCGAGATTCCTCGGGAGCGAAGTATGACGCGACGAGTCTCGCAGTTATTTCCACCACGCATTCGCAAAGCACCCCGTTTTAGAAAGACAACGACTCATAACGCCGGAGAACCATCTTTCCGGCAGACGTGTTTGGGCGTTCCTCAGTACAGACCGAGTCTAGTGTCAAACAGACTGACAGAGGGAACAACATGAGGCGCATATCAGGAGAAACCTTCGGGCCTTCTACTTCATCGTTTATTTCGCCGTTCGCCACTTGCAGGACATTACTATCTGGTCCAAAGACCGCTGAAAATACGCGTACCGGGCGGAGCCATGCTTACCGACTTCCGACTGCGGTCCTGTCGCTGCTGCTCTCCATCCTTGTGTGGGGGCCCCAGGCTGGTGCAACGCCCAAGATCACTCTCATGACACCCCAAAGCGGCTCGGTCGGTACTGTCGTCGCGATAGTCGGCAGCGGGTTCGGAACGAACCAAGGCAGCAGTACGGTCACATTCAATGGCACTCCGGTCACATGGGTGTCTTGGAGCAGTAGCACGCTGGAGGTCCAAGTGCCTGCAGGTGCGACGTCTGGGAATGTGGTTGTCAAGGTTGGTGGCGCGGTCAGCAACAGCCAAGGTTTCACGGTTACTCCCTCTCCGGTGATCAGCAGCCTGTCACCCACGTCGGGGCCGGTAGGGGCGTCAGTGATTATTACCGGGACCGCCCTTACAGCGGGGGGCGCGCAGATGCCTCAAGTCGTCTTCAGCCCGCAACTGTACGCAAGCCCGGCGAGTTCGCNGCGATACGTCGATCACGGTCCCGGTGCCAGCGGGTGCTACAACCGGGGATGTCGTCGTGTCGGTCGGAGGAGGCCTCACCAACGGGGTGCTGTTCACGGTGACTTCGTTGGAGCCAAGCATCAGCAATATATCGCCAAGCGGGGGAGTGGTTGGGACATCAGTGACCATTAGCGGGTCTGGTTTCGGCTCAGCACAAGGAAACAGCACAGTGACGTTCAATGGGACAGCGGGCAAGCCGACGAGTTGGAGCGTTACCAGCATTGTGGTTCCAATTCCATCCGGAGCGAGCACTGGGAACGTTTTGGTCACAGTTGGCGGGGTTGCGAGCAATCCGTACGGGTTC
>OCOJ01056216.1_pt2 | contig 12631 bp, 16 predicted proteins | sample 1539251 | NCBI WGS metagenome assembly OCOJ01 (sample SAMN01911457, study PRJEB22624) | soil metagenome | biome: Soil | place: Malaysia | collected 2012-04-30 | depth RA_metagenome m
CGCCATCCACAGCTACCAAAGCAGCATCAGGCAGCACCCAAAGGACGTCCGGCCCTACCTGCTATTGGGCATGCTCGAGGAGTCGCGGCACGATCTGCCGCAGGCCCGCCAGCTCTACGAACAGGCGCTGCAGGTCCAGCCCAACCATCCGCTAGCTGCCAATAATCTGGCCTTCCTGCTGCTCGAAACGGGCGGCGACACGAACACAGCGCTCATGCTGGCCCAGACGGCGCGCCAAGCCCTGCCGCAAAATCCCAATGTCGCCGATACCCTGGCCTGGGTCTACTACAAGAAGGGCGTTTATGGATCCGCTGCCGATTTGCTCAAGGAAGCGATCCACACTTCGCCGGACAACCCCACGTATCACTACCACCTGGGGATGGTGTACGACAAACTCAACGACAAAGCGCACGCACGCGAAGAACTGCAACGCACGCTGAAGCTCAGCCCGAACTTCGAACACGCCCAGGAAGTGAAGCAGGTGCTGAGCACCCTGGGCGGATAGGGCGAATCTCTCGCGAGATGACCCCGACGGCAAGGGCAAGACATGTGGTGCCCCAACATCTGCTCTCCCGACTGCGACGGCGCGAAGGTGCAGGAGGCCGCGGGAGCGGTTGACGCGCGGAATCCGCTTTGCCATTATCGCTAAGACACCTCGGGGGACGCCTATTTCGGTGCGCGTGCTGATTCTGGGCTCCGGCAGTTCGGGCAACGCGACGCTGGTCGAAACTTCGACCACAAGACTGCTCGTGGATGCCGGCTTCAACCGGCGCGAGACGCTGCGGCGCCTGGCGGCCCTGGGCACATCCGTTGACGGGGTCCAAGGAATTCTCGTCTCCCACGAACACACCGACCACGTCTCCGGACTGGCCAACCTGAGCCGGGCGTGGAACGCGCCCGTGTACATCACCGAGGGAACGTTTGCGGAATACGAGCGGATGACGCCAAGAGAAGAGGCGCAGAAAATCCGGCATGTCGAAACGCTCCGCCCTTCGCAGCGCTTCCAGGTGGGCGATATCGAGGTGACTGCATTTTCCATCCCGCACGACGCCGCGGACCCGGTGGCGTTCACGCTGCGGGCGGAAGGCTTCAAAGTCGCGATTGTGACCGACCTAGGATACCTACCCGCGCACGTGCGCGAACACGTGCGCGGCTCCGACCTGCTCATTCTGGAATCGAATCACGACCTGGAAATGCTGAAGGTGGGGCCCTACCCGTGGCACGTCAAACAGCGGGTGATGAGCCGCACCGGGCATCTCTCCAACTACGCCGTGAGCGAATTCCTCTCCGACGACGAGGGGTTCGACGCGCGCGCGCGCTGGCTCGTCCTGGCGCATCTCTCCGAGAACAACAACAATCCGGACCTCGCCCGGCTCTCGGCGGAAGAGGCGCTGGGCCGCCGACCGGATTCGGCGGTATATGCCGGCGAGCTGCACATCGCTTCCCAACGCATGCCGATCGGCCCGTTTGTGTTTTGATCCCATGGCGACCAATGTTGCGAACAGCGCCACGCGACTTCGTGGCGTCCGAGGAAAGCGTATGGCGCTGAAGAGTTCGCTGTGATTCCACGGTACACGCGCGCGGAAATGGCACGGCTGTGGAGCGACGAGCACCGCTTCGGCAAATGGCTGGAGGTGGAGCTGGCCGCCACGGAGGTGCTGGCCGCAGCCGGAATCGTTCCCGCCGCGGCAGCGGAAGCGCTGCGCGCGCGCGCGCGCGTGGACGTGAAGCGCATCCACGAAGTGGAGGCGCGCGTGCGCCACGATGTGATTGCCTTCACCGTGGTCGTGGGGGAATCGGTAGGCGACGCGGAGGCGGCCCGCTGGCTGCATTACGGCCTGACCTCGAACGACGTGGTGGACACGGCGCAGGCGCTGGTGCTGCGCGAAGTTTCGGCGCAGATCGAGGCCGGGCTGGTGGCCTTCGGGGATACGCTGCGCCGCCGGGCCTTCGAGTTCAAGGACACGCCGCAGATCGGCCGCACGCACGGCATCCATGCCGAACCGATCACGTTCGGCCTGAAAGCGGCCATCTGGTATTCCGAGAACCAGCGCAATCTGGAACGCTTCCGCGCCGCGGCGCGGCAACTGGCCGTGGGGAAAATCTCCGGAGCGGTGGGCACGTGCGCGCACCTGGGTCCGGAGATGGAGCAAAAAATCTGCGCGCGACTGGGGCTTGAGGCCGCGCCGATTTCCTCCCAGGTGCTGCAACGCGACCGGCACGCCCAGCACCTGGCCGCGCTCGCCGTGATCGCCGGCTCGCTCGAGACCGTGGCGCTGGAGATCCGCCACCTGCAGCGCACCGAGGTGCGCGAGGCCGAGGAGCCGTTCGCCGCCGGCCAGCGCGGCAGCTCCGCGATGCCGCACAAACGGAATCCGGTGATGTGCGAGCAGGTGTGCGGGCTGGCGCGGCTGGTGCGCACGAACGCGCTGGCNGGCCGTGGAGAACATGGCGTTGTGGCACGAGCGCGACATCTCCCACAGTTCCGTGGAACGGGTGATTCTGCCGGATTCGACCACGCTGGTGGACTATCTCGTGGACCGCATGACCACGATCGTGAGGGACATGCGCGTCTTCCCGCACCGCATGCGCCGCAATCTGGAGCTGACGCACGGCCTGGTGTTTTCCGGACAGCTCCTGCAGGACCTGGTGGAAGCGGGGGCGCCACGGGAAGAGGCCTACCACTGGGTGCAGGAAAACGCGATGGCCGCCTGGGAACACGAGACCAGTTTCCGCGAGCGCGTGGCCGCGGACCCGCGCATCACGCGGCATCTTTCGCCGCAGGCCCTGGAACGCGCCTTCGACGTCCAGCGCCAGCTTCGCTACGTGGACGCGATCTTCACGCGCGTTTTCGGCAAGAGCTGAGGCGCGCCCGCCGCCGGCCGGCCACCGCGCAGCCGGAGAAGCGGCTGAGGCCGACTAAACCTCCGGCGCGATTCAGCCGAAATGAATAAAGGAATGAGATTCCGTGTACTGATCGTGGACGCTGACAAGGCGTCTTGTGACACCATCCAGTCCGTGATCGTGGCCTCCAACCTCGAGGCGGTGACGGAAACCAGCAGCAGCCGAGCCGCGGAATACCTTCGCAGGGAAAAATACGACGCGCTTTTCCTGGAGCTGCACATGCCCGCGCCCGACGGCCTGCAACTGACCAAACTGGCGCGGAGTTCGGGAATGAACCGGCGGACGCCGATCATCATGGTTTCCGGGCAGAACGCGCCGGATTCGATGTCGCGGGCGTTTGAAGCCGGCGCGAATTTTTTCCTGTTCAAGCCGTTCGACCGCGGGCGGCTGATGCGCGTGGTACGCGCAGCCCATGGGCCCATCGAGCAGGAGCGGCGCCGGTTCCTCCGGGTGGAGGTGGCGCGGCACGTTTCGCTGCAGGCCGGCGACGAGAAGGTGGAAGGCACCACCGTGGACTTAAGCCTGCAAGGCATGCTGGTGGAAGCCCCGCGGATGTTTCCCGTGGGCAGCCAGGTGAGGGTGCGCCTGGAAGTCGCCGCCGGGCAGAAGCCGGTCAGCTCCACGGGAAAAGTGGTGCGCCACGCGCGTCAAAATCACATGGGAATTGAACTGGAGCCGCTGGCCGGCGAGGATGCGGAGCGGCTGCAAGCCTTCTTGTTGCCGCTCATATTGAAGTCAGCGGGGGAGTGAGACAGACCCACGGTCAGGAAGACACTGACCGTGGCTACCCAGCGCCGGATAGATTACTGGGCGCGCTGGACGTAGCGCCCTTCTGAGGTGTCCACGCGCACGCGGTCGCCGTTGTTGATGAAGGGCGGGACGCTGATCACCAGGCCGGTCTCAAGCTTCGCCGGTTTCATCACCGCGCTGGCCGTGGCTTTTTGAACGGTGGGTTCCGTGTCCGTCACGGTCAGGTCCACCGTATCCGGCAGGATGACGCCGAGCGGTTTGCCTTCGTGGAATTCCAGTTTCAGGTGGATGCCGGGGAGCAGGTAGTCCACCGAGTCACCGAGCACCTCGCGGCCCAGATGGATCTGGTCGAAAGTCTCGGCGTTCATGAAGTGCCAGCCCTCGCCATCGGCGTAGAGATACTCGTATTCGATTTCGTCCAGGATGGCGCGCTCCACAAATTCTTCCGCGCGGAACCGGTGATCGATGATGGCGCCGGATTTGAGGTTGCGCAGGCGCGTGGCCATAGCGCCGCGTTTGTTTCCGGGCGTGCGGTGCTCCACACTGAAGACGGCATAGAGGTCACCGTCGAACTGGATGACCATCCCGGGGCGCAATTGTGTCGCTTTCACCATCGCAAAAACTCCTCGAATTCTCGTGGAACCGAAGCTCGCCAACCGCCGGTAACAACGAGCGGGTCACAGTCCGCCTGCGGCGGGCCGTAATCGGTGCTGTTGCGGCAGGCCGTCCCGATTGCCGCTGGGCAATCAGGACGGAAGGCGCGGGCAATTGGCACCCGGCCCCGATGAATACTATAACGCGGCGCGAGCCACTTCGCCAGACGCACCTACATGGCCTTCCTACTGCTTCCCAAGCGCCTGGGCGCTCTGGTAAGAAATCACGCCTCTTCCCGGCACTCCCGCCTCCAACCGCCGCAACCGATAGCGGAAAGGCCGATCTCCTTTCTCGACCGAACTGCCTTCCAACCGGTAATAGGTTTCGTCCACGCGCACAATCTTCGGGGCCATCCAGCCGGGTTTCCTCCGGCTCGCCCAAATTTCCAGAATTTCCTCGGCCGCACTCCTCGTGTAGTGCAGCTCGTCCGGAACTTCCTCGAGTCGCGCCACCATCGCGCGTTCGCGCACGCTCTCAACAACCGCCGCGAGCTGCCGGCGGAACTCCTGCGCCAGCGACCTGGCTTGCCCAGGATGTCTCGCGAGGAACACCGCCCGCTCCAGAACATACAGGGGAAGCACGCCCCGGGCATCCTCTGTGAAAGCTGCTCCCACCAACCGTACCGCGCCTTCCAGGAAGGCGTAGGCTAGTATCCAGGTGACCGGATGCGTGAAAAACACAGCCAGAGCCGTTCCGGCAATCTGATGCCTCGTCACATCTCGTCCAAACTTCCCCTGCATCGCCCACTCCGTCCATCGGCTGATCATGGGCGGCATCGTCCGCATGTACCAGTAACACAGCCCGGCAATTCCGGTGCAGAATTCCAGGAATCCGCTTATTGCAGCCGCGCGCTCCCAGTGGACGTGCCCCGCAACGGGCAGCTTCCTCCGCCACGCCTCCGGCAGGAGCGCGGCCACGGGCCCCACTATGAAAACCCAGAGGAATTGTGTCCACATAAGGCGCAGCGGGCCCCATTCTACTCACGCCCCGCCGCTTTCCCCAACTTCCCGCCCACGCATATCAAGAAATGGCGGCCACGACGCGCAGGCTGCGCTTGCTTCTACGGGCCGCTCTGGAGTAGCTTGTGGAACTGCTCACCCCGGTCTGGGGCGGGCCAGGAGGAGTTGTGTCGGAACACGCCCGCTTCAACGTTCGCTTTGTCGATAAAGGCGTCATCTTAGATGTGCAGGGTCCCGTGCGGCTCGGCGAGACCGAGCAGGCTCTCCGCGAAAAGGTCCAAGAGCTGGTCGCGGCGGGCAATCGCAATATCGCCGTGAACCTTTCCGGCGTGACCATGCTGGACAGCTCCGGAATCGGCGCCATGGTGCGCTCGTTCACTTCCGTAAGCCGTGGGGGCGGAAAATTCGTAATTTTCTCGCCCACGAAAATGATCCGTCAGACCCTCAAGATGGTGCGGCTGGACACTATCCTCTCCATCTACGACGACGAAGCAGCCGCGCTTGCCGCGCTGTAGCCGCCTGCCACACCGGAACGAGGCGTAGCCCAGAGAGTGCAATTCGGGCTGCCTGCTATTCGGCCTGCTTTCATTGCACGGCCATCCGCCCTCGGGTATCTTTGCGGGTCCTTCTACAGGTGGAGGCTGCATGCGCACCAATCTTCGAGCCCTGATACGACGCCCATCCATTGCATTCCTGCTTTTTCCAGCGGCCACGCTGGCGATCGTGCTGCTCGCGCGAGCCGCTCCGGCACAGCCGGCGAAGAGCTTTGTCATTGTGGGCGCGGACGTGGCGGACGGCACCGGCGGACCGCTGGTTCGCGCCAACGTGCGCGTGCNNNGGCGACCGCATCGCGCGCGTGGGGAACTTCGTCCCTGAGCCGGGCGAGGAAGTGGTGGACGCCAAAGGGCTGGTGCTTGCGCCCGGCTTCATCGACGCACACAACCATTCCGACCGCGGCCTGGAGAGCGACCCGCTGGCCGAGAGTCAGATTTCGCAGGGCCTCACCACGCTGCTGCTGGGGCAGGATGGCGGTTCGCCGTGGCCCATCGGCGAATGGCTGGACAAATTCCGCAAGGATGCTCCCGCGCTGAACGTCCTGATGCTGGTGGGCCACGCCACCGTGAGGCGCAAGGTGATGGGCGACGACTTCCGCCGGGAGGCGCGGCCGGAAGAGGTGGCGCAGATGGCGCAGCTCGTCGAACAGGGCATGCGCGAAGGCGCCGTGGGACTCTCGAGCGGGCTGGAATACGAAGTGGGCAGCTACAGCACGACTGAAGAAGTGGTGGCGATGTCGCGCGTTGCCGGGCGTTACGGCGGGTTCTACATCTCACACATCCGGGACGAAGCGGACCGCAGCTTCGAGGCCCAGCGCGAATTGCTGCAGATTGGGAGAGAAGCCGGACTGCCGGTGCAGGATACTCATATCAAGCTTGCAACCGTGGGCGTGTGGTATCGCGCTGCGGAAACCGTGGCGATGTACGACACGGCGCGCCACAGCGGCCAGGACGTCACGGCAGACTGCTATCCCTACGACGCGTGGCACTCCAATTTCAAGGTGCTGGTGCCCAACAAGAAGTACGACGACCCGGCCAGCGTGTCGAAGGCCATCGCGGACGTGGGCGGCGCGCAGAACCTGCTCATCACCGAGCATAAAGCGCATCCCGAGTACGCAGGCCGCACGCTCGAGGAAGTGGCCAAATCGAAAGGCATCACGCCCACCGAACTGCTGATGGAAATCATTCGCGACGGCGATGGAGGCGTGATCGGAAAGGCCATGACCGAGCAGGATATCCGCACGTTTTTCGCCCAGCCGTGGGTGATGATTTCGAGCGACGGGGGCATCGGAATGAAGCATCCGCGGGGCGCGGGCACGTATCCGCGCGTGCTGGGGCGGCTGGTGCGCGAATGGCACTGGCTGACACTGCCGGAAGCGATCCGCCGCATGACATCGCTGCCGGCCTGGCGGCTGAAACTGAATGATCGCGGATACGTGCGCGAGGCCATGGTGGCGGACCTGACGCTGTTCAACCCGCAGACGGTGACTGACCGTTCCACGTTCGAGGAGCCGCAGAAACTATCTGAAGGGATCGAGAAAGTGTACGTGTCGGGCGCTCTCGTTTGGGACCATGACCACGCTACCGGTGCGAAGCCGGGAAAGGTGCTGCCTAAATAGCGAGGCAGGAGGCAGCGAGGCAGGGAGGGGACGGAGGAAGAAGTCATGACCGACTCGCTCAAAGACTGGAACGCATTTCGCGCGGAGATGAACGAAGAAATCCTGGGCTGCGGCCATCTGGGCGTGAAACGTTTCTTCGCGCTGGACCACCAGGCCTACGAGCCGGGCGCTCTGGACACGAAGACGAAAGAGCTGCTGGGACTAGTCGCCTCCTGCGTGCTGCGCTGCGACGATTGCATCACCTACCATATCGTCCGGTGCGGGGAAGTGGGCTGGGGACGCGCCGAGGTGATTGACGCACTGAATGTGGCGCTCGTGGTTGGGGGCTCGATCACCATCCCGCACGTGCGGCGGGCGTTCGCCCGCATGCGCGAGGTAAAAGGCCTGGCGCCCTGAGACAAGGGAAACGGCGGTGAAACGCGCTCAGAAGCCGCCGGCGGAGCGATCGGGTTCCACTTCTTCGGCGAAGACGATGCCGACGGCGTTGCGGTTTTCGTCTTCGGCGGGCTCGCGGCGGACCACGTAGCCGCGGAGGGGGATGCGGCCGTCGGGGTGCAGCTCGTCCACGGGCGCTTCCATCATCACCTGGAGCTCGGATTGTAGGCGCGGCGTGTTTTCCAGATAGAGCAGGGCGCCGTGCAGGGTGAGGTCGCGGATGATGGTCTCTTCCTGGAAGGCGCGGCCCTCCTCGGTGTAGCCNCACGATGGTGGCACGGAAGAATCCCTCGCGGCGCTGGCCGGCGCGGCTGTCGCGCATGACCACGTCCATTTTGCTGGAGTCGAGCGTCATCACCATGCCCTCGGAGGCGGCCCAGGCATTGGCGTACTGCTGGCGGGTTTGGCGGAGTATCGCGTCCACGCCGCGGTCGCTCGAATCCGGGTCGTGATGGAAGAGGACCAGGTTCTTGGCGCCGGCATCGCGGGCCACGCTGATTCCTTCGAGCCAGGTGGAGTGCCCCCAGCCCTTCTGCGTGGTGCGAAGCTGCTCGGGGGTGTACTGGGCGTCGTGGATGTAGATGTCAGCGCCCTCGGCGAGTTTGCGGAGGTCGCGATCCATGTCCGGGACGCCGGGCTCGTTGTCAGTGGCATAGACGATGATGCCCGAGGGCGTCTCCAGGCGGAAGCCGAGACACCCCTGCGGGTGGTTGAGCCATTTCGTCGTGACGCGGGTTTCACCGAACTGAATTGCGTCGCCGCCGGCAATTTCCGTGTACTCGCGCTTGCAGTGGAAAATACTGACGTCCACAGGGAAATAGGGAGTGGCCATCTGGGTCTGCAGGACGCGTTTCAGGCTGTCTTCGCCGAGATATTTGGATTGAAAGCTGAAGAAGTGGAAATGATTGCGCTCGGGAACAAAGGGGAAGAAAAACGGCAGGCCCTGGATGTGGTCCCAGTGATAGTGGGTCACGAGGACGACGGCATCGAGCGGGGTGTCGCCCAGCGACTCCATGTAGCGGCGGCCCAGGTGGCGAAGACCTGTGCCGCAATCGAGGATAAAGCGTTTGCCGTCCGTGGCCACGAATTCGAGGCAGGGGGTGTTGCCTCCATACCGCCAGGTGCTGCGGTCCACGGTAGGGGTCGAGCCACGCACTCCCCAAAACGTAAGTTTTGCGGTCTTCTGGGACATTCCGACACCCGTCGCTGATGCCCTGCACTAACCCTGAATGCGTCTAAAGCGCGCCCAACCCGGCCCGCGCGTGGTGGCGTTCATACTAGGCGCGTGGCCCGTGGGAAGTCAATTTCCTTCCCGCGGCAGGGTGCCTATTGGAGAAGTGGCTGGTGACGAGTGATGAGTGGCGAGCTAGGGACAGGTCCGAGGTGGGTTATGTCCGGATTCGAAGTTTCGCTGACACGCTCATGTCCTCAGATTAGGCCACCGCGCCGAGGCGAGGCCGCTTGATATTGCGCCAGAACTCAAAAATTTGCGGTTGGTGGTGCGCTACACGGGAGGCGCCTGGACCTCCTCTTCCCGAGATTGCGGGTTAGACTATGCGCATGGCGCACCAGGGCGGCGTCGGAGTCGAGGGAGTCGCGAAGGACCGGCCGCACGCGCGCAACCACGCGCAGGGGCACTCCCACGGACACGGGCATTTTCACGTGGACGCGGGCGCCGGGGGAAAATGGAAAGGCGTGATGTTCTGGTCGGTGGCGGCGACGGCCGGGCTGGTGGTGGCGGAGCTGGTCGGGGGAACGCTGGCACGCTCGATGGCGCTCATCAGCGACGGGATCCACAACCTGTCGGATTTGCCCACACTGTTCATCTCCTGGTTCGCGCTGCGGCTGGCGGAGCGGCCACCCGATGAGGAGAAGACGTACGGGTATCACCGAGCGGGAATTCTGGCCGCGTTTGCCAATGCCCTGCTGCTCGCCGGTGTAGCCGCTTTCCTTCTCTATGAGGGAGTGGAACGCCTGCTCGCGCCAGTGGCGGTGGCCGGCGGGATCATGTTCTGGATTTCCGCCGCGGCCCTGGTGGTGAATGGGGGAATCACGCTGGCCGTGGTGCGGGGAAGGAAGGATCTGAACCTACGCACCGTGCTGGTTCACAACGCCGGGGACGCGCTCTCCAACGTAGCCATCCTGGGGGGCGCCTGGGTAATCCAGCGCAGCGGGGCGTACTGGCTGGACGCCGTGCTCGGGATGCTGATCGGCGCGCTGGTACTGTGGTCGAGCGTGGGAATTCTGCGCGAAAGCAGCCACATTCTGCTGGAAGGTCTGCCGCGCCACGTGGAACTGGAAGATGTGGCCCGGGCCGTGCTCGGCGTTCCGGGCGTGCAGGAGGTGCACGACATCCACATCTGGACACTGGGTACGGATTTGTTCGCCATCTCCTGCCACATCCGCATCCCCAACATGCAACTGGAGGCCAGCGAAAAAATCCTTCAGGAAGTCCGGGGCCTGCTGGCCGCGCGGTTCCACATCACCCACGCAACCATTCAGTTCGAGCGGGCGGGGGCGGAGGCGGACGCGGAGTTCTATATGCCGCAGCCGTTCAAGGCGCCGTGAGAAGGCCGGAGTCAGAGTTCATCGAAAAAACGGTGAGACAGGCCGAAGAGCTTCGCGCTGTGCGCTACAGGCGGGTCAGGACGAGGGGAGCTGAATGGAGCTGCCGCGTTCTTCGTTCATGCGCAGCGTGGCGTCCACGTCGAGCAGATCCAGGGCAATCGTGCGCCGCAAGCCTTCTTTGGTCACGTAAATGAGGCGTCCGGGTGCGGCGGTAAAGGCCACGGCAAAGAGCAAGCGGCCGTCACGCTGCACGAGAACAAATTCGCCGGGATCGGGCAAGGGCTGTTCCTGCGTGGCCGGCAGGGCCTGAGGCGCGGGAGCAGGGGCCGGCGGGGCCACCACAACCACCGGAGCCGGCGGGGCCGTGTCTGTCTGCGGCGCGACAGCGACCGGAGACTCGAGGACAACGGGGGTGGCGCCGTACGGAGAATACAGGAACGGAGCAACTCCAATGTTGGCGCCCTGAATGCGCAGCGCCAGGGCAATTTCCTGCTGGGTCACCGGATCAATCAGCGCACGCACGGCCAGGTTTCTGTTGCTGGCCGCGAGACTGACGTAGTCGAATCCCAGTCCGGGAACCGGGTAGCCGAACAAATCCTGCACCGTGGCTCCGGGGAAGAGCGTGCCCGGAAAGGCCTGATTTAGAAACGCGTTGGCAGTTTGTGGAACGACTGCTCGTGGCCGAACTGGCCGGGGAATGCTGCGCACGGAACGGATGGAAACGGAAGGACGCGCGGAGNGCTCGTGGCCGAACTGGCCGGGGAATGCTGCGCACGGAACGGATGGAAACGGAGGGACGCGCGGAGAACGCGTGGCCAGCGGCCCCGCCACGGGATTGGGCCTGCGCCGGGAGGATCCAGAGGCCAATCAGGGCGGCGACAAAGGCGGCTTTCCTGGCCATAAAACCCTCTCCCCTACTCCGTTGGATGCAGTGTACTCTCGTTTTGTTGCGGTGTCATGCCCTTTGCGGCCTCCTGGCCGGAGGCATAAGAACAAGGGCTGCGGATGCGGTTGACGCCGGCCTTGCTGCCCTCCAGAAACAGGGTTGCGCTTCCCGCTGGGGGCGGGTTGTGTTATAACCACGGAGCCTTATGGAAGACGGGTGGCNCTTCTGAGAGCTGCGCCAGCCGGCAGGAAAAGGAAGAGGCGCCGGCGCCGAAGGAGCCTTCGCAGTATTGCCCGGCGTGCTCGGCGCCGCTCGAGCCGCACAAGTGCAAGCTGATTTGCAGGCGGTGCGGCTACTTCATGTCCTGCTCGGACTATTATTGATCGAGAGCGCCGCCGCAGGGGAAGCGGCGGGAGCCGTCCCCAGAATTGGGACGGGGCCTAGGAAATCAATCGAAAGGGAGGTTCAAGACGTGCCACTGAAGATCGCGAGCAAGGATGCTGAGGGCGTGGTCGTGTTGGAGCTCGAGGGAAAGATAATCCTCGGTGAGGAGTCGAACTCCCTGCGCGAGCGCATGAAGAATTTGCTGGCGGAGGACAAGCGCAAGATCGTGATGAACATGGGCAACGTGACCTATATTGATAGCGCGGGCCTGGGCACGCTGGTCGCCGCCTTCCACAGCGCGCGGAATCACGGCGCGGTGCTAAAACTCTCCAACCTGGGACAGAAATTCCAGGAAGTCCTGCAGGTGACCAAACTGCTGACCGTGTTCGAGGTGTTCGATTCCGAGGCGGCCGCAGTGCAAAGCTTCGCAAAGTAAGCCCATCGGCGGGGTTGTGCGCGCCGGTCTCTTTGAGCGAGGCCGGCGCGTTTTTGTTTGTTTGGGTGGCTAGTGCGCGCGAGGCCTTCGAGCAGCGCACGCCGGCTGGCCCTGCCCTCAGCCGTCCAGGCGGTAGATGGCCAGGCCGCTCAGCAGCTTCGGATAGAAGTCGGTGGATTTCTGAGGAAGAACATTGCCGGCCAGAGCGAGGTCGTACACCTGGCGGGCGGGCATCGGGTTCAGCAGGAAGGCGATCTGGGCGGCCCCCGAGTCCACTGCGGCGAGCGCTTCGGCGGCGTCGCGGTGGTACCGTATGTTCTTCTCCCGCTCCACGGACGCCGCGGTAACTCCCAGTTTGCGCTCGAGCAGCAGGCGGTGAAGCAGAACGACGTCGAGCAGGCGCTGGGCCGCGGGAACGGGCTCGAGCAGCGCATCTAAATCCGCTTCCCGCCGCAGGACAAACAGATAGAACGCGCCGCCTC
>OCOJ01003857.1_pt1 | contig 12625 bp, 11 predicted proteins | sample 1539251 | NCBI WGS metagenome assembly OCOJ01 (sample SAMN01911457, study PRJEB22624) | soil metagenome | biome: Soil | place: Malaysia | collected 2012-04-30 | depth RA_metagenome m
CCCATGTGATGAAGGAGCCGGGCGCGGCGATTCAGGAATTTTTGCTCCAGACGGGCGAGGCGCAAGCTCACAGCAGGGCCGCTGGAGCCAATAGCCCGCTGGCGGCGCAGCTTGGCGAGGCCCAATTGAACGAATTCCAGAGCCCGTGCCGGATCTTTGGCGCGCCGCGCGTAATGGATGGCGAGTTGTTCGCAGGCCAGAACGCCGTCGCGCGGGTCGGCGGCGAGTTCTTCCCAAAGTCGGGCAGCGCGGGCATGATCGCCATGGCGTTTGGCGAGCAGAGCCAGTTCGCGCGTGGCCACAGGCCGGAATTCCGTGGGAAGGCCGAGATCGAGCGCTTGCGAACAGGCAGTCTGTGCGCGCGCGGAATCGCCGCGGCGCTGGAAAAACCGAGAAAGGCCAAAAAGGTCGAGGCTGTCCATTCCTTCGCTCGACGGGTCCTGCGCTGCCAGAAGCACATTCATTTTGCAAAACAATGTCGCCAGTCCTCGCAGGTCCCACTGGTTGTGGTGGACAATGCTAACGATGGGCTCAACGGGGCCGCCGCGAAGATAGTCGAAGTAATACTGCGGGATCGAAGCCGAGGGGACATCCGCTTCGCGGTGCCAGCCTAGCCGCGGCGCGTCCAGCACCTGGCGCTCCAGTTCCACCAGTCGCACCGAGCCGAGCCGCAGCTTCCACAGCGTGCGCGCGGGATGAAGCAAATCGAGATGCGCGGCCAGCCGAGGCGGGGCGATCGAGCGCGTTAGCGTGAACCGATTTTCGAGCAGCGGCCAGTCGAACGATTTGCCGTTGAATGTGAGCAACACCGGGCGCTGCGCGAGCCGCGCCGCCAGCTCATGCAACAGCGAATGCTCTTCGGCAAAATCGCGCATCAAAAATTGTTCGACTTGAAGGCCTCCGGCGTCCCACCACGCCAAGCCAATCAAAAAAGCATAAGTGCCTGTGCCGCCCGCAAGGCCGGTGGTTTCTGTGTCGAGGAAAAGCCATTTGGTAGGGTCTTGGAGCGCTGCGCGGGTGCGGCGCGAAAACGCTTCGTCGCGAGTCCGCGAAAGCAGCTCCAGAGCGACTGGAGAAGGCTCGAAGAATTCCGGACTCGAAAACCAGTTGTGCATCGAAAGATATTCGCCATAGCGGTTGCGCGCGATGGCGCCGCACAGCCGCTGAGCGAGCGGGTCATCTTCGCTTGGCGCGCGCAACGTTGCAGGGCGCAACCCAGGGGAGCCGCGCGCGGGTCGAAGCGCCGCGAGCCGGGAGAATTTGTCGAGACTAGCCAGCATCTACGCACACAACCGGTCGAGGATGGCCAACGCCGCTTCCTTGGCGCGAGGGGCGAGATCGCCTGTGGGGCCAACACAAGAAGGGCAGCCTCGTTCGCAGGGGCACGCCGCAATAAGCTCGCGCGTCTTTTGCACCAACAAGCCGTGAACGCGAAAGAGCGGTTCCGAAAACCCGATGCCGCCCGGATAAGCGTCGTAGAGATACAGATTAGGCTCAAAGAATTCCGTGGGGTTGGCAGAAACAGTGTCGTCGAGGGCAGCCGGAGACTTAGTCGCCTCCGCGGAGAAATCGTCCGCTTGTAGGGGCACGATATATCGTGCCCTCTGGCCCTCCTGACTATCCGGCGCCAGCGGTCGTTCGCCAATCGTCGTGCCGAGGTCACGCGCGTCGCACATCATTAGCAGCGTAGCGACGGATTCAAGCGCGTGCAGCAGCCCGTACATTCCGCTCTGCCGCTCGCTGATGGAAAATGGAAGCGCCTCCAGAAGCGGCCGCTCGAGCGTGATCCAGTACGCCGTCGTATGCATTTCGTTTTCGGGCAGCTCGAGATTCCCCGCGCCAATGTTCTCGTTCGTGAAGAATTTGATCTTCTTGAACCCGACGACCTGCGACCGCACCAACACATCCCCGTGAGAATGGGAGCAAGCCGTCGCGCTTTGTAGGGGCGCAGCATGCTGCGCCCCAATTGAGTCCCGCTCAGCTGCTGTCGTCGCAGCGATCTCCAGCACGTGCACCTGCGTGTAGCGGATGGCGTCGGTGTAGTAATCCACGTCCACTTGCTTGACATAGGCTTTGCGCTCTTTGAAGTCCAGATGCTCGACGTGGTATTGCAGCCCGCCATGCAGATAAATCGCTTTTTCGTGGACGAAAACCAGTGCGCTTGGAAAATCGATTTCCCCGATGACGTTGGGCTCGCCGGTGATGTCGATAATCACGAAATTGTCGCTGGTGACGGAGCGCAAGCTGATGGTGTCCGCGGGATAAGCTTCGTGCGTCCAATGAAAATGTTCGCCCGCGCGATGGAGAAAGCCTGCTTCCGCAAGTCGGGCGCACAAATCCGGAAGATCGACCTCGCCGAATTTCTCGTCGGGAGCAACGGGCAATTCAAAGGCCGCGCATTTCAGATGGTTGACAAGGATTTCCAGATTGTCGGGCTGGATAAACGCGTGCTCCGGCGTATTGCCAAAAAAATAGTCGGGATGGCGCACGATGAATTGATCGAGCGGAGCTGAAGAGGCCACCAGAACCGCGCAAGAGCTCCCGCTGCGCCGTCCCGCGCGTCCCGCGCGCTGCCAGGTAGCGGCAATCGTGCCCGGATAGCCCGCCATGACAACAGCATCGAGAGANACCGACGTCGATGCCCAGTTCCAGTGCGCTAGTAGAAACCACGCCGCGGATTCGCGCTTCGCGCAAGCCGCGCTCGATTTCGCGCCGCTCGTTGGGCAAATAGCCGCCGCGATAGCCGCGAATCGTTTCCGGCTTCCCGGGCGGCTTGGGATTCGCTTGCTGCAAATAAGTAAGGAGCAGCTCCGTGTGCAAACGCGAGTTGGCGAAGACAATCGTTTGGAAATCGCGGTTCAGAAATTCCTGTGACACACGCGAGGCTTCGTTGATGTAGCTGCGGCGAATGCCAAGCGCGCGATTGACAACCGGAGGATTGTAGAAGACAAATGTCTTCTCGGCGGCAGGCGCGCCGTCGCCGCCCAGAACTTCGACTTCTGCTTCGAGCAGCCGCGTCGCGAGCTCCCCTGGATTCGCAATGGTCGCCGAGCAGCAAATGAACTGCGGCTCGCGGCCGTAAAAACGCGCGATGCGCCGCAAGCGGCGCAGCACGTTACAAAGATGGCTGCCGAAAACGCCGCGGTAGGTGTGCAGCTCGTCGATGACAATGTAGCGGAGATTTTCGAACAAGCGCGTCCAGCGCGTGTGATGCGGCAGAATCCCGGTGTGCAGCATGTCGGGATTGGTGAGAACGATGTGGCCTTTTTCGCGGATGGACTTGCGGGCGTCGGCGGGCGTGTCGCCATCATACGTAAACACGCCGAAAGAATGGGCNCGCCGAAAGAATGGGCTAGGCGCTGGTCGAGGTCGTAAAGCTCCGCGAGCTGGTCCTGCGCAAGAGCCTTCGTCGGGAAAAGATACAGAGCGCGGCAGTCGGGATTTTCGAGCACCGAGTTGAGCACGGGCAAGTTGTAGCAAAGCGTTTTTCCCGAAGCGGTGGGAGTGACGACCACAACATTCTTGCCGGCGTGAATGGCTTCTGCAGCGGCAGCTTGATGCGTGTATAGCCGCCGAATCCCTTTGGCGGCGTAAGCGGTGACAAGCTCGGCGCGAGCCCACTCGGGAAATTCGGCCCACTGCGCTTCGCGGGTGGGAAAGTGACGAATCGCCGTAAGGATTTCGCCGTCGCGATCCCGCGCAGCGAACATTTCGAGGATTTCATAAACGCGAGCGAGCGAGGAGCCGGACGGCAAGGCAGCGGAATCTAACTGGGAGTGGCGAACGGCGAGAGATTGGGACATTCGAGAAAGCCTCCTATATTTCGCCTTTTGTTCGCCAAGGCTAGCACGCGGGCTGCCCCCGCGCAAGAGCGAACTGCGCTATGTTTCCGATAGGGACTAAGGGCCGTGGCTGAACTGACCGTGCTCTATGATGGCACCTGCGCATTGTGCCGCGCGAGTGTGGCGCGAGTGCGCCGCATTGATCCGCGAGGGCGCATCGAGCTTATGGACCTGCACGATGACGGCGTTCGCGCCCGATTCCCTCAAGTGAATCTCGATGAAGCGATGCGCTTGATGCAGGCCGTCGATCGCAACGGCCGCGTGTACTCAGGTGTGGACGGCTGGGCAAGAATTGGGCTGGCGCTGCCCGGATGGAACCTGCTCGCCTGGCTGCTGCTTGTGCCTGGAATTCGCTTTGTGGCGCAGCGGATTTACGCCTGGATTGCGCGGAACCGCTATCGCTGGAACCGCGAATTATGCGCCGACGGCTCCTGCGCTTTGCACCTTAACCAGCCTTCTTCATCCCAGAAAAAAAGTTCGGCCAACTCATAGCAGTTCAAACTCCGTTGTCATCNAAACTCCGTTGTCATCCCGAGCCTGCAGGCCGGCAGGCAGTTGAAGCGAGTGGTCTGCTGTCTCTGAACGACTCAACGAGAAATTCAGATTCTTTCTAAGGTAAGCCGAAACTAAACTCGCGAACTCAAGAAAGTGCGGTTCGCAGCTGCCGCGTATAATGGCGGTCGTCTATGGAGTGGACTCCTGCGTCCGTGATTCGCTGGCTCTTCGATTCAGGACGCGGTCCCTCTGACCGCTTCATTGCCCGTTGGATTTTTCTTCGCGCGTTGGGCCTGATCTATTTTTCCGCTTTTTTCNCTATGGAGTGGACTCCTGCGTCCGTTATCCGCTGGCTCTTCGATTCAGGACGCGGTCTCTCTGACCGCTTCATTGCTCGTTGGATTTTTCTTCGCGCGCTGGGCTTGATTTATTTTTCGGCTTTTTTCTCACTGATTTTTCAAATTCGTGGGCTCGTCGGGCCGCAAGGCATTCTCCCGGCCAAAGAATATCTGGAAGCCGTAGCGGAATCGGTCAGCCACGCGCGCTACTGGTACGCGCCCTCGCTTTTGTGGTTTTCGAGCAGCTCGCACATGTTGATGGCGCTTTGTTGGGTGGGCATGGTAGCTGCCGTTTTGCTCGTTGTGAATTTTTGGCCGCGCGGGATGCTGGCGATTTGTTTCGTGTGCTTTCTTTCGTTTGTCAGCGCCGCAGGAGAATTTTCCGGTTACCAGTCGGATGGAATGCTGCTCGAGGCGGGATTTCTTTCTTTGTTTCTTGCTCCGGGAGGATTTTTGCCAGGATGGGGCCTGATACGGCCTTCAGTGCGGGCAAGCATGTTGCTCCTGCTGTGGGAGTGGTTGCGGATTTACTTCGAGTCGGGCGTGGCGAAAATAGCGGGCGGCGATCCGGAGTGGCGTAATTTTACGGCCATGGACGAGTATTACCAGAATGGCCCGCTGCCGACTTGGATTGGCTGGTACGTGCAGCATTTTCCGCACTGGTTCCACGCAGCCATGACCTTTGGCACGCTTGCGCTCGAATTGGCCTTGATTTGGGTCGCGTTTTTGCCGCGGCAATTCCGTATCGTGCTGTTTTTTGTCGTGACGCCGTGGCAGATCGGAATCATTCTGACGGCGAACTACACGTTCCTCAATTATTTGGTCTTAGCGCTAGCTGTTTTGCTGTTGGATGACAAATTCCTCCTTCGAATTGTTCCGCAGCGATGGAAGAAGCCATTTGTGGAGCGAACGCCTGCGGCGCCAGTAGCGGAAGCGAAACCGATCGGTGCTGACGCGCTATCTATTTTCAAAGCAGAAGCGGAACCGAAGCGAAATACGACTTCATCGCGCGAAAACCAGAAGCCCGACTGGCGAACCACGTTGCGACGGTCGCTTGGCGCTTTACGCGTTGCAGTGACGGCAGTGATGCTCACGTGGATTTTCTATTCCACAGTGGCACAGATGGTTTGGATGATTTCGCCAGGAGTTCCTTTGCCGACTTTGCCGGTGGCGCTGCTCGATCCATTTCGCATTGCCAATCGCTACGGATTGTTCGCGTGGATGACACGTGGGCGCTACGAAATCGAATTTCAAGGATCGGACGACGGACAAAAATGGATTGCGTATCCGTTCCGCTACAAACCGCAGGATTTGGACAAGCCGCCGGGAATCTATGCTCCGTATCAGCCGCGATTTGATTGGAATTTGTGGTTCGCTTCCCTCGGCGGGTGGCGCGACNAATCCGCTGGTTTTGCGCACAGAGCGAAGACTGCTTTCCAATGATGCCGACGTGCTCGCCCTGTTTGCGGGGAATCCATTCCCGCGACAGCCTCCGAAACAAGTGCGCGCCGTGATTAGGCAGTATTGGTTTACGACGCCGCAAGAAAAAAAAGAACACGGGCAATGGTGGCGAAGAGAATTCTTGGGCTTGTACGCACCGGCGCTTCAGCGCGAAGCGGACGGAAGAATCAGCATCACGCAATGGCCGTTGGAGATGGCGCCGAGAGAGTGATTCGTGGCCGGCCATGAGTGTTCGGTTGGAAATCAAGAATATGCAACCGGTAGAGCGACTCGCAACGTCGCGTATTTCGAGGACTTGCCCCTGAGGGATGTCAATCCCTAACAAAATTGAAAGCAGTCAGGCGAGACCGAGGTGCTCGAGTCGGTAGCGTCCTCGTTCGATGATTTGGTCGTCGTCAATCCACACATCGCAGTTGCGTGTGAGCACGTCGACATGCGTTTGCGATTTCCAGTTGGCGTGCGTCTGGCTGCCGTAGGGATCGCCGAAAGCGATGTGCACGCCGGGGAATTTTTCGTCCTGGAGCAAGACTCCGATCATCTCGGACAAGCCGAGGTTCGTTCCGAATGCCAATTCGCCTACGCGATCACTGTTTTCGTCGGTGTGGCAATACTTCCAGAATTCGGCCTCGAGGTCTTTCCGTTCGCAATCTACGCCGACGAGCCGCGCGCCTTTGATCTGCAACACCAGCGGCGTGGTCTGCAAATCTCCATACTTCCCGTTGAAATAGTCGCCGGCCGTCGCATCGCAAACAAAAGTGCCGTCCACTGTCGCCGGCGTCGTGAAAACTTCGCCCGCCGGCAGATTCGACCAATACCGCGGACTGATCAGCCCGCTGGTCTTCACCCAGTCGTGTTTGGGATCAAAGTGCGCGGCGATGGAGGTGCCGCCTGCAGTCTTCACGATCAGCGTTTCCGCGTGCAGCATCCGCTCGCGCAATTTTTCGCTCAGTCGATCTACCATCCGGTAATCCGCGCGCATTCCCTGCTGCATGATTTCCGGTGTTACTCCCACCATGTGCGCATAGCGGATTTGCCGCCGCTCAACCACTCGGACGATGGCCATGCGCGCGCCTAATTCGCCGGGCTGTGGCGACATGCACATCACGCCCACATCCGCCGTTTCGAGCGCCTGCAGAACCGCTTCAGGCGCTTCCTTCATGGGCCGCGGAGTTAAATCTTCGAGCAGCAGGCCGGTGCACGCCGCATGGACATCCTGGAGCGCGGCGGACAAGCTGGCCGCCACGGGGCTGCTAGGTTCATCGGCAATTAGCGCGACATGCTCGCCCCGCTGCACGGCGAGGCAGGTTTCCACGGCGTTTCTGGCGCCTGGCATCAGTTCGGGCTGTGCTTTTCCGAAGGGCATATTGCGTTTATTTTACTGAGAAACGGCGCTGTATAGTGAGAGAGCTTTGTGCGTTTGGGCTGAGAGATAAAGTCTTCTGAAATGCCGCGGATGGAGGTCTGGTGATGTTGATTGTGCTGAGCCCGCGCAGATTCACCCTTGTAGGAACAGCGCTCTGCGTGGGGATATTGGCAACGCTTGTAAGCTGTCGGAAAGCATCTCCACCAGAACAGACATTAACTGCGGTGAAGACAACAGTACAGGCTGTAGAAAGTCCGGGGGAAAGCAAGCTAAGCGCCGAGGATTGCGGACTTTCAGCCTATCCGGTATCTAGATCCAGTCAACAAATCGTGGCTGATGCCCCTCACGGGGGCGAACTGCCACCTAACTCGGCGATGTTTGCAAAAGTTGCCATCGATAAAGATGGTCGAGTGACTCATCTCCGAGTCTTACGCCTCGCATGGCCAGAAGCCTCGTTCTCTGAAAGCATCAACGAGCAAGCCGTTGATTCCATTAAACGTTGGCGCCAGGCACCCACGCTATATAACGGGAAACCCGTGCCGGTGTGTAGCGATGTCAGCGTGATCATCGATTTAAACTAGTTCGGTAAGGGTACAAATCTAGCGTTGCCTCGCAAAGATCAGCGAATCAAGCCGTCTGTTATGTGCTGGCGGCACGCGGGGTGACGCGGAAGGCGGGGACCTGGCCTCCGCCGCTGGTCACATTCGCGAGGCCAGTGGCGCTGAGGCGCGTCAGGAAGCCGCACAGCTTTCCGAGGAACAAATAGGGCGCGAAATCCACAAGCATGTCGCGGTAATCCACTTTTCCGAGTTGCGCGATGTAAGGAAACACTTCGCGGCGCACCGGTATGCGCTCCTGCGCGATCCATACGCCGTTCTTGCCGGAGAGCGCGCGCCCGATGGCCGCGTCCCAGCCGCCTTCTCCCGTTTCCCAGCCTAGCGTTACGCCGGAGCCGCCATACTCGTCGCTGGGCTTAAGCACCAGGTTCTCCCTTTCTTTTCGCAAAAAGTCCAGCAACTCGACTGTCTGGCCGTAATGCGCCGTTTTTACGTCAGCCACGACGCGTGTCCAGGGAATATGCCTGCGGATCAATTCGCGTTCGCTGTGGGAAANTGCCTGCGGATCAATTCGCGCTCGCTGTGGGAAAAGAGCGCGCCGTTTTGCTCGTCCGTGAGCACCGCGAAAAAGGCTTTCACGTGCGGAATCTTGCAGCGAAAAGTATTCGCGACGCACACGGCGTTCGCCGCATAAGCATTCACCAACGCCGAGCATTCTCCGGGCCGCGCCACGATGTCGTTGATCAGCACCCGGCGGTAAACGAGGTCGATCTTTTTCTCGTTCGCTGCCAGCCTCTTCCCATCGAATTCGAGGTCTCGAGGATCCGCGACCACCGTGGGCACGCCCATTTTCTCGAAACGCATCTTGAGAATCTCGAACTCGCTCCGCGTGGGCACTTCCTTCCAGTCCACGATGGCGATTTGCGGCTGGTCTGAGGATCCTCCCCAATCCTGATAGCTGGTCACCAGCGCGTCCAGCAACTTGGCGCTGAGCGGGTAGCTGTGCACTTCATACTTCTGCGCGAATCTCCCCATCACCGGCAGTTCGCGAAAAATCTCCCCTAGGGTTTCCGCGTAGCCGGCGCCCGCGGGCGATTCGCCGTTGTATTCCGCAAATTTCAACGAGTCCGGCAAAAGGAAGGCATCAAGGCGCGAAGCAGTGCTGGCGCGGCCGTAACCCGCGGGCAAGCGCGCCAGACGTTCTTCCTCGGGCCGCAAATGCAGTTGTGCGAATAGATTCTTGTCCTCCAACGCCGCAGCGGCGACCCGCTCTGCCAGGTCGGCGATGGCTTCCGCCACGACCCGCACGCGTTCTTCATCCGCCGGCGAGAGGAAAAAAGGCCGGAGAAAGGGACAATGCACGCGATCGCCGAACGTGAGTTTGGCCCGCCGCATTCGTTTGAATAAATCTTCCGGCAGCGTGGGAACGCGCAAAAGCGTTGCTTTCAAAAGGTCGTTCCACTCCTCCGCCGGATTGGGAGCTGCAATCGAATGTGTTGCTGCGCTCATCATTTAGTTTTCATCCCTGCTGGTCCGGGTACCTGGCTTGCTGCAGATCCCAGCATTGGCCCCTGTGTTGCCGTCAGTCCTGGCACGGCTGCGATGCTTCTCGGTGCGCCGGTGAACCCGCTGGCTGCTCCCACGCCTACCATTTCTTCCCAGCGCGGCCAGGGATTTGCCGCATTGGCGGCCAGGGCGCGGCCAATCACGAGCCGCGCCATTTTCTCGACCACCATCTCGAAATAAAATTCTGTGATACGGTCGCGCTCGAAGTCTGGCGCCGGATTGAGAAAATCGATTGCATACGGTATGCCGTCTTTCACGGCGAACTCGATCGTATTCATCTCGTAGCCCAGCGCCAGATTGATCGTCTGCGCATCCTTCACCACCCGTGCACCCAGCTCCGGCGACAGGTATTCATGCTCGACTAGATAGTGGCGTCCCTTGGGGTCGTAGTGCACTGGCACGATGTCCGTTTTTCCAAAGGTGAAGCACCTCACATATTGGGTAAAGTCAATGAACTGCTGGAGTGTCATGCAATAAGGCGAAGTCTTGTCATACGCTGCCAACAGTTCTTCTTTGTTGTGCACCTTGTATACGTGTTTCCAGCCCCCGCCGGAATAAGGCTTCAAAATCGCCGGCCGCCCGACGTAATCCAGCAAGCCTTCCCAATCCATGGGATATTCCAGGTTGTGCAGAGATTCGGAGGTGATATCGACGTCGCTGGGATAGCCCTTCTGCGGCAACAGCACGGTCTTGGGAACCGCGATTCCCAGCTTCGAAGCTACCGAGTAGTTGAAAAACTTGTCGTCCGCCGACCACCAGAACGGATTGTTAATGACGTAGGTGCCTTGCAGAACGGCGTGCTTCAGGAAACCCCGGTAATAATCCACCTCGTGGGAGATTCGATCGACGATGACGCGGTATTCCGCCGGTTCTCCCATCCGCGTCCCGCCCAGCTTGACAAACTCCGCGGCTACCCCGTCTTTCTTGCCGAGCTCGTTCACCTTCACGATGAACGCCGGAGGAAAGCTGTATTCGCGCCCGCAGAGAAGGCCAACCTTCTTCATGGTACCGCTCCTGACACGGATTTTGCAGACTCGCTGGTCCCTGCTGCCGCCTTCAATTGATGGCGTGTGCGGAGGATGCCCGAGGTTCGCTGACGCCCGCCCGGGTTTCCGCAACGATATGGCGCACGACGGCCTTTAAGTCGCCGGTTTCCTGAAAAACGCGCAACTGGCGTTCTGCGCTCGTGCCTTCATTGAGAATCGTGTGAACGTATTGGACGGCGCTACGGCTCCCAAGATCGTCGACGACATCATCGACCAGCTCCAGCAGCTCGGGAATAAGGTCGCGCGTGGGCACTTCGGCTTCTTTGCCGAAATCGATGAGCTTGCCCTCAATTCCATAGCGCGCCGCCCGCCACTTGTTCTCTTCAATCAGGGCGCGGCGGTAGAGGCGCCAGCTCTGGTTGTTTTTGTACAGGTCATGCAACTTCACAATGGTCGCCTGGGTTAGGGCGGCGATGGCCACGGCCTCCTCTACTTTGGTGACCACGTCGCACATGCGGAATTCCAGGGTGCCGAAGGTGGGATGAGGGCGAACGTCCCACCAGATTTTTTTTCCATTGTCGATGCAGTGGAGCTTCACCAGCAAATTCACGAAATTTTCATAAGCGCTCCAGGATTCGAACTGTTCCGGGACGCCCGTCCGCGGGAAACGGCGAAACACGGTAGTGCGAAACGATTTGAGTCCCGTGTTGCGCCCCATCCAGAAGGGAGAACTGGTCGAAAGGGCCAGCAAATGCGGCAGGAAATAGCGCACCATGTTCATCATATCGATGGTGGTCTGTTTGTCGGGCATGGCCACGTGAATGTGCATTCCGAAAATGAGCAAGGACCGCGCCAGTTGCTGAAGTTCCTCGATGATATGCTCGTAGCGCTCGCCAGGGGAAATCACTTGATCGATCCAGCTGGAAAAGGGATGCGTTCCCGCCGCGGCCACCTGCAACCCCGCCCGTTCAGCAGCGGCAACCAATTCGCCGCGGGTGCGGTGCATCTCGACGCGCAGTTCGCTCACGTTTTCGCAGATTCTCGTGCCGGTCTCGACGATCGACTGATGCAGTTCGGGCTTTACCTGCTCGGCGATGTCCGGCGAGGCGGCAGAAATAAGATGACTGACGTGTGAACGGAGCTCGCAGGAGGCAGGATCAATGATCTGGAATTCTTCTTCGACACCGATGGTGAAGCGGTGAGCCATTGGCTGGCGCTCCGGGTAGTCTTGCCCTCGCGGAGTACTTCTAGGCGGGTATCATACGCCGCTAAACCGGAAATTACACCTGCGTCGCGGCCATTGAGAATATGCGCCAGGATCAGGGTCAAACCACAGTCCAGAAATAAGAAATGGGACAGACACAACCGTCTGTCCCGTCACTTGCTGTTTGCCGAGCGCCCTTGGTCTAACGACGTCTAAAATCCGATCCGGAAGCTTCCCATCAAGCTGCGCCCATTGCGCGACGCTGCTGGAAGCACTCGCGGCAAAAGACCGGACGCCCTTGCGTTGGCCGAAACGGAACCGTAGTCTCCTTCCCGCACTGCGAGCAGGTCGTTTTTGTCTCTGCGCGCATAGCTGCCGGGCTGCCGCCGCCTTCCGCGCGCTTGGCCTTGCAGCTCTTGCAGCGTTTGGGCTCGTTTTTAAATCCTTTGTCGGCGAAAAACATCTGTTCGCCGGCGGTGAACACAAACTCGGCGCCACACTCCGCACACTTCAGGACCTTGTCATGGTATTCCATGAGCCGCTCTCCCCTAGCCCCGTCTCGGGCAGGGGATGGGCGAATTTCGCACGGTCGGCCAAGCATTGTAAGTAAACCTGTAGTCCGGGGGTACCGGGCTGGGGTCCCTTGGGCCTGCGGGCGCGAAGTTGCAACAGCAACCCAAACTTTCTGCCTTACCGGGGGCCTGAATCACGGAAGTGCGGCGCCGAGCCGCGGCGGTTTTGGAGGTTCAGTCTGCTTCCCGCCGCTGCTTCTTGCGCAGTCGCTTCCGCGAAAGCGCTTCCTTGGCCCGGCGC
>OCOJ01033658.1_pt11 | contig 12617 bp, 12 predicted proteins | sample 1539251 | NCBI WGS metagenome assembly OCOJ01 (sample SAMN01911457, study PRJEB22624) | soil metagenome | biome: Soil | place: Malaysia | collected 2012-04-30 | depth RA_metagenome m
TTCAGAGCCGGGGAACTTCCGTACGCCGAAGGTCGCGCCGAAGGGTGGCAGATCGGAGCCGGCCCCGGGCCGCTCGACGGTGACGCCAAGCGAGAGGGTCTTCTCTGGCCCCTTGACGCAGAATCCTCCGAACCTCGCACCCTTGGAGAGGCCCTTCAGGCCGGGGTTCAGAGGGTGAAGCTTGGTCATCGAAATTTGATCCGCCAGACGCTTGGAGNGGGCCCTTCAGGCCGGGGTTCAGAGGGTGAAGCTTGGTCATCGAAATTTGATCCGCCAGACGCTTGGAGTAGCCGTTGAGCAACCCCCGGAGGAGAGACCACTCTGTGGTCACCCACATCACAGGGAAGAAGATGCCGGGCCTTTCCTTGAACTTGCAATTCACACCGATGGCTGCCTCATGGTAGATGGTCCTGTCGGGCCTCGACGCGACCATTTCCGCGCCGGAATCGGCCACCGAGACTATTTCGCAGACGTAGGCCATGCAGAGGCCGTCATCAACCGCGAAGGGGGATGGGACAAGTTGCCTGAGTAGGGGGACGTCACCCTTGAAGTAGACAGTGACGTAGTCTGCCCCATAGTGCCAAGGCCCATCCTCTATCGCTGAAGCAGGGCCAGGGACGAGCGGGTAGTCCACCACTGGAGCCAGGGCGCTTCCAAAGGTAAAAAAAGGTTGGCCGGGTTGCTGCAATTCCGATGAGGATCTGTACCTTCACTCTTAGGGGCGAGCCAGCGGCGCGTCCTAGGGCGGGAGTCGTCGAGGGCTCCAGAGTCTTCGACCTGGAGGGTGGATATACGATTCAGCGGCTGCTCGAAGAAGGAAAGGCACGCGAAGCGCGGCCCGGGGGGGACGGCCATCCTTTGGCGGACGTCATTCTGCATGCCCCGGTTCCCCGGCCGGGTAAGATCCTCGCCGCCATAGTGAATACGAGGGGGATGCTCGGCGGCGATGATGTCACCCTGGACAGGCCGAGGATCGATATGAAGGCACCCAGCACAGTGATAGGGCCCGGTGAGGCGATAGTTAGCCCGAAGGGTGGGATAAGGCCCGAAGTGGAGCTCGCTGCCATAATGGGGAGGAGAGTGGCTAATGCGACTGCGTCCCAGGCGGAGTCCGCCATTTTCGGGTACACGATACTGAACGATGTCACTGCTCCCGCCGATTCTCGGGAGGACGCCTATGAGGCGTACAGGCGCGACAGGTCCACCGGTGAAATTAGGAAGATGGCACTGAGGGGCCCGCTCTTCCGCTCCAAGAACCACGACACCTTCTGTCCGATGGGGCCCTGGCTGTGCACACCCGACGAGAATTATGGGTGGTACGGCCTCAGGATGACCACGAAGTTCGGCGGAGCTCTGGTGCAGGACGGGTCGACGTCGGAGTACATCTTCGACGCCGCCAGAATCGCCTCCTACGTCTCGCAGTTCCTCTCCCTCGAGCCGGGGGACGTAATCTCCTGCGGGAGCGTCGGCTGGACCCCGGAGGCACTCGGAAGGCTCGACCCCACGGAGTTCATCGTCCCCTCCCGCCAGGGCACCCTGGAACTCGAAATCGAAGGGGTGGGGAAGCTGGTCAATCCGGTCTTAACTCGAGAGACCCGCCCGTAAAGATTCAATTAGACAGCCTCGGCTACGAGGACGTTCCTCAGATGGGAGCCGTAAACGGAAGACAATTCCTCCAGAGGCTGGACTCCACCCCCCGTGAGCTCTGGTACGGGGACCAGAAGATCACCGAATCGGTCTCCACGCACCCAGCGTTCAGGGGGATCGCGAGGTCCTTGGCTGCGCTGTATGACATGCAGATGAAGCCCGAGCTCCTGGATGCAATGACCTACAGGTCCCCTTCAAGCGGAGACCGGGTCGGCGTGAGCTTCCTCCAGCCCCGGACAAGGGAGGACCTCACCAAGAGGACGGCCATGATGAAATTATGGGCGGACTTCTCCGGCGGAATAATGGGAAGGACGGCCGACTATCTGAACAGCTCGGTGATGGCCTTGGCTGCCGCAAAGGACTTCTTTGGGAAAGGGGAAAGGGACTTCGCATCGAACATCGTCCGTTACTACGAGTACGTCCGGGAGAGCGACCTTGTACTGACGCACACACTGATCAACCCCCAGGCAAACAGGAGCGTTGGCCCTGCAAGGCAGGCAGACCCCTTCACGGCTGCAAGGGTGGTCGAGAAGAACTCGGAAGGCGTTGTCATACGGGGTGCGAGGATGCTCGCAACCCTCCCCGTCGCGGACGAGATCCTGGTTTTCCCTTCCACTGTCATAAGGTCAGGCCAGGACGACGCACCCTACTCGATCGCGTTCGCTCTGCCCGTCAGCGCCAAGGGATTGAAGTTCATCTGCAGGGAGTCGTTCGCATCTGATTCGGTCTACGACCACCCTCTGGCATCGAGGTTCGATGAGCAGGACGCCGTTGTGGTGTTCGCCGACGTGCTTGTCCCCTGGGAGCGCGTGTTCATCCTGGAAGACCCGGAGAAGGCCAACGGGGTGAGCGAAGCAACCGACGCCATCGTGTTCATGGCCCACCAGGCCACCGTGAGGGAGGTCGCCAAGGCGGAGTTCGTTGCAGGAGTTGTGACCCTGGTGGCGGAAACGATCGGTGTCGACCAATTCCCCCAGGTCCAGGAGAGGATCTCGGAGATATTTCTCACGGTTGAGACGATGAAGGCATTTGTCACCTCGAGCGAGGCGAACGCGAAGGTGAACAGGTGGGGGCTAATGACGCCAGACTATGTTCCCATCAACTCGGCGAGGAACCTGTGGCCGAAGGTCGCCCCGGCACTGTCGACGGTACTGAAGCAGATCGGGGCAAGCGGCCTGATGGCGATCCCGCCCAGGGCGGTCCTCGAATCTGCCGAGAGGGAGGACGTGAATAGGTACTATCAGGCGAAGACAGCCGAGGCCGAGGAGAGAATCCGCCTCTTCAAGCTCGCCTGGGATCTGGCAGGGAGCTCGTTCGGAGGGAGGCAGGACCTCTACGAAAGGTTCTTCTTTGGTGACCCAGTCAGGATGGCCAGCGCCTATTATGCCTGGTACGATAAGGAGCCCTACAAGCAGAGAGTAGCGGAGATGCTCCGCAGAAAGGACTGACGGTGGTCAGTTGGCGCCCCGGTTCGATATCGTGAAGGCGGGACACATCGAACTCCTTGTTACCGACCTTCAGGCCGCTAGGAGATTCTACGTTGACACGCTCGGGTTAGTTGTGACCGAGGCGGACAGGGAGCACCTGTTTCTTCGAGGACTGGAGGAGAGGCACCACCATTCGCTGACCCTCACCAGGTCTGCGACTCCTGGCGTTGACCATCTCGCCTTCAGGGTCACAGACGAGGCCGGGCTCAAGGCTATCGAGAAACTGGTGAAGGCGGACGGATGTTTCACGCGCTGGAAGGAGCCGGGGGAGGAGAAGGGACAGGGGCGGGCGCTGTTGGTCGAGGACAGATTTGGCTTCCCGGTGGAGTTCTACGCCAAGATGCAACCCGAGGAGTGGATGCTGCAGAAATTCCAGGCCTACAGAGGAGCAAAGGTGATGAGGCTCGATCACTTCAACGTGATGCTTCCCGATGTAGCCTCGGCCTACGACTGGTATGTGAGGCGTCTCGGGTTCGGATGCACGGAGATCACTGAAACAGAAGGGCGCAGACCCGAACTCTGGGCAGCATGGCTGAGGAGGAAGCACACATGCCACGACATCGCCCTCACCACCGGCAGGGGCCCCCGAGTCCATCACGCGGGGTTCACGGTCTCCGATCGTGCGTCTGTAATGGACGCAGCCGACCTCCTCGCGGCCAGCGGCTATCTCAAAGGCATGGAGCGAGGCCCTGGAAGGCACGGCGTCTCCAACGCATTCTTCCTTTACCTCAGAGACCCCGACGGAAACAGGATTGAGCTGTACACGGGTGACTACATCAGTGCGGACCCGGACTGGGTCCCCATACGCTGGAAGCTCAACGATCCACAGAGGCAGACCTTCTGGGGGGCCCCCACGCCAGTGAGCTGGTTCAATGATGCCATGGCTGTCAGGTCGCCGCGGAGCGGAGAGTTCGCCAGGACGGCGAATCCGAAGCTCAAAGACAGGCCCGACTACCTGCTTCCTGACCGCTGACCCCTACCAGACCATGTCCGACGGTGGCGCGGGGTACTCCAGCAGCTCGGTGGTCGTGTACTGCTGGGAATAGTACACCAGTGGGCGCTTCGAGTTGAAGGTCTTCGCCGACACGACCTCCCCTACGAGGATGGAGTGGTCCCCCCCTTCGTAGACCTGCCACGACCTGCACTCGATGGCCACCCGGGCGCCCTCGATTATAGGTGAACCGGTGGCACCATTCGTGAATCTTAGCCCTTCAAACCTGTCCTTCGCACTGGTCCTCCCCGCGAACCTGTCCGAGACGGACTTCTGGTCGTCCGCCAGGAAGTTGATGGCGTAGACCTTCGCGTCGGAGAAGAGGTCGTGCATGGCTGAGCCCTTCGCGATGGAGATAAGGACGAGCGGCGGCTCAAGGGACACGCTTGTGAAGGAGCTCACGGTGAGACCGGTGGGCCCCGCAGGACCGATGGTTGTAGCTACAGTGACTCCTTGAGGATAGACCCTCATTGCCTGCTTCAGCCCATTCTGTAGCTCGTTATCCATGTGCCCCCCGAAACCTCGCTGGTGTCACGGACGCCCATGTGTTGTTTAAAACGTTCTCCGGCAGAGCGCGGACCTCGGACGACATGCACCTTCAAGCGAAGCCCGAAGCCAAGGGGAGGCGGGGATCCGGGATCCCGAGGTCCTTCTGGGTCCGGGCAATCTACTCCTTCTCCTTGATTGCGGCTGTGGTGTTGATCGGAACATTTGCCATGCACGCCATTGAAGGGTGGAGCTACCTCGATTCGCTCTACTTCACGAGCTTCATAGCGACGGGGCAGGGACCACCTGGCAACCTGCAACCATCTAGCGCCCTGGGGAAGGCATTCTCATCGGTCCTTGCCTTCGTGTCCGTCGGGACGGTCATTACGGCGCTGCTCTTCCTGTTCGGACCTTTTCTAGGTCGGCTGCTGAGGGCGGGCGAAGAGAAACTCGAAGAGGTTGGGAGGGAGGTCGAGCGTGAAGTCGAAGGGTCCAGCGTGCCCTGACAGAACGGCGTGAATCACAGCTGCCCGGGATTGCACCACACCTGCATGGCTGTCTCAACTGGGTCCAGGGACAGCACGTATCCCCTCTCCGTGTGGTGGTCATGGGTTCTTTGGTTCCTTCGTCCCATCCTCGCCGGACAGCGCAGATAGCCGCCTGGCGAACTCCCGCAGTCTGTCCTTGTGAGCTTCTATTTCCTCCCTGCTGGACCTCTTCAGATCCTCCATGTAAGAGACGAATCCCTGCATCTCGTTGACCATGTCCTCTGTCGTGCGAGGGGGGCGGAACCTGGGCCCAAACGAGGCGCTGAGCTCCTTCTTTGCATTCGGGGTAAGCTCGTACTTCCCGTCGGGTCTCTTGAGAATCGTCCCCTCGTTTACCATCTTCTCAAGCAGCGGGTAGACAGAGCCGGGGGTCGGACGCCACCAACCCCGAGTCATGACCTCCACCCCGTCCATAATCTCCACGCCGTTCCTGGGCGAAGAGGAGAGAAGAGAGACCACCATCATGCGGAGCCCTCGCCTCCCATGCATGGCAAACTTGAACGGCCACATTGCGGCACGGGACGCGTTCCGGTGCCTTATAGGAATTCATATAAATATTGGAATTCCAATACGCTTAAGAACCACGCTCTCGCTCCTCTGATTTGGAGGCGAAAACAACGCAGACAACATACGGCGAACAGCATCCTCGCAGGGGCAACCCGTTCGCCTGGGCGGTCCTCGCGGTCGTCCTGGTGGCGGTGATCGCTTTCTTCGCAGTCATTGCCATCCACGGCTATCCTGGCGCGCCGCCAGGGCTCTACTACGGCTATCCATTCATCGGCTGGTGGTTCTTCTTCCCGTTCGGCATCTTCTTCCTACTCATCGTCCTCTTCTTGGCCAGCCGACTGATCTTCTGGCCAATGAGATGGGGCAGCAGGAGGTACTGGTACGGCTACGGAGACGCGAACGAGATACTGCGCCAGAGGTACGCTCGCGGCGAGATCACCAAAGAGCAATACGACCAGATGAAGAGAGACCTGGAGCAGCACTGAGCTCCGGGCTCTTCCCTCGTTTTCGATCGCTCCCAATCGATTTATCCCCGTACCAACTTTACGGTGCCGCGTGGGCATGCAGATTAGGAGAGGACGGAGGGCTGATGCGGGGCAATTCATCGGTCTCGTCCTCGCACTGGCGAAGTTCGAGCGCCTGAATCCGCCTTCTGCGAGGGGAAGGCGGAGGCTGATCGACGACATCTTCAGAGCGAAGAGGATCAACCTGCTCGTCGCTTCAGACGGTGCCAGGGTCGTGGGATACGCGCTCTACTTCTACACCTATTCGTCCTTCGTCGCCAAGCCCTCTCTCTACCTCGAGGACATCTTCGTGCTTGAGGAGTACAGGAAGCGTGGCATTGGGTTCCGCCTTTTCAGGAGGTGCGTAGACATAGCGCTTGCGAAGGGGTGCGGGCGCATGGAGTGGGCGGTCCTGACTTGGAACGAGAAGGCCCTTGCATTCTACGAGAAGCTAGGCGCTAGACGCATGTCCGACTGGTACGTCTACAGGCTCGACCGGCTCGCCCTGGGTAGAGTTCCCAAGAAAGCCTAGCACTAGTAGGAGGGTTACGGCGGCCGCCCAGATGATGGACGACGGCCATGAATGGTCAGACGGCCCTGCCTTCGGCCAAGCCCTGAAGCCGGGATTTTGGCGCCCTTACAAATATATGCATGGAAATTTCGGCTTGAAATGAAGGCGTTCTTGTTGGAAAGAGTGGTGCTCTTCCGGGATGCCCTGGGCGGGGACAAGTTTCTCCTCGGGGGAAAGGGGTACGGGCTGGTCGAGATGACGTCGCTGGGACTCCCTGTCCCCCCGGGGTTCGTGATAACCACAGAAGTGTGCAAGCAGTACTACGAGGCTGGAGGGAAGATTCCATCCGGCCTGTTCGACCAGGTGAGGGAGAAGATAGCCGAGGTGGAGAAGGAGACGGGGAAGAAGTTCGGTGGAGAGGACAAGCCGCTCCTGTTCTCCGTGAGGTCGGGCGCGCCCTTCTCGATGCCTGGGATGATGGACACAATCCTGAACCTCGGCCTGAACGACCGGACAGCCAAGAGGATGGCTGCAATGACGAAGAACGAGAAGTTCGCCTACGATTCGTACAGGAGGCTCATCCAGATGTTCGGCAAGGTCGCCATGGGAGCCGACGCCGCTGCCTTCGAAAAGATACTGGAGGAAAGAAGGAAGACGGCAGGCGTGAAGATGGACATCGACCTGCCTGCGGTTGAACTCAGGGGGGTAGCGGAGGAGTTCAAGCGCGTCGTCATGAAACAAACAGGGAAGGAGTTCCCCCAGAATCCGTTTGTCCAGCTGGAGATGGCCATTGAGGCCGTGCTGAGGTCTTGGAACAACGACAGGGCCAAAGAGTACCGGAGGTTCTACCATATCAGCGAAGAGCTGGGGACTGCCGTGAACGTCCAGATGATGGTGTTTGGAAACTCCGGAGAGACGTCCGGATCAGGAGTTGGGTTCACGCGCAACCCGTCAACTGGGGAGAACAGGCTGTTCGGGGAGTACCTACCCGATGCCCAGGGCGAAGACGTCGTGGCAGGGGTGCGCACTCCAAGGGGGCTGGACAGCATGGACCCGAGGGTCCTGCAGGAGCTAGGCGACGTTGCCAAGAAGCTGGAAGACCACTTCAAGGACATGCAGGACTTCGAGTTCACCGTTGAAAACGGGAAGCTCTATACGCTGCAGACAAGGAACGGAAAGCGGACTGCCCAAGGGGCGGTGAAGATTGCGGTCGACATGGCAGCGGAGGGGCTCATCACCCCCCAGGAAGCGGTCTCAAGGATCGAGCCAGACATGCTCGAGTCGCTCCTCCACAGGAGGCTTGACCCCACCTCGGCGGACAAGCCGATTGCGAAGGGTCTGGACGCTTCACCGGGCGCGGCTTCCGGGGAGGTCGTGTTCGACACCGAAGAGGCAGCCAGGGTTGGCGGCGGCAAGAATGTGATACTGGTCAGGGTGGAGACCACGCCCGAGGACATCAAGGGGATGATCCCCTCTCAGGGGGTGCTCACCATGAGAGGGGGGATGACCTCTCACGCTGCTGTTGTTGCGCGCGGAATGGGAAAGCCAGCGGTGGTCGGGTGCAACGAGATCACCTTCGCCGCGGACGGCAGCCACTTCACGACAAAATCAGGCGAGAGGGTGATGAAGGGAGACATCATCACCATTGATGGGACCAGTGGGAACGTCTACAAGGGGGAGGTGAGGATGGTGGACCCTGAGCCGTCGCCGGAGCTCCTCAAGATCTTGGAAATGGCCGACGCCATGAGGCGCTTGGGCGTATGGGCCAACGCTGACACTCCAGGGGCCGCTCGGAAGGCAAGGGAATTCGGGGCAGAGGGGATAGGCCTGTGCAGGACAGAGAGGATGTTCAACGCGCCCGACAGGCTCCCTATTGTGAGGGACATGATAATGAGCCAGGACGAGGAATCGAGGAAGATGCACCTCTACAGGCTCTTCCCGTTTCAGCTTTCGGACTTCAAGGAGATATTCTCGGCCATGGGGGGGAAGCCGGTCGTGGTCAGGCTCCTGGATCTGCCGCTGCACGAGTTCCTCCCTCCCCCAGAGGCTCTGATCATCGAGATAGACGCCAGGCGCGCCGGGGGCGCACCCGCGGAAGAACTGCAGGGCCTCGAGAAGATGCTTGCCAGAGTCAGACAGCTGGTCGAGCACAACCCAATGATCGGCCACAGGGGGTGCAGGCTCGCAGTCACCTTCCCGGAGATATACGAGATGCAGGCAAAGGCCATCCTCCAGGCGGCCATCGAGCTTGACAGGGAGGGAGAGGAGCGGGCAGACGTCAAGATAATGATTCCTTTGGTCGCCCTGGCAGGGGAGTTGGAGTTCCTGAGGGGGGTTGTCGACGGTGCTGCGGAAGCGCTGTTCAGGGAACGCGGCGCCCGAGTCGAGTACAAGGTCGGGACCATGATAGAGACGCCGAGGGCGGCGCTAACGGCGTCGGAGGTAGCCGAGTATTCGGACTTCTTCTCGTTCGGCACCAACGACCTGACTCAGACCACCTTCGGATTCAGCAGGGACGACGTGGAGGCGAAGTTCATCCCGAGGTACATCGAGATGGGCCTGCTCGCGCAGAGCCCATTTGACTCCGTGGACAGAGCCGGCGTAGGGCGCCTGGTGAAGATCGCGGTTGAGGGCGGCCGCAGGGCGAAGCCCGGCCTGGAGATTGGGGTGTGCGGGGAACAGGGAGGAGACCCGAAGAGCATCGAGTTCTTCAATGACGCAGGCCTCGACTACGTCAGCTGCTCCGCGTACCGCGTGCCAGTGGCGCGCCTCGCTGCCGCCCAGGCGACACTGAGCGAGTCGTCCGCAGCGACCAAGTAGCGCCGCTGAGGCATCCCTAAATTCAGGCAGGCAAGGTGGAAGACCGGTCCTGGACCGTTGTTTTCATCATTGAGAATCGTGGTCGCACTTTAATTCACTCAAAGATGGCTCCCTAACTTGTTAGGTCATGATAATTCGAGTGCGCTTTCATGGCCGCGGGGGACAGGGGGCCAAGACGGCCAGCAGGATCCTCGGAGACGCTGGTTTCAACGACGGCTACTTCGCCCAGGACTTCCCCATCTACGGAGCCGAAAGGAGGGGCGCGCCCGTAACCGCTTTCACGAGGTTCTCTGACGAGAAAATCACGGAGAAGGGGTTCATCTTCTCCCCGGACATCTCGGCCGTAATGGACGACTCCCTTATCTCCGACCCCATGGCCAACCCGTTCGCAGGGCTCCGGAAGGGAGGGGTAGCCGTCGTCAACACGACGAAGCGGGCGGACTCGGTGATGCCGGGAAGGGAGGACGTCACCGTCGTAACGGTGGACCTGACTGGCCAGGCGCTCAAGATACTCGGGAAGCCCATCCTGAGCTCTGGAATCGCTGCTGCGGTCGCGAGGATATCGGGAATCAGGAAGGAAGCGCTACTCACAGCACTGTCAGAAGAGCTGGGAGACATCGGGCTCGGCCCAGAGATGGTAGCGAAGAACGTCGAGTTTGCCACAACCATCTACCGCGAGCTTACTCCCCTGAAGTTGAAGACAGAGGAGCTTCCGACCACCGAGGAGCTCGTTCCCCTCGCAGTTGTCGTATCTGAGGGAGGAATAGAGAAGGTGACAAACACCGGGAACTCCAACGCAAGGCACACGGGCAACTGGAGGACGTTCAGACCCACGATTGACTACACGAAATGCACCAATTGCATGATATGTTATGCATACTGCCCAGAGTCGGCGATGTCCGTCGGAGAGGATGGGAAGGTGAAGATTGACTACGATAACTGCAAGGGGTGCATGATATGCATGACAGAATGCCCACTCAGGGCGGTAACCCAATCGAGAGAAGGGGAGGTTCCGTGAAAGGGAAGCTACTCACCGGGAACGTGGCCGCTGCCACGGGTGCAATGCTAGCCAGGGTCGACTACGTCCCTGCCTATCCCATCACCCCTCAGACCGAGATAATCGAGACCATTGCGGACTGGGTGAGGGAAGGGAAGATGGATTCGAGGTTTGTTCAGCTCGAGTCGGAGCACTCCATGATGACGGCAGCCGGGGCGGCTTCGCTCACCGGGGCGAGGGTGTTCACCGCGACGTCCAGCCAAGGAATGCTCTACGCCATAGAGATGCTGTACAACGTCTCGGGGTGGAGAGCCCCAATGCTGCTGGCCAACGTGTCCAGGGGAGTGGCGGCGCCGATAGTTCTTGAGCCGGACCACAACGACGTCCTTGCGACCAGGGACAGCGGCTTCCTGCAGTTCCATTCAGAGACCTGCCAAGAGGTCACCGATCTGGTGCTCCTCGCCTACCGGGTGGCCGAGGACAGGCGTGTGATGCTGCCGGCAATCGTGAACCTTGACGGATTCTATCTCTCATTCACCCGCGAGCCGGTGGACGTGCCCGAGCAGAAGATGGTGGATCGCTTCCTTCCGCCCTACGAGCCTGTGGACCCAATGAGGGCCACGAAGCCCGTTTCCAGGGGGTCATCAGTGTTCGAGGGCTTCCTCTACAGCTACTTCAGATACAACCAGCACGGAGCGGCGCTGAAGGCAAAGCAGGTCTTCAAGGAGGCTGCCAGAGAATTCGAGGGACTCTTCGGAAGAAGCTACGGGCCGGTGGAGGGGTACATGCTCGACGACGCGGATTACGTTCTCGTCATTTCGAACTCGTTCACCGCACTCGGGAGGCAGGCCGTAAAGCGCATGAGGGAGCGCGGCGTGAAGGCCGGGCTCCTGAAGCTTGTCATGGTGAGACCCTTCCCAACCGAGGAGATCGCGGCGCTCCTGAGGGGGAGGAAGGTCGTGGGGGTGTTCGACCAGAATCTTGCTCCCGGCTCTGGCGGCATCCTGTACCCAGAGATAGCGGGGGCTCTGTACAATGCAAGGGGGAGACCCAATGCCATCCTGCCTGTCGTGGGTGCGCTTGGAGGGAAACAGACGACGGCCAAGGAGATGGCGGCGGTGTTCGAGGAGATGATGGCCATCGATAGGGAAGGGAAGACCCCGGCCCCCATGTTCTTGATGAGGAAAGATGAGATGAGAAGGGTCGACACGATGGTATCGGTGGCGGAGGGGAAGAGGTGATGGCGACGACAACGCGCTTCAAGACCTTGAAGGACATGCCGAAGGAGGACTACTTCAGCCCAGGGAATACACTCTGCGCAGGATGTGGAGGCATACTTGCTGCCCGCATCTTCCACAAGGTGCTCGGCCCCAACGTGGCGTGGGTGAACGCCGCCGGCTGCATGACGGTCACGATGTCTTACCCACTCAGCCCGTTGAAGTCGAACTGGCTATACACGGCATTCGCCAGCGCCCCGGCCGGGGCACAGGGTGTGAGGGACGCTCTGGACGTCCTGAAAGCGAAGGGAAAGATTCCGGCTTCGGAAGACATGAAGGTGGTCGTCGTCACAGGGGACGGCGCGGCCTACGACATCGGCTTGCAGTCCACGGCGGGAGCCATAGACAGGCACCTCGACTTCTACTACCTCTGCTACGACAATGAGGCCTACGGCAACACCGGTTTCCAGGTCTCCTCGTCCACCCCCTTCGGGTCGTCCACCAAGACTACACCGCCGACGGCGGCCTACCCGGTGGGGAACACGGCAAAGAAGAAGGACCTGTTCGAAGTCTGGAGATCAATGAAGGCCCCCTATGTGGCGACCCTCTCCAACTCGCACGGGGTAGATTTCCTGAGAAAGGTCGAGAAGGGGACGGGGATTAGGGGCCCCAAGCTCTACATCGCCCTCGCAGCCTGCCCCACCGGCTGGGGGTTCGACTCGAGGCAGTCGGTGGAGCTGGAGAAGCTCGCGGTGGCCACNAGGGGTATGGCCCCTCAAGGAGTCGGTGGACGGCGTCGTCAAACACACGGTGGTCCCGAGGGTCCTTACGCCCGTCGGGGACTACCTGAGGACCCAGGAGAGGTTCAGCCACCTCTTCGAACCAGCGGAGAAAGTCGAAGCC
>OCOJ01037427.1_pt3 | contig 12609 bp, 17 predicted proteins | sample 1539251 | NCBI WGS metagenome assembly OCOJ01 (sample SAMN01911457, study PRJEB22624) | soil metagenome | biome: Soil | place: Malaysia | collected 2012-04-30 | depth RA_metagenome m
ACGGAGAGAGAGGCGGCGTCCAAGAAGACGACTTGAGATAGAATCCTTCTGAGCTGTGCATGAACCTGGCGACCGAGCGACGTCAAGCGGCAGCCCGAAGCGATAGTCTCGACGTACCTCGACTCGGTGAGTTTCTTCAGGATGGTCCGCACGGCACCAGGGCCGACGCCCGTCTCCTTCGCAAGCGCCTGCCTGCCTATCATGGTCGAATCGCCTACCACCAAGAAGGCGAGGAAGACGTGGACCTGGGTGAAACTCGGAGATGGACCAAGCCCCTCGCTCGCGGTCAACCGAAGGAGGGCTCGGGCCGAGGTCAAGGCGTGGTGCTGCGAGGTTCGTGGTTTTAACTGATTCTTGGCTACGGTCGACGTTGGTGCGCTCCTTTTAATATTGGTTGGATAATCCATCCAACGTGCAGACCCGCTCCGTAGCCGTGGTCGCGGTCTTCACCGCGGCCATCATTGGTTCGGACTTCGCCCTCGCGCAGTTCCCAAACGTCAAGCTGCTCGACACACTGGTGTTCGTCGCTTCATTTGTGTTCGGTCTAGGCACCGGCGCCGCTGTGGCCGTCATCTCAGAGACGGTATGGAGCGTCATCAGCCCCTGGGGAGTCGCGGGTGTTGTCACTCCCTTCCTGGTGCTTGGCGAGCTGCTATTCGTCGTCGCCGGCTGGGCAGCCTCGCGGATGTGGGGGAAAAAGCTCAAGGTGCTGTCGCCCTCACCGGTGTTCATCGGCGCAGCGATGGCCATCTGCGCCTTCGCGTGGGACTTTGAGACCAACGCAGCGACTGCGCTACTCGAATATTGGCCGCAGTTGACCATCCAGAAACTACTCGTTACGGAAATGGTAGGGGCAGTGTTCGCCATCTCGCACGAGGTGAGCGACTTCCTGCTCGGAATGATACTCATACCACTTGTCATCGTCTTGCTCCCGCGAATCCGAAGGGGAGACTAGTCTGGTCGCGAGGGGCACATTCTACGGCGTGGTGGTCGTGCTCCTCGCGGCGAGCCTGATCTCCTCGTCCTTTGCAGTCGCTTGTTACGGTCAGTACCAGCAGCAGGCTTCCGAGGCGCAGCGCAGTGCAGCGGAGCTCGGCGCAGCTATTGCGCAGTATCGCTCTCTGAGCTCATCCTACAGCGCTTCCCTGAATGGATACAACAGGACATTGTTTCTGCTGGCACAGGCGTTGGGCTCCCTCAACACCTCTTCGGCTTCGTACAGGGAGGGAAGCGCGGCCCTCACTACTCTCTGGAGAGAGTATCTCAATCTGACAAGCGCGAACGGGCGACCGTTATCCTACACGGTCNGACATGCTGCTGCAGTATGGCAACGGCACAAGGCGATGGTACAACGACAGCGCCATCCAGCCGGGTTGGAACGCCTACTTGGTCACCCTCGTCCTGGTTAATGGGAACGTCCAGGCGACATGGTACCCCAACTATGGCGAGCACTTTGTGAACGGAATCCGGGGCGTGGAGGGTGGCCCGTCGGCCAACGAGGGGTGGACGCTGTGGACTTGGAACTCATCAAAGGCTTGGCAGATCACGAATGTCGGCCCGGACGACCTACCGATGTACAACGGTTCGGTGTTTGCCTGGACCTACTGCTCATACGACCCGGTCACGTACGCTCCGCTGTGCTCCCCCTAAGCCGTGGGGGGAGACCCTCGTCGGATCGAATCGGGAAAAGCCTCCGCTAGTGCGCGTCCCCTTTGGCCGATCCTCGGGGCTCAGCCCAGAAGCAGCACGTGGGATGATCCACGAAAGCGAGTGGCCCTTGTGCCGCTCAACTTGATGTGCCTTCTATGGCTCATGCTCATGCCAAAGTGATGGCGCGGAAACAGAAATGAGGAGGCGAATCAAGGAATCCTGACCTTCAGCTCAACGCTGAAGACGAATTGCGACCACCTCTTAATAGCCGCGGGAGGGAGGCACCTCGAAACCCTTTGAAGATCGCGGACGACCCGGAGGAGGCTTTCAGAGCGCTGGTGGTGGCAACCATTCTCGACACGAGGACGGAGGACGCGATTCGACTCCTCTGCGACCACTACAGGGTTAGCATTCCCAGGCTGGGCGTGGGCGTCGTTGAGGGACGCACCAAGGGCGTCGCGGCCGTCTACTCGCTGGAGAGAAAGGAGATTCTGGCGGCGAAGAGAGAGTACCTCTACGACCCATTCGTGATGATCCACGAGTTCTACCATCACCTCAGGTCCGTGAGCGGCAAGCACAGGGGAACGGAGAAGCAGGCGGACAAGTTTGCCTCGGAGTTCGTCGAAGCCTACAAGCGTTCGGCCGCCAGAGTCAAGGCGATGCAAGAAGCTGGTTGGACCTGGACGCCGAGAGGCTAGTCAGAGCCCCACCGCCGACCACACGTCGTCGTCGTTGTCGAGCTGGGTGTAACCGCACCTATCGCACCTCGTCCCTACTATCGTCGCTGAACTCTGGCTTCCGATCCGCTTGCTGTACTCCATCATCTGGCCCGCGTGGCATCTTTCGCAGATCAAGCCTTTACGAAGAGCAATGTTCCCCAAGTAATAAGGTGCTCCTCCGCAGAAACTTTAGAGGAGTCCGCAATGGTAGGTGGCGCAGATGAGCACGGTTAGACGCAGGCGGCTTCAAAACTCATCCAGCGTTCCACCAGAGGATTGCATCTTCTGCAGGATTGTCGGTAGAAAGGCCGCGTCATATCCTGTCTACGAAGACGAGCACTACATTGCGTTCCTAGACATCGCGCCCTTCGCAAGGGGCCACACGCTCGTGTGCCCGAAGAAGCATGGTGAGACGATCTGGGACATGAACGAGATGGAGACGGCAGAGCTGTTCAGGGTGGCGTCGAAGGTTTCGAAGGCGGTGGTCAACGCTGTAGACGCGGATGGGTTCAGATTCGTTCAGAACAACGGCGAGGCGGCCAACCAAGTCGTGGCTCACGTCCACGTCCACGTCATCCCAGTCAAGATGGAGGACAAGGGCAGGTTCACAGGGAGGAAGTCGTTCACACCATCCGAGATGGAATCAACAGCGAGGACCATAAGAGAAGGATTGAGCTCGCTGAGCCGATCTGACAAATAGCTGGAGTCATTGCCCGTCTCTCTACACCCTCCAACTGCTGAGATGATCTGATTTTGCGAGATGTCGGCGGAGCCAGAGTAGAAGCGACCAAGGCGAAGGGTGTGTTATCTTCAGGTGGACTGTCCTGCGGACTTCTCTGGCCTGATTGAGATCTTCGTTCCGACAACGGAGTTGTTGGGAACAAGGACCTTGGTCCCGTCTTCCTTGATGATGACCGTGAAGAGTGTCGTGACCTCATCCACCGTCCCCTCCTCGCTGCTTATGTTGACCCTGTCCCCAGACTTGAACGGCCTGGACATGAGCAGGAAGAGTCCGGCCACGGCCTGACCCAGGACGTTCTGAGTGGCTGTGCCCACGACAAGGCCGAGGAAACCGCCAAGAGCGACGCCAGCTGCCCCTCCAGCCACTCCACCGGCTATGGCTGCGGCGAGCCCTCCGAACCCAACAAGCCTCAGCATGTTCTTGACGGCCGAGGCGGTGGAGTGGGGGAGCCTCACGCGGACGGACCAGTAGACCACGCTGGCGAAACCGTTGACGATGAGGTAGCCGAAGGCCAGCGCGAGAAGGATGTTGATGTATGGAACGTAGTTCTGAGGAAAAGTCACGTTCAAGTCGGGCAGCACTCTTGTGATGATGTCGTTGGTGGCCGCGGCCACGACGACGTACAGGAGGATGTAGACAACCAGAAGGAACGCGTGTCTCCTCAGAGAACCTCCCGATTTGGCTTGGCTTGCCAACGCCGACGACGGCCCGGAGCGACCCTAAAGGGTTGCGCGGAGGAAACCAGCGCGCCACGGCAAGAGATTACGTTCGAGGCTCGGACTTCCATCGGAGAGGCCCTCGGCACGAGCCCGGCGTCAGCGCTTGGCCGACGCTAGGCGGAGAGGCCCTCTTCCTGCTGACCAGCCACGCCGGCTGGTATCTCGGGAAAGCTGTCCTTGATCTTCTGCTCCGCTACGGCTGCTGCCTCCTCCAGGACCTTCTGCGCGTCCTCGTTCGCTGCCTCGAAGTTCATCGAGAGGCCGCTCGTCTGGCCCGCGCTCACGAGAATGCTGCTCAGAAGGCCGGAGATCTCGCTCATCTCCCTGTCTGCCTCGGGAAGGGTGCTTCTGAGGCCGTCCTTCATCGACTTGATGACGCTCACGGCCGGGCCCAGGGTGGTGGCAATCTCTCCTAGGTCGGTCACGGTCGAGAGCCTGAGCGATATCTGTTCTAGCGCGAGTTGGGCCTGAGTCACCATCTTGCCCATCTTCCTGACCTCCGAGAGCTCGTTGGCGTAGACGGCAGCGTGCTGGCTGTCGTGATTCGCCATGCAGGCCACGACCTGGGTGAAGATCTTCTGATCCCTCTGCCTTATCCTGCCGACCGCGGCGTCGAGCTGGGCGATGAGCACACGAATCTGCCTGTTGGCCTGCTCGATCTGTGGCTTGATCGGTGGGGCGGGTCTGACGCTGTCACGCAGGCGACCCATGATGCCTGGACCCTCGTCCTTCTTGTGCCACTTGTCGGCGAACGACATTCTTCCCCGTCATGACGTTCGGCGCGCTATATCCCGCGGGCTTTAATCTGACTGCTGTTTTGAACAAAATTAGTTGACGTGACTTGCGGGAACTGCATCTCACTGAGGCTGGATAACGCAGAGCATGCTTAAAGCAAGCTTCGCTCGCGCGTGGCTCCGATTCGGTTGAAAACGGATGCAACCGGGCGGGAAATGAAGTGCCCGAAGTGCGGAAGGTACTCCCTTCACAGCGCGGGAGAAGGAGTCCAGTGCAGGATTTGCGGCTACGTGCTCTCTCCGGGCGAGGTCGACAAGTACAGATTGTTCAGGATGCTCAGGGAAGAGGAGAAGAGGCCCAGGTAGTATTGACGCTACACGAGAAACCGGTCCAGCCTATGAAACAAGGCTCGGAGGAGCGAGCCGGACCCGGCGCTGCGGTATACACAGGCCTCGCTCTGAGCGTCATTGGGGCACTGCTCGATGTGGCATCGGGCTACCTTCTTGCCCCGATGAGTGGCGGCATGCCCTCGACGTATGTGGCAGAGGCGTCCATGTATCTCTTGGGCGCGGCCGTGCTGGTCTGGGGTCTGCTTTCGGTGACTACCGTCATGGCGGCAAGGATGAAGTGGTCGGGTGCCGGAATGGAAATCCTGGGCGTCGTGATGGCGGTTGTGAGCGGAATCATCCCCGGAATGAATGGCGGGCTCTCGAACGCGATGTTGCTGGTAGGCGCCCTAATGATAATCAACGGCGCGTTGATGCAACGAAGAAGAGGAATGAAACAGGAGAAGGACCGATAGTGTCGGTCAGAGTAAGTCCAATCTCGAGGACCGCTGCCATCCTCATCATCGCGGTTGGGGTCATCACATTCATCCTGGTAAACCCTGTAGCCGGAATCGCCTTCGTCGTGTTGGGAGTGGTGATGTACGCTCTGCTGTACAGGTTCAGATCGAAGCTCGAGTCGGAGCTAGCGAGGACTGGAGACTAGGACACCTGAGCGGGCTCGGCCGATGTGGCAGCTTTGAACCTGGCTCTTAGATTCCTGTCCCAAATCTTGGCTGACAGCGCGCCGCCCACCGCTCCGCTGAGAATTCCCCAGATTATGATCGGTATGTAGACCACCGCGAAGAGCGACGGGCTGTAAGGGAGTATTCCAAGTGATATGCTGATGTATGCGGCCAGAATTCCGGTCACCGAGCTCGCGAGCCCGAGAGAGGCGAACATCTTCTTTGTGCTTGTGCCTCCGTTCGAGTTCACTCCGAAGAGACTCGAGTACGCATCTACTTGGGCACCGTAGAAGACCGCCGCAATCAGACTGAACGGAAAGAAGCTGGCCTTGAAGGTGGATTGTATGAGACCGTTGATGAGCTCGGTGTAGGTTGCCCCTCCCCTGCCCAGGAGAAGGTAGGACAGGCCGAGTATCGGCGCCTCGACTATGATAAGGAAATCGGCGTAGGGAGGTTGAAACGGCCCCTTCACGACCGCAATGGCTACTCCGAACATGGTTGCCGTGATCAGTTTCCGGGTGTCCACGTCGAACTTGCTTGGGTGGGCTCGGTGGATATTTAACGCTAGTTATACGACCCGGGCCCAGAAACTCCGCCCGGGAACAACCGAGAGGTCCGACTTGCAAAAAGGATAATGTGCGGAATGATTACCGAGAGTGGCATGGTGGAGCTGTTCAGCGAGATTCTTGGAAAGAGCGTTCGTGTGCCGGAGGTTCCGAGGAGAATCATCAGTTTCAGTCCGGCAGTCACGGAGGTGCTGTTCGAGCTTGGACTCGAAGAAGCAATCGTAGGTGTCAGCGCGTTCTGCGCCAGACCAGCAGAGGCAAGACTCAAGCGCAAGGTCGGTAGCTACAACACAGTCAGCGACGAGGTCCTCGATGACCTCCGGCCCGATCTGATCCTGACCACAACCGGGTACCAGAGGCAGTTCGCTCTTCGGCTCGCTGAGAAGTACCCCGTCTATCCCTTCGAGCTTCCTGTCTCGGTCGCTGGAATAGTCGACATGGTCGTCAAGGTCGGCCTCGTCACATCGAGACAGGAACAGGCCAGGAACCTCGGCAAGTTTCTGCTGGATCAACTGAGCGTTGTTCAAACGACGCGGCGCCTAAGTGTGTACGTCGAGATTGACCTCGGGGGACCCGTCTCCTTCGGCGCCCACAGCTACATCACAGATGCGTTCAACCTGCTCGGTTCGACGACGCTTTTCGAGAGCGAGCGAACGGAGTGGCTCACTCCCGACCTCCACACTGTGCAGACGCTGGACCCCGATGTGATCTTCTATGAGCCCAAGATGTATTCAAGGTTCGGGGCCGAGGACGCTAGGGCGATGTTCGGGTCAAGGGGCTGGGAGGGGATGCGGGCCGTGAGGGTTGGCAACGCCTTCGTGACTCCGGGACCATTGGACTTCATTGCACATCACGGACCGAGTTTCATAAGAGAGACCATCCCCTGGTTGAATGAAAGGTTGGAAGAAGCGGCATCGAGGGTCTAGAGTTTGGACTGCTGGGAGAGGAACCCAATCGTCTTGGCCCAGGCGTCCCTTGCAGCCTCCGGGTTGTGGCCTTCCCAACCAGGCCGGTGGAAGGCGTGCTTTGCATTGGGGTAGAGCTGCACCTCGACGCGCTTCCTGTTCTGCTTTGCGGCCGGGAGGAACTTCTCGAAAGCCCACGGCGTCACCCTCTCGTCCTCGCTCCCCAAGATCAGCAGGACGGGGCCCCTCAACCCGGACACGTCTCCCTCGTTCGTTATCGACCCGTAGTAATCAACGCAAAAGTCCAACCCCAGGTCGCAGGCGGCCTGAAGCGCGAAGCCTCCGCCCATGCAGAAACCGAGCGCCCCGACCCTCCTTGCGCCAGCTTCCCTCCTGATCAGCTCAACCCCGCGTGACACTCCGTCGGCGAGAACCTCTTTGGTGACCGATGCTCTCAGCTTCATTCCTTCCTCAAGACTGCTCGCCCTCCTTCCTCTGAAAAGGTCTATTGCTGCCGCCGTGAAGCCGCTCGAAGCCAGCTCGGTGGCGACAGACTCGGCGTATCTGTCGTAGCCGTAGACCTCGTGTATCACAATCAGGCCGACTGGTTGCGTGCCCTTGGCGAGGAAGAAGTTCCAACCGCCGAATTGTCTGAGAGCCATCTCTTGCTGCATCAACCGAGATTGCTGGGGCCGAGCAATTTCAATCAGTCGTCGCTCCTTGATTATTTTAAGCTACTTGGGCATGAACGAATCGTACCGGACTCCCGGCGGGAACCGTTTTGAACCCGCTCCCTCACCGCCTTGGCGTGTCAGATGTGATTGTGGCCAACGCTCGGCTCAGGGGAAAGGCGGGGCTCTGGGACATCATTTTGGAGGACGGTAGGATCGCCAGGGTGTCGAAGCACGACAGGGCCATCCGCTCTTCCATCGACGCCCACGGAAGTCTGACGACCGAGTCTTTCGTGATAGCTCATCTTCACCTCGACAAGGTCCGAACAATGGAGAGAGTGTCGGCAGAAGCTCTCTCTAGCTATCAGGGAGGGACGATGGACACCAGGAAGAGCATTGCAATCGCTTCTCAAGCCAAGGAACACTACGACAGGCACGAGATACTGGAAAGGTCGAGGCGAGTCGCAGAGGAGGCGCTTCTCAACGGTGTCACCCACATGAGAGCGTTCGCTGACACAGACACAAAGAGCCGGCTCGAGGCGGTTCGGGCCCTTCTCAAGCTGAAGGAAGAGCTCAAGGGGAGGCTGGAGATCCAGGTGGTCGCGTTTCCTCAGGAAGGGGTGGAGGCTGATCCGGGCGCGGAGGAGTACGTCGAACGGGCCGTCGAACTGGGAGCCGATGTGGTCGGCGGAATACCTTGGCTGGAGAAGGGTGAGGAGAGGCAGAGGAGGCACATAGACAAGATGTTAGCGATTGCGAAGGCCCATGGTAGACCCGTCGCGATGCTCGTTGACGACTCTGGGGACCCGAAGCTCAGGACGCTGGAGATGCTCGCGTCCAAGACGATCAAGGAGGGAATGATCGGGAAGGTCGAGGCTTGTCACGCCAGGGCTATGCAACTCTACCCAGAGAGGTACGCGATCAAGGTGGCCGAGCTTTGCGCCCAAGCCGGGATCGGAGTCGTGAGCAGCCCTCACACTGGACCCCTACACGCTAGGCTGGACATCCTCAGAGAGGCCGGAGTGACTGTCGCGCTTGGCCAGGATGACTGCTCTGACGCTTACTATCCCTACGGGAGATGCAACATGCTCGAGGTGGCCTTCCTTGCGTCGCATATCCTCAGGAAGATGGGCAGGTCGGACGCGGAGGAACTCTACGACATGGTCACTGTGGAGCCAGCCAGGGTGATTGGAATAGGTGGCTTCGAACTCGAACCTGGAAGAGAGGCCAACTTCGTTGTCTTGGGCCACAAGACGGTCCAAGAAGCGTTCACTTACCACGAAAGACCCAAGCGGGTGGTCAGCCACGGCAAGCTTGTCAGCGGCAAGATGGATTCTGACGCGAGTTAGATGAGCGGGAAGGAGCCTTCGTGAAGAACTTCGATGCCATAGTCATCGGTTGTGGGGCGATGGGCTCCTCCTCGAGCTACAACCTTGCCGCCAGGGGGCTGAAGGTCTTGACGCTGGAGAGGTACAGTCCGAATCACGATCATGGCTCGTCCCACGGCAGGACTAGGATCATCAGACTGGCATACTACGAAGACCAGAGGTACGTCCCTCTCCTCAGGAGGGCGTTCGAAGCGTGGAGGGAGACGAGCGCCAGATCCGGGAAGAATCTGCTGAGAATGACAGGCGGCCTGATGATCGGTCCGAGGAACGGTGCCTTCGTCTCAGGAGTCCTCAGGAGCGCCAGTGCGCATTCCATTCCACACAGGATCTTGACGAGCCGCGAGACGATGCAAACGTACCCAGCGTTCAATCTCGAGGAGGGCTACTCGGCTGTCCACGACGAGAACGCGGGCATTCTCTTTCCAGAGGAGTGCATCTCTGCCTACGTGGAACTGGCGCGCGAAGAGGGGTGCAGCTTTCGCTTTCGTGAGCAGGTGACGAGATGGGTCAGGGCCGAAGGAAGAGTGGAGGTGGAGACCACCAAGGGCAAGTACACAGCAGACAGGCTCGTGGTGGCGGCAGGGGCGTGGACCGGGCCTCTGCTCGGCGACCTCTTCCCACTGACGGTGGAGAGGCAGGTGCCCTTCTGGTTCTCGTCCGGTGGTAGCAGGCTGTTCTTCCCCGACAGGATGCCCGTCTTCATCATGGAGGAGAGGTCGGGTCAGTACTTCTACGGGATACCGGACGTCGGGCACGGCGTCAAGGTGGCAAGGAACCACGCGGGAGAGAACGTGGATCCCGACAACGTGCCGAGGGGCGTGACCCGAAAGGACGAGTCGCCAGTCAGAGAGTTCATATCGAGAAGCCTGCCGAGGTTGAGCACGGAACCGATCAGCTCGACGACGTGTCTTTACTCTAACACCCCCGATTTGAACTTCGTCATCGACCTGCACCCAAGCTTCAACGAGATCGTAGTGATCAGTGCCTGCTCAGGCCATGGTTTCAAGTTCGCCAGTGTTGTGGGCGAGATAGCTGCTGACCTCGCCGATGAAGGGCGCACGCGACATGATATCTCCTTCCTGAGGGCTGGGAGATTCCGCCGGTGATGCTTGGCCTGACCAGAGAAGGCGGTTTCTGTGGGCCGACGCTCAACGACCCTCTGGTGATGACGCGCGCAGTGGATCACCTCTCCGATGCAGACAAGGTCATCGGGAGGCTCGTATCGAAGCACGGTCCCGTCGACTTCAAGCCGCGCGGTATGATGTTCAGGTCGCTGGTGGAGTCGATCCTCTCGCAGCAAATCAACGGCAACGCCGCGGACATCATAATCTCACGGGTGAACAGAATCTTCCTGCCTGGGAGGGTTACACCAGCGAGGCTGAATCGCGTATCGAGGTCGAAACTGCGAAGGGCCGGAGTGTCGCCCCAGAAGACCGAGTATCTGAAAGATCTCGCTGCGAGGGTCGTGGAGGGAAGGCTAGATCTTCGGGGCATACCCAGAATGGGCGACGAAGAGGCAATCGAGGCGCTGGACGAGGTGAAGGGAGTGGGGCGCTGGACCGCGCAGATGGTCATGATGTTCTCGCTCGGTAGGACAGACATTCTTCCGACGGACGATTATGGCATCAGGGTGGCGATGAAGAGCGCATACCGCCTCCGCGGGTCTCCGAGAACCGGCGTGTTAGAGAGAATAGCGGAACCGTGGCGTCCGTACAGAACAGTGGCGTGCCTCTACCTTTGGAGGCACAAGGATTCATTCTGAGGTGCGGGCACCGCTCCTCCTGCCAACCATCCGCGCCATTCTGACGTCACCCGACCTCGGCGACGGGACGACGTCCGAACCAAGATAGAGTAGAGCGAAGAGCCAGGCCACACTCGAGTTCAAGAGACTTCCGGTCAGTGTAACGACGGTCGCGAGGACCAGACCGGAGCAGGTCGATGCGACCACGCCCCAGGCTGGTTTCATTTCTGCAAGGCTCCGCAGCGCTCCCGAATTTGACCTTGGCTTACTAACCCGTCTCCGAGATCCTCTCCGATGCTTTTCCCATCGCTCCTCGCAGGCTCTCGTAGCCTGGGAATGGCTCGAACAATAGGACTAGGACTGTCAACAATTGGTCCGACGCGGTCTGAGCTAAATAACTCTCCAAGTCGAGAATTGTGTCGCTCGTTTAATACCCGCCCTCGTCGGCGCCCATCGGGGTTGGCATGCTCAAACAGTACGGCTCGATGCCGAGCCAAGCAAAGCTTCTGATCTACCTCAGCTTCGTCCCCAGCCTCGCAATCGGATTCATCTACACCGACCTGTCCTTCTTCCTAACTACTGTACGAGGGTTCTCCGCCTTCTTCACGGGCCTCGTCATCATGGTCATGGGTATAACGATGGTCGTGACAGCCATACCCCTCGGCATACTCGCGGACAGGTATGGAAGGAGGAAGTTCCTTATCGTCGGAAACCTCCTGGCGAGCGTCATGCTGGCCGGGTTTGCGTTGACTACGAGTGAGGCACTCCTTCTCGCCACAGCCATAGTGGAGGGGACCACGGAAGCCGCCTTCGCCTCGGCGGGGACCGCATTGTTGGCCGAAAAGGCCGGAGACAAGAGCAGAACGCCCGCCTTCTCCCTATCCTCCTTCCTTGGAAACATGGCTTGGGGGCTCGGTGGATTCGCGATACCGATGGTCATTGTCATCGAGTCGTTTGGATTCAGTTCGACCCAATCTCACGTCTTTCTCTACATGATATTGGCCGCCCTTAGCCTAGCCATCACCCCTTTCCTCTTCAGGCTGAGCGAGTCGCGAACCTCCGAGAAGACGAAGAGCTTCAGGGAGTTCATACCACGCAAGTCGAGGGCAGTGCTCCTCAAGTATGCGATAACATCGCTTCTCGTAGCCTTTGGAGCGGGTCTCTTCGTCCCGTTGATGACTCAGTGGTTCGAGTTCGCATTCGGAGTCTCCGACGCTGTTAGCGGTCCGGTGATAGGGATCTCTGGGTTCCTGATAGCGGCGGCCACACTGGGCGCCCCCACCCTCGCGAAAAGGCTCGGCATGGTGAAGGCGATAGTCTTGACGGAAGGACTCTCCATGGTATTCATGATCGCCGTTCCCCTCTCGCCCTCATTTCCCATCGCGGGTGGCGTGTACATCGTGAGAAGCTTCCTCATGAACGTGGCCAGCCCTCTCTCCACCTCGTTGATCATGGGCTTGGTTGACCCCAGTGAAAGGGGTGCGGCGTCGGGCCTGAGCGCCGCCATCTGGAGATTCCCCAACTCGCTCGGCGCGGGCATTGGAGGCGCACTCCTTGGTGCGGGGTATCTCGGTCTGCCGTTCTATATCGCCTCTGCGTTGTACATCGCGTCCATCGTTCTCTTCTGGATTCTGTTCCGAGGCGCGAAGCTCCCTGAGGAAAGGCCGAGCGCGGGCTCAGCTGTCACTTCAGCCAGTCGTCAAGAACCGCCGCCTCGGTCTCAAGCCTCGCCAAGTCGGCAACTCGTACCCCGACCAGTCTGAC
>OCOJ01005992.1_pt1 | contig 12582 bp, 14 predicted proteins | sample 1539251 | NCBI WGS metagenome assembly OCOJ01 (sample SAMN01911457, study PRJEB22624) | soil metagenome | biome: Soil | place: Malaysia | collected 2012-04-30 | depth RA_metagenome m
GATGGCAACGCCCGCTTTCGAGGCGTTCGAAAGTGCCAAGGGCCTCTGCGGCGTGGAGTCATCCTAAAAGCGTGCGCCTTCCTGCAGAAAGGACCGAGAATCGCTAAATCGATTGGGGGAGGTCAGACGGCGTGCTGGACCCTGGAGACCTTCCGCCTCTCAACATACAGGGCTCACTGATGTTCTAGGGCCCCGGAAGGATCATCAAGCCCTCGCTTGGGTCACCGATTGCCCTGTAGAATCCCTTCTTGTAAAGCAGACCTACCAGTGCCGATGTCACGCCGTCGAGCTCGTCACCGTTGAGATCACCGTCAGGCCTGTCAAGGCCGACACCGTATCTGCGAAGGGCCTCCGCCAGTTTGAGGAGGCCTTCCTGTTTGCGAGGCATGTGTAGTATGTCCTGGATTGCACCCGGGAAGCTTTCGATCACCTCGAGCCCGCACGACTCGAACTCTGCCCTAAGCCTCATGCCGCGGGCGGTGAGCATCCGCATCGGCCCCAGCGAGATCGGGAAGAACTTGATGTGCATCTTCAGCAACTCCTTGTCGCATTCCCTGAGGTGGGGCGGGCCTCTGTCCTCGAGGCTCCTTCTCCCCTTGGGCAGGAACAGGGGGGCGTCGATGCTGACCACCAAAGGCCTTGCTCCGAGCGTGGCCTCACGGATCTCCTCGTCCGTGTGGAGGGTTGCGGTGTGGCACCCCATTCCAGAGTCCATGACGCAGAATCCCGTGTTCCTCTTCTCGCTGCCTGCAAGGTCGATTCCCACCACACGCGTCGACTTTGGCATGCTGGCTACCTCGGGGTCGAGACCCTTTTTATCGGCGCCTCTCTCCGGGGACTGTATGGACTTCCTGGCAGAGGCGAAGCGTATCGAACCTGAGATAGTCAAGACGAGACGTGCCATCCACCAGCACCCAGAGCTTGCGTATCACGAGACGGATACCGCGAAGCTNCGTCGCAGACAGGCTCGAGTCCCTGAGCATAGCGGTCAGGAGAGGCGTCGGAGGGACAGGGGTCCTGGGCGTACTGAAGGGCGGCAAGAGCGGAAGAGTGGTTGCACTAAGGGCCGACATGGACGGTCTCCCCGTCCAGGAGATGNGCCGACGTTGAGTTCAGGTCGAAAGTGGACGGAGTAATGCACGCCTGTGGGCACGACACACATGTGGCAATTCTGCTGGGAGCTGCGAGGATTCTCGCAGAACACAGGGACGAACTCTGCGGCACAGTCAAGTTCCTCTTCCAGCCCGCCGAGGAGCATGGTGGAAGGGGTGGGGCCATGCCGATGATTGAGGATGGGGTTATGAAAGACCCGACGGTCGATTACGTTTTTGGGCTTCATATCGATAGCAACACGAAGTCTGGCGTGTTCGGGCTGAAGGAGGGGGCAATCGCGGCGGCCCCAGACACGTTTAAGGTCAAAATCATAGGAAAGGGAGGGCACGGGTCTGAGCCCCACCAAACAATCGACCCCATCTATGTGGCGGCCCACGTAATCCTTGCTCTCCAGGGAGTGTCGTCGAGGATGATCGACCCTGTGAGACCCTTCGTCATCACCGTGGGGGCGGTCCATGCTGGGACCAAGGAGAACATCATCCCGGACATCGCCACCCTCGACGGGACAATCAGGACCCTCGACGAGGGGACTAGGAGGCGCGCGAAGAAGAAAGTGGAACAGGTGGCGAAGGGAGTATGCAGGTCCTTCGGCGCTTCTGCCGAAGTTGAGTTCGAGAAGGACGCATACCCGGTCACAGTCAACGACCCGATGGCCACGCGCCAGGCTGCCAGAGTCCTGAAGAAGATCCAGGGAACGAAGGTCAGGTGGGTAGGGGCAATCCTCGGTGGGGAGGACTTCTCGAGGTTCCTTCAGAAGGCCCCCGGGACCTTCTATTGGTTGGGAAATGAGAATCCAAGCAAGGGCTGCGTCTACCCGAACCACAGCTCGAGGTTCAAGGTAGACGAGGACGTCCTGAAGTACGGGTCGGCGTCGCTGGCAATGCTCGCCTTCGAGTTCGGGAACCCGAAGGGACCGGCCTAGGTGTGCCGGCTTGTACGCCACAAAAGTCTCCGACAGAGTCTACATACTCGACACCTACGCCCTGGGACAGTCGGGGACCGTGGGGGCGTATCTGATCAAGGGGCCGAAGCCCACGCTCGTTGACTGTGGATATGCTTCGTCCTATCAAAGCGTGCTGTCGGGTTTGGCAGAGGCGGGAGTTATGCCAACCGACATGCGATACATAGTCCCCACGCACGTCCACCTCGACCATGCAGGCGCGGCAGGCAGGCTCCTCAAGGAGATGCCAAACGCCGAAGTGGTCGCCCACGAAAGAAGCGTGCCGCACTTGGTGGACCCCACCAGGCTAATCGAAAGCTCGACCCGGGTGTTCGGCCCGACCATCATGGGGCTCTATGGTGCCCCCGACCCGATACCCTCCGGACGAGTCACGGCCGTAGGGGAGGAGTCGAAGCTCGACCTCGGGGGCGGATTCACGGCGACCTTGATTCACACCCCCGGGCATGCGCCCCATCAGATTTCAGTGCTCTTGGACGACACCAAGGCGCTGCTGACGGCTGACGCCGTCGGGATAGTCTATCCGGGGATGAAGGCGTTGATCCCCACGACCCCGCCACCCAGCTTTAACCCGTCAGAGCTGGTGGCGACTGTGGCTTCCCTGAGGCAGATGACACCGTCAGAGCTTCTCGTTCCACACTTTGGCGTGAGGAAGGACGTAGATTGGGTCTTCGACCGGACAGTGGACCTCGTGCAGCTCTGGGTGGAGAAAGTGAAGGTGCTGTGGAAGCAGGGGAAGTCGCTCGATGAAGTGTCAGTGGCTATGGAGGAGGATGTGCTCAGGGACGCAGGGGCGACCGAGCTTACAATCTACGCCAAGGTGTCCGTGAGGACTTCGGTCATGGGCATCTTGCACTACTTCGACAAAAACGCTTGAATAGCAAACGTGTCGTTTGCGTCCCGTGCCGTTAGTTTACACGTGCATTGCACCCCACGGGGGTGAGATCGTACCTGTCCTCTCTGGGCGGAAGGCACCGATGTACGCTGATACCACCAAAGCGATGAGAGTGATGGCGCGCCAAATCAAGAAGGCGGAGCCCCAGGTCATTGTCGTGGCGTCTCCGCACAACCTCAGGCTACAGAAACACATCGGGGTCGTCGTGTCCGAGTATACGTCGGGGAGGGTAGCCGAAGGAGTGAAGGAGATCAAGTTACGAGCACGCTGCGACCTCGAGTTCGCCAACAAGGTGGTGTCAGCGGCAGAAGCCAAGGGGCTCCCCGTGGTGTCGGCAAACTATGGGGCGCTGGAGGGTCCGATGTCAGACCTGGCGATGGATTGGGGGACCCTCATTCCCCTCTGGTTCCTGCTGAAGGGGACAGGGCTCAAGAGTAGGGTCGTCATCGTCACTCCTTCGAGGGGCATCCCCCTCGAACAGAACTTCGAATTCGGGAGGGCGATAGCCGAAGTGGCCGAACGGGACGCGAAACGGGTCGCCTTTGTGGCCAGCGCAGACCAGGCGCATGCGCATCGGAAGGACGGTCCCTACGGCTTCGACAGGCGCGCCGCTGAATACGACCGGAGAGTGATCGAGGCTGTCAAGGGAGGGAAACTGCGATCCGTCATGGCAATGGACAAGGAGTTCGTCGAGGGTGCGAAGCCCGACAGCCTCTGGCAGATGACGATGCTTGCGGGCGCGATCTCCGTCGTGCCCATGAAGGGGGAGCTGCTTTCTTATCAGGTGCCAACCTACTACGGGATGCTCTGTGCCAGCTTCCATCCGAGCCGGTGACAGGTTCTAGCGCAGGTGGAGGAAGATTTCGGAAAGGCTCTGGATGCGGGGGCAGTCTGGCTCCAGCTGGGAGCCGGTCCGGTCCAGAAGGATGCCTTTGATGCCCGCATTCCTCGCTCCGACGACATCCGCCTCATAGACGTCCCCCACGTGGACGGTTTCCTCGGGCTTCGCCCTAGCCTTGCCGAGCGCTATGCGGAATATCTCAGGGTTGGGTTTGGACACCCCGACGACCCCAGACACGAGAACCACTGGGAAGTACCTCAGGAGCCCGAGCCTCTCGATGACCCCGAGGGTGTCAGGCGGGGCGTTCGAGACCATGCCTAGGGCGTAGCCCTGCGATTTCAGAGTATCCAGGGTCGGGACTGCGTCTGCGTAGAGCTCCAAGGGGACCGTCTTCTCGACCCTGGGCCACCCCTGGCGCATGAGGCCCGACACCCTTTCGATTTCCGACGGGCTTCGCTCTGGGAAGAGCAGCTGGAATATCATGGCGTCCAGCCGGCGGTAGGCTTCTTCGGTCTCCCCTCCGGTCATGACCTTGTCCCCGTAGACCTTCAGCCACCAAGGCTCGACCCTGAAGTACGCGGAATGCACATTCTCTGGGTCAGCCGTGTACCCTACCTCTGAGAGGATCCTGCTGATTATCCTGTCCCTCCTCATGATGAGGAGTGTCCCGCCGAAGTCGAAGAAGACTGTGGTCACTGCCATGGGGGACGCATCAACTTTGGAAGAGCGAGATGAACGGGGTTACCAGCATGCTGAACAGGAGGAGGACGAGGACGACGGCTACCACAAACACGTAGAGCCTGTCCTTCTCAGCCGCGAAGAGGAACACGGAGATGAGCACCCTGGAGACAGGGGTGGCTATCAGGAAGATGACCCCGAGCTCAATCCACGCGAAGGCGCTGAAGCTGGCTAGGCCGCTGAAGAGCGCCTGCGGGCTCACGTCGAACATGCTGTGAGGGATTTGGTTCGGAAGGTATGTGAGGTAGCCGTTAGTTTCGGCCGCTCCGTTTGAGGCCACCAGAAGCAGCGTTCCGAACAGGATCGTTGCCGCGGAAACGACCACGCCGTATCTAAGGACCCGGCCAATAACCAGGCTAAGCGACTCCGGATCCCTGTAGTTCACGAAATCACCCCGAGCGAGCTGAGTATCATTTCAAACGCGGTCACCGCAAGCACTAGGGCGAAGGCCTTCCTGACTGTCGGGTTCCTCGACCGCAGAAGTATGCGAGCTCCTATCGCGGCCCCAATAAGTATGCCGAGCGCGACTGGGCCGACTATGAGCGGGTCGACATCCCCCCGGGCGAAGTAGATTCCTGCGCTTGCCGCGGCTGTGACTCCAATCATGAAATTGGAGGTAGTGGTAGAGACCTTCATTGGCAGTTTCATCGCCATGTCCATGGAGAGGACCTTGAACCCCCCTCCGCCGATCCCAAGAAGGCCGGAAAGGACCCCCGCGACTGCGGTCCCTGCCAGACCCGAGACCGGCCTCGTCGCGTTGTACTGGACCTCACGTCCGTCGGTTTCGACGTAGGAGCCTTTCAGTCCGAGGCGCTTCGAGAGTCCCTTGAGTTCGGGAGATTTCGGTATGTCCTCGCCTACCTTCATCAATTGGGGTATCACCGTCACGAGGAGAATCNCCGAAGACGAGCTTGAGCGCCACCGAGTTGGTGTATGCCGCAATTGCTGCCCCCAATATAGCACCGGAAGCGCTGCCAAGTTCGAGGAACATGCCGACTCTGAGGTTGGTGACCTTGTCCTTCACGTAGGTGACCGCAGCCCCGCTTGATGTTCCTATGATGGCGACTATGCTGGCGCCGATCGCGAAGTGGATATCAACGCCGAGGAGGATCGTGAGAACAGGGATCACCACAACGCCACCGCCAAGGCCAACAATGGAGCCGAAGATCCCTGCGAATATCGACATCAGGAACACGATGACGATGAACTCGATGACGAACAATCGGCGTGGGCTCGGGTGCCGTGGATATGATGTTGTCGGGGCAGCCAGGGTTGCGCGGAACGTCAGCCCGAGGTGTCGAGGGCCGCGACTATTCTTTCGTGGCTGGCCTGGATGCCCTCGACTCCGGTGTTCAGAATGATGCACGGGACCTTCCAGTCATCGAACATCGACCGGAAGAAAGCGGCCTGGCGGGCGTTGTCGGGTTCGAGGAGGTAGGGATTGTACCAGGGCTCGTAGGACATGGTCCCCCACTTCTCCTTGGGTCCGGCGCCCGGCAGGACCATGTATTCGCCCCTCTCGAGGATGCTGATCGCCTGGTCCGAGGTGAGCTTCGCCTCCGCTGGGCTGTGGTCATCTCTGCGGAGGAGTACTACCAGGTTGATGGGGACCTCATCTACCACCTTGTCCGGGCCGAGGATGTCCTCTCTGTTCGCAAGGACCCTAGAGTTGCCAAAGGCGTAGTAGCACCAGTGCTTCCCGTCGTCGAAGACGCACCTCCGGTCGGTCAGAGAACAGCCAGTCTCTCCCGTCGGGTGTTCGCAGTCTTCCTTCTCTGTGGTCACGTTCTCGTTCATCGACCTGTCGAAGACTTCCCTCAGCCACCCCTGCTCCTTCTGGGACTCTGACCTCATGTATAGCGCCTTCTCTGGCTGCCTCGCAACGAGTGGGGAGCGGAGGTTCTCAGGGGACGGCCTGGGGAACTGCACGTACGCCCAGTCGTCGCCGCAAATCTTCCCCTGGTTGTTCATAAAAATCCGGAAGGACTGGGTGGTCTTGCCGGTGCCGGTGGGGGCTACTATGACGACCCCCTTTCCTTTGTACAAGGCAGTTGCTCCGTGAATCGACAGTGTGTTTGCCTCCTTCTCGAGGACGGCCGCAGCCATGCCCAGGGCCCAGGACTTGCACTGGCCGTAGTACTCGGTGTTGATGAACGCCGCTGTCCTCAGATCGGGGCAGTAGTAAGCGGAGGGCTCTATGCCTTCCACGCCTGTTGCGGAGAATATCTTAGCCTGGGGGACTGCAGAATCGTCTGCTTTCCACCAGTTCTTCGACCAGAACTCCGCCTGGTGGCTGCTGTTGGTGGACAGCTCCACCACTATGCCGTTGAGGCTCGCCTTCAGGGAGCTGAATCCCGACTTCTCCAGGGCTGACCTCGTACTGTTCAGCAGAGGGGCGAACTCCGAAGCGGAGGCGTCCTTCTTTCCCTTCACCCGCGCCCTGGATTGAGTGATGTAGTTGTTGAAACGGTTGGGCGCCAAGCGTCGACTGCTGGTGGGCGCAATTTCCTGCCCTTAAAATCCTTGGCCGGACCGCGGCATTCTTACCGGATTGACGATGGAGCGTCTCTAGGCGTGGATCATGGGCGCCTGGGGCCTCGGCGCCTCGAGGCCGTAGCGGCTGGCCTTTTCGATGTCGAGCCCTCCCCTTCTGCAGACTCCTCTCACGACGCGAAACATTCCCCAACCTCCCAGGCCCACCATGGCGCCGGAGACGTACCTGGTCACCAGCCCCTGCTCGCTCGAGGCGCGCGCCGCATTCCTTACGGACATCTTTGCGAGGTGCTTGTAGGCCGCGTAGTAGACGGCAAGCTGGGCAGTGTCAAGCTTGAGTGAAGTGAAGTCGCGGCTCTTCAACAGGCCGAGGGGGACGTTCTGCATGGGGGTGATCGTGAATTCGAAGGGGAGGCCGTTGTCCAGCGTGGAGTTACTCATGCGGTTAATCAAAGCCACAGTCTCCCAGTTGTCTTCGGGGGTCTCCCCAGCCTGTCCGACCTGTACCGTAAAGGCTGGGCGCCAGTAGTACTTGTTCATGACATAGGTCCCCCTCCATACTATGTCGGCCCAGGAACCGTCGGGGCCCACCTTGAGGGGCAGCGTCTTGTTGGGCATGTGCTCGGCCGCGAGCCTGTCGCTGCCCGTTTCGACGCCCATCTGGACGCCGACCCAGTTGTCCGGACCTGAGCGGATGAGGCTGGATACCTTCCTCATGAAGTCAGGGAATGCGGCCGGGATGGAGACCCTCCCATGGGTGGGGTTGGTGTGGCCGATTCCAGGGGTCGTCATGACCGTCCTGAGAAGGTCAAGGATTGCCTCTTCGTTGGGGACGAAATTGCGCCCGTGCTCGTAGGCGAAGAACTCGTCGCTGTGGAGCCAGGCGTTCCTCAAGTCTGATCTGATGTTGACCTCTATCTCTCTCCTCACCTTCTCCGGAGGATAGTACCGCAGGGGGCGCAGCGTCACCTCGCAGAAGTCGCAGCCTATGCCACAGCCGCGCATAACCTCCACCATGCCCTTGACCGACGGACCGACAATGTCGGGGATGTCCTCAAGCTTCGGGAACTGCCTCGAGAACTGGTATCGGCTGATGAACCTTGGGTCGGGCAACCACTGCTTGTGAAAACTGCTATCGAAGGTCTGGTACCCGTGGAAGAACTCGGTGTTCGCGCCACCCCCCTCGACGATGAACCTGAACAGCTCAGAGAGTATGTCGTCCGACTCCCCCTGGAAAGCGAAATCGATCTTGTTCTTGTCAAGCTCCTTGGGGTGGACCGTGAGCTCCCAGACACCGGGACCTCCTACGACGAGTTTCGCTTTCTTCCCGGCCCTGGCTCTGTTGACCTTCGCCATCAATGCCTCGAACTCCCACTGGACGTAGGCCGGGGCATCCGTTCCGAAGAACACAGTGTAGGACATGGTAAGGGGACCGAGTCCGAGCGGGTCCATGGTGGTGACGCCGATGATTTCCGTGTCGTCGTCTACGAAGTCCTGGATGTGGTCTTCGTGGGCAACGACCACTTCTTCAGCTGGGTGGTCCCTCAGGAGGATTGCCTCGAGCTTCCTGATGGAGTAGGGGGCGACCAGGGGTCGACCGTCGACGTTGGGAGGAGGAGGTCCCCGCAGGAAGGAGTAGATCGATCCCGGGAGCGCGCTGGTCGGCGCGCTCGCGAGGAAGTCTAGAAGAGGGACGCTCCTGTAGTTGCGAGATAGAGTGGTGTCCGAGACGAGGACATAGCGCGCCATACTCGCATCAATTCTCATGCCCCGGGGTGCCTAAAAAAACCTACAGTTAGTGTGCTAGGGAGGTTTCTCCGCCCCTCAAAAGCCGCCCTGTGAGGCAATCTCGGCGATGGAGCGATTGGTCCGGGCCGAGAAATCGTACTTGCTAGCGTCGTATCCGGCCACACAATTCTCGTCCCTATGTTTGATCAGCAGCCACGCCTCCTTGCTGCCCCCCAGGCCCTTGGTGCGGACCAGGGCGAAGGAGCCCTTTAGCTTCTTACCATGTAGGGTGAACTTCAGGTTCCCGTCCCGGAGGCCGGCGGCTGCGACTTCTGCACCCTCCTGCCGGTCTGTCACCTGGCGCCGGACGCCTCTGGACACCTCGACCTCGGGGGTGTAGAGCCCTTCGTCCCAGACCATCACAGGGCCTGCGCCGTACTCTCCTTCGGGGATGACCCCTTCGAAGTTCCTGTAATCCAGGTCGTGTGGCCCCGTGGGCATCGCAAGCCGTCTGACGCCAGGGTCGAGGGTCGGGCCCTTCGGAATGGACCAGGACGGCATCGTCTCTCCAATCTCCAGGCGGAAGTCGTAGTGAAGCGAGGTGGCTTTGTGTTTATGAACTACGAATGCGAAGAGGCCTCTGTCCAAGCTCACCGCCTTCCTTCTCCGTGGGAGAAAAAGCGTTCTCCATTCTACGAGATGCCAACCAGCAGCCCGGAAAGGCTCGGGCAGCCCTTGTCCGATGCGCTCAGTGGCGGCGACGCTGCGAGGTCGAGCCGAGCTCGCCGGCCAGCTTCAACATCTCCTCGTGCTTCCCCTTCCCAACCTTCTCTTCCTCGGTCTGCTCGAAGCAGGTCAGAGACCCCGCACGGTCCTCGTCATTCATGGCGCGGTCCCCCATCCAGAATAGCACAGACTCCTCTTTCAGGATGTGCTGCCTGAGGTGGCTGACATATTTCATGCAGAGTCTGGATAATTCGGCTCCTTTTGCCCCTGCATCCTGCCGCTTAGCCATCTCGGCTTGAATCTTTGCCACCAGGTCTCTCCCTACTTGGTGCTCGTAAAGCATGACCTCTATGGGGCCACCCTTGTTCGGGATCCCCTTCCTTTCAAGGCAGGGGAAAAGGCAGGATTCCTCCTTTCCGTGGTGGCATCCGTCGACGAACGTCTGACTGAACATGACCATCCTCGTCAGGGTGTCGACTGGGACCTCGCCACCATTCATTATGCTTCCGGAGACTGCCTCCAGTCCGTCCAAGACGCGCCCGATGACCCTGTGGTCGCGCCTCAGGAGTTCGGTCGGCGAGACGTCTTCAGCGTCTTCCATCCGCATCAGCCAGGCGCGGCCTTCACGACGACCGTCCCCTTCATCCACGGGTGGTAGGAGCAGTAGTAGGTGTAAGTCCCCGGGGTGGTGAAGGTGTGGGCCCAAGACTGCCCGGCGTTGATGTTGCCCGAATTGAAGGAGCCGTCGTTGGCCGTGACTGTGTGGGGGGCGTCGTCGTTATTCACCCATGTAACCGTGCTGTTTACTCCCAGAACCACCGTGATGGTGGGTGGAGAGTAGTACACCGACCCTGTCTGCATCGCAGCGCCCGAGGGAATCGAGACGATGGGGCCCGAGGCAACGGAGCTCGTGGTCGCAGTCTGGGTCGTCGAGCCCCCGGCGCTGCTCTCGACCTGGAACACGCCCATGGCACCCATCTGCATGTACGCGAAGGCGTGTGAGACGAATGGGTTCTTGCCTCCGGGGTCCTTGAAGTACATGTCCGCGATGGCGCCTCCGGACGGAGGTATGCTGAGCGTCTGCAGGCCATAGAGTGCGTTGGTCGGATTGCCGTCAACGTAGACTGTGTCCATCAGCGCCCCGATGACATGGAACGCCTCCCACACGCTTGGACCTTCGTTGAAGAGGTAGAGCCTGACCAGCTGGTTAGGCTTGACGACAAGCGGCGAGGCTTGGTACTTGAACGCCTCTCCGTTGAAGACCACATAGCTTGGATCGACCGAGAGCATCTTCGAGTAGTTGCCGCTGAACGTTCCGTCGGGGTTCGCGTGAGAGTTGAGGTAGAACTCGCTCTCGATGATGACGTACTGGCCGCCGGGAGCAGGCGGAAGCGCAAGCGAACCCGTGCCGTTCACTATAATCACGCCGTACATTCCGTTGCCGATGTGCTCGAGGACTGGCGGGACGCCGCAGTGGTACATGAAGACGCCGGGGTAGGCCGGCGTAAAGTCGAAGGACTCTGACTTCCCGGGCGCCACCGGAGCGTACACCGTGGCCCAATTGACCTCCGCAGCGTGGAAGTCTATGGAGTGGGGCATGGTGTCGTTGTTGATCAGGGTGAAGTGGACCTGCTCGCACTGTCTCACCCAGATGGTCGGGCCGGGGACGGTGCCGTTGAAGGTCCAGGCGTTGTAGTAGACGTTGTTGGCGACCTCGACCTTGGCCGTTTTGGCCACCAGTGTGAAGCTAGCGCTCCCGGCCGTCGAGTTGCAGGTCTGTTCAGTCCAGCTGGTCTGCTGCGAGCCTGATTTCCCGAGCGTGTTTATGGCACTCTGAAGACTCGTGACCTGGCCATCGAGGTACTGTACCGAGCTGACATAAGATACGGTAGAAACGGCAATTACTACCAGCAGGGCGATGGACAGAACGCCCGCTGTTGAGATTCCATTCCTACTCCTCAATTCCACCTGTCACCTGTGAAGAGCTGGAACCGGAATTTGGTTAAGCCTTGGCCCTATAATTTCAGGGATGCCAGGGGCCCAGCCTTTTTAGACGCCCGAGGAAGGATGCCCTCGTGCTCGAAGCCGTCCTTCAGGGCCCGCTGCCGCACCGATGGATGGAGATAGCGGTGGAGTCCTACTCGGCCGATGTCGAGATCCTCGAATCGAAGATGCCCACGGCCGATACAGTGCAACACCTGTTTGACATACAGGTCAAGCCCACGATGATGGACGATTTGGTCAAGGCGATGCGCGAGGACAGAGACCTTACCGGACTTGAAGTGATCAAATCAAAGAACGGCCATGTGTACGGCGAGGCTTCTTCCGGACGGTGCACTGTGTGCAAGGAGGTGGCAAGGTCGAAATGCTTCCTCTCGACTGTTTCTGTGACCTCCAGAGACAGGGCGCAATGGATCATAATGGGGAGCGACAGGTCGTTCAGAGGCCTAGTCGACGCACTTGAGAGGAAGAGGATCCCCTTCGAGGTGCGGCTGAAGAAAGAGCTGGAGGATACCGACTTGCTCACTACAAGGCAGGAGCAGATTCTGTCTATCGCCTATGAACGAGGGTACTTCGACTTCCCCAAAAAGAAGGGGCTGAAGGAGCTCGCGGCTGAGACGGGGATCAGGACCTCGACGCTGGCTGAGATTCTGAGGAGGGGCCAAAAGAAGGTCCTCGGCGAGTACCTGACAAGGCGTGCTCGCCTCCATCGCGACCCCTCCAGCGGGTGACGAATTAGGAGAGGCGCCGCCGCACCTTTCGGTATTCGTCCACGAGGGAGTCCCTCGTCTCTTCGGAGCAGAAGGCTCCCCTGAACGCGTTCTCGGCCAGTTGATCGAGCTCTCGAAGGCCGAACCCGTATGCCTTGCACACTTCAACGTAGACATCGGTAAGCCCGCCTCTAGGCCATAAGGCAGGGTCGTCCGAATTGAGCGAGGCGACAATGCCGTATCTCAAGAGGCGGTCGATCGACAGGTCTTCGAGCTCCTTGATCTTGCCAAGGACCAGGTTAGAAATCGGGTTCAGCTCGATGGCGACTGACCTGTCCTGCACGAGTGCAATCATCTTCTCATCGCTGGCAAGATCGAT
>OCOJ01048341.1_pt1 | contig 12582 bp, 10 predicted proteins | sample 1539251 | NCBI WGS metagenome assembly OCOJ01 (sample SAMN01911457, study PRJEB22624) | soil metagenome | biome: Soil | place: Malaysia | collected 2012-04-30 | depth RA_metagenome m
ATCGAGTGCGGCCTTCTCCGCTCGTCGTGCGTATTCGATCCGTTCTGCGCCGGGGAGCGAGTACACGTCTTCGTGATACAGATCGAGGTCGCCGGAGAGCGATCCAAGCTGCTCCGCCTCAGGAATGCCGGCAAACGGATCTTCCGACGTTACCTTGGCCAGCTCCAGCGCCGACTTCACCATGCGATCGAGACCTTCGCGAGAGAAATCGCTGGAGTACGTGCTCGCCGCGCGCTTACCGAAGAACACGCGCACGCCGGTCGACTTGGAGCCGGATTCCTTTAGAGTTTCGACCTGGCCGAGGCGCACGAGCGTGGAGAATTCGTCACCTTCCCGGACGACGCATTCGGCGGCGGTCGCGCCGCCGTGCATCGCGCGAGCCACGAGGTCTTGAGCGACGGATTTGAGATCAGTGGATGCTTGCTTTTCGATAGCAGTTGTCATTTTGTAAACTCAATCTGTCACTAGCGTGTTTAGAATCTTCGCGTCGAGGTGATCCCATGTATCACCCGTTCCCCGGATTCAGCGGCTCCATCACATCGGTCGTAGTAGGAATTGCGATGTGGTGTTTCCGCCGAGTGACGAAGAAACATCCAACCTACAATTTGGGACCTGGTGGTGATCCGCGCGCTTACGAGCCTCTCTTGAATCGGTACCTACGCCTTGCCGAGTTCGTCATTGGAGCAGCAACCGGGTCCATCGTCCTGATTGTCGGCTCGTCGGCTTTGCATGGCCAAGGGGGACGATTGTCGTGGTTCTTTGCTTCTCCTCTCATCCTGATCGCCGCAAGCGTCGTCTATGGTATCGGTTTTATGGCCTGCCAAGTTCTCACCTACGAGGAGGTATTGCATGGAAATGCGCATACCGCGAATCAATACGCCCTGAACGAAATGCTGGGTTTCTCTTCGCTCCTTTGCTTCATCGTCGGATACATATGGCTCGTGTTTTCGACGACGAACATGTCTTGATACCAGCCGTCAATCGGTCGAAACTTCCAGCAGAGCTGTTGGTGCCGCGCGGTGAAAGGGATCCTTCGACTCCGTTTGAGTTTCGCGCTTGGCGCGGAACTCGCACTCCGCTCAGGATGACAACCCTTTAGAAGATCCGTGAAAATCCGTGTCCATCCGTGGCAAAGAAGTATTACTGCATGAACCCGCCCGTATCTTTCTTTACCGTTCCGCCAACGGTCAGGCGATCCACTTTGATGGTCGGAATGCCTACGCCCANCTGGCACGGCCTGCCCGTCTTTGCCGCAGGTGCCAACGCCTTCATCGAGCTTCAGATCATTGCCCACCATCGACACGCGCGTGAGTACGTCGGGCCCATTTCCGATCAGCGTTGCGCCTTTGATCGGAGCCGTAATGTGCCCGTCCTCGATCATGTACGCCTCAGACGCCGAGAACACAAACTTCCCATTCGTAATGTCGACCTGCCCACCGCCGAAGTTGACAGCATAGACACCACGCTTCACCGATCGAATAATGTCTTGCGGATTATCTTCTCCCGCCAGCATGTAGGTATTAGTCATGCGCGGCATGGGGATGTGCTCGTAACTCTCACGGCGGCCGTTGCCGGTGTCGGCAATCCCCATCAGGCGCGCCGAAAGCTTGTCGCTGAGATAGCCCTTCAGAATTCCTCTTNTCGATGAGCACGGTTTCCTGCGTGGGCTCGCCTTCGTCGTCGACGTTGAGCGAACCGCGCCGCCAGGGCATCGTGCCGTTATCTACGACGGTGCACTTTTCGCTAGCAACGCGCTTGCCCACGAGTCCGGCGAAAGCAGAAGTCTTTTTGCGGTTGAAGTCCGCTTCCAGTCCGTGCCCGACCGCTTCGTGCAGAAGCACTCCCGGCCAGCCCGGCCCGAGCACGACTTCCATTTCGCCCGCCGGCGCCTCGCGCGCATCGAGTTGCAAAATCGCCTGGCGCGCCGCTTCCTTTGCGAAAAACTCCGGATTCTTTTTACCGAAGAAGAAATCGAGCGCCACGCGTCCGCCACCACCGGAGCTGCCGCGCGCCGAGTTGCCATCCGTCTTGGCAATGCAGGAGACGTTGATGCGGGCCAGCGGCTGCGAATCTTCGGCGAACGTCCCGTCCGAACCGACGACCAGAATGTTCCGCAGTTCGTCGGCGTAGCTGGCGCGAACTTCCTTGATGCGCGGATCGTAGGCTCGCGCCGCTTTGTCGGCGCGCATAACCAGCTCAACCTTCGCGGTGATCTCCGCATCCACCGACGGCAACGTCACGGGATACAGACTGCGCGCCGCCTTCTCCTGGAAGCCAGCCACTGGAGTCTTCGCCGGAGCGCGGGCGATCAATGCGGCGGTGCGCGCCGCGTGCAGGATACGCTCGGCGGAGAGATCGTCGGTATAAGCGTAGCCCGTGCGCTCGCCCGAAACCACGCGCACGCCGCAGCCCGCCGAGATGCCCTGCGAGGCGGACTTCACCATCGACTCGTCGACCATCAGCGAAGTCGATGAAAGATATTCGAAATAAAGATCGGCGTAATCGCCGCCAGCCGAGAAAGCCGCTGCAAGATAGCGTTCCAGATCGTGCTCGGTCAGGCCGTAGTGCTCGAAGAAGAATCGTTGCTTGTCCATGATGACTCGATGACTTAGATGCCGGCGCCAGTCTCGAAGACTCTGAGAGCCGCTTGGTCTAAGCATTATCCCACACGAGTCTGGGTGGAACCGACCGGGTCACATCCATCCACATGGTAAGGGATCACTATGGTTACTCGTCACAGACTCCTCGCGGGGCTTTGCTGAACAATCGCAGCGTGACTCCCGAGGTCCTCACGCGCACCGTGCAGAGCTTCCTCAGCGAGGCCACCGGCGCTGTGGTGCTGGAAGACGGTGCCGTCGTCTTCGACCTGGGCAGTGCGAAGTATTCCATCTCCGGAGAATACAACAAATGCCTGCTGCACCTGTGGTCGGCCGAGCGTAACACCGTGCGCCGGGTCGTTGATGCCGAGATAAAAAACGGCACCCTCCGGCTGGCCGTCCAACGTCTGGGCCAGTCACGCCCCACCAAGTTGGAGATTTGCCGCGACTGCGATCGGCGCTCGCCTTCGGCCAAGAAAGCCTGCCGCGCCGCTTATGAACAGAACCTGCGGCGCACGCTGGAGCGGCATTTTCCCGGATTTGCCATCGCGCGTCTGACTTCAGGCGTTGACCTGGAAAAATCGTTCGGCCCGATCTACGTGCGCGGATTGCTGCGCCACGGCCAGTCCGCATTTGCAGTTCTGGGTGTGAATGCGCGCGAAACGCAAGCCTCGATTGATGCAGCGCTGACGTTTGGCATCCTGTGGCTGGACGCGTGCCGGCAGTCGCAAGCCGGAAAGATGCTCGTCGAAGGGCTCAAGCTGTTTGTTCCGTCGGGAAGTTCGGATCTGACCCGCGAGCGCATGTCCGTTCTGAATGCGGCAGCGGCCAAGTGGCGCTTGTTTGAGCTTAATGAGCGCGACGATTCGCTGGATGAGATGGACTGCTCCGATCGCGGCAATATCGCGACACGACTGGTTCACGCTCCCGACGAAACCGCGGCCCGCGAGCGGTTTGCCGACTCCATCGCGAAGATGGAGCAGCTTCTTCCCAATTGCGAGGTCTCGGTGTCGTCCGCCGCCGAGATCGCCTTCCGCTGGCGCGGACTCGAATTCGCTCGCGCCCGCCTGGGAGCCGAGCCGGGTTCCTTCCGCAGTACACAGGAAATCGTATTCGGCGTGGGTGCGGAAGAGCGGGTGCTCGATGCGCGCAACGAAGCTGTTTTCCGGGAACTCGTCGCCGCCTTGCGCGACACGCGCCATCCCTATGGCCCCCGCCACCATTTCCTGTGGCGGCTTCATCCCGAGCGCTGGCTGGAATCGCTGGTTGTGGGCGATGTGAGCGTGATCGACGAACGGCTGGATCCGTCGTGCCTGTATTCGCAGGTCCCGGCGTTTTCCGCTTCCGACCGCGCTATGATCGACGTGCTCACCGCAACGCGCGAGGGACGCCTCGCTGTCGTTNGAGCTCAAGGCCGACGAAGACATCCATCTTCCGCTGCAAGGCCTCGACTACTGGGCACGGGTCGCCTGGCACCACGCCCGCGCCGAGTTTCAGCGCTTTGGCTATTTCGGCGGGCGGGAGCTGTCGTCCGAGAAGCCACTGCTGTTCCTCGTGGTTCCCGCCTTGCATGTGCATCCCGCCACCGACACGCTGCTCCGCTACATCTCGCCCCAGATTGACTGGGAATTCGTGGGCATTGACGAGCGCTGGCGGGAAGGCGTAAAGGTCGTGTTTCGGAAACGGCCCGAAAAATAGGGTTTGCCGACAGCTTGGAAGGGTCACTCCTGGATACCACCTGCTGCAGGCGCCATTTCGGGCCTCTCTCCGCGATAGACCCGCGAAATCCCGCGCACCACGCGGCGCATCGGCAGGTGACCCTCTTCATCGGCAAAGAAGATCTCTCCCATCCTCGTTCCGCGGTAGTACCAGCGCTTAAGCAAGGCAAGATGCTCCATAGTTTCCAGCGCTGTCTTTGTCTTTGACACAGGAAACGAATCCCACACTTCTTGAACTCTCGATTCCATAGATTGCGACCGGGCGTGCTCCGCCGGCTGAATGGAAAATGCCAGCGGCCCGGTGATCGTTCCCGCCCGCAGACGAAACAGCGCGACGGAATCCTGCACGTGCGAAGTCTGGATCATCAGCGCCGACAACTGATCGATCCGCCGCACGACTTCGGGAAGCTGGCCGACGATCGGCTTGAGCTTCTCCAGGCGCGCGTGCTCTGCCGCGGCGGTTTCAAATGCCAGGTTGGTTGAAGCCGTCTCGCGCGCCGCCGAAATCTCGCGGACTAGCGAGTCTCCGCTGGAATCAAAGTAGGCTTGCACCAGTCCTACCTCCGCCGCATATTCTTCGGTGGTGCAACCTTTGAAACAAGGCGCCAGGCACATCTTCATCTCGGAATAGATACAGCCGGGGAATTTCGGGTCGGGGTGCAAATCATCCACGCATCGCCGCATCTTGAAAAAGTCCAGTGAGTCATTCATGAACTTTTCCGCTGCCGCGCGCGAAGCGAACGGTCCGTAGTAGACGGATCGGCCGCTCAGCTTTCCAAGCCGCATCGTGACCGATGCCCGTGGATACTCGTTCTCCAAATGCAGCTTGACCAGCGGCGCAAAGCGAAAACGAAGCCTATCGCCATAACTCCTAGGAAACGTCGCGCGCAGAACCTGGTATAGCAAAAAGCCGGATTCAAAGTCCGAGCCAGTATGCGCGTATTCGACCGAGCGCACCCGATCGCGGAGGTTCAGTTTCTTGGTACGCTCCTCGACCGGTCCGAGCAGTCGCTGCAGCCGGCGCCGCAGGTTGGATGTTTTGCTGACGTAGGGTTGGGACTGTGAATCTTCGCCCCGCAGCAGAAAGACTGCCGGTGCGGCCGGCACGGCGGCAAAGATTTCAGCGTCCCGCTCGGGAACGAATTCCAGCTGCTCAGTCAGCACGGAATCATTCTAAGTGGTTTGGCAAAGGTTGCGCGCCAGGCGCGCAATTTGTCGCCCCAGCAAAAAGGCGCGAGGCGCTACCACGGCGTGGCTGCAAGGAGCTAACGACACCCCGGTAACTTCGAGACCATGGTCGCGGATCGGTACCCGCTAAAGAATCTTCTCCTCCGAGCCGATGCCACCCAGAGGGTAACGTCCCAAAGAGGCCGGAGAGGGAATTCTCAATGTCAAACCGGATGCTCCTGTGTGCCTTCGTAGTTTTCTGTGCGTGCTCTGTCCTGCCCGACTTGCATGCTCAGGTTCCGGGGGTAACCGATCACGAAATTGTTATCGGATCATGCTCGGTCCTGGATGGTCCCGCCCGTCAACTTGGACAACAGCTCATAATGGGCGCCACCGCCTACCTCAATATGATCAACGACGCCGGCGGCGTCAACGGACGCAAGATTGTTTTGCGCGCATACGAAGATGGCTACGATGCCACGATGGCGCCGCTGTGCTTTAAACGCCTGCAACAGGATGGAGTATTCGCCGCATCCTTCCTGGTGGGCACACCGACAGCAGCGAAATACGTGCCTTTAGCTGAGACCAACCGGTTTCCGCTCGTGGGACTATTTACCGGCGCCGAACTGATCTACAGCCCGCTGCGGCACTACGTAGTTAACGTCCGTGCTTCTTACTTTGATGAAACACGCCTGCAGGTGGACCAATTGTGGGCGCATGGAATTCGCAGCATCGCGATCGTTTACCCCAATGATGCCTTTGGGAGCGCGGTACTCGACGGCCTGAAAGCCGCACTCAAGAGCCATGCTTCCACTCCTTGCGCAACGGCTTTCTATCCGCACAACAGCCAGCTGGTGGACGCCGCCATCCAGACTGTACGCGAGAACCATCCGGAAGCGGTGCTTCTCGTTGGCCCTTACGGCTCGGTGGCCGCGATGTTGCGTCAGGCAGCGGAGGAGTCCTGGCGCCCGCTTTTTCTTTCCGTCTCTTTCGTTGACACGGACGACCTGATCCGGGAAGCCGGCAGCGCTGCCGAGGGCGTCATTACCACACAGGTAATGCCGCCGCCTTCAGCGGCTGACTTGCCCACTGTCATGCTTTATCGCAAACAAATGGCAGGCAGGTTTCCCAACGCCAAGCTGGGCTATGTCAGCTTGGAGGGTTTTGTTGACGCTGTGGTGCTGGTGGAGGGACTTAAGCGCGCAGGGAGAAACTTGAGCCGCGAAAAACTGATTTCTGCCTTGGAGTCCATGCACGACCTGGATCTGGGCCTTGGATCCGACCTCAGGCTTAATCTGAGCGCCAATAACCACAAAGGATTTCGGACTGTCTTTCCCACGGTCGTGGAGCAAGGCGTCGCTGTGCCTCTCAATAATTGGGGCAAGTTGGTAGCGAAGAAATAGGTGCGTTGGCAGCAAGTAGAGAAATCCTATGCCCTCGACACGAACTCGCAACAAACACTCGCTTGGGATGCCAAAGCAAAAGGCAGTTACCGGTAGCTGGCGCTGCGGAACTTCTGCCGGAAGTCGGCTCCATCAAGAGTGATCACGCGGCACATCTCGTGCAGCCGGGAGCGCATGCGTTCGCCGATCCGGTCGCCCAGGGTTTCCCCCCGCGCAGCTGCTCTCGCAATCGAAACCGGGCCCGCCGCGCTCGCTGCGGGCTGGTCGTCAAAATTCGTCGTGATGATCGTCGTGCGGTTGTCGTTGTAGCGGCTGTTGAGGATCAGGCTGACCGTATCCCATACCCATTCCGTCGGCCGCACGGCGCCCAGTTCGTCCAGCACCAAGACGTCGGTCTCAAACACCGGCCGCAGCACGTCCAGTTCGGTCGTTTGCACCGCCGCGTTATACGAGTTCTGGATCTCCTTCAGCAGTTCGCGATAGTCATAGAACAAGCAGGGAATGCCTTTGTTGAGAATCAACTCTTTGATGATTCCGACCGCCAGATGCGTTTTCCCGGTGCCAATTTTGCCGATGAGCAGAAGCCCCGTGCCGTCGCGCGGATCATATTCCTGCGCGAACCGCGAAGCCGCAATGTGAGCCAGCGCCAGCGATGGATGCGCTCCGGGGAAGTCTGGCGTGAAACTGCCGAGTTCGCAGTGCTCATAGCGCCGCGGGATGCGCGCCGCCGCCAGCAACGCCTCGCCTCGCGCCCGCACTTGACAGTCGCAGCGCGTGACCCGGCGGTCTTTCGCCGTGTCCTTTCCCCCGCGCGAGCCGGCCGGCACCGTTTTCCAGCCGGTGCCATCGCACAGCGGACAGACTTCTGCAGCAGCCTTGATCACAAAACAGGTCCGTTTTTAAACTATTCTTTCTTTGACTTTGCACCTTGCGCACAGATTCCCGCAAGTGCCAACGGCGGCCCATCTGTGCACAACTTGTGCAGGAGCCTCCCAGCCTGTGGAGGACCGAGGAAAACGTGCCCAGATCGGGCTACGGCTCTCAACTAGCGCGTTGAGCCCTTGCCCCTGGTCCCGAAATGCCGCTCTCCAAGCCCCAATTCGGGCCAGGTGGATGCAAAACAGGCTTCCGGCGCGGATTTTCACAGTTGACATTCTTAAAAGACGGAGCACAATAGCAAGCGGTCAGGTTTCCCATCTCAGCCATTGCCTTTTGCCTTCCCGGTTGTGCGCTGGGCACGAACGAAACCTGCGAGGAGAAACCATGAACAAAGCCGATCTGGTTGACAAGATCGCGGGCGCCTGCGAAATCAGCAAGGCGCAAGCCACTACGGCGATTGATACCGCCGTCGAGAGCATTACGTCGGCCCTCCGTAAAGGAGATCGAGTAGCTCTGATAGGGTTTGGCACCTTCTCTGTCTCACAGAGAAAAGCGCGGAACGGGCGTAATCCGCAAACCGGCGCCACCATCAAGATCGCCGCCCGCAGAGTCGCGAAGTTCACCCCAGGCGCTGAACTGAAGAAGGCTGTGAACAAGAAGTAGGTAGACCCATCCCGGATTTGTGGAAAGCGGCAGGGGGTCGGCCCTGCCGTTTTTGCTGTTCGGGACTTTTCCGGGAAAGGCGCCTTTCCCTTGATCGGCCAGGCGTGACCTCAAGCCGCGTCTATAAACCGCAGGGGAAAAGATTTAGACTTCTTGGAGTTTCGAGCCGCCTCTACCAGAATCTGAGAACATCTCTGGGAGGTTAAGACCACCGATGAAGCCCAAGACGCTGTCGCTGGTTCTGTCTTGCGCACTCAGCTGCCTCTGGCCTCTCCCCGTCCTCGCGCAAGCCTCCAGCCCCGCCGTCGACGCCAAGGGCCAACAATGGTGGCAGCATGCTGTCTTCTACGAGATTTATCCGCGCAGCTTCGCCGACAGTAACAACGACGGCGTCGGCGATCTGAAGGGCATTACCTCGAAACTCGATTACTTGAAAGACCTGGGCGTCGATGCCATCTGGATTACGCCCTGCTTTCCCTCGCCCCAAGTCGATTTCGGCTATGACGTTTCCGACTATGAAAACATCGATCCGATGTACGGCACATTGGCCGACTTCGACACCCTGGTCAGCGAAGCCAAGAAGCGCGGCATCCGTATTATTCTCGACTTCGTCGTCAACCACAGCTCCGACCGTCATCCCTGGTTCATCGACTCGAAGTCCTCGCGCACCGCCGAGCACCGCGACTGGTACATCTGGCGCGACGGTAAAGGCCCCGGCCAGCCGCCCAATAACTGGACCTCAGACTTCGGCGGCTCAGCCTGGAAGTTCGATCCCACCACGAATCAGTACTACTACCACTACTTCTACGCCGAGCAGCCCGATCTGAACTGGCGCAATCCCGCGGTCAAGGACGCGATGTTCGACGTGACCCGCTGGTGGTACCGGCGCGGAGTCGCGGGCTTCCGCCTCGACGCGGTCGACACGTTGTACGAAGACCCCGAGCTGCACGATAACCCGATTCTTCCCGGGAAAAACGCCTACGGCGATCCCCTCGAAGACAACACGTACAACACCAAGCTGCCCGAGGTGCACGACACCCTCCGGGACCTGCGGAAGGTGGCTGACGAAAGCGGCGCCGTGCTGATCGGCGAGACCTGGACCAAAGACGTTTCCGAGCTCCGGCGGTACTACGGCGACCACGGCAATGAGCTGCAGATGCCCATGGACCTCATGTTCACCAAGCTGAAGTTCTCGGCGCCGGTTTTTCGCGAGCACATCGCCGCCGTCGACGGCGCCGGAGGCTGGCCTGTCTATGTCATCAGCAACCACGACATCGAGCGCTCTTATGATCGCTACGCCGATGGTGAACACAATGACCAAATCGCCAAAGTGATGGCTGCGCTTTATCTCACCCTGCGTGGCACTCCCATCATGTACTACGGCGAAGAAATCGGCATGAAGACCACTCCGCCGGTGCGAAAGGAGGACGTCAAGGATCCCATCGGCGTCCGCGGCTGGCCCAAGGAGAAGGGCCGCGACGGCGAACGCACGCCCATGCAATGGAACGACAGCGTGAACGCCGGATTCTCTGCAGCCACTCCGTGGCTTCCGGTCCCGCCGACGTACAAAACTCATAATGTGGCCAGCGAATCCAAGGACCCGGACTCAATTCTTGCGTTCTACAACAGCGTGCTGAAACTGCGCCACACGAACAAGGCGCTTCTTGACGGCAGTTACACGGCCCTGAACGAGAATGACCCCAAAGTGCTCTCCTACCTCCGCACGTATCAGGATCAAGTCGTGCTGGTGGCGCTGAACATGTCCGGCTCTGTGCAGAGTCCGAACTTCGAACTGAGCCACAAAGGATTCACCTCAGCTAAGACTCTTGTGTCGACCCCCAAGTCGAGCATCCAAGGCGACGTCGTGACGCTGCCACCCTACGGAGTCTTCATCGCCCAACTTTCGCGCTGAGCCTGAGCAGTCGGCCGCGCGAAGAACGGGTTCCTAGAGAAAGCCCCCCGCTACCGGAGAAAATTGATCCCGTCCCGGCACAGGCGAGTGCTATGATGCCCAGCGACCCTCGGCTACGTGATTCTCCGAAGGGTGGACCTTGCACTCATGGCCATCGCGAGTCCGAACCAGTCGAATGCTGTAGCCACCGCCACCACTGTTCCCACATCCACTTCCTACACCGGCCCTCTGATGGTGGTGACGTCGCTGTTCTTCATGTGGGGCTTCCTCACCTGTCTCAATGACATTCTCGTCCCGCACCTGAAGTCGATCTTCGATCTGAATTACAAACTGGTCATGCTGATTCAGTTCGCGTTCTTTGGCGCGTACTTCATCTTCTCCATCCCCTCCGCCAAGATCATTGACTGGATCGGTTATCAGCGCTCGATGGTCGTCGGCCTGCTTACTATGGGTCTGGGAGCATTTCTCTTCGTGCCGGCCGCGAGTGTTCCTTCCTATCCGCTATTTTTGTGTGCGCTCATCGTGCTGGCCGCCGGCATCACCTGCCTGCAGGTCGCTGCCAATCCTTACGTCACCGTGCTGGGGAAGCCTGCGACCGCCTCCAGTCGCCTCAATCTGACCCAGGCATTCAATTCCCTGGGCACTTTCCTGGCGCCTTTCTTCGGCGGGCTGCTCATCCTCTCTTCAGCGGCGAAAAGCATGCAGGAAATCCGCGCGCTGGCCCCTAACGCCCTGCAGGCCTATCGCCTGCAGGAAGCCGCGACCGTCAAGATGCCCTACGTGGGCCTGGGCATCACGCTGGTCGTGCTGGCCATTGCTATCGGCAGTTTCAAGCTGCCGAAGATCGAGCACACGCAACACCACCTTGGCGAAAAGGTGGGCGATTCCATATGGAAGCATCCCAATCTGATCTTTGGCGCGATCGCCATCTTCGTCTACGTCGGCGCTGAGGTTTCGATTGGAAGCTTCCTGGTGAACTACTTCAGCCAGCCTCAGATCGGCGGGTTGTCGGAAAAGGTTGCTGCCAGTTTCGTCGCCTTCTACTGGGGCGGAGCCATGGTGGGACGTTTCATCGGATCCAACTTCCTGGGCGGGGCGAAGGCGGCTTACATGGGCCTGGTCACGGCCATCAGCATTGCGCTGATTCTGCTCTCTTATCCGATAGCAAGCCACATGCCTCCCGGATATCAGCCGGGAGTGCCGAATCTCACTTGGCTTGCGTGGCTGGTGGTGGCAGGACGCCCGCTGTTCGTACTGGTCGCCATCGCCTCGGCGACGATAGCGCTGGTAGCGGTGCTGCGCGGAGGCAAAGCCGCGGCACACACTGGATTACTGCTCGGCATTTGCGCGACCTCCACAAGTACGCTCGTCGCGATCTCCATGCTCAGCACCGGGCACGTCGCCATGTGGAGCATCATCCTGGTCGGCTTCTTCAACTCCATCATGTTCCCGAGCATCTTCACTTTGGGTGTGGCCGAGCTGGGCCCGCTCACCGGCGACGGCTCCGGAGTCCTGATTATGGCCATCGTTGGCGGCGCCCTCATCCCCTTGGCGCAGGGCGCGATCGCCGACCGCATCGGCATCCATCACGCCTTCTTCTTGCCGGTGCTCTGTTATCTCTACATCCTGTTCTTCGCTCTCAGCGGATCGAAGCCCAACAGCGAGCGTTACGCCAAAGCATGAGACAAAGTCATGCGGGGACACCCGCCCTCGGCGGCCTGCCCCGTCGAGGGGTCCGCCGGTGCGAAGCTCCGCCGTGCGAGGGCATTCAGCGTTCAAAGTTCTTTGTTTTCAAACCGCGAGACACGCTCGGCAATCGCACAGGATTTTCCGATCCCGCTACGTCATTGATTCCTCGTCAAGCTCAATCCAGCGGCCGAGAATCCCCAGCCGCAATCTATTAGCTTGAAGCTAATTTATGCATTAGAGCCATTTCTGGAGCCTTCTGGCTTCTGGGATGACCTTTCCCCCCGTCCCTGCCTCTGAAATGCGCCCTACGGGCTTCTAATTGCAAATGCGGGGCATTCTACGCGAGGGGCAGGTCCGAATTTCCGCCCCGAAGCCCACGCCACCAGAAATCAATAACTTAGCCAAAAGAGAAAGTCAGATCGGCGCCCATAGCTGTCGGGTTGGCCGTGCGATGCGAGAGTCTCCTCCCCGCCAACGGGTTTGCGCTGGATGTAATTGTGTCGTTCCCCTGCCCGCTAACTGCTGCAAACACACAGTTTACCTACGCGATTCGT